>ERZ773009.20-NODE-20-length-105733-cov-9.560646_pt1 | contig 105733 bp, 94 predicted proteins | sample MGYA00580663_ERZ773009 | MGnify/ENA primary metagenome ERZ773009 (study PRJEB29015, sample SAMEA2737969) | human oral metagenome | biome: human oral; feature: human-associated habitat; material: dental | place: China | collected 2026 ... | reverse complement strand
TTATTATATATTTATAATTTATGTGGGGAATTAAGTACTTTTAAAAGGAGGTTTTCATAAGAATGAAGTATAATTTTGAATGTAATCCTGTAGTCGCGTGGTTAAATGTTAATCAAGCTTGTAATATGCGTTGTAAATGGTGTTATGCTGAAAATTCACATTATGATACAGATAAACAAATGTCAACTGGTTTAGCAAAAGAATTGGTTGATATTTCACTTGATTTTGGAGTAAAAGAGTTTGTCTTAATCGGTGGTGAGCCTACCTTATGGAGTGGTTTCTTTGAAATAATTAAGTATATTAAAGAGAATGGTGCAAAAATTTCAGTAATAACAAATGGCATGCGTTTTTCGGAAGATAAGTTTTGGGAGAATTATAAAAAGAATCCTGCAACATCAATTGGTCTTTCTGTAAAGGCAGCTACGAAAGAAATGTTCAATGTTGCCACTGGTATTGATCAGTATGAAAAATCTATGGTTGGTATTCGGCGAATAATCCAGTTTCATCAATGTGGTGTTTCAGCCGTACATAATAAATTGGTTGGTATTGATGGTATTGTAGATATTGCAAAAAAATGTAGAGAATTTGGAGCTACTTCGTTTCAACTTATAATGTGTTCTCCATCGCTTGTAGAGGATAATATTTGCACTGATTTTGTGTTTTTGCCAGAAAAAGCATGGGGCGAAATCGAGACAATTTCCAAGAACTTGGAAGAAATATATGATGAAACCAATGTTTATTATGACACTCAATTACCACTTTGTCTTTTTCCGAAGGAATTTGTTTTGCGTAAAATTCAAAAGAAAAAGATCCAGACACAATGTCATATTTTTACTCGTAGTGGCATTAATTTTGATACGTATGGAAATGTAATTGTTTGTAATACTATTCCAGAAATTATTGCCACAAAGGGAATTGACTTTACGGACGCGAAAAGTTTAGAGCGATACTTAAATGACGAAGAATGTCGTTTAAAATATCGTGACTTGTCTCGTTATCCTTCAATTGTATGTGATGACTGTATCTGGAAAGATGATTGTAGGGGTGGATGTTTAATGAATTGGCTTATTTATGAGCCAGAAACTATTTGCCATGCAATATATTAAAAAATTATAAAAAAGAAAGGGGGTGATCTTATGAAGAAACTTCTTGAAAATCTTAAGAAGAGTGGTTCTACAACTGCTCCTAAGATTGAAAAAGTTCGTGAAGCGTACTGTGGATCTCAGGGTAATTGTCAACGTTGTTAATTATTTGATGTACTTCACGGACAAAAAAGGCGTCATTGCATAAATGGCGCTTTTTTATATAATAAAAGCATGACAACATATGAAATTATTTATGATGAGATACAGGATGCATATAATTGGTATAGTGCAATTAATCTTTTTCATCAGATTAATAAATTAAAAGATGAAGATGACTTGGAGATTGCTAAGAAAATTATTGGATTGAACTTTTCGCAAGCTAAGGAAATTTTAATCCCATTTATTTGTAAACGTAATAAAAAAATTTCTATGTCACCAAAAAAATTCGAAAGAATCATGAGAGAGCAATTGGAGCAAAATTTTGAATTAGCAGTGAAGAAGTTAGAAAAAGTTACTGGACATAAATTAGCTGTAAAAAAATGTGCAAAAAATCGTGCAATCGAAATTGCTAAAATTGATAAGAGTGCGACTTGTTCAAAAGCAGACTTATTATTTTTGATTACAACTTTCCCGGCAATGATCGTTTACTATGAAGAGGGGGTAATTTATACGTATGCAAAAATTGATGATGAATTATGGGGAATGCCACTTGACGGAATTTTACATGAATTAATGCATTTTCAAACAGATTTCTATTATCGTCAGAATCCAGAATCACCAGTTGCAAAGTTATCAGAAGATGATTATTATGTACTGAAGGAATCTTTGCCGGCTCTTCTTGACGAATCTTGGAAGCCGATAATTACTTTACCTGATTGTAGTTACCCTGAGTATCAGGAATTAAGAGACAAGTTGGTTGATTTCTATAAGAGAAATGGAGATTTTGACGAACTTATGAGGTTTGGAGTAGAAGAGGTAGAAAGATTTAATCGTTAAGAACGCCGAAGAGATCTTTTTGACCGAAAAGTCTTTTTTAAATAAAATAAAATCGTATGACGATAAAGTTATTTATCCCAAAAATAGTTTTTGATCCAGAATTAGGGAAGAGACAAGAAATTTGGATCCTTTTGAATGAAAAAAATGAATTGCCCTCAATTAATACTATTGATGATGCTTATAAAATTTTAGGTATTAATATAGAAATTGGGAATGGATTTTATGAAGATGGAGCGACACAATATTTATTCGCAAATATCGCACAAGACAAAGATAAATATGATGGATTAGGAGAAGAATGGCACTTTGTTCTGTTTTCTGAATTGACGCCAGAAAATTGTGTCGATTATAGAGCAATCAAAAAAGCGATTATAAGACTCGGGTACGAAGCCTAGTTCTAGAACTATTTTATTGCATTAAAAAATGGACTCATCGTCCAATGTGGCTCCCCCGGTCAGACTCGAACTGACAACCTCGAAGTTAACAGCTTCTTGCTCCACCATTGAGCTACAGGGGAATCTATATGGAGAGATTATAGCGTATTAACTATTGGAATGCAAGAGTCTTAACTAGAAAATGTTATAATGGGTGAGATGTTGAATGTGAAGAAAATTACAGTATTGGTTGGCGAGGGGGAAAAATCGAAGAAAATTATTGAAAATTTAAGCCTGAAAATAGTACAGGGAGAAACTGTGGTAATTTTGGGGCCAAACGGTGCGGGAAAATCAACCTTGGGCTCTGCTATTATGGGAGATCCAAAACTAAAAATTACCGAAGGTAAAATTAGTTTTTTAAACAAAGATATCACACAAAAAAAAGTCGACGAACGAGGGATGTTAGGAATGATGATGACGATGCAAAATCCAGTAGAGATTCCTGGTATTTCAACGACAAATGTGATTCGAGCTGCTTTGAATGCAAGAGGTGAGGATTTAAGTTTAGACAAAATACGAGAAAGAATTTCAATAGTTTGTAAGAAAATGAAAACTAATATTTTCTTTTCGGAAAGAGAGATTAATTATCAGTTTTCGGGTGGTGAAAAGAAGAAAAATGAGATTTTACAGGCTCTAGTTTTAAAACCGAAACTTCTAATTTTGGATGAAATCGATTCGGGACTCGACGTAGATGCGGCTAATAATATCTCAGAACTTCTGAGTGAATTACAAAATGAAAATAAGACGGCGTTTTTAATCATCACGCATAATATGCGAATTTTGAAGAATTTAAAAATAGATAAGGTTTGTATCTTAAAATCTGGAAAGATTGTAAAAACTGGAGGAGTGGATTCATTAAAGAAAGTTGAAGAAGAGGGGTTTGGAAAAATTAGTTGAAAGAAAAAACAATTTCATGAACAACAGTGTACTCATGAATGATAGTGAAGATATGTAGGAAATAAAACAGATGGCTGAGGATGTAAGTTTGCAAAAAAGAGGATTAACAAGAGAATATATTTTGGCTTTATCGAGGAAGAAAAATGAGCCAAAATGGTTGTGTGATCTGAGATTAGAAGGGCTAAAATATTGGAATAAGCTCAGTATGCCGAAATGGGCGCCGGATATATCGGAATTGAATTTAGGTGAAATATTGATGTATGTCGAGACTGGGAACGAAATGGTTTCAAGTTGGGATGAAGTACCAGAGGAAATAAAAAATACTTTTGATCAATTAGGTATTCCAAAAGCAGAACAGGAGCATTTGGCAGGAGTGGGGGCGCAGTATGACTCAGAAGTAATCTATCATAATTTAAAGGAACGTATTGCTAAAAAAGGGGTAATTTATCTACCGATGGAGGAAGCAATCCAGTTAACAAAAAGTAAAAAAGAAAACGTAATCACAAAATATGGAGTGGATGTTGGCAGTATTGTTAAAAAACATTTTATGAAATTGATTTCAGAAAAAGATCATAAATTTGCGGCACTGCACGCTGCGGTGTGGAGTGGTGGTTCTTTCATTTATATCCCAAAAAATGTAAGTGTAGAAATACCGATTCAGAGTTATTATCGATTAAACGCTCCAGGAGCTGGACAATTTGAACATACCTTAATTGTAGTAGATGAGGGGTCGGATTTGCACTTTATTGAAGGTTGTTCGGCACCAAAATATACAGCTTCAAATCTACATGCAGGGAGTGTGGAGCTTTATGTAAAGAAAAATAGTAGATTAAAATTTTCCACGGTAGAAAGTTGGTCAAAAAATGTATTCAATTTGAATACAAAACGAGCATACGTTGAGGAAGATGGAGTAATTGAATGGATAACAGGTTCATTTGGTTCGAAAGTTTCCATGTTATATCCGATGGGAATTTTGGCTGGAGCACGCTCAAAAATGGAATATACAGGGGTATCATTTGCCGGTGATGGTCAAGTATTGGACACTGGTGCAAAAGTTGTTCATCTGGCAGAGGATACTTATTCAATGATGAATGCGAAATCACTAAGTAAGGGCGGAGGTGTTTCAATAACACGAACTTTGGCAAAAATTTGTAAAAATGCTCTGCGAGCAAAATCTTATACAGACTGTAAATCGCTGATTTTGGATAAACAGTCAATTTCAAATGCAATACCAGAGGTAAAAGTGGAATGTAATGAGGCGGAAGTTTCACACGAAGCAAGTGTGGGAAAAATTTCGGATGAGGCAATTTATTATCTCCAGACGAGAGGGATTAGCGAGGGGGAAGCAAGAGCGATGATTGTACGAGGCTTTACCGGTGATGTGTCTAAGGAGCTACCAATCGAATACGCGATGGAGATGAATAATTTGATTAGAATGGAAATGGAAGGTACGGCCTAATAGGTCTATTTGAGGAAGATGTTAAGAGAAGAGTTTGCGATTTTTGAAGAAGCACCGGAAATAATTGATCCGATGCTACCATTTGTGTATTTGGATAATGCAGCGACAATGCAAAGACCCAATCGGGTGATTAAAAAGGAAGCTGAGTATTACGAGATCATGAATGCAAACCCGTTGAGAGGGTTGTATAAATTAAGTGAACAGTCAACAAGATTACTTAATCAGACAAGAATAAAAGTAGCGGAATATATTGGGGCAGATCCGGATGAAATTGTGTTTGTAAAAAATACTACTGAGGGGATTAATTTGATAGCGAATGGGATGCGGGAGGTGATTTGTGGAGATGAAAAAATTTTAGTGAGTCTAGATTCACATCATAGTAATATTTTGCCTTTTACGGAACGATATAAGTCACAGACGATGGTTTGCGGCGATATATTGAAGGAACTTAATAAAAATAAAAAGAAGGTGAAAATAGTAGCGTTAACGGGTTTAAGCAATGTAAGCGGTGAAGAACAGATTGATTTAGTGAAAGAAATACGAAAATCTGGTTATGATCGTGCGATTTTAGTAGATGCCGCACAATTAGTGGCGCATAAACGAATTAATGTTAAAGAGATGAATGCGGACTTTTTGGTTTTTTCTGGTCATAAAATAGGCGCGCCGATGGGAATCGGAGTGCTATATATGAGTCGGGAGTGGATGGAAAAAATTAAACCGTTAAATTATGGCGGTGAGATGGTGGAAGGGGTGGAGATTGATAAGAAAGGGGCGATCATGAGTGATTTTTCTTTTGGTCCACAGAAATTTGAAGGTGGAACAATAAATATGGGGGGAGTAGCGGGGCTTTTTGCAGCGATTGATTTTTGGAGAGAATATAATGGCAAGAATGAGTTATTTAAAGCGACTGATGATCTGACTTATTACACGTTGGAGAAAATTAATGAAATTGAGGATGTCCAAATCTATTACGGTAAAAATGGAATAATAGTATTTAATGTAAGAGGTGTGCATCCACATGATACGGCGCAAATTCTAAGTAATTTTGGAATAATGGTACGTGCAGGCTGGCATTGTGCGGAACCGTTTTTAAGTAGAAAGAAAATTGGTCCGGCAGTGAGGGCGAGTTTGATGTTCTACAATACGAAAAATGAGATAAATTATTTAGTCTCAATTTTAGCAAAAGTAAGAAGTGAGATGAGACTTTAAATTATGTATGATGAGATTTTATTAGAACATAATCTATATCCTAAGAATCGAGGAAAACTTGAGGGGTGCGAGATTTTCCGAGAATTAAAAAATGCCAGTTGTGGAGATAAAATATTTGTTCAGTTAAAAATTCGGAATGGAGTGATTGTTGATGGAAAATTTGAAGGAGTCGGGTGTGCAATCGCTTTAGCATCGGCAGATTTGATGATTGATGTCGTGCGAGGAAAAACAATTGCTCAGGCTAAGGAATTAAGTGAATTATTTCGAGTGATGATTGTTGACGAAGAAAAATTTAATAAGCAGGGGGGTGAAGACAAAATGGGTGAGGCAATTGCTTTAAAAATTGTAGAAAGAATGCCAGCGCGGGCAAAATGTGCAGAACTAGCGTGGCGGGTATTTTCGGATAAATAAGGTCAAAAAGCTTGTGTTTCGGTTCATTGCGAATTATAATGGAGAGTAGTTTAGGAGGAATAAATGATAAAGGTGGATGATAGGTTCTTGGCGGAAGTGGGATTGCAGAATTTACCCGAGCCACAGAGAACAGCATTTATAACTGAAATCCAGGGTGAACTTGAAAATCGAGTGGGCGAAAAAATGAGTGAGGGGATGACTCCTGAGCAGCTTGAAGAATTTGACGGTATTATGCAGAAAGACCGCAACACGATGATTAAGTTTTTGACGAAACTTGGTGATTATAGACAAGACGAGATTTATAAGAAATTATTGCAAAAATATAATACGACTGAGGGTACGTTGGAAATACTTGGAGAATATCTAAGTGTTAAGTGGATTCAATTAAATCGTCCTGATTATGCAAGGGTGGCGCAAGATATAGAGGTAGAATTCAAGCAGGAAATTATTAAAGCTCATGATGAAATTATGGCGATGGTGCGACAGACATCTGTGCCAGAAGAGCAACTGGTGGCATCACAACAAACTATGATGGCTCCTCAACAGATGACTAGACAATCAGTAGTTTCACAACAACAAATGGTACCACAACAGCCAATGACTAATATGCAGCAACCAGTAATGCCTACTTGACAGGCCGGAATGATGCAAAATCCATACGCACAACAAACATCGCAAGTATCATTCACTAATTGGAACTAGAAATAAAAATAAGTCTAGGAGATAGGCTTATTTTTTGAGATAACCATTATAGAAAGAAATAGCATCCATAGCTTTGCGACCAGCAGGTTGGAGGCGATCAATGACAATGTTTTGATGATCACCACAAGTGATTTTGACTTTGGCACGCTGGTCATTGGTGGAGTTAGTATCAAGATGAGCAGCAAGAATAATACATTCTTGATTTTTTATGGTTAATTTACTCTTGGGGAAACCTTGGAAGGCGCGAATTTGATTGAGAAGGGCTTGAGAGGGCTTTTTGAGATCAAGATTTGACGTGGAAGTATCGAATTTAGTGGTATAAGTCGCCTTGTTGTCGTCTTGTGGAATGGGGGTGGGAAGTTTATTAAGATTATTGATTAGCCAATTGGTGGCGTGAGTCGAAAGTTTTGTATAAATTTCTTCTTTGGATGGTTGTGGTGAAAATTGATTGGCCATAATAGTATCTTGAAAATAAATCGGTCCAGCATCCATAGCCTTAACTAGTTTCATGATTGAAACGGAGAAATTTTGATCACCGTTTAAAATAGCGGATTCGATGGGTGAGGCGCCACGATAGGCTGGAAGAAGAGAGGGATGAATATTGAGAATACCGTAGGGTTCAAAGAGTTCAAGAAGATCAGACTTAATGAGTATGCCGAAGCTTGCAAGAATGCCAAAGGCTGAAGGGTTAGCAGTTTTAATTTTTTTGACTTCTTCAAGATCTTGCTTGGTTTTGGCATGGAAGATGATTTGAAAATCAGAATGTTGCTCAAGAAGAGTTTTGGTAGTGTCAGCGAGTGGACCATTGCCAAAAAAGATAATATTAGTCATCAGGGAATAGTTCCGGATTATTTTTGATACGTTGGTCGTAATTGAGTGGCTTAAGATCGCCGTTTTTATCTAATTCAAAGAAAGCTTTTTCGTCATCTTTGATATGATCGATAAAGAGAATACCATTAAGGTGGTCAATCTCATGCGCAAGGGTGCGTGCGAGATTATCTTCGGCTTTAATGCGGACTTCGGTACCGTCAATGAGTTTAGCTTTAATACGAAGTTTAGAGGTACGAGGCACAAGACCATAAATAAAAGGAACAGAAAGACAACCTTCATAATCGCTAACGATTTTGCCACTAGCTTTAATAACTTCTGGATCAATGAGAGCCGTAAAACTAGCATTATTTTTATCATCAAGATCATCGCGGATGATAATAATTCGTTTATTAATCCCAAGTTGTGGTGCAGCCATGGCAGCAGAAAGTTCATGGGGGTGTTGCTTTTCCCATTCAAGACTAGCGTCTATCATTTGTCGAACAACTTCTTTAGTTTCATCGGTGATATGATTGACTCTAGTAGAGGGTTGTCTTAAACGTGGATCAGGCACAGTTATAATCTTCATGGGTATATTATAATATTTTTTGAGAGTTTTATAAAGCATAAGAGTCTGGGGAAATAAAAATAAAAAAGAGCTCATGGTTGTAAAAATAGAAAATAGTTTTACACTTTAAGTAGAGAGACTAGAAATTAAAGAAAAGAGATATTGGCATAAGTTATTGAAGCTACTGACCGTTGGCGACTTAGCCTGAGATGTGGAGGGGAATTCTTAGAAAAGGATTGTGAATCTTTTTCTAAAACACGAAATGAAAAAATCTCTCAACTTGAAACTGCCGTGGTAGTTTTTGCTCCTAAAAAATAAATTATAATTTCTAAACTCGCCTCCACGTCTTAGGCTAATTATCTCAATGCACTTTAAGACGAATATTGTATTGGTAGTTTTTCCGATGTATGAAATTTTGAAAATAAAAAAACTAGAGTAAAGATGGTGGGTCAAGAATATATTTGAGATTAGGAAAAGAATAGACTGATTTAACGGCAGAAATGAGTTTTTGTCGTGAGGAAGATTTAAGAATAATCTGCCAAGTATAACCATTAGTAGAGAATTCATGAAAAGCAGGGGTGGGAGCAGATAGATATACGTCATTTAATGGACGAAGTAAAGTGTATAATTCGCGGACCTTGCGAATAGTGGTTTGTTCGGTTTTTTGGGTTATATAGAGTTTAGCTAGGTGATAATATGGGGGGAAGTGTGCTAATTGACGTTTTTTGATGAGATATTGGTAGGCGTTATTATAGTCATTCTGCATAGAAAAATGAATAATAGGATGGTCTGGTTGGTAAGTTTGAATGAAAACGGAGGCTTCATTGAGATGTCCACGACCGACGCGACCAATAACTTGAGTAAGTAAATGGAAGCTACGCTCTTCGGATGAATAATCAGGTAAGCTTAAACCACTATCGGCTTGAACGATGCCAACTGTAGCTAGTCGGGGAAGATCAAGGCCTTTGGTGAGAAGTTGAGTGCCAATGAGAATATCTATGGAGCCATCTTGAATTTTTGTATAGAGGTGGTTAAGGGAGGTTTCAGTAGTATTGTCGGCGTCAAAACGAGCGATGTGAGCGGATCTAAAAAGTTTGTGAAGTTCGGATTCTAGTAACTTAGTACCAAAACCTTTGTGAATAATGGATGAATGATGACAGATTGGGCAAGCTTTAGGTACTGGTTCTGTATGCCCACAAGTGTGACAGGTGAGATTAAAATTATCACTATGGAGAGTAAGGGGAAGAAGACAATTAGGACAAAGAGCTTGCCATCCACATTGATCACAGATAGTGAGAGGGGCTGAGCCACGACGATTATGAAAAATAAGAGTTTGTTGATGTTGTTCGAGGTTCTGAGTAATTTTTTTGATCAATGGATCGGAAAAATAGCGGTTTTGGGAGAAAGAGGTGGGATCTCGGAGGTCAATAAGATGCAACTCTGGATTAATTGCAGTATTTTTAGCTTTTTGAGAAAGTGAAACGTAAGCATGATTTTTTTGTGCAAGATAGAAGTCTTCGATAAGTGGTGTGGCGGTGCCGTATATACAGCAGATATTTTTAGTGTTCGCAATAAAACTGGCAAGGCGAAGGGTAGAGTAGCGCGGAGAATTATCTTGATAATATGCGGGATCATGGGCTTCATCGATAACGATAAGTCCAAGATTTTGAAGTGGAGAAAAAAGGGCGGAGCGAGGGCCAATGATAATGAGCGGTTTCGTACTCTTGATGACTTCCTGCCAGATTTGATGACGAGTGGCCTCAGTTTGTTTGGAATGGATAGTGATAACGGAGTTTGGAAAGTAAAATTGAAATTGTTGTACTAACTGTGAGGTTAAAGAGATTTCAGGGACAAGAATAATGCTGGAGAGCTGTTTTTGAAATTGGTCCATAGCGAGAGTGAGATAAAGATTGGTTTTACCGGAACCGGTTACTCCATGAAGTAGCTTGGTTTTAGATGTAATTTGTTGAAGAGATTTAAGTGCGGCTTTTTGAAAAGAGTTTAGAGGAATAATTTTTTGACGATCAGTTAATGAAATGGAGGGGTGTGATTCTTCTTTTTTCCGACGTTTTTTAGTAATTCCTTTAGGAAGAAGGAGATTGGCGATAGCTGGGAGAGGAGTTAGATAATAATCGCTGAGCCAAAGAGCGGCTTTAAGTAAAAAAGAAGGTAGTGGGGGAAGAGGTAGAACTGAATGAATAGATTTGATTTTGAAGGAAGGATTTTGAGGGGGAGTAATTGAATGGTGGATAATGCCAGGGATGATGGACTTGCCGAGAGAGATTAAGACGATTTGTCCGGGATCGAGTTTTTCGGTAGAAGAATAGGTTAGTAAGCTATCGAACGAACTAGCGTCTTGGCGAAAAATTTTAGTTGGGATGACCTGATAATACATTGAAATAATTTTATCATAATGAGAGGTATGAGAAATGTTGAGGGGAATATGATTGGATTCTTTAATGAATCGGATAGAGTTATTGTTGTGAGAAATACTGATTTTTGGTATACTAAGTGGAAGAAGCAAAAAGTGAGGTAAAACATGTTGGATATATTCATTACATCTCGGGTCCGACGAAAGATATTGGTGGTTTTTGCGAAATATCCAGATTTTAAGACACATGTACGAGCATTGTCGAAATTAATTCATGAAGATCCGGGAAATATTCAGAGAGAATTAAAGAGACTTGAAAAAGGTAACTTTTTGATTGTAACTAAAAAGGGCAATACAACAATTTATCAAACGAATAAACAGTTTCCGATTTTGAAAGAATTACAGGGAATTGTAATAAAAAGTAAACAGATGGCGCCAAGTTCAAAACAGAGTAAGACGATGATCCAATAACCGTAATGATTTGAATGCAGAATTGATAATTGAAGAAGAAAAGAAAAATAGAATATATCATGAATGATATTTTTGATCAGTTATTGAAAAAGAGAGGTATTACAGAAGATTTTTTGAGCCCCAAATATCGATTAGATTTGGCGGATAAGTTGCCAGATATTAGAAAAGCTAGTGAACGAATTATTCAGGCTGTGAATAAAAAAGAGACAGTATTGATTTATGGAGACTACGATGTAGACGGAGTGACGGCAAGTACGCTGATGTATGACTGTTTGAAAATGAGTGGAATTTTGAATATAGAGGTGATGCTTCCAGATCGTTTTATTGATGGTTATGGGATGGGCGGACGCGTAAAAAAACGAGCAAAGGAAGTTGGGGCTAATTTGATTATTACAGTTGATTGTGGCAGTAATAATGCAGAAGTGATTGATGAATTATCGAAACAGGGGGTGGATGTGATTGTGACAGATCACCATGAGATTATGAAAGATATACCGAAGTCGGCGGTGGCGGTAGTAAATCCAAAACGAGACAAAAAATCGGAATTAAGAGAGCTGTGTGGATGTGGAGTAGCTTTTTTGATGATGCAAAAAATGGTGTCGCTTGGATATATTGAATCTGGTCGAGAGAAATGGTTTTTGGATTTAGTATTAGTGGGGACATTATGCGATTCGATGGTGCTAGATTCTGTGAATAGGATGTTAAGTTATTATGGGATGAAAGTATTAAAGAAAACAAAAAGACCAGGGTTGATAGAACTTTTAAAAGTAGCAAGAACAGAAAAAATAAATTCGGAAACGATTGGTTTCCAGATTGGGCCAAGGTTAAACGCTGGGGGGAGAATGAAGTCGGCTGAAATTTCACTCAAGCTTTTGATGTCGAAGAACCATCGTGAAGCAGGTGAACTTGCAATGAAGCTGAATCAGTTAAATCAGGATAGGCGAAACAGTCAAAAACAGGCTATGTCAGAAATTACAGAAGTGAATAATGCAGTAATGGTGGTGACCGGTAAATGGCATGAGGGGGTGTTGGGAATTATTGCGGGGAGATTAGTGGAAAAATATCACAAACCAGCTTTTGTGTTGACGGAGACAGAGGAAGGAATTTTTAAAGGTTCTGGTCGATCATTCGGTGATTTTAACTTGGCGGATGCACTAAAAAAGTGTGAGAAAGAAATTATAGGTGGTGGCGGACATGCGGCGGCTTGTGGGCTAAAGGTATTGAAAGAGAAGCTACCAAAGTTTATCTCTGCGGTAAATAATTATTATGAAAGTTTAGGGCTAGAGGATCAGGAAAAATATTTGGAAGCAAAAGCAGATTTAGAAATTAAATCTTTGGGGCTTTTGACTTTAGATTTGATGGAAAAAATTAGAAACTTAGAACCATTTGGGATGGGAAATCCAGAGCCAATTTTTCTATTAAAGAATATGGGAATAAGAAAAATCAATAAAATGGGGACTGAAGGGCAGCATATGCGGATGATCCTAAGAGACGATAGGGGATGTGAATTTAAGATAATTGCCTTTAACGCGCCAGAGGGGTGGCTGAGACTTGAGGAAGGGATGAGGCGAGATATTTGGGTGAATTTAGTAGAAAACGAATGGCAGAACTATAAAAGTGTGGAGGGGAGAATTTTGCAGATTAAGTAAAGCTCTGTTGAAAAAATGCAGCGTATCTGATATAATGCCGATATATGTCAATCAAAGTAACTAGAAAAGACCAGGGAGAGGCAAACGAAAACATTATTCGTCGCTTTAATCGTAAGGTGTTACAGAGTGGGATTATGCCACTTGCGAAATCACAGCTTCGTTTTTCAAAGCCAATTTCTAAACGCGAACGTCGTCGTAAGGCAATTTTGCGCGAAATTCGCAAGGCTGAAAAAACAGAACGAATTAAACTTGGTTTAAAGTAATGAGAAGACCCCTTTAATGGGGTCTTTTTTGTGTTATACTATTTTTGTATGAAACTATTATTTTTAGGGGGTCCAGGGACTGGTAAGAGTACAGTTGGGAATAGACTAGCAAAAGATTTAAATTGGCCATGGATTTCTTCCGGAGCAATTCTTCGAGAAAGTAAAGAGCAATGGGTGATTGATCGATTAAAAACAGCACAATTATTTGATGACGAAATGGTATCAGAGCTGGTTTTTTCAAGGCTTGAAGAAGTGGAAAATGCAATTATTGATGGTTATCCAAGGACTTTACGTCAGGCCGAGATTATCATTGAACGGGGAATGGCGATTGACTATATTGTGGAGCTAATTGTACCTTTTGATGAGGTGATGCGTAGATTATCAATGCGAGGTCGTAGCCAAGATGTACCAGAGATCATTGAAGAAAGACAGGCTGACTATGAACGTAGTAGAAATGAGATTGTGGCCTTTCTGATGGGGAATGGGGTAAAATTATTGACAGTAGATGGACTGGGAGAAGTCGATGAAGTTTATAAAAGAACTGTAACTTTGATACGTAATGAGATTAGCGAGTTAAATAAGGAAAACGCCTAAGGAGGCGTTTTTTAGAAAGGAGAAAAAATGATATTAATTTACGGCCCAGCTGGATCGGGAAAATCAACGCAGGGGAGATTATTGGCAGAAAAAATGGGGCGTACTTGGCTTTCTGCAGGGCAATTAATTCGTGACTCGCATAGATTTGATGAATTTACTAGCAAGGGAGCAATGATACCTGAGAATATTTTAGTTGATCTTCTGTGGGAAAATATGAATGCAGTATTTAGAAAAGGTGGCGAGGTGATTTTTGATGGGCAACCAGGCACAGTGGAACAAGTGGGTATGCTAGAAAAAGTAGGTGTTCTTTCACATACTGAGTTTGTGGTATTGCTTTCTGTGCCAGAAAAAGAGCTGCTAAAACGTTTGGCAGGACGAGGGCGAGAAGATGATAATATTGAAGTATGGAAACAAAAAATATCGTACTTTGAACAAAAAAGTTATTCATTTTTAACAGAGATGAAAAAGCGTGGAGTCAAGATTTGTGAGGTTGATGGTGTAGGCTCGGTTGAAGAGGTTAATGAGCGAATCATGAAATTGGTCCAGAAAAATTAAATTAATTATTAAAAATCGGAAGCTGAAAGCCTCCGATTTTTTATTTAAATTTTAATGGTAAAATATTTTATTCTTTGGGGCAATTTGGTAGAGTAAGTACTTCATAGCTGGTCTCTGTGACGAGAATAGTATGTTCACAGTGACAGCCAATGGAGCCATCTGAAAGTATAACATCCCAACCGTTTTCGGGGCTAACATGATTGTAGGGCTTGCCGAGTGATGACATTGGTTCAATACAGAGGGTATCGCCGGGTTGCAAGATGTAGCCACGACCACGTTTTCCATAATTAGGAACTTCTGGTTCCATGTGCATGGATTTACCAATGAAATGCCCAACATAATTCTCAATAACACCAAGATGACCACGACGTAAGACAGTCTCAACGGCATAACCAATATCACCGAGATGGGTACCTGGAGCAATAGTAGCGATGCCGGCCCAGAGGCTTTTTTCGGTGGTTTTAATCATTTGCTTAACAGCTGGGCTGGCTTTGCCAACGGTGGTAGTGAAGGCGGCGTCGGTGTGGTATCCTTTATATTCAATGACAAGATCGAAAGAGACCTTATCGCCGTCTTGGAGCGCATAGTCATTATTGGGTGCGCCATGAACTAATTCATCGTTGACTGAAATGCAGATCGCGCCAGGAAATTTTTCTGGTAGTTGATCATAGGAAACTAGCGCGCCGGCGTCAGTAATTTTTTTACGAACCCAAGCATCAAGATGACGTTTTGTCATACCAACATCAACATAGCTTCGGAGTTCGGCGAGAATTGTGCCTAAAATTTTGCCACCCTCGCGCATGGCAGTAATTTTCTGAATATCCATGTAAGAATTATAACACCGATATATTTTTTAAAATGTTTATGTTATAATATGGGGGATATGAATGATCAGCTACCTCGTTTTATGTTAGGAATTGATGTCGGAACGCAGTACATTCGTGCGGTGGCACTTTCTGAATATCAGGGAGAGATTTCGGTGATTGCAAATTCTGAAGTAAAGAATAACGGAGGGATGAGTAAAGGGGTAATTACGAATTTGACTGGTCCGGTCGAATCGTTAAACCGAGCGATTGTAGCGATTGATCAAACTAGTGGAAAATCTTTAAAAACAGCTTACACTTCGATTAATGGTTCACAGGTTGGGGCGGTAAAGACGCAGGGAATGATTTCAATTATGGGTGGTGAGGCGATCTCGCCGAATGATTTGAAGCGTATCCAGGAGATGTCTTTGGCTGGAGTAATCCCAAATAATCGTGAAGTTTTAAAAATAATTCCAACAAATTATATTGTGGATGGACAAACGGGTATTCGGGATCCATTGGGGATGAATGCGATGAAGCTGGAGATGCAGGCAAGTGTAATTTCTGCTTTAGCGCCATCATGTATTAATTTAAGGAAATTAACTGAAAATGTGTCAGTAGATTCTCTAGAATTGGTGCCGACAGCGATAGCTTCAGCTAGATTGGTCTTGACAGAGCAACAGAAAGATAATGGGGTGGCAGTGGTTGATCTCGGTGCATCAACGACGAGTATTGCAGTTTTTATGGACGGTTTTTTACAACATTACGCAGTACTAAATGCCGGGGCCAATAATATTACAAATGATCTTGCAATTGGACTTGCAATTAATCCTAGTGTGGCCGAAGAAATTAAGTTGCGCTATGTATCGGCGGATTTTCCAGAGAGTGATAAGGCAATTGTGGCTAGGATTGGGGATGAAACTGTAAGCTTTACGAAGGATGAAGTGAACCAAATCGTAAGAGAACGATTGATTGATATTTTTGAGCATGTTGAAAAAATCTTGAAGCAGGCAGGATATGCACAGAAGTTACCGGAAGGTTTGGTGATTGTTGGCGGCGGTGCAATGATGAGAAATCTAGATAAATTTGTAAAAGATTTGCTCGGAATGGCAGTGAGAATCGGTAAGCCAACGGAAAAACTTGGCGGAGTGTTTGACCTTGTAGATAATCCAAAATATACAACAGCCCTAGGATTGGCTCTTATGATGTACGATGACGATTTAATGTCTGGCGAAGCTGACACAGAAGAGCGGAGTGGTGGATTTTTCTCATTTTTCAATATTTTCAGGAAAAAATAAGATTAAGAAAATTACTACTTAACTAGAGACAAAAATGTGTTAAACTAGAAGTAGTTATTTGTTAGATAGTGAGGAAAAAAGATGCCTGAAATTAAACCAACAGAGGTGGAAACAAAAGCAAGCATTAAAGTTGTGGGGGTTGGTGGTGCCGGTGGTTCTGCAGTTAATCGTATGAAAGAGGTTGGTCTTTCTGGTGTGGAATTTATTGCAATTAATACTGATGCTCAGGCATTGCATCACTCAAATGCAGATACCAAAGTTCATATTGGAAAAGGTTTAGGTGCTGGTGGTGATCCTGAAAAAGGACAGACTGCTGCTGAAGAAAGTCGCGAAAATATCAAAGAATCACTTAAGGGTGCCGATATGGTATTTATTACTCTTGGAGCTGGTGGTGGTACGGGTTCTGGTGCTGGACCGATTGTGGCAAAGGAAGCAAAAGATCAGGGAATTTTAACAGTTGGTGTAGTAACTCGTCCATTCACTTTTGAGGGAGCTCAGAGAAAGCGCAATGCGGATAAGGCAATTGATGAAATGACTGACGCAGTTGATGCTTTGATTACTATTCCAAATGATCGTTTATTGCAAACTATCGACCCAAGAACTCCACTTCTTGAGACTTTTAAGATTGCTGATGATGTGCTTCGTCAGGGTGTACAGGGTATCTCTGAACTAATTACTGAACATGCTTTAATCAATCTAGACTTTGCCGATGTAAAGGCAATTATGAAAGATGCTGGCTCTGCACTGATGGGGATCGGTCGTGCTTCCGGCGAAAATCGTGCGAAATTGGCTGCACAACAAGCTATCGAATCGCCTTTAATTGAGGTCAAGATTGACGGTGCTCGTGGTGTATTATTCTCAGTGGCTGGTGGTTATGACATGTCAATGTCGGAAATCCAAGAAGCGGCAGAGGAAATTACTGGAGCGGTTTCACCAGATGCGAATATTATCTTTGGAGCCTCAATTCGTCCTGAACTGCAAGATGAAATTGTGATTACTGTTGTAGCAACTGGATTTGATTCTGATGTATATCGTAGAAAACGTGCAGAAGAAGAAGAGAAGAAGCGTACTGATGAAGCCTTAACTCGTGTGGAAACTTTAAGAAATCAACAACAGATCGCAGAGCCAACTCCTACTTTTGCTCCTGAGATTAATGAACAAGCTAGTGCTGAAGAATTTACAGCAACCCCTAAGGAAAATATTTGGGATAGAATTGGTCGACAGGATGATGAAGAGGATCTGGAAATTCCGCCTTCTTTAAGAGCTAAATTGCGTGGCAAGAAATAGGTGTATATGGTCGGAGAAATCTGACCATATATAATCTTGAGATATTGAAATGTCTCAAACGATAATTGATAAAAAATTATCAAGAGTAAAAGGTGGAGGTAGTGATAAATGATAGGTGTAAAAATTGGAGACAGCAAGGTACTTGAAAGCCGTGAAACTCCTGACGGTCTGATGATTCGTCGTCGTCGTGTGACAGCAGATGGTCACCGATTCACTACCTATGAACGCATCGAAATGCCACCACTTTCAGTAATGAAACGAAGCGGGAATCGTGAATCTTTCGACCGAGATAAACTCCATACGGCGGTAAATCGAAGTGTGGGAAAATTTTTCAATTCAGAACTAGAAATAGAGGATGTAGTTAATAAAGTGGTGGAACGAGTCTATTCTTTGGGGCGTGATGTGGTCTATTCAAAGGAAATTGGACAGGCAATTCTGGATGTACTCGCAAAAGTGAATGAGGTGGCGTATGTGCGATTTGCTAGTGTATTTTTACAGTTTAAATCGTTAGATGAATTCGAGAGAATTATCAGAGAACAAAGAGAAAAAAAGGAGGATTAGCGGTGCGTGTTGCAATTGTGGTGAAGATTCATTCGGAATATTTTAGAGAGGCAGACGAGTGGAAAACGGAATTTTCTCGAGAGATTGGACAAGAAGTGGAATTAATCGATCCGGAAACAATTGAAGGTGAGATTTTTGCGTCAACTAGAGATATTGTGCAATATCCAAGTCTTGTGATTCTTGGAGGTAGTGGAGAAATTGTCAAAAAATGGAGTGGTTCACCTTTACCACAATTTGATCAGGTTTCGTATATGCTACGCAGTGTATAAAAAATAATGTATAATAAGGGGGATGAATAGGACGAGGGAGAATGCCTTAAAGATTTTTTTGCAGGCAAAAGAAATGCCGGGCTATTCTTTATCGTGGGAAAAACATTCTTTTAATACAGCTTTTGTAGCAGAACGAATTGCAAAGGCTATCATAAAAAATGGCGGAGAGCTTGAGTTTGGAGAGTCGGTTTTTTGTGATTTGGATAACGAAAAGGTTGATTTGGCATATGCGGCTGGATTACTACATGATATCGGGAGATGTGTGGGGATAAAAGTTGGATTGAGGCACCCGATTTTAGGTTATGAGCTTTTAAGAAAAGAAAAGATGGAGAAATTGGCTCAAATTTCAATGACTCATACATATTATGGATATAAAGAGATTAATCGTATGGAATTTTGGGAAGAACTTAGCGAGGGAGATATGAGGTTCACACGAGATTATATGGAGAGAGTCTGTATCTCGGATCTAGACTTATTAATACAGCTAGCTGATCATATGGGACACTCAATGGGGATTATGACGGTATCAGACAGATTTGCAGATATCCTAGTAAGGCATGGAATTCGCTCAGCAGGGGATCATTTAAGAGAACTTTTTAGAATAAAGCAATATTTCGATAAAAAAGCGGGGATAAATATATATGAGCTGTTTAGAGACGAAATAATTAGAACAACAATGATGGAACCGAATGGGGTAATTGGAACGAAACAAAACGTAACAGAAGAAACGGAGGATAATCTATGAAATATCAAGCAAATACAAGAAGAAGAGCGACCGAATATGAAAAAGCAATTGTAGAGTTTTGGAAAAAGAATCATATTTTTGAGAAATCTATTGAACAGAGAGACATAAACAATGGCTATGTATTTTATGATGGGCCTCCATTTATTACAGGTTTGCCTCATCATGGAACATTACTTTCTTCGATCGTAAAAGATGCGGTGCCACGTTTTTGGACGATGCGTGGAAAGAGGATTGAGCGTCGTTGGGGTTGGGACTGTCATGGTTTACCAGCGGAAAATTTTGTTGAAAAACAGCTGGGTATTACTGATCGTCGTGAAATCGGTACGAAATGGCCATTGGCGACGTATATTACCAAAGCGAGAGAATCGATGGTCTCGAATTCAGAGGCTTGGGAGGGGGTGATTGAGCGTGTTGGTCGCTGGGTAGATTTTCGTGGAGCCTATCGTACGATGGATAAAAATTTTATGGAATCAGTTTGGTGGGCATTTAAGACTTTGTATGAACAGGGGAAGATTTATGAGGGACGTAAGGTTTTGATGTATGATACAAAGTTTTCAACGCCAGTTTCGAAAACGGAAGTAACGATGGATAATGATGCCTATCAGAATGTAACGGATCCTTCGGTGTATGTAAAATTTAAGATTGTAAATGAGGGTGAACTTAAGGGTGTGAAATTGTTGGCTTGGACTACAACTCCCTGGACTTTACCAGCAAATTTAACGCTTGCAATCAATAAAAATCTTGAGTACAAAATTTACTCAGTTGGCGATGAAAGATTTATTGTAGCAAGTGAACTGGCTGAAAAAGTATTAGGCGAGGCTAGCGCAATAAAAACACTAAAAGGTGAAGAGCTTGTTGGACTAGAATATGAGCCGCTAATGCGTAATATTGCAAAAGAAGATTGCAAGAAAAATACCTATAAAGTGGTGGCGGCAGATTTTGTCTCAAGTTCTGACGGTACTGGTATCGTGCATATTGCACCGGCCTATGGTGAGATAGATTATGAGATTGGTGCGAAACAAGATGTCGATTTTGTAGATGTTTTGGATGAGAACGGTTATTATTTGCCAGAGGTAAAAAAATGGTTGAACGAAATGGGGGTGCGTGATACGGATGAAAATGGCATTGAGCTTTGGGCGGCAAATAAATTTATTGCAAAAGTGTTAGAAGAAAAAGGTATTGTTTATAAGATTGAATATATTCAGCATGAATATCCGTTTAATCCGCGCTCGAAGCAACGTATTATCTACCGTGCTTTTCCAAGTTGGTTCTTTGCGGTGAACGGAATGAAAGACAAGCTGATTGAAGAAAATGAGGAAATTAATTGGTTTCCGGGCTACTTAAAACATGGTCGTTTTGAGAAAAATATTGAAGCGGCACCAGATTGGAATTTGTCGCGTGATCGTTTTTGGGCAACAGCGATGCCTGTCTGGAAAGGCGATAAAGGTTCGGTTAAAGTGGTGGGGTCTTATGATGAATTATACGAGCTTTCAGGGGTGCGTCTAGAAGATTATCACCGACCTTGGGTGGATGAGATTAAATTCGATATCGATGGTGAGCATTTTAAACGAATTGAAAAGGTCCTTGATTGTTGGTTTGAATCTGGCTCTATGCCGTTTGCACAGCTACACTATCCGTTTGAAAATAAAGAGAAGTTTGAGAAAAATTATCCTGCGGATTTTATTGTAGAGTATGTAGGGCAAGTACGGGCTTGGTTTTATTATGTACATGTATTAAATACTGCATTATTTTCAAATAAAGCATTTAAAAATGTAATTACAACGGGTACGGTGGCGGGGAATGATGGTCGCAAGATGTCTAAATCGTTAGGAAACTATACAGATCCAACTGAATTGATGGATAAATATTCAGCAGACGCATTGCGTTTCTTGATGCTTTCTTCGCCGGTGTTGGCTGGAGAAGACTTTGCATTGATTGATAAAGATGTGTCTGATGTGGCAAGGAAATTATCGATGATTTGGAACGTCTATGATTTCTTCACAATGTATGCCTCAGTGGATGGTTTTGATTCAAAGCAAGCAATTCCAGTTTCGAAACTAGAAAATCCATTAGATATTTGGTTGGTATCAAGAGTATATGAGTTACGTAATGAAATCACTAAAGGAATGGAAGCTTATAATATTCCAAGTGCACTAGCAAACGTACTTTTATTTATCGATGATTTATCAAACTGGTTTGTAAGAAGATCAAGAAGGCGTTTTTGGAAATCAGAAGATGACATGGACAAAAATGCAGCGTATTCAGTACTATATTTTGTATTGGTGTATCTTGCGAAGATCTTGGCGCCGTTCACGCCATTTCTGGCGGAAGAATTATATCAGAAGATGACTGGATCAGAATTTGATTCATCGGTGACCGAGTCAGTACACTTACTTGATTGGCCAGAGGCGGGGGAGATTAATCAAGAAGTACTTGATAAAATGGCGAGAACTCGAGAGATTATTACCGAAGGTCTGGCTTTGAGGATGAATAAAAGTGAGACGGAAGAGCAAATTAAGGTAAGACAGCCACTTGCTGAATATGTGTATAGCGGTGAATCTCTGGACGAATATTATGAACAGATTATTGCGGATGAAGTGAATGTGAAAAATGTTAAGGTAGGCCACGAGTTTAGACTCGACAAACACTTAACGACAGAACTTCTTGAAGAAGGATTTATTCGAGAGCTGATTCGTTTTGTACAGGCAGCCAGAAAGAAAGTGGGTCTTGAAGTAGATGATCGGATCAAATTGTCGATTGATACCGAAATTGATGATAAATGGCAAGAGATTTTAAAGACAGAAGTGCTCGCAACTACTCTTAGTTTTAATGATAACTATGAATATGATGAGGTAATAAAAATTAATGGGAAGAATATTACGATTTCATTAGAAAAAATGTAGTTATTCGTAGTGATAAATAAATATAAAAAACACGCGTCTTGGCGTGTTTTTTATAGGGGTAGATTTGAAAAATGTTAAAAGATGTAATAATACTATTGACAAAAAAGCATAAACATGATATCATTAGGGTAAGTTAGATAATAAATAAAAACAAAAAGCAAATATAAATAGATCTAACAAGAAAGGAGCGGTGGGGAAGCTAGGCAAAGCAAATATAAGAAATAAGTGAGGTAGTATACCAATGTAAGGGTAAATAATAATATATAGATAAAATGTAAATAATAAGTAATAGACTGAAGGAAGATAAGAAAAATGGATAGAAGCTGATCTTGAGAGCCATTAAGAACAAGATTAAGATCAGCAAGTATTATAAAAAAGGCTACATATATTATATGTAGCCTTAATATTAAAAAATAATTTATTTATTCAGTTGCATTTTTGAAAAATATGCTAGAATAGAATAAATAAGTAATAAATAAAAACAAAAAAGAAGGGGAAAACATGACGTTTGAATATTTCAACGACGAATCGGGGTATATTTTGAAGAAAACGGTGAGTCCGGAAGCTCAAGCTAAAATTTTAGCTAGACTAGGACGAGCTGGATTGAAAATTGCTTAAATAATAATTTGATTTTAGTCTTTACGATCGAAACCGATCTAGGTGACGGCTGGGGTTTTTGGATAGAATAGCACTTCGCGGTGCTATTTTTTGTATAAATAAATTATACAGTACTAGGAATGAGCCGCTTTAGTTTTCTGTCTATCAATAAAAACAGTATTCAATCTTAATAAATAAGATATTCAGTAGATTAAATGACCGAAGTTTAAAAAGTGTATAAAAAAATAAATAAAGATGTTGACTATTTTTAACACTAGCGATATGATTGGGGCATAAAAGTCATATTTTTAACATAAAAAACTAACAGAAAGGTCTTTATCGCTATGGTAGAAGATGGAACGAAAGTGGTTGGTACTAATAATGTATCTTCTATGTCGTCTGGGGAACCTGATCTTACAGGTTTGACGCAGGATCAACTAATGGATTTATTTGTCGATGATTTAGTCAAAGAGAAAGGGCAAAATATTTCAGAGGCAGAGAAACAGAAAATTGCTGATGATTTAAAGGATGCTGTAATGACAGAGATCTTGATGAGTCTGCCAGATTATTTGGTGAACAAAATTAATGATAGCTTTGAAAACGATACTGCTTCAGAGGAAATGATCGAATCGGTGGTTGAAGAGTCTGGAATTGATGCAAGTAAGATCGCTGAAAAAGTAATGATTAAATTTAGGGATGATTATCTAAATAAGGAGGAGCAATAAGATGGTAGACAATCCAAACAAAGGCGGCAACAGTGCTGGCGAAGGAGCCCCAAAAAGTGAATGGGATGATATTAGTGATTTAATTAATTTTGGTCCAAGTAATAAAACTACTCAACCAAATAAGGCGACTGTTACTCCTTCTAGTAATGAGAACACAGGAGATTTGGACGGTGGTTCTGGAAAAACTAATCCAAATCATGATACTCCTGATTCTAAGGTTGGAAGTGTTGATAATCAACCAGTTATTCACTTTGATCCAAATGAAATTATTCCTAACCCAAATAAGAATGACTCCAAGTATGTTGTTAGCGGGAATATATTAAATCAAGTGAGTGATGTATTAAACCCTTATAGTGCTACAGAAGAGGAAGAACCAAAATGGGCTGTTAATATAAATACAGATAGTAGTAATATTGATAGTCTGAATAGTTTTGATGAGGGGAATAAGAATGCTTTTGATGGTATACCGGTGAAAAAGCAATCTGAAAAAAATGGAGCTAATCAAGATAGTTCTGAAAAAGATAAAATTGATGATGCGGAACGGGCTGATACAATTGGTGGTAAAGTCCATAATATTATGAACCACATCAAGAAGAGCGGTATCGGTAAGAAATTTGCATTGGGTTGTGCTATTTTAGCATTAGTTGGTACTGTTGGTTCTACCGTTAACCGTTCTGGGCTAATGAATAATAAAACTGTAAATACTGCTGGACAACCGAAGATAGAAGGTACTTCTGAGGCAGGGGTAGGTCAAACTGGATCAGAGGCAGCAACAAATGACCTAGACGCTAAGTTTAGTGCTGAGAAGTTTGATACTAAAGTTGATATTAGCTATGTCGATGGCGAGGTGATGAAAGGGGTAGATTGCGAATTCGGTGGTGACAATACGGGTGCTGATCTATTGGATGATGTAAACGTTGAACCTGGACATTATGGTCCGTTAACTCACAAATTAGCAAATTGGGTTCATAATGAGGGGAACAGATATCGTGAAGGACAGACTAGTCCGGAGGCTTTGACGGCTCTTAGAGCAGAAGTAGACCAAAGTATTACTGGTCGTCTCGGAAATATTGCACCACTAGTGCAAGAAGGTTATGTGTTTGGTTACTTTGGCGAGGGTGATAATATAAATGTCAAAAATATGACACAGACTGGTTACGAGTTTTCTACTAATTCAGAAGAATATCAGAGTAAAAAAGAGAGTCTCCAGAGGGATTATGCTGAACGTGAGAAAGAGATGTCTCACGATATTATCTTACTAAATAAAGGTGATACTTACGCCTCTATTGGTGCATGGGATATTAAGAATGCGGACGGAACCGCAAGACCAGATTTCTTCACAGATAATCACGTCACGACTGTCGAGGCTGGGTTGATGGTTCGAACTGACATCGATAAAGCAACTGGCTTGAATTACTACGATGCACATCCTGAAATTAAGGAGCGTGTGCTTAGGGTTATGGGATTAATTGAGGTTGGTGCATCCGAAAAAGAAGTCCAAGATGCGATGGCCGAATGGACTGTGGGAGGGCGTTTAGTAGGCTGTATGCAATTTGCTTGTTTCAAGAAAACTCCAGAAAAGAAAATTATTCCACCAGTGGAGAAAAAAATCCCACCAGAGAAAATTATCCCACCAGTGGAGAAAAAAATCCCACCAGTGGAAATTATCCCACCAGCGGAGATTATTCCACCAACGCCAACACCAACACCTACACCTGAAAATAAAGAGATTATTCCACCAACGCCAACTCCAGAGCCGACTCCTGAACCAACGCCAACACCAACACCTACACCAAAGCCAGAAGATAAGCCTAAAGAGAATGAAAAGATTCTGGAGCCAAAGACTGATCATGTGGCTGGTGCTAATGAATTTGATACTCAAAAAGGGGCGACTGTAACTGACCAATCGGTTGAAGCAACTCTTGGAACAGAGACTGATAATGCGAGAGTTGAAGCACCAGGTAGTGAAATTGAAAATAAAACCATTGAACAAAAAGAAGTTGTGGAAGAATATATTCCTAAGGATGAAAGTGGTGCTGAAAATACAGGTAAAAGTATTGATACTGTCGAGAATAATAGTAACTTAAATACGGGGGCTTCCGAAAAACAATCTGATGCTGAAGCGAAAGAAGTAGTAGAAGAGGTGAAAGAGAGTACAGAGAAAGCTCCTGACACATCGTATGACTTAGATCGCGCGTCTGCTGAATGGGATTTTAATGATATTCATTAGTTAATTACTTTAAGAGCTCTAAAAAATAAAGGAGAGGGATGAGAACAAACACAAACACAAAAACATGGGATGTATTGCGCCATACAGCACATCGCATCTTGCCAGTGGTAGGATTACTATCACTGGGTGCGGCAGCAATACTGCCGGTAGGGGAAACTCACGCTTTTGAAACGTGGGGGCCAGAACGACCAACTTATACATGGCAGAAGCCAACTGACCATGCAACAATCAACTCTATTACAGATAATCCTGTAATGGGCGATGAACGAAACTTCGTAAGAATTCGCAAAGCTGGTTCAAATGACAAATTTGATGATAATGTTGTGGCAGAGCCAGGAGCTGAATATGAGGTTCAGGTATTTTTCCATAACAATGCAGCGGCAAATTTAAACGATGCTTCTGGACGTACTTTTGCGAAGCCAATTCGTGTGAGAATGAATGAGATCTCTTCAAGTATCACTAAAGGTCAGTCTGCAATGATTAAAGGTATTATCTCGGCAGAAAATACTGACCCAAAAGAAGTTTGGGATACAGCATATATCCAAACAAATCAAACGGTATCGTTACGCTATGTTCGTGGATCTGCCAGAATCCATAATGGTGGTAGATTGAATGGTAGTTTAATTGATGACGATGCGCTATTTGGAAAATATGGTGGTACGTTTGTAGGATATAACCAGTGGGGGTATCTTCCTGGTTGTAATGAGTACTCCGGTAATATTACATTTAGAATTAAAGTGGATAAAGCTGGTTTTGATATGAACAAGAGCGTATCAAAAGATTTAGCTAATAATTACCAAAATTCAATTGATGCAGAACCAGGTGAGACTCTGGACTTTAAGATTCACTTCAGAAATACTGGTACTACGGTATTAAAAAATGTTGCAGTGTATGACCTTTTGGGCAAAGGTATGACCTTTGTGCCAGGTACAACCCGAATCTTTAATGCTGGCCATCCAAATGGAACCTTTGAAAAGGACAATCTATTTACAAATGGATTTAATATTGGTGATTATAAAGGTGGTACCGATGCAACGATTACCTATAAGGTAAAAATTGATGATGACGAAAAAATATACCCGTGTGGAAAAACTGTAACTGTTGAGAATAACTCTGCGGCAGCAATTGATGTTGCAACCATTCATGATAAGGTTCAGGTGCGCGTAACTAGGAAGTGTGGTGAAACGCCAAAAACTCCTGAAACACCAAAAGAATTACCACACACTGGTGCATCTGAGGTGGTACTTGGAGTGGTGATCGCTGCGGTACTTGGTATTGGTATTGCTTACTACATTGCTTCAATGAAACAACTGAATAAGCTTGAATCAGTTGCTAAAGGCAAAAAAGATTTATAAAAAACTAACAATTTTGATTAGTTGAATAAAATCTTTAAGTAGTTTGAGTATATAAAGATAGAAAGACTTTATCGTACCTTAAAATCATTGAATAAAAATAGTATGAAAGAAGACTATCGCACTTTATAGAACCTTGAAAATATGACTAAATCTTTTAAAAAGAGTAAGAGTACATAAGAAATAGCTATTTGTAAGAAAATATTTCTAGGCCAGTATTTGATTTACTTGATCAAATATGATAAAATCGTTCCTAGTTATTACTAAATAAGGAATATTATGAAAAAGGCAGTTGTACTCATCGGCGGCAAGCAATATGTCGTAGCTGAGAAAGAGACCCTACGGGTGGACCTCCTCCCGGAAGGCACAAAAGAGCTCGAAACTGGTGCTTTACTTGTAATTGATGGAGATAAGATCCTAGTTGGTACTCCAGAAGTTGAGGGCGTAAAAGTTTCAGCTAAGATAGTGGAAGAAAAAGTTGCAGGTGATAAAATTCGCGTGATTCGCTATCATTCTAAGAAACGTGTGCATAAAGAAACTGGACACCGCCAAAAATATAGTTTAATTGAGATTACTTCAATTAAATAATAGAAAAAAGACTCCGAGACGGAGTCTTTTTTTAGTGTTTATGGTAATATAGAGTTATATGGCGACGGTGATTTGTATAACAAACCAAAAAGGAGGTGTCGGAAAGACTACGACAGCGGTTAATCTTGCTTTCTTTTTGGCTAAGAGTAAGAAAAAAACACTTTTGATTGATTTTGATCCCCAGGGCAACGCAACGTCGGGGCTAGGTATAGATAAGATGCCGTTTGAGGCGGATTACGAAAAAGAAGGAACTAGTTCTACAATGTCTGAAGTATTATTGGGACAGAAGGAGCTGGGAGAAATTATTTTGAATACTAAATTTAAGGATTTAGATCTTGCACCTGTAACACCGCAATTAGCAAATGCAGAAGTAAACTTGGCAAAGTTGGATAAAAAATTTGTTCAACTACGAGAGGCGATCAAGAGAGTAAAAAAGTTATACGATTATATTATTATTGATTCACCACCAAGTTTGTCTCTTTTGACTGTGAATGGTATGATTGCGTCGGATTATTTGCTGTTGCCAGTACAGACGGAATTTTATGCTCTTGAGGGTGTGGCGCAGTTGCTCGATTCGGTGAAGTTAGTTCGTAAAGCAATGAACCCGGACTTAAAATTACTTGGGGTACTTGCAACAATGTACGATAAACGAACTTCACTTTCGGTGCAGGTATTAGAGGAGATTCGTAAATACTTTAAAGAAAAGGTTTTTAGTGTGTTTATCCCAAGGAATGTAAGACTGGCGGAAGCACCAAGCCATGGCGTGCCGGTCGGAGCATATGACCCATTTAGTAAGGGGTCAAGAGCGTATAAAGATTTAGCAAAAGAAGTAGTTCGACGGGTGGAGAAAGGGGAGAAATAATGGCAGGAAGAGGACTTGGTAGAGGATTTGATAGTTTAATCCCAACAGATATTGTGGAGGATGACTTTGATATTACAGCTCGTGAAGACGCAAAGGAAAGTCAGTTAGTTGAACTAGATCTTGAGAGTATAATACCAGATAAAGAACAACCGCGTAGGGATTTTTCAGAGGAAGCCTTGAATGCACTAGCTAGTTCAATAAAAGAGCATGGTGTATTGCAACCAATCGTTGTAGTGTGTGAGGACGGAAAATATAAGATCGTTGCAGGTGAAAGGCGTTTTCGGGCCTCTAGGATTGCTGGTTTATCAAAAATACCAGCGATCATCCGCACAATTGATGCACAAAATCGTTTAGAACTTTCGATTATAGAGAATGCACAACGTGAAGACTTGAATGCCATCGAGATGGCTACGGCCTATGCTAAATTAAAGAACCAGTTTAACTTAACTCCGGCGGAGATTGCAACACGGGTGGGGAAAAGTGAATCGTCAGTGATTAATACAATGAGGTTATTGAATTTGCCAGATGACGTGAAGCGGGCGATGGTTGAGCATGGTTTAACTGAGGGAGTGATGAGGCCATTGATCTCAGCTGATCCGGAACTCGTGAGACGAATTTTGCCAATGATTATCGAAGAGGGCTGGACTGCGCGCCGAGTGGAACGTTATATAGCTGAAAATAAAAAACGTAGTTCTACAAAGATTGTGAAAGAGAATATTTTTTTGCGCCAAGAGGAAGATCTTAGTGCAAAATATGCTGTAAAGGCGAGAGTAAGAGGAAGGACACTAACTCTAACTTGTAAAAATGACGAGGAATTAAAAAAATTACTTAGTCGGTTATCTGAGTAAAAAACTTGTTCATAAGTAATTCTACGGGGAAGGATGATAAATGAGTAAAAAAGTTATACAAAATGAGAGAATAAAAAAGGCTGTAGAGTTTGCAACGAAGGCTCATGAGGGGCAAAAGAGAAAATCTGGGGAACCTTATATTATTCATCCAAAATCGGTAATGGAAATATTGATTGAATGGGGGATGGATGAGGATACGGTGATTGCAGGTGTTCTGCATGATACTGTGGAAGATACAGAAGTAACACTGGAAGAGATTAAGCAAGAATTTGGCGAATCCGTGGCGTTTTTAGTGGATGGGGTAACTAAAATTGGTAAGGCAAGACAAGGAATGAGGGATATTGATACCTATTTGCCGGTGACAAGAGATAATTTATTACGACTTTTGGTGGCGACAGGTTCTGATATTCGAGTATTAATCATTAAATTAGCAGATAGATTACATAATTTAAGAACATTATCAGCGCTTCCTCCGGAAAAACAGAAAAAAATAGCAAAAGAAACACTAGAGATCTTTGCTCCACTTGCGGATCGATTAAATATGGGGAAATTGAGGGTAGAGATGTCTGATATTGCATTCTCGTACGTTGATCCAAAAAGATATAAAGAATTACAAAAAATTATCGAAACACGCAATCAATCCGCTGAAAAGACCTTGAAAAGGATCAAAAATGAGGTTTCACAAGTACTAGCAAAAGAAAAAATCAATTTTGAGATTAATGGACGGGTAAAATCAGTTTATTCTTTACATAAAAAACTTGCTAAATACAACCAGAATATAGACGAGGTTTATGATTTGACGGCGCTGAGAGTGATAGTTGATGATATAACTAGTTGTTACCTAGTTTTAGGGTTAATTCATGGGCTTTATACTCCAATGACAGGGAGAATTAAAGATTATGTGGCTGTACCGAAACAGAATGGCTATCAATCATTACATACAACAGTAATTACCCCTGAAAAGAGGATTGTGGAGTTTCAAATTCGGACAAAAGATATGCATGAGTATGCAGAACGGGGGTTGGCTGCAAGTTTTTACTATAATGAACAGAAAATAACTGAAAGTTACAAAACAGGGAAGATCCAGCATTTGCCGACTAATTTGCTGTGGATATCAGAGTTGCAGATGGCGGCAGCAAAACTACGTGATGGGCAACAAGTTGATCTGAAAAAATTAAAATTAAATCTGTTTGCGGATAAAATTTTTGTATACACCCCAAAAGGTGACATTATTGATTTGCCAATTGGAGCATTGCCACTTGATTTTGCTTATAGGCTACATTCTGAAGTGGGAGGACACGTGATTGGTGCAAAAATTAATGGAAAATTGTCTAATTTGAACACAAAATTAAAAAGTGGTGATGTGGTGGAGATTTTAACAAGCAAAAATCAGACAGTGAGGCCGAGTTGGTTGGATAAAATTATTACGCCTCATGCGAGAGCAAAAATTAAGCAACAGTTAAGTAGAACGATCGAATCGATAGTGGGTCCTGGTAAAAAGAGATAAATTTTTGGAATTCGAGAGAATCTAAAACGAGCATTATTTTTTTTGTATATATTTATTATGTTTATGCTTTATTTTTAAAGGATTGACCTCTGTAAAATTATAGTAAAGAAAAGAAGGTGGTGGGTAAAAAGAGAGTTTTTCTGAAAAAGCAAAAGCAAAAAGATGTAAATAATGAGGATTTAGGATTTGATGGAATAAATAAGTGGCTTGTGTTTATTTTTTATGACTTTGTCTCTATAAAATAACTAAATGCAGAAGACGATTATGGTATAATTTAGGATAAATGAAAATTAAGCAAATGCGGAAAAGGACAGACCTGATTAGGATAATACTTGCGCTTTGCTTTTTGATAATTATTATAAGAATGTATTACCTACAAGTGATTTTACACCAAAAGTACGTTGACCTGGCTTTGTCTCAGCAAACAATGCAAAACACGATTTTTGCGAAACGTGGCGAAATTTATATGATGGATGGTAGTAAAACTACACCGGTTGTGATGAATGAAAAAGTATATACAATTTCAGTGGATCCGTTTTTGTTGAGAACTGAGCAGAAACAAGACAAGAAAGAGATTTTGGCGAAGATCGATAATTTAATTCAGGGGTTTGCCGTGAATACTTGGGAAAAAATATTTGAGAATGAAGCTTCGCGTTATGCGGTGATAGCGAGAAATGTGCCGTATGAAAAAGCAAAACAGATCAAAGAAGCAAAAATTACTGGAGTTTATGCGCAAGGAGCAACGAAAAGAGTCTATCCGGAAGGTGATTTAGCGGCACAGGTGCTTGGGTTTGTGAATGCGGAGGGAAAAGGCCAGTATGGAGTAGAAGGTGGGCTGGATAAAGAATTGACTGGCGTAAATGGTGTACTAAAAACGGTGAAAGATGTGAATAACATTCCGCTAACAATCGGGAAAAATAATGTGAGAGTTCCAGCAGAAGATGGTAAAAATATTGTATTGTCGATTGACCGTAATATTCAAAAAAAGGCAGAAGATGTAGTAAAAAGTGTGGCTGAGCGTTTTCATATTTCGCACGCTTCGGCTGTAGTGATGAATCCACGCAATGGTCAGATTTTGGCGATGGCAGGAACTCCGAATTATAATCCAGCAGAATATACAAAAGTAGCAGATGCAAGAGTTTTTCAGACGGATGTAACAATGGATGCATTCAATCCGGCTTCGGTATGTAAGACATTTGCACTGGCGGCGGCGATAGATAGTAAAGTAATGACGCCAGAAACTACTTATAATAATACGGATTTGGTAACGATTGACGGCTGGCCGATTCAAAATGCAATTAGAGGCCACACTGGAGTGATTTCAATGCAAGAAGTGTTTACTTATTCGTTAAATACTGGATCAATTCAAGCGCTGAGGCTTTTAGGTGGATCAGAAACAGAAATTACCTATCAGGGAAAAGAAAGACTTTATGACTACTATCATAATCGATTTGGACTGGGTAAATATACTGGAATTGAATTAACCGAGGCAAGAGGAACGGTTGTGCCGCCAACCGATATCGATGCAACGAATGCGAGGTATGCCAACATGACGTTTGGCCAGAGTTTAGATTTGACCATGATTCAGGTGGTAACAGCATTTTCGTCAGTGGTGAATGGCGGTGATTATTATACGCCGACTTTAGTAGCAGGTGAGATGAAAAATGGTGAATTTGTAAGGAGTGAATTAAAATCGCGTGACCATCAAGCCTTAGAGTCGTCAACAAGTGAGACGATGCGTAGAATGTTACATACTGCAAGATTAGTTTTTCCAAACGTTAAGGGTTATGATGAAGGAGTTTATGTTGGAGGAAAGACTGGTACAGCTCAGGTGGTAAAGAATGGAAAATATACTTTTGATGAAACAATTGGTACGTATGTGGGTTACGGAGCAAGATCAGAAACAGACTATCCAGAGTATGTAATAATGACAAAGGTTCGGTCCGACAACCGAAGATTAGATGGTGGGATGAATGCGAAACCGATATTTGATGAGATTAGCCAGTTTATGGTAAACTATTTAAAGATGAGGAGGTGAGATGAGGGGTAGTTTAGACGGTAATGCTCTATATGGTCTACTTTTGGCGTTAGGAAGCTTTCTTCTGGCAATGTTTTTGACACCAATTTATACGAATCTTGCTTATAAATATCATTTTTGGAAGAAACAGAAAAAAACAACAGTACAGGGTGATGCTTTGCCGGTGATGACTAAGCTACACGAACATAAATTTAAGCGTGTTTTTCCGACAATGGCGGGTATTGTCGGAGTGGCTGTGGTGGCGATTGTGACTTGGTCTTGTAACTGGAATCGTGCTGAGACTTGGTTGCCACTGGCGGGATTTTTGGGTGGATCAGTAGTGGGATTGATTGATGATTTAATTAATGTCTTTGGGACTGGATCCGGAGCGGCAGGACTCAGAGCGCCGGTAAAATTCTCAATGATTACGATTGTAGGACTGTTTTTAGGTTGGTTTTTTACTTATAAACTTGGTTGGACGGGAATACATATTCCATTTTACGGTGATTTTGAGCTTGGTGCAGTGGTAATGATGTTGCTGTTTGCTTTTTCGGTAGTCGCTACTTCCAATGCAGTAAATATTTCAGACGGTTTAGATGGTTTGGCCGGGGGATTGACGATGATGGCTTATGGATCTTTTGGTATTATCGCTCTCTTTAGGGGGCAAATTGCTCTGTTTGCGTTTTGTATGACGGTAGTGGGGTGGTTGCTTTCTTATGTTTGGTTTAATGTGCCGCCAGCTCGTTTTATGATGGGTGACGTGGGCTCGTTTGCGCTTGGTGCTGGGCTTGGCGTAGTGTCAATGATGACAAATTCATTCTTGTTGCTACCAATAATTGGTCTACTGTTTGTAGTGGAGGCTGGTTCGTCATTAATTCAGATGGGTTCAAAACAACTATTCCATAAAAAGATTTTTATATCAGCACCGATACATCACCACCTAGAAGCAAGCGGTTGGGGTGAGGCGAAAATTGTGATGCGCTTTTGGGTGATTGCAGGAGTGATGGGGATCATTGGTATATTTATCGCAATGGCTGGGGGGATTATTCCTCAATAGGGATTAAATTATGCGTAAACATCAAACTGATAAAAGAATCTTTATTGCCACCTTTATTTTGATATTAATCGGTACAATCATGGTGAGTATTATTGGACCATCCTACACAAATATTCAGAATATTGCTTATGGTCGAAATGATGATCCAAACCAAACTTTTAGAAGTCAGATTTTGTATGTTGTATTAGCTTTTTTAACAATGATTTTTTTCTTAAAACTGCCACTTAAACAAACTGATAGTGCGGGTAGTAAACAGAGGAAAGTATTAAAAATAACAAGTAAACTGCCAGAATTTTTGATGTTTGGTAGTTTAACTCTTTGTCTCCTAATGTTTATTAGTGCATTAACTGTGAAGTTGCCGTTTGTTGGTTGTGCACTTGGTGCTTGTCGTTGGTTAAATTTGGGCTTTTTACAATTACAGGTAGCGGAGCTAGTGAAATTTGGTGCATTGTTTTATTTTGCAAAAATTTGTACTGAATATCGGGAAGCTGGTGGTTTTTCTGGTAGAAAAACGGAAGAATTAAGGCGTGGTGATATTGATTTAAGAAACATTAAGAACTACCAGAACAAGATTAAAACGAGAATGCAATGTGCTAAAAAGCAGAAAGGCCAGGTTGAAAATGCAATAGTTTTGATAAAGGATTTCTTTAAAAAGAAAAATGGATATGCTTTTTGGGTAAGATACGTTGGAACGTTACTACTGGCAGTATTCTTTCTGGTGGTTGCGCAGAAAGATTTGGGATCTGCATTGCCATTAATTGCGATGGCTCTTGCGATGTTATTGGTGAGCGGGGCGGGGGCAAAGGTTTTTTTGATGATTGCGGTGGCAGGGTTAATTTTTGCAGGATTAGCGATGAGTTCGCCGCATCGACAAGAACGTCTAAAAGGCTTCTTGGAGGGTGATTCTTCAAACGCTTACCATATTAATAATGCTTTAATTGCGATTGGCTCGGGTGGACTATTCGGGGTGGGGATTGGCAATAATGTACAAACTGCTGGGTATTTGCCAGAGTCGATTACGGACTCAATGTTTGCTGTGATTGGAGAGACGATTGGATTTGTGGGGATTATAGTGGTGTTGTTTTTCTACTATATGTTGTTATCGAGAATTTTAAAAGTTGCGGATTGCACGCGAGAGAGTTATTATCAGTTAATTGCGATTGGTATTTTTGCATGGTTGGCTGGGCATGTGGTAGTGAATATCGCAGCTATGACTGGGTTGGTGCCACTAACTGGTATTACCCTGCCATTGCTTTCAAAGGGGGGTACTAGCTTAATTTTAAATATGGCGATTATTGGTTTGGCATTAAATATTTCACAGTATACAATGAGATCAGACTTAATAGATGCGGAAAGGAAATAATTTTTGATGAAAGTACTAGTGGTTGGTGGTGGATCTGGCGGGCATATTACGCCAGCGATGTCCGTAATTCGCGAGCTCCTTTTAAAGTATCCAAATACTCAAGTAGAATTTTGGACTGATCGTAAGTACTATAAAAATATTTTGAATTTGGCAAATGAAATGTCTGTTGGTTGGGGTGAAGAGGAGAAAAAAAGCCACAAAAATAGACAATATATTCGAGTGCGGAAGATTTTTGCGGGAAAATTTCGACGTTATCATGGCTTGAAAATAAAGGATTATTTTGACCAAGGGGCAAGAACATTTTTTGACGTGGTGTTTGGAAATATTGTTAGTGTGATTGGTTTTGGTATGGGATATATACAATCATTTTTTCGATTGATCAATAAAAAACAAAGGCCAGATGTTATTTTTTTGAAAGGTGGATTCGTAGGGTTGCCGGTAGGATTGGTTGCAGGTTTTTTGAAAATTCCTTACGTATTGCATGAGTCGGACGCGGTGTTTGGATTGACTAATCGTATTTTGATGAAGAAGGCGGTAAAAATTGCGACTGGTGTACCAGTTGAATCTGAAAAGTATGGAGAAGAGGTGGCGGAAAAGATTGAGTGGGTAGGGATTCCGGTAGCACCAGAATTTGTACCAGTTTCAGCTTCTGTGCAAAATGATTTAAAAAGAGAACTTGGTTTTAATTCTAGAAAGAAACTAGTGATAATTACGGGGGGATCACAGGGTTCAGAGCATTTAAATTTGGTTGTAAGTGAGATTTTAGAAAAGTTACTTGAGAAGGCAAGCGTGGGACTTGTCGCAGGAAGAAAATATTATGACGATATGCTGGAACTTAAAGAATTTGAAAAATGGAGTAAGGCGAAGTTAAATTCGGATTTTAGGATGTGGAATTTTTCACCAAAAATGAGTGAAATTCTAGGAGCGGCAGATTTGGTGGTATCAAGGGCGGGGGCTACAACAATTACAGAATTAGCAGCTTTGAAAAAACCAGTGGTTTTAGTGCCTTTTGAAAAATTACCCGGTGGACATCAAACAAAAAATGCGGAAAGACTAAATAAGTCAAATGCAGTAGAAATGATCTTGGATGGTAAGATGATGGAAAAACCGGAACTTTTGCTGAACAAAATAATTAAACTGCTTGAAGATGATGAAAAGAGGGTGGAGCTAGCAAAGAATCTACATGATCTGTCAAAACCAGATGCATCAAAGAGAATGATGGAGATTATTGTGGAGGCAAAAAATAAAAAACGGGTGGAAAAGGAATGAAACTAGGTAGAACGATTGCAGGCGACCGTGAATCAGTCGAGAGCGAGATAGCGAGGCAGAAGTTATTAGAGAAGAGAGAGAAAAAGAAAAGAGTACAATTATTATTACTTGGTGTTGTAATTATAGCTACAGTAGTAATAGGGGTGGTGATTATTCAAAGTGCAGTAAAAAGAGTGCCGACAACTAGCCAGAAGAAGGTTGAGACTGTAAAGTATGTGCCAACGGTGAGTATTATTGATGAAGATGGTTCAAATTATATAACTGAACGTACTAAGCAATATGTTGGGTTGTTTGAAAAAGATGCAAAAGAGAGCGGACTTAAGATTATAAAAGCGATTATTCCGACAGGTAAGACGAGAGAAGTAGATCTTTATTTTGAGGGGCGTGATGAGTTTTATAAATGTAATTTGGATCGTGGAACGGCAGAAACGCTGGAAGATGTGATGAGAATGATCGAATATCTCAAGAAACGAGAGCTAAAAGTGAGTTATGTAGATGTGAGGATCGAAGGGCGTGCTTACTATAAAGCTTTATAGGACAAGAGTCTAAGCTATAAATAGAGAGGAAACCGTGGTGTTGAACCACGGTGTTTTTTTGAGGGGGTTAAACTTAATAGTGAACGGGAGGCTTTAATAGAGTTTTAATCATCCTTTTAAAGAAATATTAAGTAGCTGAGTTGTTTTAATTATGTTCGGTTTTTTGGGAGAATTATAGTTTTTATTAGAAAATAAGAGCTAAAAAATAGCAAGTAATGGATTGAATAAATATATCTTTGATCAAGTATCTATTGTTCGGTTTTTTATAAAATATAAATTAGAAATTGCAAGGTAATAAAGCGAAGTGAATTAAAAAAGTTATAGGGAAGAGATGAAAGTTTTGCACAATTGTGGAAAAGTGAATACATAAATTGTCATAAAATAACAGAGGTAGGAATGAATAAAAATGACTGAGAAAAACAGAGAAAGATTTGCATTATATATGAACATGTGGAAAAGTAAGTTGAAAAACTTGTAAAAAATATTCAAAAAGCACTTGCATTATATAGCTAATGGCGCTAAACTAAGGTCAGTGGATAACAAAACAAAAACCACAAACAAAAAGATTAAAACAATGAATAATCAAGCGAGAAAGAATATGGAAAATAATCAAGATTATGAAGTGGTTCGCTTGGTAAAAAAAGAACAATAGTTAAAGAGCGGTCTTTTTGGCACATTAAAAAATGTTTGAGGTCGATCAACTAGGAGTCTTGGCGCGCGTTTAGGAAACGCGTCATCAAAACCATTAGTACATCTATAAACACCTCCCAATTAACTCAACAAACAACCTACACAATAAGTCTCTCAACGGTTATAGATAATATATTCGGTCTTGCACTGAATAAAACTATAGCAGCATTTATTGTATAGAAAGATTAAGAAGAACCAGTAAAAGCTCTTAATCATTTAAACAAAAAATATACAAACACAAACACGCTAAAATTTCTAGTTGAGCGATCTCAAACTAAAAGCTTCAATATAACAGAGAATAAAACTCTTTGATATAATAGAAGCATGGAAGAGCTTCATAAGCCAGTGTTACTATCGGAAGTTCTCGAGATTTTGCAGCCTGGTACGGGTGAATCGTATTTAGATTTGACGGCGGGTTATGCAGGTCATGCGGGAAAGATTTTGGCGGTTACGCGGAATTATAAAGAATCGGTTTTAGTCGACCGAGATGAAAATGCAATTAAAGTTCTAACAAAGAAGTACCCGGAAGGTGAATTTGGTTTGGAAATTTTGCATGAAGATTTTTATAATGCGGCGCAGTCTTTAATCAAGTGTGGAAAAACTTTTGATATGATATTAGCTGACTTTGGAGTATCTTCACCGCAACTGGATAATTCGGAGCGGGGTTTTTCATTTATGCATGAGGGGGAATTGGATATGCGAATGGATCAAGCGCAGGATTTGTCAGCGGAAACGATCGTGAACCATTGGTCGGAAAAAAGATTAATTGAGATTTTTGAGACATATGGAGAAGAATCGGTAGGCCTGGCAAGAAAACACGCAAGAGAAATTGTGTATAACCGGCCATGGAAAACTACTAAAGAGTTAGCTGAGGCTTTAAGTCCGAAAGGATGGTATGGAAAACACCCAGCGACTAAAGTTTTTCAGGCGATTAGAATTGCTGTAAATGATGAACTGGGCTTAATCGAGAGGACCTTACTGTTAATTCCGAAATTACTGAAACCGGGTGGACGTATCGCGATTATTACTTTTCATAGTCTAGAAGATAGATTAGTGAAACAATATTTTAAGCGAGTCAGTTCACTGGGCGAAGAATCTGAATTAGAAATCTTAAATAAAACACCAATAGTTGCGGGCATGGATGAATTAGTTATCAATCCAAGAGCTAGAAGCGCAAAACTGAGGGCAGCTAGAAAAATTTAGCAGATTGCTAAGCTAGTCTGAACGGGGATGGGCCGATGGTTTTTTGGAATGATAAAAATAAAAATAAAAAGGAGGCAATATGCCAAAGCAAATCATTGTCAAAAACTCATCTCGAGCACAGAAAATCAAAGTTAATTTTCGCTAGAGAAAAAATGATCTAGAATTTTAGTCTAAAGGCTATAATTTTGGGTGCTTCAGGCCCGTTTGGGCCTGCTATCGGGAAACTTTCGGAAACGACAGAATCCCGACACGGTTGTTAAGTCAACTGGGATAAGTGTTTAACAAAAAAGATATGACCTTCCCGAAAACTCTTATCAACGATGCGGTGGTGCGGTTGGTAAGGGGTTTCGGTCTATGACGGGGTAAATTCGCTAAACGAAGACACTCCGAACTAAAATAAACAACAAAACAAATAACAATAATTTAAAAAAACTCTGATTAAAACCTTTGTTTTTGCTGAGAAGATTTTAGCGAGAGTTTTTAAAGATAAAAAGCGAGGAAAAATAAAAATGCAGAGTGGAGCGAGAACTGTGCGACAACAGGGGTTTGGTAATTTGCGAGGAATGAGTTTGCGTAATACGAGTGATCGTCCTAAGACAAGTTACTTGGCTAATGCGGTGAGTTCAGGTTATTCTCGTAACCGTAATACAGTGCGACATCAAGCGAGGGGGATTGGACGAATTTCAGCAATTGCAATTTTAGTAATCGAAGTTTTTATGATTGGGTTGTTTTATGTGTCTGAGCAGTCAAAAGTAACGACATATGATTATAAGATGAGTGCAATGGATGCACAGATTGCTAATTTAGAGGCAGAACGTGATGATCTTAAGGTGGAGCAAGCGAGACTTAACTCTATTGCGAAAAATGCAAAATCGACTGTGGCGGCCAATATGGAAACAGCACGTGTTGCTGGCTATGCGGATTAGTTTTAACTTTTTAGTTTTGGCATTTTCTTATTCTCTATAAATATGGTAAAATAGGATTAATTTTTACGCATTAAGCCTGTTTTTTATGATGGGCAAAACAGGGAAGGAGAAAAATGGCGGAGACTCAAGAGAAGATCATTCAGATTGCAGGTTCAATTACAGTAGATGAATTAGCAGAGGCGTTAGGCCTTTCGGTAACCGCATTGATCGGTGAATTATTTAAACAGGGGATTATGGCGACGATTAATCAACGCCTGGATTTTGATACTGCTAGCTTGATTATTGATGAATTAAAACTAAAAGATGTAAGACTAGAACGTAAGAATACGGCGACAAAAACTTCAAATTTTCATAGGGAACTGTCAGAAAAAGCGGTTTTGCGTCCTCCAGTAGTAGCAGTGATGGGGCATGTTGACCACGGCAAAACTACTTTATTGGATTCTTTATTACATAAAAAGACCGTGGAGGGGGAAGCAGGGGGGATTACTCAGCATATTTCAGCTTATCAACTCAAACATGATGATCGTTTAATTACTTTTTTGGATACGCCTGGACATGAGGCCTTTGCGGCGATTCGTCAACATGGAGCGATGTTGACAGATATTGTAGTGATTGTAGTGGCAGCTGATGACGGTGTGAAGCCACAGACGATAGAGGCGATTAAATTTGCACAAAGTGCTAATGCGAAAATTATTGTAGCAATTAATAAAATTGATCGTGAGGGGGCAGATATCCCACGTACAATGGCTGATCTTGCACAGCATGGCTTGCAACCAGAGGAGTGGGGTGGCGATGTAACAATGGTGCCAATTTCTGCGAAACGTGGGGATAACTTAGATAAACTACTAGATATGATTCTATTGACGGCAGATATCGAAGAACTGAAGGCTGATGTGGAAATTCCAGCAGAAGGTTTAGTGATTGAATCACACATGGAAGTTGGCAAGGGGTCAGTTGTGAATTTATTGGTGACCGGTGGGGAATTGAAGGCTGGTAAATTTGTAGTGGCAGGTAGTGCTTATGGCAAGATTCGGACGATGATGGATTTTAGAGGAAAACCAAAGGGGAAAGCTACACCGTCAACTCCTGTGACGGTAACTGGTTTTAAGGAATTGCCAAACTTTGGTGATCGTTTTATTGAGGTGAAAGATGAAAAAACGGCTAGAAAGCAGGCTCTTTTGAATGCACAGGCAGAGGCTTCAGAGTTGGCTTCTGCAAATGTGACGTCTTCAGACCTTCTAAGAATGATGAATACTGCAGATAACTCAAAAATATTTAACGTGATTATCAAGGGCGACGTACTCGGCTCTGTGACTTCTGTGGTTGATTCTTTAAAAATGATTGATACTAAGGGTGAGATCACGCTGAATATTGTATCTTCTGGAGTTGGTGACGTGACGGAAAATGATGTCTACATGGCTGAGGGTGACAATACAGTGATCTATGGTTTCAACGTGAATATTCCAACTAATATTGTAAAGTTGGCGGCTAGAGACGGCGTAGTAATCCGTAATTTCCGAGTGATCTATGAACTACTAGATGATGCTAAACAGTCAATGGAACAATTACTTGATGATGAGATAGTTGAGGAAGAGACCGGCGAAATGAAAATTAAGGGGGTCTTTAGGACTGAACGTACGGCAATTATTGCTGGCGGAGAAATTTTAACTGGTCGAGTAAGCGCTGGTATGTTGGGGCGCGTATATCATGAAAAAGAGCTGATCGGCGAAGTTGAAGTTGATTCGGTACAAAAAGAAAAAATGCAAGTCAATGAATTAGTGGCTGGAGAAACTGGTGGTATTGCATTTAAACTAGAGAAAAAATTAGTAATTGAACTGGGGGATCGAATTAAATTCTTTACAAGAGAGTTGCGGAAGAAGAAGTTATAAAGTTGATTGAAAAAAATTAGTAAGAAAATAGGGCAGGAATGCCTTATTTTTATTAACCGAAGAATGTAAGACTTTTAAGGAGAAAATCATGCTATATAGTTCTGTTCGGTTTTTGTTCGGAGATAGGGAAACAAACGAAAAACGTTTTTTAGAAGGTTTAACTGTATGAAAAAAGCTAAAGCGGGAGTAAGATTTTAAACAAAATAAAGAGGGAAAAGGATTCGATAAGGGAAACATGGAAAACAAATTTTTGGCAGAAAAATCCGTGAAATTTGGTAAGAAATGAATTTTCACGGAAGAATTTATGAAAAATAGCGTGTAACAGGGGTGACGTGGACTCATATATTCGAAACTCTTCTCCCGGTGTTTTAGAATTACTCGGAATCATACATACGACTAAAAGTAGTGACGAGATGTATCTGATCTGTAAATCTATGAATTAAATAATAAGTTTTATTATAGGGATGAGCTTAATGCGATAAGTAAATGGTCCTCTATTTATTGTTAAGTATTTAAAAAAATGAGCTCCTTTGATGTTTTTGTGTCATTTATAGTTTTTTATCTTATGCGTCGTAAAATAGTTATTGTACGACATTTCACATATCCTAAAATGATGATAACTTATACCTAAAACTTTTGCAAGTCATAAATTTGTATATTATCAAAATCAGCAATTTGCTTTCTGAAGAGTGGTAAAGTGTTCTTAAATAGTGATGAGTTTCTAATCTTTACTGGTCTACTTAAATTTCTACTACAAAAATAGCGTTTGTGGTTAAAAGAAGATACAAGACCCTTAGTAACGTATTTAGCAACGTAGTTCGCTACACCGTCAATATTACCGTCGAGTGGGGAAGCAGTGGATAAACCAGCACGATAACCTGTTAAATTATAAATAATGCTTCCCTGTTTCGTCTTATGACCAGAATCTTTAAGACGACCATTAAAATTAGCAATAAGTGCATGAAAATGAACCGCACCATCTTTATGGAGTTCCGGAATACAGATATATTTAAGATTGGGACTAGTTTTATCACGTTGATTCCTAAACCACTTGAGCATAACGAGTTTACAGTAAGAAATATTGTACCTATCATGTTTTTTCGGATCAAACGTAAATGTACAGAATAAATCAAACTTATTGGAATAGATAATGTCTTTAATAGACGTGCGAGAACGTCGCAATGATCGATAAGAAGGTAAGATGTCTTCATCGGATCGGACTTTACGCCGCGACCGATCACAATCAGACAATGTATTGATAAGAGGTTGTTTATAAATTATAACTTTAATCATAGTAGGATAAACCTTAGTTATATTTGATATGATTTGCACCTGCATATTGCACCTCCTGCTAAAAAGTAGGCGTTAAGTGTCCTTATAATCAAGTACGGACACGTTAACGCCACGATTCCCTTTTGGGGCTTCAAGATTCTAAAATCGGCATGAATCCGTCAAGCCATACGGCGTTGACTGATTCATTAAACCGATTTAAAGAGCCAATTAAGCCCAAAAGGGAGATTATTCTTTAATAATTAAAGAGCTATCGTACGCGACTTTTGAGAGACCGTGGACGTATATTTTTTGAGCATTGCCACTCCATCTACCTAAATCATCACACAAGATGTCATCAGATCGGATGAAATCATTGACGAGACGATTAGAAATTTTAGACCTACGGCAGTTGATCATGTAAAGGCACTGTTCCCTCAAATTTTTATCGAGACGTCCGTAAATCTGAGCGGTTGATAAGACAAAACAATGACGCTTTCTTAATTGAGAAAAACAACCAACAAGTTGAGAAACTAAAAGTTTAGTCTCCTTATCGGGACTATCCTTAGGAAAATAAGATTGAATTTCATCAATAAGAATAAAATTAATTATCTTATCATCACGATTTATAGCCTCTAGGTTGTAAATTGTATCGAATAATGATAGTTTAGTTATCTTTTCACCGATACCTAGGTTAGAGTAGACGTGATTAATTTTCCAGCCACGTTTTTTATATTGTTTAGCTAAACGTTCAAAATACCACAACATGCTGGCAGTTTTACCACCACCTTGAGAACCACAAAACATGTAATGACCATATGGAATTTCTTTTTTAATATTCTTGCCACCGAAATGACGAGTCTTAAAAAGACGTGCAATAACAGAGTTATTACGCTTATTATTAACGTCGATCGGGTCGAGACTTACTACTGATTGAGTTTTTCGCATAGTTTCTCCAAAGAAGAAGCTATACTCTCAAGAGAAGAAGCAATAGACTTTAATTCACCTAAAGTCGTACCACGTTCACCTTCAAACTGAAATTTACCAGTTGATAAATTAAAAGCCATATAATTTCTCCTAATTAATTATATAAATTATACAGTAACTTTATTGGTTGTAAGATTAAAAATTTTAGAACCAATCATAAAACTTAAAATTCCACTCAAGGCGGTTTGAATAGCTCCGAAAACAGCATCAGCATTAAATGGTAAACAACATGATAAAACATGTAATACTTCTCCAACAACGTTATTAAATACGACCATAACAATCAATGATAATAAATTACCAATAACGGACATAAAAACAAGCGAAGCAGCAATAATAAAAGCCCATTTCATACCGTTTACAATTAATTCACCCATTTAAATACCTCCTTTATGAAGCCATCGAATAAAGAAACCAAAGATTAACATCATACTACTAATACCAAGAACAGGGGTAAGGATAGACCTTACGTTATCTGGAAACCAAGGACAATATGTTGCATCTGGTTTATTAAGCATTTTACCGATAGTTGGGATTGGCTTACAGCCACCGCCAGTGAATAAACCGAAAAGACCAGAAAATGGATTGAAAGCCGTAAAACTGAATAAATTACCTAGTTTATTGGATTGATCATTACCCTTTTTTTCTCTGTCTTTTTCTTCTTGCTTATTTTGTTGAAATTGTTGATTTTGCTGTTGAGTCTGATTATTAATACTATTGTTAAGTTGATTATTCTGATTAATAATAGTTTGATTTTGAACAACTAAATTATTTAAATATTGGGTATTAGGATCACTATAAAGTTCAATATTAGAAATATCAAAATTATTAAGTTTAAAATCAGGAATATGAGAATCAGCACCAACAAAATAAATAAAAGAATTATCAGAAGAAGTAGAATCATAAGAACCAATAGAAAGGCGAAAATAAGGATCTTTAATAAAACCACCATCAGGTGAAAAGAAAACAGAGCCAGAAAGTCTAACGACGGAGTTATTATTTTCTATATAACGATTACAAGAAAAATTAGAAACAACACCCTTACCGGGCAAGTCATTAAGAGAAATATCAAGAGCAGGACGAATACCACAATTCCAGAAAACTGAAGAAGGACTAGACCAATAGGTAAGACTAAAATCAAATTTAAGCGAACGTTTTCCTACAATATCAGATTTAGGGAGGTGAAACCAAACAACCTGACGACTAATATGGACAGGAATAATAAGATCATCAGTAAAAAGACTATCAACAACACGAGGATTAGACCCACCAGGATTATATGAAATATCAAAATCTTTATAACCAATCTTATAGTGTGAATTAAACCAACCAATTTTATTGATAGAGTTAGTGGCGTGAGTCGGAATTGACAAGAACAAAGAAAACAAAAGCGAAAAGAAACAGCATAAAACAGCTAAAAACGACTTTTTGAAACATTTCATCATCTCCTCCTAATACCCATAAACATTTTATATACAACAATAAAAAAACTTAAAACAATAATTACAGCAGGGAGAATAAAGAATGGTTGAACGGAAGATGGAACAAAATACTTATCAGGATAATTATAAGAACAAGAGGGAGAATGATAGCCAGTATCTTGGTGATCAATTTGAACCCACTTAAATCCATTTAATACATAAGTATCTTGAGAATTATACCGACGAGCAGAAATCATATTACCAGCAGAATACACTTGAATACAATCATAACCTTCCGGTAATTTAAACATATCCATCATTTTTTAATCTCTCCTAAATAAAGAAACAGCCCAACTAATGACTAATACATAAGCAAATGGTTGTAAAAACCAAGTTAGTACATCAATTGTGGCTTGTGATAAAACTTGCATAAAACTAAAACTCCATAATTTAACCCCTCACTCTGGGGGAACTTGCATAACGCAGTTCCCCGAGCGAGGGAGCAGTTAGATCCCACGGAAAAGACCGATGGCCCAACGGACTACATAAAATAGAAATCCGACGAGGACAGCGACCGCAACGATAGGAAGAACCGCTTCAATGACACTCTGAAACTTAGCAAGAGTCAAAGCGTCTGAAAGACCTGAAATATTCATGGCTGAGACGGCTGGTGTGGCAGGCATTGCAACACCCCTTTCATTTTTTTAATGTTTGTAATCACCACGATTTTGTAAATTATCCTTAATACGTTTTAACCAAGAACGTTGAAAATTCTTGAGAAAAACTTTAATTTCAGGATGACGCATGAGTGTATTATCGACCGCACGTGGACCTTCTAAAAGTCGAATCTGATCCAATAGTGTTAAACAATCGATATATACACTATAATCATCAAATTCAGGAGTATCACTCAACTGAACTTTCATATACTATACCTCAAGTTGTTCAAAAGCATTAAGGAAGCCAAACATTTCTTGCTGATTCACGAAAATACGTTTTGAAAAGCCGTTGACAAAGGCTAAATCGAGATAGAAATAATCAGTTCCCTCTTTGGATTTTCCCCTCTTTACGGTAAGAGTAGAAATAGATTCAATTAAGTTGATATTTTCATAATCTGATAACTTTTTCATATTCAGATTATCTCCTGTTTAATTTAATTTACTTGACAGGTATGTAAAATATTGTCTAATAGTTATTGTACGACATTGTAAATATGGACAAAAAACGATTAACTAACCTTTTAAAAAATAAAAATTAGACAAAATAATCAACGAATGGAATTTATTGAACTTTTTTTGCGTGTGTCAATTCTCCTTTATGTTGTAGTAGGGTTGGGGCTTTGTTTTTGACCTTTGAGATAGATTAAAAGGCTATATTGTGAGCTCATGCTGTTAGATCTTCTCTTTTATTTAATGTGTTTTAAATGAAAAGAATTGCTGTGTTCTTACGAAAAGAATATTGCGAAAGAGAAAAAAGGCAGGAGACAGAGAATTATATACGGATGGGAGATAGAGAAGAATATGTGATAAAAATAAGAATCTCTTATTATCTAAATAAATAACCTATTTTAAGGGGGTTATTTATTTAATGATGAATAGAGAAATATCCGCTATCTGGGGAATTATGATCTCCCTGCAGATTTTGGCGGAAACCGTTTTCTCCTAGCTGATGTTTCCCTGGTAAGTTCTGACTGGTTGCAAAACCAGGGCGACCATCGTGAAGATCAGAGGCAAAATTAACCTTTCGTGCTGAATCTGAAGTTGTTGAATTTTGAGAGGGCTGTTTTGTGGAATCGATGTGGGTGGGGCTGTGATTTTGATTTGTTGGTTTTGCAATAGGGGTGAGTGGAACTGGTTCAAAAGTGGGTTTTTCCTTGTTTTTGAATGGCTTTTTATTTTTTGAGCGATTTTTAGGATTGTTTCCCTGCTTTTCTTTGGTTTGATTATCAACGTTAAACTGAGAGGAGAAAGTATTGTTAATATTGGTATTTTGATTTCTTTCAAAAGAAGTATTCCCCTGTTTTTTTGATGAATTTTTATCATGATCTTTTTTCTGTTCACGAGCTAGGTCAGTGGCTGATTTGATACCGTTAGACGTAATTGGTGTGATAGTAGAATCAAGCTGTTTAAGTGCGCTGCCAAGATCTTTAAGTGTAAGAGAGCTCTTCCCTGCGATGGTGTTAGGCGAAAACTTTTTATTAAATGCAAAGTTAGATTCTTTAATGAATTCTGGTCTAAAATGCGGAGTGTTAGAGTGATTTGTTGGGGTGATTACCTCTTTTTGATTGCGACCGGAGTCAGAGAGTTCTTTTTTGTATTTTTCGCTTTGTTCGATAGTGGCACGGATTTCAGCCTCAACTTCGGCGCGTGGCCTAGAGAAGAGATTACGTGAGTTAGCGATGATGGCGTCTAGATTATCGGTAGGGGCTTTAGGAATATTGAGTGTGGTGGCAGAAAAAGCTGGAGCTTTTTCACCATTAATAATCATGGAGATGACAAAATGACGATTGTTCATCTGAATAAGGTCAGAGCTGTCAAAAGTTGGTTCAAATTGCTTGACTAAAATTGGTGCATCATCAGCAGAAACACGAAAAGAGATGGTAGTACCCACATTACCGAAAACGGCATCGCGGACCGAATCGGTCATCTGAGCAATATATTGATTGGCGACGGTGAGATTTAAACCATATTTGCGAGCTTCTGAGAGGATAACGGAGAAGGAATCGGTAGCAAAGTTCTGAAACTCATCAACGTAAAGATAGAAAGGTCGACGCTTTGAGACGTCTGGGATATCTGAGCGAGACATAGCGGCGAGCTGTATCTTGGTGACTAAGAAAGATCCGAGAATGCCGGCGTTATCTTCGCCGATGAGCCCCTTAGAGAGATTAACAACAAGAATCTTACCTTCGTCCATAATCTTGCGCACATCAAAGCTGGAACGTGGCTGGCCGATGATATTACGGATGATTGGATTAGCGGTAAAAGCACCAACTTTATTAAGAACTGGGGCAATAGATTCGTTAACTTGTTTCTCATTCCATTGACCGAATTCCTGTTTCCAGAATTGTAGGACAGTGACGTCAGTGCAATAATCAAGAGTTTCTTTACGAAAATCTTTGTCGGTGAGAATGCGAGAGATATCAAGTAAGGTGGAATTGGGGCGATCAAGGAGAGCTAGAAGAGTGTAACGAAGGATATGCTCAAGGCGAGGTCCCCAGGAGTCGCCAAACATACGTTTTAATACACCAATCACCTCGGAACAGACATTAGGCTTTCTGGTGATATCAGAAAGCTCGAGAGGGTTAAAAGCGACTGGGAATTGAGTATCAGCTGGATTGAAATAAACAACGTCTTTTATCCGATGTGGTGGGATGAAACGGAGGTTATTAACTGCGAAATCGCCATGTGGATCAATAATACAATAACCTTGGTTATAAAAAACATCAGAGAGAGCAAAGAGTTCGAGTAAGCCAGATTTTCCAGCACCGGTTTGACCGATAATGTAAACGTGCCTTGAACGGTCTTTTCTCAACATGCCGAACTGGTGATTAATGCCACGGAAGTTAGTGAGACCAAAAGCGGAGATATTTTCGTCAGTACTGGTGATGCCGGTGATGAGAGGGAGTTTGGCTGGTGGCTCAGCAGTTTTGGAGGTTGCCCAGACGATGTTTGGGGTTTCGACTGAAGTGTGAGGAAGGTGGTAAACACTGGCTAACTCGGAAATATTAAGGATAAAGCCAGGGTTTGTAAATTGACGCATTTTGTAGGCGTCAAGATCTTCTTTATTAAAACTACCACCAAGTTGCTTGAAGCCGTTAAGATTGGTAGAGTTGAACTGTTTGAAGGTACCAACAAGAGCCTGCATATTAAGTTTAGCGTTAATCTCGCTATTACCAAGATAGGCGAGTCGAATCTTTACTTCGTAGCCCAATTTGGTAGCTTTTTGTTCGGCGGCGGTAATTTGTGACTTTGTACGTTCAGAGAGCTCGATCTTAGTCTCAGAGGTAGTCCCACCAGCTGGTGGAGTCCAGAGAGCAGAGATAGCTTGCAGAATCCAAGTAATATCAATATTAAAGATGCGAAAAGAACTTTTGCCGGATTTAAGAACTTTGATCCAATTATCGGTATCTTTATGCCAAGAATCAGCGATTGGTCGAGTAAGGATTTGAATCCATAACTCTTCAGAATGGTCAGGGTCGAGTTTGGCAAGAGTCCCAGTAATACCGGCCAATGGGTCAACCTCAAAATTTTCAAAGGTTTTGATAGGAAGAGCGGTATTTTCTGTAAGCCCTAGTTCGGCGGTATAGATTACTTCATGTTTGTCGCGATTATCTACGTAATCATGATCAATAGTGTAAATTTGAACTGTAGGGTACTGGGCGTAGATTTGCCCCTCAACAAAACTTTGCTGAGTCTTGGGAGTCCAGACATAGAAACGGATTTGTCCGCCTGTACTAACAACTTCAAAACTGAGATGTTCCTGAATGCCGCCAGATCCCTTTAGGGATTCTGCATCGCGCAAAATGCCATGTAGTGAAGCAAACATTTGCTCGGCGGAGAGTTCCTGCTTGTCGTTATTTTTTGGAATTTCTAACATTAAAAGCACGGAATCGACATTCAGGACCTTGAGTTGGTTGATTTTTTTATAATTACGGTAGGTTAAAATACCTAAAACAATTACGATTGGTAGCCAAACAATTGGCATTAAAAGAAAGTGAAGAATTTCAATGATCATATCTATATTTTAGCACGAAAGGAATAAAAAAAGTTTATCGTTTTAGCTGTTATTTATTGGGAGTGGAAAACTTTAAAAGGCCGTGAAAACTCTGTTATTTTTCGGATTTTGCGACGGTGTAGGTATTTTTGTCGACTCTTTGATAAAGCTTTTTGTTTTGAAGATTAAGCAAAACGGTGGTTTCTTTAACTTTGCGAACCTTGAGGACGTTTTTGACAATCTCTTCTCTGGTGAGTGGGGTTTTGGACTCTTCGAGAATACTGGTGATGATTTGAGAAACAGTTCCCTTTTTATAACCCCAATCACGTAGGGCGTAGATGCCACGACCAATTAAGACAAAGCGAGGATCTTTGATTAGTTCGTTGTGAATAGCTTGCAAAGTAACGTCTTTTTTGCGGAATTTGGAAGAGGAGATCGCACTTGCAATGTCATTAAAATGCATCGGCTCCTTTTTATTTTGTAAAATGACATAAATTTTGTCGCGAATATTTTTCGGGTTGACAGTTGGCCATTTTGTGAGGCCCCACTGGTCATCTAAGGAAGATAATTGTTTGGAGATTGATGCGATGGCACGAATATAGTTAGGGTGTTCATAATTTAACTTACTGTCAAGCTCTTCCAAGGAAAGTGGAGCTTTCTTAGTTTTAATAAGGGTAACAATTTCATCAATCTGTTTTTTTATGGTTTTTTCGTCACCATAATCAGAAATGCCAATAGCACCGTAATATTTTTCAGTTTCTTCAATTAGGGTAAGATTAGCGGAAATTTCACCAAGAAAAATAAGATAGGACTTTTCAAGATTAGTCGCCTCATGTCTGTAAATCTTGTTAGTTAAGACGGAGATTTTGGCAATTCTTCCCTCTTCGGTGAGGTTTCTAATTAGAATTTTCTCTGCTGCAGCTAATTCAGGAATTTTACCATCTTCAGCGGCAATACGAAGTCTAACTATGATGGCCTTTTCTAGTTGTCGAACACGTTCCCTAGTAATTGAAAGGAAGTCACCGATTTGTTCGAGAGTCTCGCGATCGCCGTTTAAACCGAAGCGGCGAGAAATAATTTCTTTTTCACGATCTTGTTCAATGATGTTTAAGCTACCATAGATGGCTGCTTTGATTACATCTTCGTATTGACCCATTTTTAGATCTTCTTCCCTTTCTCCACCACTGAATAATACTGAAATTTATAATATAATAACATTAAATTGCTATTTGTCAAGTAATGAAATTCAACGATATATCTCTGTAAATATCTGGTCTTTGCTCGGCTTTCTTTTAGGTTTTTATGTTTTCTATTGTACCATAAATTTTACACATATCCTAATAAGTTTTATTTAAATATAAGTATAAGCATTTTTATGGTGTGATATTTATACTATGTTATGTTAGAAACATAAAAAATAGGTAAAAGATATGGGACAAAATAAAAAAGCGGGAGTATTTTTGTGACTATTTTTTTGGCTGTATTTTTTTGCTAGTGGATTTTTTGGCTGTAGCTTTAGTAGTTTTTATATTTTTTCCTGTGCGAGACTTAGGGGGCTTTTTAGCAGAAATAGATTTATTTCTAAGAAGTTCGGTGGCTTGTTCCAAGGTAATAGTTTTAGGATCAAGATCTGTTGGAATTTTGAGATTATTAGGACGTGGACGCCCTTTACTAGAGGCGGGTTTGATAGAAGGACCTTTAATGTAAGGGCCAAAAGGACCATGAATGATTTTAATATCTCCCCAGTCGGCAATAATGGATGATTTTTTCTTTTGATAGAGCTGATCAGCAAGTTCAAAACTGATCGTATAGGGACTTTCTTCCTTATTTGCACGATTTAGCTGAATATTATAATTCCCTGCTTTAAGATATGGGCCGAAAGGACCGTTAGCGGCGATAAGTTCAGTTCCATCATCGGCTCTGCCAACTAGTCTTGGAAGTTGAGGTAACTCGAGTTGCTTTAATGCAAGTTCTAAAGTGATGGTTTTAACGGTTTTACCAGTTGGCAGAGGAGCAAAAATAGGTTTCTCGCCAGTTTCTTTTTCATTTTCACCAAGTTGAATGAAGCCACCGTTACGACCAATTTTGGCGTAAACTTTTTTGTGGGTTTTTGGATCAATACCTAGTTCGGTGGCAGAATTATAGCGGTTAGCCATGGCGGAAGCTCCAACAGTTTCAGCAAATGGAGTATAGAAATCGCGGAGCATTTTTAGACGAGTGAGTTTATGTTCGGCGATCTTATCAAGTTGTTCTTCAATACCAGCGGTAAAATCATAGTCGACAATATTTTTGAAGTTTTCGCAAAGAAAATCAGAAACTAATTCACCAACTGGTGTTGGCAGTAATTTGCCTTTATTAGCACCAGTCTTTTCTTTAAGTGTAGATTCAGTCATTGAATTTGGAATAGCATCTGGATCTATGACACTGCATTTACCGTGTAAGATAATTTCTTGAATTTCACGTTCAGTACCTTCAGATTCACCTTTGACGACGTAATTGCGTGTCTGAATGGCGTTAATGATGGAGGCGTAGGTACTTGGACGACCAATACCAAGTTCTTCAAGTTTTTTGACAAGAGAGCCTTCTGTGTATCTTGCTGGTGGCTTTGAATAAACTTGTTTAGCGATAAGATTATGAAGAGTTAATTGATCACCAATATTTAATTGAGGCAAAAGAGTATCTTTATTTTTGCCGTAGACTTTAAGGAAGCCATCAAAAACTACCACTTCACCCTTAGCACTAAAGGTAAGTTCTGGTTTTTCTGATGGAATGATATCGACATTAGTTTTTGCAACTATTGCATTTTTCATTTGGGTGGCTAAAGTGCGTGTACGGATTAATTGATAAAGTTTCTTTTCGTAATCATTTTTTCCAGCAATTTCTTGAGTAATATTGGTGGGGCGAATAGCCTCGTGGGCCTCTTGAGCACTAGCGTCTTTGGTGTGAAAATGACGAACTTGTAGATAATTTTCCCCAAAGGTTTGCTTGATGAAAGTAGAAATAGATACTAAAGCGTCGTTGGAGAGATTGAGTGAGTCGGTTCGGTGATAGGTAATAAGACCAGCCTGATAAAGACCTTGCGCGGCGGACATGGTGGTTTTTGCACTATAACCGAGACGACTGTTAGCTTCAATCTGGAGAGCAGCAGTGGTGAAAGGCACAGGATTAGCCTTAGTTCCCTCAGTTTGTTCGATATTTTGAACGATAAAATCAGCGGTAGCAAGTTGGGCGAAAAGGTCTTTTACTTCATTTTGATTTTGCGTGGAAGATTTTTCAAGATTTGCATCAAAGATTTCGGAAGAATTAGGGTCGGTGACATTAGTAGTTTGATTAGAAAACTTGCCGGTAACTTTAAAGGTGGATTTTGTGGAAAATTTTTCGATTTCACGTTCTTTTTCAACAATAAGACGAAGGGCTGGAGATTGTACACGGCCAGCGGATTTAGCACCGGGGACTTTTTTACGAACGATATCGGAGAGGTCGTAACCTACAAGCATATCCAATGTTTGGCGGGCTTGTTGGCTGGAGACCATATCCATATCAACAGTACGAGGATTAGCGATAGCGGCTTGAAGAGCAGTTTTTGTAATTTCGTGAAAAGTGATACGGTGAGTAGTTTTAGGAAGTTTTAAGACCTCAAGAAGATGCCAAGAGATAGATTCTCCTTCGCGGTCTTCATCAGTTGCGAGCCAGATGGATTCGGCAATTTTTGTAGCCTTTTTTAATTCAGAAATAATATTTTTATGATCAGGATCGATTTCATAAGTAACGGCAAAATTATTGTGGACATCAACTTTGGTATCTTTTCTGATGTGCCCAACGGAGGCCAAGACTTTAAAATCAGAGCCGAGATATTTTTCGATAGTTTTAGCCTTGGCGGGACTCTCCACAATAACTAAGTTCTTTGACATATTTATATATTAGCACGCTTGTCAAGAGTTAGTTCGATTGAGGATTAGAACAAGAAGTTTGAAAAGTCAATAAAAAGCTAAAAATAGACTTGGCAGAATAAAAAACTTATGTTAAAGTATGGATAGAGTGAAGGTTTTTCTGGCAGCTAGATACAGAAAGGATATTTTGCTGTGGGAATAAAAAAACAAAAATTTAGTGGCATAAAAATTATAAGCGGTATGTTAATCGCGAGTTTGATTGCGATGCCAGTACTATTATTGAATGGCGCACCGACATCAGCAGTTTCGCAGTCTGCAACTACAACGGTAAATGTGACTATCGATCCGGTGATTTCGATTACGGCTTCACCAAATATTGAGATGGATATTACCCCTACTGCCTCCGGACAATTTAGAACTGCGAATGGTAATGTGGTGATTTCGACTAATAATGTAAAGGGCTATACAACCTATATTACCTCTAGTACGACTGAAACAAGTTTGAAACAGCCAGGTGCAATGGGCGTATCGGCTGTGATTCCTACAGTTTCTGCAAGTGGATCTTCTATTTCCGGTACTGGATGGGGTTGGTCAAATGATGCTGCTCAGTTTAATCCAGTAAAAGCTACTGGCACGACTGATAACAGTGCAGTTTTTAGTCGAACGACCGCTGCTACGCCTTCTGGCGATAATAAGACTTTGACAATCGGTGCAAGTGCGACTACAAATGTGCCATCTGGTACTTATTCAAATACTTTATTACTAACTGCAGTAACAAACAACTAATATATTATATGTTTGCGAGGAAAATTATTGTTTGTTTTGGTTCTTGAATAGACTTATAAAAAAGAACCCAAAAAGTGGGTTCTTTTTCATATAATTTTTCATAAGAATGTGGAATTTGATTTAATGACAAAGTTTAAACATCAAAAAGCCCCAAGTAAGGGTGGGCATCACTTGGGGCTATTTAACCCTACAACGCATCTCATTTGATACCGGGAGACTCCCCGGAGCGTGACCCACCTCACAAACTATGGGGCCCGCCGGTTATAGGGGTTGCTATGTTCTTAAAGAGGGGACTTTCGTAGTGGAGGTAATACTAATTGACTTACAATCGATAAAAGAAAAATTGTAAGTTGAAAGTCTTTTAAGAACACGCAACTTCTGTTATATTGGTAACAGAAATTATGATTTATTTAGGTGCGGTGTAGAGATCGTGCCTTTTTTGTGCCTCGACCTCTAACTTGTTGAAGTATACCATACAAAAATATATATGTCAATACTTAAAACTAAAGATGATAAATAATCAAGTAAAAAATGGAAGCTATTTGTATGAAAATCAATAGAATTGTACCTGAGAATTCGCAATTTACTACGCGATTATCTGCTATTGCGCTTAAGCCTAAAAAATTGTATTACTATGGAAAAATACCAGAGTCAGATGAACGTTTTAAGGAGATAGGATCCAGATATATCTTTGAAGGACGGGGGCGACCAAAGACGGTGGCTGTTGTGGGGGCGAGAAAGTGTACAGACTATGGACGGGATCAAGCTTATAAAATTGCTTTTGAATTGGCAAAACAGGGTGTGGTGATAGTTTCTGGGTTAGCTTTTGGGATTGATTCGGTAGCACATCGCGCAGCTTTGGATGCGGGCGGAATAACGGTGGCAGTACTAGGTACGCCAATTGACCAGATTTACCCGACTTGTCACAGGGGACTTGCACAAGAAATTATTGAAAAAGATGGATTAATTATGTCGGAATACCCAGAATGGAAGGAGGTTTTAAAAAATGAAAAAATGACGAAAATATTGCAATCACAGTCAGGACGCAAGAGTGCATTTTTACTGAGAAATCGTTTAATTTCTGGCTTGTCAGATATTGTGGTGATCGTAGAAGCGGACCTTAGGTCTGGATCACTTAATACAGCACATCATGCTTTTGAACAGAGTAACTTAGTTTATGCGGTTCCTGGTGATGTGACAAGAATGAGCTCACGGGGGTGTAACAGATTATTGGGAAGAGGTGCGGTAGCTTTTTCTGAAACTGAGGAGATATTATTGGATCTAGGAATTAATTCAAAAAAAGTGATATCGAAAAAGACTAAAGAATTGAAAGGGGATACGAAAAATGAAACGCTAATTTTGGAAAAATTGGGAGAAGGCGTGTCGGACGGAGAAGAGATATTGGAGAGAATTTTGAAGAGTGGAATAATGATGAATGTTTCGGAGTTTACGACAACAGTTTTTGATTTGCAGATAAAAGGACGGATCAAAGCGATGGGTGGTAATCGATGGTTATTAGTTAATTAGAGGAAAAAACTATGCACGATGTTGATTTACCAAAAAGTATTTCAAATACGGATACGGTGAATATCTTGGCAAAAATGGATAAGTTACGTAAAAATCATGCGATGAATGTAGCGAATCGTTTTAATTTAAGTTTGACAGAGGTAAAAATTATGGGTTTTATCAGATGTAATAAATTAAAACGTGGCCTCAGTGATATTCTAGATTGTCATAATATGGGGGAGACTTCACTGTCGCGCTCGATTGCGAGATTAGAAGAGAGATCATACCTTCATCGGCGTAGTCAACAGTTTAATCAAAAACGCTTAGATTTGATCGTGGCGGGAGAAGGTAATTTTGTAGCAAGTTATATTGTGATGGAACAGAAGAAATATTTGGATGAACTATTTAAGGGTTTTACACATAATGAACGCGTAGTATTGGGAAAGATGTTATGGAAGATTGATCGTAATATTAGCTATGTCCTTACAGTAAATAAAAATAAACGGGAGCGTTTAAAGGTAAGGTAAAACTGAGTAGCTAATTAATCAATTCAGAGAGGCGGAGAGAAGTCTCAGATAATATTTTAGGAAGTAATTCCCTTTCGGACTCGGTAAAATGTCCTAGGACAAAGTTAACATCGCCAATTTTCTTACGAAGCTCGGAATTACCAGTGCCAATGCGAAGACGTTGATAATCTGTGGTATGAAGATGATTGGCTAGAGATTTGAGTCCGTTATTACCACCATCACTGCCTTTCTCTCGAAAACGTAGCTGGCCAAATTCTAGATTAAAATCATCACAAACGGCAATAATATGAGTAGGATCAATTTTAAAGAAATTGGTACATTCCTTAACAGCGAGGCCAACTTCATTGTAAAAAGTTTGAGGTTTGAGGAAAACTATATCATTGTGTTTTGCCCAGATGGAATGAAATTTTTGACTGGTTTGCCAAGATAGTCCATGGAGCTTAAAAAAATAATCTAACGCGAGAAAACCTATGTTATGTCTAGTAAAATCGTATTCACGTCCAGTATTGCCGAACCCGACAATTAGCTTCATGATGTAAATTATAGCGTAAAATACGAAAAGCCACCATAAAGGTGGCTTTGAAAGGAAAAATTAATATTAAATATATGATGAAGAAATATTTAATATTGTGAGTCTCAATGTTTATCCTTGTCTTTCAACGATAGCTTGAACAAAATCACTGCGTACTACTTCGATATCTTTAAGCTCAATTTGAGCTACCATAGGTAGTCCAGTACATAATTGCTTAGCATAGGAGAGACCATTATTCTGCTTCGATAAACCATGCTGATGAATTTGCTTGATGTCGCCGGAAATGACGACCTTGCAATTTTTCGCGATACGTTTTAATAACATATCAGCCTGATCGGGTGCTTGATCCTGGAATTCGTCGTAGATGACAAACATATCGGAAAAATCTAATCCTCTGGCTGCTTCGACAGGAATAGTTTTAAAATATTTGTCGTAGATTTTTCTAAGCTTGGTTTGTAAATCTTTAAGATTACGTTGCTTGTCGTTAATAGTGGTGTCTTCCAAAGACTTATTGAGCTTTCCATCGGTTAATTTGATGTAGTTTTGAATTGCGTTTTTAATTGGCGCGATATTTGGCTCAATCTTTTCATTAAGGTCACCAGGTAAAAAACCAAGAGTGCGCTGAACATCAATACTACACGGAACTACAGTAGCTTGCAGAAATTGACCTAGGTCACAAGCCTTAATAGCCCCAAGTACAGAAAGAAAAGTTTTACCCGTACCAGCCGAACCGGTAATAAAAACTACGGAAATATCAGGATGAGAGATGGCTTCGGCGTACATAACCTGACCTTCGTTTTTTAGTCTGATGCCAAAATTTTTATAGTAACTTAAATGAACGATTCTATTAGTCTTCTGGTCAAAGCGACCAATATGTCTGTACTGATCGTATGCGAGTGGGGTAGTATCCATGACATTAGATTCGAGCCTTGGTGTCATACTAATAAATTCATTAATAGTAAGAGGTGGTTCATCTGGAAGATACTCTTGCCATATTTGATAGTCAATACCATCTTTGGTACTGAGAAATTCATTGTATAAATCAAGCGGAACGATAGTTTCTCTTCTACCGGTATAAAGGCGGTTTTTAATGCTAAAAGGTTTAGTTTTAACACCTTGAGCGCGGGCTAGAATAGTCACAAGATTATTACAAGTTAAAATTGTGACTTCGGGTATCTGATAGGTAGGATTATGGGAACTGTTCTGCCAACCATTGAGATGTTTATTGCTGTAATTAAAGAGTGATCTTGAGATCTTACAGACTGCTGTAATTAGTTGAGTGGTACGGATCTCTTGGTGTTCGTCTTGATTTTTACACTGATCTAAATCAAACCTTGAATCAAGGGGATCAAACTCTGCATTCGGTAAATTATAATAAACCGAAAAAAATGTATTGGTATGAGGAAAATAGATACCTGAAACTAGATCTTGATAATGACCTGGTTCAGTTTGGTATTTTGTCTCGACCAATAATTGGTGTAGTCTATGAAGTAAAATCTTGGACGTAAAACTATCAAGCCCCTCTTGTTGCTTTTGCTCTTCCAATTCTAAGATTACGGAAGTGGGGATTACAAAATGTTTACAGCTAACTTGCAGGTTATCATCTGCGACATGCCAACCCTGACTTGTTGGGATGATTTCCGGACAAGTCAATAGAATACTTTTATCGATAATATAGACAGGATATCGTTCGGTCTGATAATCGATAAAATCACATTCGTAAAGATTACGAATAAAACTGGTGCGGGTTGGTAGCGTGGTCTCTATCTTTTTCATGAGACTCCTCCTTTTTGTAAAAGAACTTAACTGGGTGCTTCTCATGTTTTTGTAAGAAAAACAGTAAAAAGCACCAATTACTGAAAAAGCAGGTAATATACCCACTTGGTGATATTATTGCATAACGATTAATATACACAAGCGTTAGGGAAATGAACTGGAAGTGGTTAGTCTTTTTGTTCGCGATAAGATTTGCGGGGGCCGCTGGCGCGGTCATTATGGAAGGAGAAAATAATTGGAGTTCCGATAAAAGGATAAACTTCACGGATTTTGCGCTCTAAATAACGCTTGTAAGACCAATGAAGTAATTCCATTTCGCGTCCATGAATAACAAGCCATGGTGGACAAGTGTCGGTCTGGGTGATGTATTTAAGTTTTGGGTGTGTGTTTTTGAGTCCGGCTGGGGGATGAGAAGCGGTAGCTTCATGAAGAATTTTATTAAGATCAGAAGTCTTTATCTCAGTATGTCTTGCAAGATCAATTTCAGTAACTAGTTCGAATAGCTTGGTGATATTTTTGCCAGTTTCTGAACTAGTAATGAGAACTGGAGCAAATGACAAGAAATTGTAATCACGTTCGAGTTGATTAAGAATATGATCAATTTCGGTATATTCGACAGTTCTAGTTTTATCTTCAAAGTTTGAGGTGACTGGCGTGGAATTATCAAGGAGATCGGATTTAGTTAAGACCATAATGATTCCTTTGCCGGCTTCAATAATCTGCCCAGCGAGGGATTGATCAAGTTTAGAATGAGGCTCCTTAGAATCAATGAGAAGTGCACAGATGTCGGCCTCTTCAATGGCAGCCAAGGTGCGGATAGCTGAAAACTTTTCAATGCCAACTTCGCGTTTGCCAGGTTTTCTAAGTCCGGCGGTATCAAGAATCTCAATGGTTTGCCCCTTGAATTTAATGCGAATACGATTAATATCACGAGTTGTTCCCTGTTTTGAACTAACAATGGCTTGTTGTTTTTGGCCAAGGCGATTAAAAAGGCTGGATTTACCAACGTTTGGACGGCCGATGAGGGCAAGTTTAATTAGAGGGTTGCCATTTTCATCAAGATTGATTTTGGAATCGTCGGCGGTTTCAGTTTTAGGGGTAATCTGAAGTTTTTGGAAGATATGCTGTTTAAGATTGGCGATACCAAAACCAGTAGTGGCAGAGGTTTTAAAGATTTCGGTTTCTTTGATACCGAATTTGAGATACTCAAAAGAATCAAGAGACTCTTTGAGGTCGGATTTATTAAGCACGAGAAAGACTGGCTTTTTGGATTTTAATGCGGAACGAGAAATTTCGAGATCGCGAAAATCGGGATATTTGGTAGAATCGATAGTGACCAAAATGAGGTCGGCAACTTCAATCGCGTCTTCAATTTGATCCTGGATGGATGCTTCAAAATCATCTTCAGGGTTCTTGAGACCAGCGGTATCAATAAGGGTGAAAGCATTATCGATGGTTGTAATTACATTGTCGCGAGTAGTGCCGGCCTCACGAGCGACAATAGCAATATTTTTATGGGCCAAACGATTGAGAAGGCTGGATTTGCCAGCATTGGTTTGACCGATTAATGCCACAATTGGAAGCTTTTTCATGAGAATATTTTAGCATAGGACTATTAACTTGTAAAATATGAAAAATATGGTGTAACTCTAATACGATATTTATTATTCATGATATCGAACTGCAGTGTATTATTTTGGATTTTTTGGGATATGTACTTTATTTTTTAAAAAAAACATAAATAAAAAGAACCGCTCTTGCGAGCGTTTCTGATATAAGTATCTTGCTGTGGTGATTCCGGCGGGAGTCGAACCCGCGATTTTCTGGATGAGAACCAGACGTCCTAGACCACTAGACGACGGAACCAGTACATTAAAATTAACATTTTATGGGTGAAAAGGCAAGAGAAAAATGGGAGGGTATGAAAATGGAAAATATATTTTTAGGCCCTTTAAATACTAGTCACAATCAAAAGTACGATCTTTATAGTCGAGATCATCAAGTTCAGCAAAGGTGCGAGGCTTACCGCTCATGCCAAGATCAATACCGTTGTTTTGACGACGAAAATCTTCATCAGACATATTACCTAAATTATCTTCATCCCCTTCATCCTCAAGATGATCATCGTCGCTAGGATCATTTTTATCGTAAGTAGTATGATCAAAGTAATCTGGCTGATTGGCGCCAGAATCCCAAGAATCTGCATTTGTGTCAACGGTCTCTTCAAAGACTTCAGACATTTTACTATTTGGTTCACCGATATTGGTGCGATATTGACCACTCATGCAAAACTCCTGATTATTTTGAATTGATTATAACAAATTCTGAGTTTAATCGTAAGAGATTTTACCGTAGCTTTCGGGGATGGCGGAAATCCAGGTGCGACCAGGTTTGAGTTTGATAACTTCACCGTTAGAATCTTTAAAAATAATTTGTGAATTTCGATCTGATTTATGCCAGCTACCTTCAAAAACAGTGCCGTTTTGGAAAATATAAGCAGAGCCAGAACCAATAGTGGTAATATCTTCATGATAATGATCTAATGGACTAGTGCGCTGTTTGACACGCATGACGATAACAACGTCGGGATTAATCTGGGTGGGGGCTGGACAATCAAAATGTGGAGAGGGTTGTTCTTTAGTGTGTTCGCAAGTGTAAGAGAGATGTTTTTCGCCGTTTTGGAAACTACGAAAGTAAGTATTAGTATTTTGATTATAGAGATAACTCACATTGAAGTTCGCTTGCCAATTGAAGTTAATGTGAATGTTGGAAATCTGTTTATGGGTGGGAGTAGTTTGTTCGGTTTGTTCAGTTGATTTTTGAACGAGTTGTTGTTGATTGGTGGATTCTTCAGGAGTAAGCCTAGGAAAAGACTGAGGGTGTGATTTTAAATCGTTTTCTTTTTCGCGGTGAAACCTGGCGAGGAGCGATCCAGAAGTTAAAAGATTATTGGGGGCATAATAGCCTAGGAAACCGGAATGTGTCCAACGGCCGCTACTTCGCCACATATAGGTATAAGATTCTGAGAGATGTTTATAGCCGGTACTAACGGCAGAAAGGGCGTCATCGGCGCCACCGGCATGAACAATGGTACAATCAAAAGGAGAGTCCCAATCAAGATGATAGACTCGGAGTGAACGAATGGGGCCAATGGCACTTTGATTGATCGGATTTTTAAAGATAGCTGCAAAACGAGTGATGCCAGCTTCGGCGATAGCCTCAAAAACAATACTGGCCGAATTAAGTCCGACTTGAGGTCGGGCGCCATCTGCACCGTTTGGAATTTGGATACAGAAAGTGGGCTCAGAATTAATGTCATTTGCAATCTGCTCTGCTTGTTTTATTGTCAATTTTTTGATTTTTCCGGTTTCATCTAAAATTGCAGTGCCAGATTGATCGTATTGAGTGCCAGAATGAGAAATTGCTTCACCAGTTAAGTTGTCATAAAACCAAGTTGGAGTACCTTCGACTTCAGTGAGCTGTTTAAGGTCAGACTCCGGAGTATTAGTTGCTTTTGGCAATAACAGAAAGACCACGCTGGTAGTAATTATAAGTAAAAGGATACCAGTAGTAATGCTGAAAAATAATTTTTTGGGGAAAGGCTTTTTATTAGATGATTTTTTTAGGTCCTTTTCATTTATAATAAGATCTTCTACGGTTTGAGTTTTTTCTACTTTGGTTGGTTGTAGATTTTTATTTGAAGATTTTTGTTGTTTTCCCACCTGTTGACTCCTTAATTATTAGAAAGGGCAGTACGAACCCTGTTTAATCTAGCAAGTGTGCGATTTTTGCCAAGAACACGAAGAGTAAGATGAAGTGCTGGACTGAAAGCAGCAAAACTAACAGCAATGCGAATAAGACTAAAAAATTCTGCGGGTTTCTTTTCGGTTTTAGTAAGTAAGTTGTTAAGAACATTTTGAAGATTGTTATCGGTCCAGTCGGTATCTTCAATATCATTAAGAGCTTCGATGGTTTCAGTCAATAGGTTAATTAATTCAGTTTCGGAGTATTTTTTTAAGAATTTACTACCAGTGATCATTGAAAGATCGATAACAGGGTCTTCAAAAAAGTAAGTGGTCATTGTGCGAAGATCAGAGAGAGTTTTTAATCGATCATAGATGATGGATAGGACGGATTTTTTATATTCAAGGGTTTCTTGTTGAGCAGAAACTGGCCAGAAATCGATAGGTTTAAAAAGATCATAACGAGAAAAATCTTCTGAATCTTCGGTTTCACAGGTTCTAGCAAAGAGCTCATTAATTCCCTGCTCGGTGGCAATTTTGCGAATCCATTGTCCGTTCATCCAAAGAATCTTTATCTCATCAAAACGAGCCCCAGAATTTTGAATGCGGTCAACTGAAAACTTTTCAATTAATTCGGGTAATGAGTAAATTTCTTGCTCGGTGCCATCATTCCAACCAAGACAAGCGAGGTAATTAAGCATAGCTTCAGGAAGAATGCCGTCATCACGATATTCGGTCACTGATTTTGCTCCATCACGTTTGCCAAGTTTTTTGTTCCCAGTCGGAGCTAAAATGTGGGGTAGAGAAACAAAGAGATGTCTTGGAAAATTAAGAGCATCGTAAAGTGCTAGATAATTTGGAGTGCTGGAGAGATATTCTACACCACGAGTGATGTGGCTACATTCCATTAAAGTATCGTCGATGATGTGGGCAAAGTTATAGGTTGGCATACCATCTTTTTTGATTAGAATAATATCATCGCAAACTTCGGGCCCAGTATGAATGTCTCCCATTACTTCATCATGCCAGCTGTATTCCTTAGGGATAGTTTTGAAACGGATAGGTAAACCTTCTTTCCATTCAGGAGGATTTTTGGGGCGATGATTACGATAAAGATAAGGTATCTTTTTGACCTCATCTTCTTGGCGATATGCTTCAATTTGTTCGCTAGTAGTATTGTCGGCATAAGCGCGACCGTCGGCAATTAATTTTTTAGCCCATTTTATGTAAGTATCTTTTCTTTTGGACTGGACATACGGAGCGAAAGGGCCACCTTTGATAGGACCTTCGTCCCAGTCAAGATGAAGCCAACGCATGGTGTCAAGAATTAGTTCGGTTGCACCTTCTACAAAGCGAGCCTGATCGGTATCTTCAATGCGAAGAATGAATTGACCACCAGCTTGCCTAGCGATCAAAAAAGGATAGATAGCACTTCTAATATTGCCAATATGAATATAGCCAGTTGGACTAGGAGCAAAACGGGTACGAGTTTTCTTCATGATAGATCTAGTATATCACTTTTGATTACTAGAGAGAAGTTACGATATTTTTGATCTGTTTTTTAGAGAGTTCACCTTGGTGATTGATGATTTTATAGACGATACCAGCATTAACCCAGGTAGCATTGGATCCGTTGATGTAGATAGTAATTCCCTGTTCCCTGATCGAATCATAATTTTCACCCCACTTTTGTTTGACAAAGCGGTTTAGGAGAGCAGTGCTATCCCAGGGGAGTTTTTCTTCGGTGAGAGTGAATTTGGCTTGATTTGGGCCGACAAAATCCATAGCGACGCTGTTATCTTGTGCAGTATAAACGCCAGAAAGACGATAGTCGCGTGGAATATAGTTTGGATAGGTAGCCTGAATTCCGGTTTGCATGGCGGCAACTTTAACGGAGATATCTGGCATATTAGATTGAACGACAAAGAAGAGGGCGGCGACTACAGCGGATGAACAAAGAAAAGCAAAGAAAATACGAGCACCTTTTTTATGATGTTTAGCCAGTGAACTCGTGGTTTTAGGAGGGTTTTGTACGGATGCCTTAGTTGTTATAGTGTTTTTCTGATCTGGTTTCTGGATATGTTTAAACGCAGATTCGACTGAGGAGACTGTCATATTGGAAGCAGGAATTTTAGATGGGGCTTGTGTTTTTTTATCGAGCGGTTTGGGTTTTTTGAGGGGTTTAGCAATGGATTGTTCAATTTCTGCAAGAGTTTTGGCAGGAGCTTTAAATGTTTGACGTTTTTTATATGAGTTTGTAAAAATTGCCGCTGGTCTAATGGTTTGATTGAGTGTTTCTTGCTCTTGTCTGGAGACTAGAGCAAATGCGTGATCTATTTTAGCTTGTTGATTGAAGATAGGAGCAGTTGAAGAAGCGATGCGAGCGGTAGGAGTAGCTTGACGAGTGTTTGTAGCAACGGAAGTGTCGTCAAGAACTGTAATTTTCTTGGGTTCAGGGGTACTAGTAACAGGAGCCTTAGAAACAGGAATAGAGATAGTCTTTTTGGCTAAAGGTTTTGCAGGGGTTTTATGTTTAAAAGTAATATTAATGGAATTATCATTAGGGGAGGTTTGGATGGAGGATTGCTTTTGAATGGGGGTATACGATTGTGTATTGGCATACGAGACAGTGGACTGCGAGAATGTTGATTTTGTGAGGTTAGAAACTGGACGACGTACGTAGCGACGGTTCAAGGTAGCGGATGCTTGAATGTTATGATGAGTGCGTCTACTTGAAATTTCTTGGGTATGTAACTGTCTTTGCATGTTTATCTTGTCTTCCTCACTCTTTTATTACGCTTGTAGTTATTATAAACTATATCGGTTTGGAAAATCAATACTAATTAAATTTAGAAAAGTTGTCATGCTATAATGAGATTAATATGGACATTGAAAAACGTAAGCGTAATAAACTGATTAAGATTATTTTTGTAGATATTATCATGTCGCTTGCTGTGGTGGGGCTAGTTTTTGTACTTGTAGCAATAGTGGAGGGGTGGCGACTAGGGTCCAACTTGAAGTTAGAACAAAACGGTATGGCACAGATTGAATCTTTACCAACTGGGGCAAAGGTTGTAATTGATGGTAAACAAGATTTTAATGAAACTAATATTTCTAAATTACTATCAGCTGGCGAACATGAAATTACTTTGTGGAAAGAGGGTTTTGATTCTTGGACAAAGAAAATTAATATTGCCCCAGGATTATTGACAAGATTGAAGCATCCACGTCTTTTTAAACAGAATAGAATAACGGAAGAAGTGGCAAAATATTCAAGTTTACGTTTTCTATACGCTTCTCCAGATCACCGAAGTTTATTGGCTGCAATTGATGACACGACGAAATGGTATTACATGACAGCCCTTGGTGCAGATAAGGTTACTATAGAAGAAGTGGATGTAAAGAATATTTTCTCTGGCACAGGTGATGGTAAATTCCCTGGCGAAATTTCGCAAATTACTTGGAACGAGACAAGCGAAAAAATACTTATGCAGGTGAAGAGAGGCGAAAATTCTGAGTGGGGAGTGGTTAATTTGAAAAAAGTAAGCGAAAGTATAAATTTAACGCAGGCGATCTTAAAATATACGGAAAAAAATGCAGGGAAAAAAACTGATGGAGTTTCCGGAAAGCAAATTACTGAAGTAAAAAGAAACCTAACACAAGTTGTGATTAGTGATGCGACGGCAAGTAGATTTGTTGCATTGATTGATGGGGCTTTGAGAGAAATTGATACTTCGATGAAAACGTTTTCGGAAGCATATTTGAAAAATATTGCTAAGTTTAAGATGTCTGGTTCGCAAATAATTTATCTAACAAAACATGAGAAAGATAAACGTCAAGTAGGAATTTATCGCTTGGGAGATAAGGGTGGAATTGATATTGAGGTTATTGTGCGTTCAAAAAAAGATGCGGTGGTAGGGTTGGCTCTTTCTGAGTTTGATAGTAAAAAATATTTATGTGTTACGTTAGATGAACAGTTGATGATCTATCGTGCTAATGAATACCCGACTTATGGTAATAATGATAATAACTTTGAGAAGATTAGTGAAGAAAAATTGGCTTTTACACCAAATGATCTTGTGCGATCGGATAATGGTGAGTTTTTTATCGCGAAGAGTGATAAAAAATTTATGATTTATAATCTTGATCTTGAGGAACTGAGCTATGTAGATCACCAGAATAGTAATATTTCGTGGTTAGATAATTACTTGATGTTTGATGTGGTTGATGGCAAAATGGAGGTGTTTGATTTTGATGGTGCTAATCGTCGTACGATTCTAAATAAGAATGTAGCTGCTGGATTTGATGCAGTGATCAATTCAAATAATCGTTATTTATACTATGTAATGAAAACTGATAATGGATATAACTTGCAACGAGATAAGTTGATCTAATAACTTCTAAGCTGAAGAAAATATTTTAAGTTTAGTTATTCAAATTTTAGCATCTAATTTTGCCTAATTGAGGATATCTTAATTTGATTGGCCGGTTAACCAGCGCCAAATGCGTTCAAAGAAGGAATAGTCGTTAGCTGGCATAACCTGATTAGCGGTCTTGGTATTATCATTAGTATTTGTCTCGGTTTGAGTATTTTCGGCAATATTCGGGGTTTCGGCTTTATTGTATGAAGGGTTGATTTGTTCGGCAGTGACTAGAAGACGATAACGGTCGGTACCAAGCGGAGTGCAGGTAATGAGGGTGAGTAATGGTTTGTCAGTAGGACGAGTGAGGGCGGCAACATTGGTCGGTTCAACTGTTTCACGTTTAAAGACTTTATAAGTATAACGAACCGAATTGTAATTAATATAAATTAAGTCTCCATCAACAAGGCGTTCAAGTCCAGAGAAAATAAATTTATACTGATTGTTGCTATAAATGTCTCCGGCTGAATGCCCAGAGATAACGAGATTACCGATTTGTCCAGGCATAGCATCGGCCCCAGGGATTTTGAATTGGGCAACCCCACGATTCATTGCATCGTTAATAGTGGCGGTGTCAGTGGCAAGATTATAAAGAACTGGAACGTCGACATTGAGCTTAGGGATGAGGAGTCTTGGGTCGGCACTAGGAGCCTCGGAAACGGTGGGATCAATGGCGGTAATGCCAGTATCTTTAGTATTCCCTGGCGCAATGTAGGCCATGATTGGAGCAAAAATGAGACGATTGTACTGTAAGAATAGAATAAAAAGCACAGAAAAAACGCCAGCAAAGAGTGGAACGAGCTGCTTATGTCGTTTGGTAAGTTTAAAACTAGAGTTGGCCTTTTGACGGATCTTCTCGCGTAAAGTGATTTCTACTTGCTTGGATTCGGCAGCATTTCCAGAAATAGTATCTTGAGAGAGGGCTTCTTGAGAATTTGTAGTGTGATTAGAAAATTTTGTTTTTTCATTTTCAATATATTTCTGGGCAGCCTTAGCATAGTATTCACTGTAATATTTTTGATAATAATTTTGCCAATCAGAGTGATATTTTTGCCAATTATTAGTTTGATTATTGAGGTTAATAGGAGTTTGTTTAAGTGAACTGCGATTTTCGGTATTGTATTTCTGGATTAGACTACTGCGAAGAGTTTGTTCGCCTAAAATGCGATGTTCGACCTTGTGCTGATTATTATGTAGAAAAGAGAGAGCAGCAAAGGATCGGCTAGTTTGTTGAAGTTTATTTAATGGCGAGTTGTGAGCTGTAGAATTTTGGACAGCAGAAACAGGGCTGCTATTAGAATAAGCAGCCAGGACTTTTTTGCGAGCGAGCTCAGTGACAGTTTGCCTTTGTCGATCGCTGGAAGATAGCCCACCATCTTTTGGATTCATGTTTTAATTATAACATTGAAGATCGCGTCTAACAAACTATTATTAAGAAAATGGGTTTTATGATAGAATAATACAGAGGGCGAATGGCGGAATTGGTAGACGCGCCAGACTCAAAATCTAGTTCCAGCAATGGAGTGTGGGTTCGATTCCCACTTCGCCCACCAAATACGGCCTGAAGGGTCGATTTTTTGTATTTTTGATAAAAAATAATGGTTTTGACAAAATTAGACATTTTAATTACAGTGACCTAGGTCTTGTTATTTGTTATAATGAAAACAGTTTTTGGAGGTGGTAGAAAATGGGAAATAAGAAACAGATAAATCGAACCGTAATTGTTGTTTGTGGTGTGCTACTGGGGATTTTATTGATTGCGTTTGGAGTTTATCAAAACATGAATTCAGAATACACGAAATTAAATATTCCTACTGCCGAAAAGCTCCAAGAAAAAATTAAGAATAGCTATCAAGAAATCGACAATTTAAGAAAAGAGATGCTAGATGAGTATGAAAAAGATGGTGAAACGGCAGAATATCGCGCTAAATCTAGACAAATTCAAGAGAAAGAGGCAAATCGTGCGAACTTGGAAGAAAGATTATTGAAAATTAATAAACGTGAATATGACAATATTAAAAATGAAGCAATGGGAAAATCAATGCCATTATTTATTGGAGGAATATTAATCATTGTAATGTCATTAGTAGTATCGGGAGTATTATTCTCGATTGAACAGAAACAGAAGAAAAAATAAGTATGGAAAAAACGAAAATTGAACAGAGAGAACTAGGCTTAAATGAAGCGGAAGTGCAAGAAAGGAAAGCAGCTGGGCTAATCAATAAAGCAGTGGAGGCACCATCGAAAACGATTGGTGAAATTATCGCTTCCAATATGTTTACCTATTTTAACTTTGTTTTTTTGGTACTTGCAGCATTATTAATATCAGTGCGTTCGTTTCGAGATCTGAGTTTTTTACCATTAATTTTTATTAATTCCCTGATTGGCATTTTGCAAGAGTTGCGAGCAAAGCAGATTTTGGACAAATTAACAGTTCTAAGTGCGCCAGAAATTAGTGTAATGCGAAATGGTGAGGAAAAGACTATAAAGACGCATAGTCTTGTAATGGATGACGTGATGGTTTTAACTTCGGGTTTTCAGATTCCGGCGGATGCGATCGTGATTGACGGTGAGGTCGCGGTTAACGAGTCATTATTGACTGGCGAGTCTGATGATATTGTAAAAAAACAGGGGGATGAGCTGTTTTCGGGTAGCTTTGTGGTATATGGGAAATGCTATGCAAAAGTAATAAAGGTGGGGAGTGAATCGTATGCTGCAAAATTAACAATGAAGGCTAAGGCGATTAGAGTTGGGGAGCAATCAGAGATTTTGCGTTCGTTAAATAGCTTCGTTAAACTGGCAGGGATTGCCATCATTCCTATTGGTATTATTATGTTTGGACAACAATATTTCCTGCAAAGTGCTACAGCAAAGGTAAGTATCCAAGCGATGGTGGCGGCAATTATGGGGATGATCCCAGAAGGGCTGTTTTTATTGGCATCAGTAACACTGGTACTTTCAGCAGTACGTTTGGCGCAGAAGAAAGTTTTGGTGCACGACATGAAATGTATCGAGACTTTAGCACGGGTCGATGTATTATGTGTGGACAAAACCGGTACGATTACGAGTGATAGGATGAACGTTGAGCGAATTGAAGAAATCGAAAGTATGGGGAAAGAAAATCGGGTAATTGATGTTTCTCGTGAATACTTTGAGCCTTTGCTTGCAACATTAGTCGAGACACAGGCTGACGATAACGAAACCATGCAGGCGATAAAACGATATTTTAACAATAAAAAGATAACAAATGAAGTGCGAAAAAAGCTTACTAATGCAACTGGATCGGTAGTGAAAATACTGGGTTTTTCATCCAAATATAAATATAGTGGCGTTTGTTTTAAGAAAAAGACTTTAGTAATAGGTGCACCTGAGTTTGTCCTGAGAGATGATTTTAAAAAATATGCAAAAACATTTAACCAATTTACGGAGAAAGGATACCGAGCTTTAGTTTTTGGTGAATATCAGGGATGTTTAGAGACGAAAAAAGATGATGGCGAAATGAAGCTAACCGAAAAAGTAGTACCGTTACTTGTTATAGTGCTTTCTAATGAAATTCGCGCAACAGCACCGGCAACTTTTCAGTATTTTAAGGAGCAAGGTGTAAAAATAAAGGTGATTTCTGGTGATAATGCAAGAACAGTGTCTGAAGTCGCAAAAATGGCCGGAGTGGAAGGGGCGGAAGAATATATTGATATTTCAACCGTGAAGGATACTAAGGAGTTCAAGGCGGCAGTCTTAAATTATACTGTATTCGGACGAGTGAAGCCAGAAGAAAAATTAAAAATGGTGAAAATTTTGAAGGCTGCTGGGCGTACGGTGGCAATGACGGGAGATGGTGTAAATGATGTTTTGGCATTGAAAGAAGCCGATTGTTCAGTGGCGATGGCGTCTGGTTCTCAGGCTGCCGTGCAAGCTTCACAGCTAGTGTTATTAGAGTCTGATTTTGCGAAAATGCCGGCAATTGTAAAAGAGGGGCGTCAGGTAGTAAATAATCTGGAAAGGTCTGGTTCCCTATTCTTGGTCAAAAATATCTTTTCGTTTATTGGAGCAGTTTTATCAATTAGTTTTGGAATGATTTATCCATTGTTGCCAACGCAAGTTTCTCTCGTGACAATGTTTACGATTGGCGTACCGAGCTTCTTTTTGGCGCAGATTCCAAATCAGAACTTAATCAAGGGTAACTTCATCCTTAATGTTCTTTCAAAAGCGACGCCGGCAGCCATTACTAATGTGGTAGTGATCTGGGCTCTAGTCTTTGTGACGCGCGCATTAAATATAAATCGTACTGAATTAGGGATGTTATGTGTTTTGGCTTGGGAAGTTGTAGGATTAGTTTATCTTTATCGAGTTTGTCGACCATTCGATAATATTTGGAAGAAATTAATTGTAGGGGGATGCGGATTTGGTATGATTTTCTGTATGATTTTCTTACAAGATTTATTTGGAGTAACTTTTGAAATTTCTTATCTTGGATGGATTATCTTTGCTGTAACAGCATGTCTAGTGCTTCCAGCGATGATTTTCTTTGAACGGTTACTTGCAGTAATTTATTATAAATTCTTTATTGGGTTTGTCCAAGATAAGATAATTGAGAAAAAGATTTTTAGAAAATTTTAGATATAAGGAAAAACTTTATTTACTATAGAGCTCTAAAAGTTTTTTAATTTGTGTTGATTCTAGGACGGCTGATCTTGATTTTAAAGTTGCTCGACTCATTAATTGAATTAGTTTGGGTTGTTCAAAGATCTGGTCTAGACAATGGCTCATAGCTAGGACCGACTCGTCGGCTGCTCTAATTCCACTGTGTTTTGGGACTACTTCTTGCATAGCGGGATCAGCATAGAGAATTGGGAGTCCGCAAGCTACGGCTTCAAGAATGGTCATACCCTGAGTATCAAAACCATAAGAATTGATGACGGAGAGATGTTGATTTTGCATATAGGTGAAAATTTGTTCATGTGGAATTAGGCCAAGAAAAATTATCTTAGATTCCTTTAGATATTTTGTAACATATTCTTTAGCTTCTTGCATTTGGTTGCCATCACCTATGATGGTTAGTTCGATCCTATTAATATACTTGGAATTTTTTACGGACTCGAGAAAAGGAAGGATACGTTTTTCTTTAGAGACGCGAGAACTCCAGATAATGCGAAGATTTTCGTTTTGCTGAAAATTCCGAATTGAATAGTCGATATTTTGTAGTTGTTGATCATCAACGCCATTAGAGATAACATGAATTGGTTTTTTGACGCCATAATGTTTGAGATTTTTGGCGAAATGGGCAGTTGGAGAGATAACGGCATCGGCTAAGTTGGACTGCCTAATCATAAGTTGCCACATATTCTTACAAGCAGAATTTTGAATTAAGTAGGTATCTTTGTTTGGTAGATCTGGATTTTGATTAGAAAGTCTACCAAGACTGATTCGGTGCAGGGTATTTAAAAGATTTGCAATGATGAATTTGGTTGGAGATGACAAGTTGGTATTAATAGCAATATCTTCGCGACCGTGCATGGTTTGGATCAGTCTGATATGATATTTTTTGGCAAGTTTAACTCCGGCAATACTGCAACTAGCTTCATAATGTACATGAATAAGATCGAAGTGGTTGGAAAAAATTGGATAAAGTTTATTCAAAAAACGTAAGATCGTCTGGGGTCTTTTAGCGAGTGGAGCTTGATTGGGACGCAAGAATCGATGTGTGGGAACGATACATAGAGTTTTGTCAGTATTCTTTGTTTGATTCCCTGGACAAAAGATGGTTACTTGGTGTCCAAGTTGTTCTAAGGCAACTTTTTGCGCTTTAATTGAAGATGGAATACCACCTGGAATTTCTAAAAAGACGTCTGTAAAGAGGGCGATGCGCATTACCAACCGCCGCCTCCGCCTCCTCCGCCGCCACCACCGGAGAAACCACCTGAGAAACCGGAGCCGCCAGAACTGCCAGGAAAATTGACGGAACTGGAAAGACTACTATTTAGACTGCGGAAGCTTGAATCTGAGAGATTAAAGTAGAGTGGAAGAGTAATATCTCTCTCGTCGACTAATTGATAATATCTTTCAAGGGATTTGCGCCAAGACTTTTCTTGTCCAAAAATAATAGCATAAGGTAAGAGCTTTTCGTAAAGTTTGACGATCCCCTCGTTTGTAGTATCAGCGCCTTCAACGCTTTGTAAGAATCTTAAACGATCGGTTTCGGCCATTTTAATGTAAAGTTCAAGACCAGCAAGATAGTTGGCTTTTTCGAGTCCTTGGTTGGTATATTTAATATACTGACAACCAATGGCTGCACCGCATGAAACGATGAGGAAAAAAGCTGGTATCATATAAAAAGCGATATCGAGAAGAACTTTATTTTCTTTAACGGCAACTGAGCTATATTCACCAAAAGTATTGATAAACCATTCTTGGTTAATGATGGTAGCTAAAGTAATTATAAAGACAACAATACTGACGGTGAATAATTGTAATATGAGTCGCCAATTTATTTTGTCCCAGAATTTAGTTTCTGGCTCGAAATCTTTTTTATTTTGAAGAGAAGTTTCAATATCGGTATTAAATTGGTTATAGAGGGTGCTAAGAGTACTACTATAACTATGGGTTTTAAGTTTAATTACTTGATCTTGAGAAAGTTGTTTAATGCCACCATTCATAATATTAAGCAAAGTAAGTTGTTCTTTTGACAAACCCTTTAGATCCTTAATGCGAATAGCCCAAGATTCTTTATTAAAGAGTTTCTTCTTGTTGTTTTCGATCTTGATGATCTCAATCTTCTTTTGTATGGCAAGCTCAATTACGGAAGCAACTTTAGGATTTTGTGCTGGCTTTAGATATAAACTGGCAACTTCGGCAATAGTGTAATCTTTGAGCGGCGTAAATTGTGGGGCAGTAAGGAGGTGTTTGTAGAAGTGTCGTTTGGGGGCGATTTTTTTAAGGTATCGACGAACAATTAGGAAGATTGCAATAATTATTGCTAGTGTCATACCACCAAAGGCAAAGTAGGCTATATAGCTAATGCGAGTAGGGGTTGGTGTGAAGGTGTTTTCTGAAAAGGCGATGGCAAAGGTCATTCCCTCTCCTTGGGAGAGATTTTCTGTAGCAAAAGTATAGCCATCAGCAGTTTCTTTTACGTTAGTGCATTTATCACGAGAACCATAACTACCACTTAAACAGATGTAATCGTCATAAAGCTCTGGTAATAAATTTTTATCAACGTGTACATTGGCGGTTACGATTCCAAAAGGTTGTTTCCAGGCATTACCATTGGTATTCCAATAGATCTCTTGGAATTTATGTACTGTATCTTTTTTATCATGATCGGATTTCTTTAGTTCGACATTGTTTGCGACATTTTCAAAATCATATTCAATTGTATAGGTCTGCTCTCCCGTGACGTAGGTCTTTTCGTTGCCAATTTTAAGAATGACGTTACCATCAGTAAAAGAAGTGGTATAGGGTTCGTCGTTGCCATTACGTTTAACTTTGGCTTGAAATTTGGAGGGGCTTGAAATGACGATATCTTTGCCACCATTACTAGTGGCTGGAATAACACGCTTAATTCCATGGTTTTGATTATGATTTGGAAATTCTGCAATAAGAGTTTCGATAACATGCATCTTAGCAAGCTTATTCTTGTCACGAGTAATGTAGTAATCACCAGTAAAGCTCTTGAAGATAAAATTATCGGCAATATTATAATCATTGCGATGACGTTTAGCACCAACTGGCGGTGTTAGGATAATAAGGGAAACTAGGCTAATGATAAGAGTAAATTTGAGAATATTTTTAATTTGCCGAATCATAGTTTAAGTATAACAAACTATGAGAGATTTGTCGGTATGCTATTAATGGCTTTTTTGATGACATTAATAGAGGATTGGAGCTTAAGTGATTCCACTTCGGTGAGTTCGGTATCAAGGCGATGAATTATACCCTTTCTTCCTACCACAGCTGGGAAGCCAAAAAAAGTATCAGAGAAAACATCATAGGTGGAAACTGGTAACACTCTACATTCGTCATTAAAAATGCAGTTAACGATACTAGTAACACAAGCCCCAATACCATAATAGGTTGCGCCTTTTCTTTCAATGATCTTATAGGCTGTAAGTTTGGTCTCTTCTTCGATAGTGGAGAGATCGGCCTTTTTGAGTAATTTGTGAATTGGTTGTCCGCCTACATTTGCAGAAGACCAGATAGTGAATTCGGAGTCACCATGTTCACCTATTTGATAAGCGTGAACGGATTTTGGGGAGACTTTAAGTTTTTCGGCTAAATAGTAACGGAGACGGGCAGAGTCGAGAACGGTCCCAGAGCCGATAATTTTGTGACTTGGAAAACCAGAATACTGCATGGCGAGATAGCTCATAACATCGACTGGATTAGTGACGATGAGAAAGATACCACGAAAATTGGCAGCAAGAAGTTGGTCGATTACACTGTGAAGAATTTTTGCGTTACGAGCGAGCAATTCCATGCGTGTTTCCCCACCTTTCTTTTGGGCTGCACCAGCGGTAAAAATTGCGATATCGGTGTCTTTGGCGTCTTTTTCGTAACTACCGGCAGAGATTTTAAGATAAGTTGGACTGACAGCAAGAGTGTCACGTAGGTCCATCGCTTCGCCTTCGGCGTCAGCTTGATTAAGATCAACAAGTACTAGTTCATTGACGGCAGTACGTTGAGAGACGAGCGAAAAGCCAATACTTGCACCCACATTGCCGGTTCCAATGACCATTACTTTGTTTGACATAAATTTAAACCCCTCTTAATACTTATGATTAGTTTAACATATTTTTCTGAGTTTGACGATTAGTTATAGCTGTTATTTTTGACGATGATCCCAGAAAAGAGCAGTTTCGGTGGCTTCAAATAGATTTTGTGGATTCCATAGTGTGAGAGCAGAGATTTTACAGGCGAGAGTACCAGACCAGAGCGATAAGGGAGTGTAGGAAGTTTTGTCGATGGGAATACTATGGACAATGCCAGAGCGAGCAATGATAATTTGGCCTTGGTGAAAGGTGAAAATAGTGCAGGGATAACTAAGGGTAAATTTATGAAGAATTTCAATGACTGGAAAGATTGGCATGGAGAGGAGGATCATCTTGGGATAGAGAGCGGCACGAAAGACTTTTTGGAGTTGGGCAAGGCTAGCAATAAGGATAAGATTTTGACGTTCAAGGATACCTTGAATGTCGGCAGTGATTAGGTCAATAGTGTCACGGGAAAGGACGGCAATTTGTTTTGTATGGAGTTTTTTGATGGTATCGGTGATTACAATTTCAGTAATGGAATTTTTGGAAAAATCTCCGGAGAAAAGCACAAGATCGGAGTCAAGTGCAAAATTTTCCAGAGCAACAGAGCGAGCAAATGAACCGGATTCGGTCGACTCAGCAAAATAAAGAGAAGAAAAAGTGGGAAGTTTACCTTGTAAAGCATCGGGTAAAAGAAGGTTAGCAGATTTAATGGGAAGAGAGTTAAGAAATTCGGTGTTTTTAATAGCGACCATGCAGTTTTGAAGATTACCTCCAAGGATGGCGATGCGTCCAGTTTTTTGTTCTGGAATATTCCACAGGATTGAACTGTTGCTGACCGACTCAAGTTTTTGCCAATAGTCTGAGTTTTGCATAAATTCCTTTCTTTAAAAATCTAAAGTAATAGAGATTGGGCAATGATCAGATCCGGAAATTTGATCATAAATTTTAGCACTAGTTAAATTATTTTTAAGTTGTTCAGAAATAAAGAAATAGTCAATTCTCCATCCGACGTTATTTTCTCGAGCATGCCCCCAATGCGACCACCAGGAATATTTGATATCGTTAGGATGAAGAATGCGAAAGGTGTCAAGAAAGTGATTCTGGATGTAATTCTCGATACCAGCGCGTTCCTCTTTGGTAAAACCGGCATTTTTGGTATTTTGTTTTGGTCTGGCTAGATCGATTTCTTGATGAGAGACATTGAGGTCACCGCAAAAAACTACTGGTTTGGTTTGTTCGAGAAATTGAAGATAATGAAGGAAGAGAGGATCCCAAAGATCGTGTCTGAGATCTAGTCTTGATAAATCATTTTTAGAGTTGGGGGTATAAACAGTAACGAGATAAAAATATTCTGTCTCAACAGTAGTTACTCTTCCCTCGGTAAGCGGTGCGCCATATTGATCTTGGTGGAGCTTATCTAGAATATTAAAAATTTTAGGATCGGTTTGTTGTGATAGGTAATTTGTAAAGTTTAATTCTGTCTGTAGGATCTTATGCTGATTTTTAACAAAAATGGCGGTGCCGGAATAACCAGCACGGTCGGCAGAGTTCCAGATTTCTTGATAATCTGCAAAATCAACTTCAATCTGATTTTTTTTGGCTTTGGTTTCTTGCAAGCAAAGAAAATCAGGATTACTATTTTGTAATAAATTCTGAAGAACGCCCTTTTTAAGGACGGATCTTATACCATTGACATTCCAAGAATAGAGAGAGTACTGCATTTTTCTCCTAATAACGTTGGCGTTCGCGATCAAGATCGCGATGTTTAATACTAAGACGCTTATCGTATTTCTTTTTACCAGAAGCTAAGGCAATTTCAAGTTTGATGTGACGAGAGCCGCCAAAAAGTTTAGTTGGGATAATGGTATTGCCGAGGAGTTTGGATTTTTGGAGTGAAAGGATCTGTTTTTTGGTGGCGAGGAGTTTGATATTTCTGGCAGTTTCAGCGCCAAGGGTGAGATTATTAAGCCAAAGCTCATTATTCCTTAAAACAATGAAAGAACCTTTAAGCTGTAGATGATGATCGCGGATAAGACGAACTTCTGGTCCAGATAGAACCATACCACAAATAATTTTATCGCCAAGATGATAATCAAAACTAGCCCGCCGATTAACGGAAATCTGATTTATGGGTTTTTTGATTTTCTTCATATTGGTATTATAACAGAAGTAAAAGATCTTATTGGATTTGATATAATGGAGGAAATGAAAATTGTAATTGCCTCAGACATTTATTATCCAATGACAAATGGAGTGGCGGTTTTTGCGCATAATTTAGCGAATGGCCTAGTGAAAGCTGGCCATGAGGTACTAGTACTCTCGCCTAGTTTTAACGGAAAGTTTCATCTTGAAACTGATCCCGAAAGTGGTGTTAAGACGGCATTTTTAACTTCATTACGATTCCCCTTTTATCCTGATCAAATTAATAAGGTGCCAGAAAGACGAGATTTTTTGGGAATTCCGATGCCGAGATTGGCTTATCGACATGGTATTTGGTGGTCCGTAAATCCAGTTTATGAAATTAAGAAAGTCTTAAAAGATTTTCAACCAGATGTAATTCATTTACAGACGGCAGAAACGATTGCCTTGGCGGTGGTATGGTATGCAAAAAAATATAAAGTACCTCTGGTCTCTACTGGCCATGCTTATCCGGACAATATTACGGATCAGCTAAAAATCTTGAAACCAAAATTAATTAAAAAAGCTTCAAATGCTATGCTCAGAGCTTATATGTCAAGTTTTTTGAAGCATGCAGAATATGCTACGATGCCAACCGAGATGGCGATTGGTGATTTGATTCCGAAAAATCGTAAACATTTTAAAGTGACTGTGGAGGCGCTATCAAATGGGGTGGATCTAAGCGAATTTTATCCAAAGAAACCAGATCGAAGTGTTTTGAAAAAATATGGATTAACGGCAAAAACTCAGAAGATCTTATATGTTGGGCGGGTGGATCCGGAAAAAAGTATTAGTGTGGTATTAAAAGCTTTTAAAAAATTATTAGAACTGCCGAAAATCGATACAAAAAATCTTGAATTAGTGATTGTGGGGGATGGGATTGATCTTGTGAATTTAAAAGCTTTGGCAGGTGAGCTGGAGATTGATCAAAGAGTAAAGTTTTTGGGTAAAATTATGCCACCAGAATTAATTGAAATTTATCGTGCTGGAGCAATGTTTGTAACAGCATCGGAAACTGAAACACAGGGTATTGTATTGATTGAGGCGGCAGCAGTAGGATTGCCACTAGTGGCGGTGGATGCCGGAGCGGTGTCGGAACTTTGTCAAAATCGTAAGAATGGTGAACTTTGTCGACCGGGAGATGTGACAGGGATAGCCTATGCAATGAAGCGAATTTTACAGGATCCGGAACGCTTGAGGAAATATAAATTAGCCTCAATTGAGATTGCAAAACGGCATGACCTGAAACGAACAATTGCGCGGTTTGAAGAAATTTACCAACAAGCAATTATATTAAAAAATATAGAAGAATGAAATGAATATTTGGCAGAATTTACCTAAAGGATTTACAATTTTGGCCCCGATGGAGGGGGTGACGGATGTGGTATTTCGTCAAGTGATTGGTCGAGCGGGGAGGCCAGATTTGTTTTACACGGAATTTACTAATGTAACTTCTTATGCTTCCGATAAAGGACGACATGACGCCTTAGAGCGTTTGACGGTTTGTAAAAAAGATACGCCAATTATTGCGCAGATTTGGGGAAAAATACCAGAACATTTTGCTTTGATCGCAAGAGAACTGGAAGGGTTAGGCTTTCAAGGTTTGGATATTAATATGGGATGTCCGGATCGACACGTGAATAAGGCTGGCGGTGGTGCAGCAATGATTCGTACGCCAGAACTAGCAGTAGCTTGCATTAATGAGGCGAAAAGAAATACAAATTTACCGGTTTCGGTTAAGACAAGGCTAGGTTTTACCTATGTAGATGAATATAAAAATTGGCTGCCGATAATCTTAAAGCAACAAGTGGCGAATTTAACGATTCATCTACGTACTCGTAAGGAAATGTCAAAGGTTCCTGCACACTTTGAGTTAATTCCGGAAATTTTAAAATTACGCGATGAAATTGCGCCTGAGACAAGATTGACGATTAATGGTGATATTATGAATAATCGACAGGTTCAGGAGCTACATCAAATTTATCCGAGAGTGGATGGTTTTATGATTGGACGTGGCGTATTTGTGAATCCTTATTGTTTTACTGGACGTGCACCAATATCACAGGGTGGTGATATCTCAGTAAGGGAGCTAATGGAATTATTTAAATATCATCTTAAGTGTTTTGACACAAGAAAGAGTGAGCTTGAGGCGATTGGTTCGCGTTATCCGTTTGAACCATTGAAACGAATGTTTAAGATATATATTAATTCGTTTGATGGGGCTTCGGACTTAAGAGTAAAATTAATGAATTGCAAAAATACTGACGAGTTAAGATTGGTGACTGATGAATTTTTGATGCAGGAATAAAAGCCTAGAGAGTTTAGTTTGTTTTGAGCCTAATTTTTGTGGAGCTTCAAAAAAGAGACCTGAAGTCTCTTTCTGAACTTACGCAAGACGTAGATGCCATGAGAGATCAGTGGCATTGAAGGATAATTGGTAATTATTACGTCCTGCGATAACGTCGAAAATATGAATGGCGGTATTGCCGATGAAGCGAATGTGGGTTTGTAATAGTTCAGTAACTTCAAACTCTTCCCCACTACGTTTTTTAAAATTTAATGGCTGACATGGGGTCATTTCGTACCCGAAAAGAGCCATTACCTCGACGCGTTCCTGGTTATTGTTAATATTATTTTTCATAAGTAACTCCTTGTAAAAATTTTAGTTGGAGTCATTTATGCGAGCCTGATTTATTGGCTCCTGGCTAAAAGTATAAATGACGATACTTAAAGCTTTTGAATTTTCTCATTGTCAGTGACCGAAGTATGACAAGATAGTTTTATTATAATGGATATGTTAAAAATAAAAAAGAGGGAGCTGATTCGCTCCCTGTGAGGAAAAAAATGTTCGAGCTGTATTATGGCTAGAGCATTAATAATGTGGGTTCCAGCCGAGGATCTCGGCACCCTTTTTAATTTGGCGTTTTTCCTCTGCTGTTACAGAAGGAAAACGCTCAGGATTAAGATACAATACTTCGGCAACAGCTTCATAGCCATCGCGATCAGTATCGTAAGAATGACCAGTTACCTGGTCTGTGATTACCCATCCCATGCATATTCACCCCCTTTCGCATGGAATCCAACGAGAAGTATAGCTATTTTTATGACTAACGATTGTATTAATTATTTTTTAATAAGAATTTGAAGGTAGCTATAGCTTCTCGTGTTTTTCCAAAAAATTAAAGTACACTCACCCCCTTCCTTGGGTAAGATCTAAAATAGAATCTACTTTGAGACAAAGTCAAAGTAAATACCGTAGCGACAGTTTCTCAACGTTGCTTTATATATAATAACATAGATATCATAGAAGTCAACTATTTTTATATACTTCGATGAGTCTCTGGCAAAACTTTTTGATATCAGTGAGGTTGCAGCCGTGGAGATCGGCGATATTAAGAGACGAATCAGATTTAAGAAAGTCTAGAGTGGTGATTTGATAGTAGATGGCTTTTAATAGATCTTCAAAAAGGAAGCCATCTTTTTTTATGTCTGATTCGGTTAAAGTTAGTTGATGTATTTTGCCATCTGGATGATCCAGAGTTTCGCGACGATTGGGTTTAGTGAAAAGTAAATTCATGGAACGAATAGTATAATCGTGATAAAATTTGGATTCCTTAAGCAAGAGACGATAAAATAATAGCTGGAAATGATAAATATAAAGATTTTCCTTATTTTGCCAGTTGTCACGATCAGAAATAGTACTAGTTTTAAAGTCGTAAATGTCGATTAATTTATTTTCTTCGTCAATATTGAGATGATCTATCTTACCGGTGATAGGTATACCATCAAAGGTTAAATGTTCAGAACTAAAATCGACTTCGGCTCTAGCTCCTTCGTCTTGCAATATGGGCTGGTATTCGTCAATCGCAAGGGGGAGCTCATCTTTACCGCGAGCAAGTAAAGTCTGAATATCCTCCTCAAAGAGATCCTGCTTCTCAGCTTCATTCATATAGAGAGTGAGAGCGGCTTCTTTTGTGAGACGATTATTGGTGATTTCCTCAAAAACTTTATGAACCAGATTGCCATAGGCGATAGTAAGCGAGGTTGGTTCACTGGGGGCCTTAAGTATATTATTGAGATAAAAATTGAGGGGTCCACCATAGCTGAGACGAATGAAAGATGAAATATGAGAGGCAGAAAGTCGAAAATTTTTTACTCGTTCTTTTAAGAGTGGCTCAATTTTTTCGGATGGATCGAGTAATTTATTTAACCATATGCGACGAATTGCTGAAACCTTGTCTTCGTCAGATAGATAGTTATTGTGTTCGATAACGCGTTTGGCTGGAGTGAATGGTGATTGAATATAGGCACGATCGGATTCTTGGATGACTTTTTCGTCAAGAAAAGAGAGGGGTTTGTTTTCCTTTTCAGAGTCGTCGGCAAACTTTGGACTGGTCATGGTTAATGTTTTGGCAGCACGAGTAATGGCAACAAATAGAAGACGCTTCTTACCGTCTGAGGTGTTTCTTGCGTCATTGACGACTTCAAGGTTTAACGGTAATAGTAAGGTATTTGGACCACCAGACCCATCCCAAGCAGAAGCTGTAAGATTGATTAGAAAAACATGCTTAAATTCTAGCCCTTTTGATTTATGAGCAGTCATAAGATTGATGGATTTATCAGAATCTTGATAAAAAGTTTGTTCAGTAATACTGGTCTCAGTTTTTTCATAATCGTCAATTAATTGAATAAGATCAGCAAGACGAAGTTTATCTTTTTTAGTATGTGAAAGTAGTCGATTGCGAAGCAGACGAAGACGATTATAAAAGTCGAAGGTTGCTTTTGAGTAGAGATCTTTTGAGTAAAAACTAAGAAAAGGTGAGGTAAAAGATTTGATTCGTTGATTAACAGTGATATCAATTGGGGAGGTACCAGAAATAGTATCAAGGAGAAATTCGAGGGGGTAATTGAGGGTTTGTTTAGCTAATTCAGCAAAAAACGCAGCTAATTCAGCAAAGAATGGATTATCGAGATAATTTTGTAGAATTTCGAGAGCTGGTCGGCGATTTCGATGGATAGATTGAATGGCAAGGATCATGTCTTCGCTAGGGATCTCCCAGAAATCAAAGGAAAGAATTTCTGGTAACATATAGCTGGGATTTTCTCCTTGAGAAAGTTGATGGATAAAACGGCAAAGGGTAAGTAATTCATAAATTTGTTGATTTTCTAGAATATTTTCTGTGCGCTCGTAAGCAATGTTAATTTCAGGATATTTACGTAGGTATGGGATTAGTGCGGTGACATACTTATGCTTTGGAAAAAGAATGCCGATGTCAGATGGATCTGTTCCAGCTTGAATTAGTTGATGAACACGATTTGCTATCCAATCATATTCTGCATCTTGATTAATAAATTGGTGTCTCTCAATAAAAGTTTTTTGAGTAACAGATTTGTTCAGTTGACTGTTAGATGCCAAATTAGGCGTAGTGGAATTATTATCTTTGTTTGAATAAATATTTTGTTCAAATATAAAATCTTCTGGATCTTTTTTTAAGATATCTTGATTTCTGATTGCGGTTAATTCTTTTTTAAGTTCTTCTGTGGTTTGATTATCCGTATGAAGGCTACGCTGCATAGTCTCGTTTTTAATAAAGCTTTCATCAAGCTGATCTGCAATTTTGCGAGAAAATTGTAGAATTTCATTAGTGGAACGATAGTTGTCGGTCAAAACAATGACTTTTGCATCGAAATGATTTTTAAAATGAATAAGACTGCTAGCTTTAGCGCCTTGGAATTCAAAGATTGATTGATCATCATCACCGACGGCCATAACGGCTGGCGACTCTTGTTCATCGGCGATTAACTCTAGTAATCTGGTTTGAGAGGGGTTAGTATCCTGATATTCATCAACCATGATATAGAGATAATTTTGTGCAATTTTACGGCGAAAATCGATATCATTCTCAAGGTACTTGATTGGTGCCTCGATCATATCATTAAAGTCAAATAATCCATGTGATTCAAGGTAATTTTGGTATAGTTCATAGAGTTCAGCTAGTTCCATGAGCCTTTTATTACTTGCAAGTTCGGAAAATTTATAGATGCCAGATTGATTTTTGGAGAAGTATTTTTTGATAAAGTTATTAATATTTTTAACAGAGGGTTTTTCAGAATTTGTTTGTTCTTCAATTAGTGAATATATTTTTTCATAAAAAACATCAAAAAGAGAGTAGATACGACCAATGATTGGCTGATCAGTCTTAAGCTCGCCTAGTTTTTTTAGAAGTGGTATATAAACAGATTCGGTAAGTTTTGCGTAGGCATTTTTGCCAGTAGCTTTATCTGGTAAATTTTGGAGAATCGGTGAAAGTTCTTTATCTAAAATCTTAATGTCAATTTGATTTTGATCTGCAATTTGCCTAAGTTCTGCCGGTGTAATTTTAGAAATTTTTATTTTGCTGATGATATTAAGTAGATTTTTTTGCTTTTGCTCGGCTTTTAAAAGATAAGAATTTGGGAGAGTTGCTTGTAAATCTTCGAGAATTTTGAGTTGTAAAACTTCTTCGATAGGTTCATTAAAAATACGTGTAGGCTCGGTAGAAAATTGATTATATAACCCAAGAATTTTCTGGCCAAAGGCGTGAAAGGTCATGATGTCAATTTTATCGGCGGCTTGGCCAATCATACTGCGTAAGCGTTCCTTCATATTTTCCGCTCCAGCCTCAGTATAGGTAATACAAAGAATCATACTGGGGTCAGTGTCGGTGTTCTGGAGAATGTATTCAACTTTTTTTGAAAGGAGTTGTGTCTTGCCAGTGCCTGGACCAGCTAGGACGAGGAGTGGCCCATCTAGATATTTGACTGCTTCTTGTTGTTTGGCGTTGAGTGGCATAAGGCTCCTTATTTGCGTGTTAATAAAACTAGAGATTCGATATGTGGCGTGCGTGGGAAAAAATTAAAAGCTTCAATAGAACTAGTAGTATATTGAGTTAGTAAAATATTGAGATCACGAACCTGGGTGATCGGGTTACATGACAAATAGACTATTTTTTCAGGCTTGATTTCACAGAGCCTATTGATGAGTTTTTTATCACAGCCAGCCCTGGGCGGGTCTAAGATAACACTAGTGTCGTTGGTGATTTGGTCTAAAACTTCCTCCGATTTGGCAAGTATTGGTTTAATGAAAAAATTTTGAGTAGTTTGGGTAACGTGAGTAGCGTTTGCTTCAAGTTCTCCAAAGGCTGATTTATTTACCTCAATAAGAGTTAAGTTTTTATCTCTTGCCACAGATAAACCAATGGTTCCAACTCCAGCATATAAATCTAAGACAGAAGCAGAATTAAAGAGAAAATCTTTAATTTTTAAGAGGGCAGCTTCGTAAACTGGTAAATTAATTTGAAAAAAACCACTGGGAGAATATGAATAGGAATTACCAAGTAGATTGTCTGTGAGCTTTTTGAAAGATGGATGAGATTTACCATTTTCAAGCAATCCACCTGATACCTCGCCAGACTGATTAGCCCGAAGGAGTAATGACTGAAAAGTGCGAGCTTCTTGTTTAGTGCGATTTAATTCATCAATAATTTGGTTGGCACGAACTAAGATATTTGGTAATTCTAAAGACGATTTCTTAATCGGCATCTTGCGATGTGAACCACGATAATGAACGGCAAGTTGAATCTTTTCTGTCTCGTGGTTATAGTAAAGAGAATACTCCATTTTGTTGCGATAAAAATAATTATTTGGAGACTTATGGACGAGGATCTTCGAGGTGAATTGTTTGCTAATCGGATGGGTATTTCCTAGATGCTCAAAAAGCGAGGTGAGAATACGAGATTTGGCGGTTAGTTCAGCATCCTCGTTGAGAATTTGCCATGGTGAGGTTGAGAGGAATTGTTCATCTCTAGGGTTGACACGTGAAGTGGATTGCTTTGTAATCTCCAACGCGATTCCTTCAATAAAATGTGGTTTTTGAGCAACAACTTGGAATTTAGTAACCAATTCGTCTGGTAAAGCATTCCAAAGCAGGACCTTGACGCCACTGAGTTTAGTGTATGTCTGTTGATTGATGCTTAGATCAGATTTTAGAGTGCCAATTCCCTGTCCGGTAGTTGCGAAGTCGGAAATATGAAGTGGGGTTTCGAGTGTGGCAATTTTAGGTTCTTTTTTTCTCATTAGATCTAGCATATATCGTGGAATGAGAGAATGCAAGCGCCATAGATGTCTAATGGCCTTTCAATATCTTGTTTATAGTCTTGAGTAATATCTTGCTTATGGTTTTAAATAATAACTTGCTTATGCTAGAGATTTTTATCTCTGTTAAAGAGCGATTTTTTAGTGTATTTTTATAAAATACCCTTGATTGAAATAGTAAGGCAGGATAAGGTGAAGGTAGAAATTAAATGAGGTTTTATGGTGAATAAAATCAGTAAAATATTAATTATCATCGTAGCTATCCTTACATGTGTAAGGGTTAGCTGTCGCTCTCCTGATAAAAATATAAGAATGTTGCGACAAGATAATTTGCAGGCTTCTCGATCAAGTGATGATTTCCGAAAATATATTAAAAATAATCTTAGAGAACGGCTCGATCCTAATATTAGTAGCTTGGCTATTGCTTACTTATTGGGTGATAAAAGTGGATTAAGTAATTCCCTAAAAGAAGAAATAGATGAAGTAGGAATAGCTCATCTAGTGGTGATTTCAGGAATGCACCTTGCGATTTTAGTAAAAATAATATCAAAAGGATTGCGGTTTGCTTCAAGACTTGTTAAAAGCTATTTCTGCGTACTATTCATTGTTCTTTATATTGGAATGATTGGACTGACACCTTCGTTGCTGCGTGCAGGATTTGTGATATTTTGCCAATTATTTGCAAGTTATTTTGGTAGAAAATTAGATAAAAGAAGAATTATATTTTTTACGGTTGTCGTAACATTACTGGTGAATCCGAATTATATCGATAATCTTGGATGGCAGTTATCGATGTTAGCATATATTGGTATCTTAGTTCTTGATCCGTTGATAGAGAGCTTCTTGTTTGGAGAAGGTTTAAATAAAAGAAGAAGTATTAAGAAAAAGAATTATATTGCAAAAATGCTTACCAAAGTAAATGTCATTTTAAATTTTCGTTCAGGATTTATTATTGCGATAGCTGTAAATGTGATGGTTCTACCAATTATTTTATATAGATTTGGACATTTTTCGTTAATCTCTATATTTATTACAATAATATTGACTCCACTGATGCCGATGATTCTATTTAGTGTTGCGATGATTGGACTTCTACCGTATCAACTGCACCAATATACCTATTTTTTGATGGGGAGTGGCGTTGGATTTTTAAGATCGCAGATTAATATAATTAAGATCTTTAGTGGAGTGCAAATATTATCAATTAATGTGAAGAAAAATAATACAAGTTTTCTTTTGTTATATTTTTTGGTAATAATTCTATACTTCTTTTTGCGAAAAAAGGATGTCGATATAAGCAAAAACAGCACAAGCCAAAATAATCAGTCGATAAAAGGGAGTGATGGTATGCAGGATATTGGTACTTATTTGATCGAATGGCAAAAACAGCTGCAACTGCGGTGCCAACAGTATAAAAATAAAACTAGTCAAACCGAGACATTCAATAATGTAAAAAAGTCCAGTTGATGAACTGTGGGGCTGTCTGAGGTAAAGAATAAAAGGAAGTAAAAGAGTAAGAAGAGAAAGTGTAAAAAATTGAACATAGGAAAGAGGAATAGTTGGAGTAAAACTTGAGGCTAAATGGGTAATATCTTCGATAAAGAGATTGTAGATTAGTGCTCCGGCAATTGAAGCTAAACTGGGAGACCCTAGATGTCTTCTCAGTAGATAAAAGAGTAGAAAGAGTGCGATCGGTACTATTATAGCCATAAGTATATTATAGCAAAAAGATTTTTGTTTTAAAAAAGAGAGGATGGACTTACGGTGAAAGCAACTAATCCGGAGGAAACATCACGCACGACAAGATCAGAGCTTAACTCTGACCCTTCGATGTGATAGCGAACAATGCCGCTTGAGTCTCTTGCGACCATATAACAGCCGGCCCCATTCTCGATTGTATATCTTGTTCCGTCATTTTCAAAATAAAATACGCCATTTTTTAATAGCGCTTCCCGTAGCGACCCCATTCAACTTCTCCTTGCTCAAAAAAACTAGATTTTTAATATTTTAAAATAAAATATAATTTTTGTAAAGTGCTATGCGTATATGTCGTGAAAGTATAAAAAAAGATATGGCTATGATCTATGACGTTCTGGCGAAAATTATTTAGAAATGCCTAGCGACTGATCGGAGAGACTTTCTTTGGAAAAAGGTTTCTTTATTTCATTGATAGTATTAATGATTGGTTTAACGCTGTCTAAGTATTCATTGATTTCTTTCTCGGAAAGATTACCGTCTTCAGGAAAGCGGTAAGAAGAGTTATTATCAATTTGTTCGTTTTCATGTTTTTCTGGTAAGAAGCCAGGGCGGGAGCGATCAATATAAATATCACCGCTCGCATGATAGAGATATAAAGATAAGCTTGTTGTTGCAATAGCAATAATCGTAGAGAGAACTCCGAGCCGAATTAGGGCCTTACCTCCACGTGAAGTGAAATTGACCACTTAATTTTGCTCCTTTGACTTTTCCTGCTCAGTTTTTTTAGCGGAATTGTTAAGATTATGCCTTAATTGATCAACGGCTTGAAGATGGGAAGTGATTATATTATTAGTCTTTGCGACTGAAGTCTCTAATTTGTCACGTAAAAATCGTACATTTTCCAGTTCGTAATAAAAATTGTCGGGTTGATTTTTACAGTCCAGTGAAATGAGGCTTTCTAGATGTTGACTGTAAATAACAAAAAGATTGGTGAAATCATTACGTGACGTGAACATTTCGGACTGAATGTGAGTAAGATTTGGGTCGGGCAAATTATTTTTTACGAGACGTACGTTTAGGGTTGAGATAAAGTTGGTTAAAAGAGCCTGATAGCTGGTGCCAAGTAGAACGCGGATTTTTGAATCATTTCTTTGAAGATTTTTGAGACCTGTTTGAATTGAGGAACACCCTGTTGAAATATTTCCCTTTTCAGCATCATTTAATTTTTTGTGGGTTACTGAGGTTAGGTCGTATTCTTCGGCATGGACAATTGGTGTATTAAAAATTGAATATGAGATGCTGCTAATAAAACACAAAATGATAGTGATCCAGAGAGAAATGATTAAATGTGGAGTCTGCCGAGGATTTGTCTTTGTGGCTGTATAGTCAGTTGTCATTTTAGTTAATTATAGCATAAGGTGAACATGGGAAAATTAATCTTTAGTTCTAAATGTGATAAAGGTTTTAAAATGAATTAGCTCCAGAAGCCTCGTTTTTTGGCTGTACGAAATTCTTCAAGTAACTCTTTTTGCTTCTTAGACAAATTAGTTGGAGTATCAACGATAATATTAACGATATGCGGACCACGTTCTTCTCCTCGCATAGGTATGCCATGTCCGGACAGTTTAAATGGAGTACCAGATTGTGTTCCAGCGGGAACTTTCATAGTGATTTTACCATCAATAGTTTCAATTTCAGCTTCACAGCCTAAAGCGGCATCGATCATTGAGATATGTTGCTCAGAAAGAATGATATAACCTTCTCTAGTAAGAGTTTTATGGGGACGGACACGAATTTGTACTAATAAATCTCCAGCTTCACCTGTTGAATCTGGTGCAGGGCCACCACGACCACGTAAACGAATGGCCTGCCCATCGTCAATGCCGGCAGGAATTTTGAGATTTATTTCTTTACCATCGACTTGAACTGCCTTAGTGACACCAAAGACAGATTCTTCAAAAGATATAGTTAGCACAGTACGATAGTCTGCACCACGTCGTCTTTGAGTGCGACTGCCACCAAAGCCAAAGAGCGTACTAAAGATATCATCCAGATTACCGTCGCCACCACCAAAGTCAAAGCTAAAATTCTGGCCATTAAAAGAATAGCTGCCGCTATTAAACGGATTACCGCCAGAAGAATTACCTCCAACGCCTGCATGTCCAAACTGATCATAACGGGCGCGTTTTTGTTTATCAGATAGAACTTCGTTAGCCTCAGTGGCTTCCTTGAATTTAGCCTCAGCTTCTTTATCGCCAGGATTTCTATCGGGATGATATTTAAAAGCTAACTTACGGTAAGCTTTTTTAATTTCATCATCGGAAGCGTTCTTAGACACGCCTAAAACTTCATAATAATCTCTTTGTGTTGACATAATCAACATTAATTATAGTGTTTTAGCACTCAAAATGCAAGAGTGCTAAATATTCTCTACATAAAAAATCTTTTTAGGATATAATGAGAATATAAAAGAGGAGTAAATGATGAATAACGATCGATTAATTCTAATTACTAACCCTGGTAGTAGTTCTCGGAAATATGCATTGTATCGTGGTAATAATTTTCTATGTTCTTTGCACTTTGAGTTTGAAGGAGAGAAAATTGTCTACACACTAAAAAAGGCAGATAATACTAAAGTAAAGACTGAAACGAAGTTTACAACTCTCAACGCGGTGGTTTCTGGACTTGAAAAGATTTTAGTCGAAGAAGGATATATTGGTGGACCGACCAAATTAGATGCAATTTTAGCTCGAGTAGCAGCTCCTGGTAGTTATTTTGCAGAAGATCATATTGTAGATGAGGAGTGTTTGACGCAACTTGAAATTGCGAAGTCAAGAGCACCACTTCACGCACCAGTGATTGCTAACGAAATTGAACAATTGAAAAAAACTTTTAAAGATACAACAGTGATTGCGATTTCGGACTCTGGGTTTCATACTTCTCGACCAGAATTAATGAAAGCTTATGCCATAGATACTGAGCTTGCTAATAAATTTGATATTAAACGTTGGGGTTATCATGGACTTTCTGTTGGTTCGATTACGAGATATATGCGTGGACAGAATATTTTAGGAGAAAAAACTGTAGTCTGCCATATCGGCTCAGGTTCTTCGATTACGGCAGTTTATAACGGTAAATCACATGATACGACGATGGGCTATACTCCACTCGAGGGGGTGATGATGGCCACTAGAACTGGTTCAATAGATGTAGCGGCGGCACTTGCAATTAAACGTGAACTGGGATTAAAAACTGACGATGAATTAGAAAAATATCTCAATAAACAATGTGGTCTACTTGGAGTTTCTGGACAGAGTGACGATATGCGTGAAATTATTAAGTTGAGAGATGAGGGTGATAAACGGGGTGTATTTGCGCACGCTTTATATATCTATCGTTTGCAATCTGCTATTGGACAGATGGTAGCTTCTCTAGGCGGTATTGATACTTTAGTCTTTACTGCAACAATTGGTGAAAGATCAGATGACGTTAGACGTCGTGTGGTGCAGAAGTTGGGGTATCTAGGTTTTGTGATTGATGAAGAAAAGAATACTGGTGAAATGAATGAGAGACATTGTAATATTGCGACTGTTGGTTCAAAACCAATCTATGTAATCAAAACTGATGAATCTGATGAAATGATTGTTCGTGCAAATGAGCTTCTGAATAAGATTTAGAAATAATGTCTTTACTTAAAAATAACCTCATGACAGACTAGAGGTTATTTTTAAGGCTAATAAGATAGGCGGGCTCAGGGTTTAGGTAGAAGAAGTTTATTCAATAGAGGTAATTTCACCATCCTTTAAATGCAGTAGTCTTTGATTTCTTGAGCCACGGAATTTTAAGGTGAGATCTCTTTCTGCTAGAACGAAGGGACCGTCAATGAGAGCATCTAAGGTCTTGAAAAACTCCCATTGTAGATTATTTTTGGCTTTAATTTCGTCGTAGGTATAGCCAGAAAAAGACCAAACATTCCAGCCTAACTCTTTTTTGGCGAATTTAGCAATCTCGATACAGGCAGCGGCTTGGATTGATGGTTCTCCGCCACAGAAAGTAAGTCCAGCCTGTCCTCTTAGCTGGCGGAGTTCATCTTTTATATCTTCTACGCTAACTAAAACGCCGCCTTCAGGATCCCAGGTTTCTTGATTTTGACAACCTTCACAGCCGATAAAACAACCTTGAGTCCAGATTACAGCTCGTAACCCGTAGCCATTAACGATACTATCGTGCTCGATGGGGCCGGATAATCTGAGATATTGACTGTTGGAGCCGGAAACTGGCGAGACGAATTCTTGAGTCATATTATTCCTTTTTAAATTAATAATTAAAAGTTAGGAGACCAGCTCCTAACTTTTAATGTTGGTCTTGTTTATTCTTTACCAATGGCCGCAGTTGAATTTGCTTTTGCATGCTCACGAGCAGCTTTTTGAGCTTTGGTGTAGGTACCGGAAACGTTGTGCTTAACACGGTCATGCTCTTCAGCTTTCTTGCCATCATTCCAGCGTTCAAGAGAACCTACAAGATAACCGGTGATGCGGCGAAGTCTCTCAAAGGGGACATCGTCTTCGATACGGCCACAGGACGGACATCGGTTGTCGGCGATGATGCCAGAGAAACCACAGACTGGGTCACGATCGACTGGATGGTTGACTGATCCGTAGCCGATACCAGAGTCGTGCATTTTACGGATAACTGCCTCAAAGGCATCAATGTTCTGTGAAGGGTCACCATCAAGTTCGATATAAGAAATGTGTCCAGCTGGACAAAGAGCGTGATAAGGTGCCTCAATTTCAATCTTTTCAAAGGCAGAGATAGGGTAGTAGACTGGTACGTGGAAAGAATTAGTATAATAATCACGATCAGTTACGCCTTTTATTACACCATATTCTTTACGATCCATTTTTGTGAAACGACCAGACAAACCTTCGGCTGGTGTAGCGAGGAGAGTGAAGTTGAGGTGATATTTTTTTGCATAATCATCACAACGCTTGCTCATGTGAGTGATAATGTCGAGACCTAATTCCCTGGCCTCTTCGCTTTCACCGTGATGTTTACCAGTCATAGCAACTAAAGTCTCAGCGAGTCCGATAAAACCAATAGAGAGTGAACCATGTTTGATTACGTCGCGTAAGGTGTCATTTGGTTTGAGTTTTTCGCTACCAAACCAGTTACCTTCGCCCATAAGGAATGGGAAGTTGCGAACGTGCTGGTTGGCTTGGAACTCGTAACGTTCGAGGAGCTGGTCTCTGCAGAGATCCATGAGGTCATCAAGCTCTTTATAAAAACCAGTCCAGTCAGCTTCTTTGCGTTCTTTGAGGGCGATACCGTGTTTGATGCCAAGACGAACAAGGTTGATTGTGGTGAATGAGTTGTTGCCACGACCAGTGACGATGCCGTCAGATTCTGGGAAGACGGAAGAGAAAACGCGAGTACGACAGCCCATAGTTGCGATTTCGGTATTATAGTCGCCCTTTTTATAGTATTTAAGATTAAAAGGTGCATCGATGAAAGTAAAGTTTGGGAAGAGACGTTTTGAGGAAACTTCCATCGAGCGTTTGAAGAGGTCGTAGTTCGGATCTTCTGGATTATAGTTAACACCCTCTTTAACCTTGAAGATGGAAATTGGAAAGATTGGGGTTTCACCGTGGCCAAGACCTTTATCTGTAGCTTCAAGAAGATTCTTAGTGACTAAGCGACCAGCTGGTGTGGTGTCAGTCCCAAAGTTGATTGATGTAAATGGAACCTGAGCGCCGGCACGTGAGTGCATAGTATTAAGGTTATGGATGAAACCTTCCATAGCCTGGAAAGTTTGCTTTTCAACATCCTCATTTGAGGTTTCAATAATGGTTTCTGGAATTTTAAGTTTCTTAAGAGTTTCAGTATCACCATAGCTAATGTCATCTGGAATTTTAATGTCAATTTTCTTGCCAGAATATTTATTATATTTATCAAGATTACTACGAAGAGCTTTTCTGAAAGATTTGTTGACACCTGGAGCCATGGCGTAATCAAAGTTTGGGATTGATTGACCACCATGTTGTTCGTTCTGGTTGGCTTGTAGAATAATAGCGGCAAGGGCGGCATAGGAGGCGATGGAATTTGGAGTACGAAGATGCCCATGTCCAGTATTGAATCCACCGTTAGCAAAAAGCTTAAGTGGGTCGGTTTGACAGCAAGTGAGGGTACCAGTAGCATAAAAATCTAGATCGTGGATATGAATATCACCATTGTCGTGTGCTGCAGCAAAGCGGGGGTCTAGAAGTACTGTTTTTGCAAAGACCTTTGAGCCTTCGGCGCCAAATTGAAGCATCTTGCCCATTGCTGAATCACCATCAACGTTAGCATTACTACGTTTTACGTCTGAATCTTCAGAAGCATCAGCGATAGCGATAGTTTTGTAGATACCCATAAGGTTTGATTTAGCATTACGGGTTTTATTACGGTCTTGTCTATAAGTGATGTAAGCTTTTGCAGTACGTTTGAAACTTGAATTCATCAAAACTTTCTCAACTAAGTCTTGAATTTGTTCAACAGTGGGAGTGCGCTCTTTAATGGTTTCTTCGGCAAGTTTAAGTACTTTTTCAGATAATTGTGCAGCACGATCGTGCTTGAATTCTTCAGTTGCAGCACCAGCTTTAGCAATGGCATCGGTGATTTTCTCTAAGTTAAAATCAACGATTTTTCCATCACGTTTGACGATTTTTTTGAACATAAAAAATTACCTCCTTGATTGTGTCCAAAATTTCTTCAATGTTTTTTTGATTAAATTTTTGTTATTAGTCTATTATTGGTGACGCTATATTTAGTGTCTGTGATTATTTTATGACACTATATGTAGTGTGTCAATGGAAAATGCTTATATTTTTGTTGTATTTTATACATAATTTTATAGAGATGATAGTATAATAACAGAGTATGAAAAAGACTAATTTTGGTGGTTTTGAACCTAAGCGTTGTTGGGTTGGTGATAGCCAGAAAATCTGTTATGCCACGCGTGAAGAAGCTGAGGTTGCAGCACAAGTGGCAGCTCATGATTATGGTGCACTTGAATTAACTGTTTATCATTGCGAATATGGTGATCATTGGCACCTTTCTTCTAATAACTATATTAATAAAAATAAGCGATAAAATATTTGGTCTCAGGAACTAGTGAAAAAGTTTTTACACCACAATTAGGGAGCTTGTTGATTAGATTTTTCTCTTCTGAATTGTTTTGACGACCGGAGTATTTTAGTGATAGCTTGGGAGTATTTTTGGAAGAGATATGAGGGATATTTGTAGGATTTTCCTTTGCTGCAATGTGGTTATTTTGTTTTTTGATTATGGTCGTCTTTCGCTTAACGATCCGACCAAGACTACTGAATTCAACTTCTTGAATGGTATGTGAGGAAGCGGGATCGACATTTTTGAAAGTTAAATGTTTTTGGTTTGTAAATCCTGCAATATAGTCATCAATAATGATTAGTCGGTATGGAAAGATAGTGAAAGCCAGATTATCTGAAGATCGATTAGGTGAAAACGGTTTTGGTAAAAATATGAGATTAGTTTGGTGTGTCTGTTTATTTTGGTCGACTAACTGTATCTGTTGAGGTGCAAGCGACTGAATTGAGAGACGGAGTCTTGCAGTACTGGTTTGAGATTGAATTTGCTGATCTTTTTGATTTATAGTCCATTGATATGATGGATGTGATAATGCCGTAGATCTTAGACGTATACTCTGAGTGTTGTTATATAATCGTTTTGTTTTATTTGTGGTATTAAGAATAGAAAAACCTTGCATTGAATAGCTTAAATCTAGATAGTCAAAACGAGGTTTTATAATTTGATCAACTTGAAGAGACTGATTAGTTTGAATTATTTCTTGAATGATATCGTCAGACGAATGACGGATATTAAAGAGATGTTTAGATTCAATGGAATTAAATGATGAAAAGTATTTATGGAGTGGTTGATTGAAATTATAAACAAAAGTAGAAAGTTTTTTCTGTCGAATTTGTTCGTCGACGAGGTGAATGGGGTTAGTAGTGTTATCGGAATGAGAAAAAGTTGATGTTTGATTTGGTGTTAATAGAAAGAGTAAGTGGTTCGATTGAGTACTCCAAGGGGTATTTTTGATAACATCGTAGAGAGAAGAATTGACTAAATTTTGAAGATTGATATTTGGAGGATTGTGTATTCTGTTGCGTAAATTTTTAATTAACTGGTCCCAGCCTTCTGGGCTCATGTCCGTTGTATTCACGCCTGCAATATAACGAACTCCTTGTTTGTAGGTTTGTGGCGCATTTTGGTCAAGTTTTTGCGGAAAATATATAGGTGAGTCTGGAAGATCAACTGGAAAGAATCCATAAAGATAGAGATGAATGTTGAAATGATGATTATAAGATTTGTCAAATAGTTGATTGAGAAGAAGGTAGTCCCTGGCGTCTCCAGGGTCGGTTGGAAAAGTGGGTAACATAATAACAAGTTCGTTATTTTGATATTCACGTTTGTTTGAGTGAGCATTATTTTGATAGAGTTTTGAAAATGAGGGGCTAATTGTAAGTTGATTGGGGTGATAATAATAAATTAATGATGAGTCCTGTATAATTTTTTCTTGATTTTCATGCTGTTTGATAATTTTTTGATAGATTATTTTAGCGGCTTGGGTATAGGCACCACGTCTAGAGTAAGAAACATGACCATTAAAGATTCTAGCGAATAGATTATTCTCTGGATTTTGGGTGGGGTCGGATAACCCTAGAGGATCAAATGTACTACCGCAAATAAAATCAGCAACATTACACCATACTCCAACTTTGTTTTGGTATTTTTTATAAATATAGGGATTGAGCCCACCTAGAATACCATGCTCAACATAACAATCAGGAACATTTTGGCGATAAGGTGAAAAGTGTAAATTTTGACAGGCGTCAGGTATTATTCCTTTTCCTTCAGGTAGATATAGTTTGGGGTCGCCAAAATTGGCAAGATAAAGGATTTTTTCAGGATTAAGATGACGGATGGCATAAGTCATTACCATAGCGCCTTGTGAGTAACCGGATAGAATAAAATGAGTATTTGGGCAAGATTTGGTAATATTACGATAAAGTTTAACAAGTTCGTTAACACCAGCTTTTACACTTTGTCCGAATTCATAGGCTTTGCCTCCACTTAAAATGGCGCCAGAAATAATTTTTGGATCCTCAATACCAATAGCAGGGTAGGGGTCACCAAAGTTAATGGACTCGCCTAGTTGGTAGTAACGATAGCTGAGATTCGGTAGTTTCTTAAAAACATCAGTAATGGCTTTTTGAAAAGCTTGGTGATCAATATTTGTATGAAGTGATTCACCGGAGCCTCTCGCAAAGATTATAAAATAATCAACGCAAAATTCATTGAAAGGGTCGTTATTGGAAAGAGAGAGCGTATTTCTAGTTAAATGCAATGAATAAAAACAAAAGCATAAAATGAACGAACATAAAAAACACTTGAACAATTTGCGCATCCAAAACCTCAAGATAGATTTAGGTTTGGAAAAGGTTGGTTATAGTATTATATGAATAAAGAGAAAGTGCAAGGTGAATGGAAGAAGAAACGCTAAAAATGATAATCCTTCCCTGTTACATGTTGTAAATAACACTTAGCATAAGCAAGATATTAAAGTCATCCGTAATTGACAGAAGAAACGGACTAGGGTAGAGTCTTTACAAAAGGAGTGTGATGAATATAGAGACACAGAAACGTAGGGATTGGGATAGTTATTTTATGGGGATTGCTGAGGAGGTGGCAAAACGTTCAAAGGATCCATCATCACAAAACGGTTGTGTCATAGTAGACGCCAGGAGGCGTCCAGTTTCTTTTGGCTATAATGGTACAATTCAAGGCGCGGACGAATCGAAATTGACTTTATCGGAGCGTCCAATGAAGTATTATTTTGCGATTCATTCTGAGATGAATGCCTTAATCTTTGCAGGACGCGATTTAACTGGATGCACTTTATATAATAAAATGGCGACTTGTGAAAACTGTTTAAAATATTGTTTGCAGGCTGGAATTAAACGTTTTGTTTATAAAGAATTGCGGGTAGCTTCATATAGAAGTGGCGAAAAAAAATCGATGACAAATATTGATACGGATGAAGCAATTATCCGTTTACTGGCTTCTTGTCCAGATGTAGAAACTTTAAACATCTCTAATGGTAAAACTTATGTTCAGGATATTTTGGATGCATATGATAAGAATTCGACAGAATATAAAAATCTAGTGCGTTGGGTAAAGGAATAAAATTTACTAGTTTACTAAAAAGATAGATATTTAAAACTATTGGCTGTAGCTAATATCAAAAAATATAATTAAAGATTGTCCTGAATAAGTTCAAAAACTTGATCGGGTACCTCGTAATTAATGAGATGCCCGGATTCTTTAATAAAATATATTTTACCTCGGTATTTTTCGGCAACTTTTTGGGTTTGTTTTGGTCGATTTAGACGATCTTCTGTGCCAGCAATAAAATAACAGTCCTTATTGAAATCAAAATTGGAAATTGAATGATTGACCGAGAATTTGGCGGCTTTAATCTCATCAGTCAGGCTGGTGAATTTTTTGGCACATAAATAGGTAGTTTCAAGGATCTTTGGAAGCTGATGTTTGCCAAGAGTACCAATTAAATATTTAGTAACAATGTACCCAACTAGTTTATTAGGAATAAAGGCTATCAAAGGGATGATGGGACGGAGGAATTTTGGGGTGGGTTCTGAAATTGGAGAAAGAAAGAAGATCTTTTCATGAATAAGATTAGGGTATTTTTCTGCAGTAGCGGCAGTAATGAGTGACCCCATTGAGTGGCCAATTAGTATTGGATGATCTAGTTTGTTGTCTAAGATGTAATCGGCGAGCCAGGTTGCATAAGACTCGGCGGTAAAATTGCTGAGTTCTGGTAGCTGTTCGTCTTGAGTATTAAAGGCGGGTGGAATATCTGGACAGTAGGTAGAATAGCCAAGTGTTTTAAATTTTTGGATAATTTCAGACAAGCCAAAATGATTGCCGCGAAAACCGTGAACAAATAAAAGTGTAGGTTTTTGCTTTTTTTGCACATTGTCCTTTCTTAATCTTGAATAAGTTTTTCTAGGTGGGGTACTTACTATTGTTTTTTATATCGATTTAACGCTTCGGTGATAGCGTCTCGATCAAAACCGATAATCTGGATTGGGTTTTTATCCTCATGATCAGTAATGATGGTGACTGGAACAGCTGTGATGTTTGGCATAGAAGCAGCATCAAGTTCTTGATATTCAATTCCCTCTTCTTCAAGCCAATTAACCAGTGCGTGACAATAAATACAGGTAGGTGTAGTATAAACTTTTATCATAACGATTTTATTATAACAAATTTAAAGAGTTTTTGCTTTATCAAGTTGAGGGTCTTTGCCGGAATTAATATCATTATATGAGCGTTGAACTTCGATATCTGGAGAAATGCCGGTCTTATTGATGGTTTGACCTTCTGGGGTATACCAGTGGGCAGTGGTGACTTTAAGCAAGGACCCTCCAGATAATTCAAGCATAGTTTGGACAACACCCTTACCATAAGTCTTTGTACCAACAATTGTAGCTTTTTTGTAATCTTTGAGGGCACCAGCAACAATTTCTGAAGATGAAGCAGTAGCATTATTAACTAGAACGATAGTTTTTATGTCTTTTAGAATGGCTTCGCCGCGTTTAGCGTAGGTAATAGTCTGACCGACAGTAGCTGATTTTTGCGTAAGGATTTTATCTCCATCTAGCCAAAGGGAAAGTAAATCGCGGGCTGCATTGACGTAACCACCACCATTGTTCCGAAGATCTAAGATTACTTTATTAATTCCCTTACTCTTAAAATTGTCAGCGAATGATTTGACGAGAGTGCCAGTGTCTTCACTAAACCGATAAACTGAAATAATTGCAGTTTTGTCCTGATAGGTGACGTCTGCTGAGACGTTATTTATTTTTTCACGAGTTAGCTCAAAATCAAGCTTATGCTTATCTCTTGCAACAGTGAGCTTTACTTTTTCGCCAGAAGGTCCACGTAGCTTGCTGGCAATAATTTCGGTGTCTTTATCCCAGACCTCTTCGTCATTAATCGCATAGATAATATCACCGGCGTGGACTCCAGCTTTTCTAGCGGGATTATTAGGCAAGGTGCGAGTAATAACAACATAATCACCTTGTTTCATCATCTCAACTCCAACCCCGGCTTCTTTAATTTCACCTTTGAGTTCAGATTTAAACTCGGCAGCCTCTTTAGAATTGTAATAAACAGTGTAAGGGTCACCAAGTGCAGCTGTGAGACCTTTTTTAGCTCCTTCAATTAATTGAGTTTTATCAAGGCTGCCATCATAGTTTGAGGAGATTTGAGAATAGACTTCATTTAAATCGTCCCACTTGATATTACTTGTAATTTTTTGTGCTGGATTAATATATGGTGAAAATTGTAGGTATAAATTGTTCCAGTTAGCACCTAGGAAAATACCGATAACAAAGGTGATGAAGCTGGCAAAAATAGTAGTATTAAGACTAACTTGTCTTGGTTTCTTGTTCATGTTTTTTATTATAACATAGCTCAAGCGTCATAATTCTACAAGATTCAATCGAAGTGAATAAAATAGTACTGCGAGGGGTCAACACCGACACGATAGCCGAAATCACCCCATTGTCCAGATCTTGAGGAATAGGCATTGTTGTATTCGGAAACATTGATTGTCCCATTGGCGTTGACGGATTCGACCCAGAAGACGTGTCCCCAGGCTCCAGAAGCGGTTTGACCAATTGAATTAGCGCTTGGTGTGCGGTCGACACGATAACCAAGGGATCGGGCAGCGGAGGCCCAACTATAGGCGTTACCCCAGCCAGTTACACGTACGCGAGGTCCCCAGTACTCTACGGCTTTGTAGGCAGCGTAACTGGTACATTGACAGGTGTAGTAGGTATCAAGGATGCCACGAATATTATCGCGTGGACAGGCGAAACCATAATTTCCAATAAAGGCTTCGTAGCTGTTGTATCCGTCAGCGACAGTACCGAAGCCACCGCGGTTACGTAGGCTAAGTAGATGATTTTGGTATTCTTGATTAATTAACTTAATTTTTTCTTCACGGGAGCTGGCGGCTTCAAGAGCGAAAGCAGCAGCATTGTCACGATATTTTATGATAAGAGACTGTTGTTCAATTTTTTTATCTTCAATGGCTTTTCTTTGAATTTGTTGATCGGCAATTACGCGTTCAATCTCAGTTTTTTGCTTTTCAAGATCTTGTTTGATGCTTTTGACAGTCTGGGCGGAAATAGTAACCTGACTTTTAGCAGTATCGACACGTGATTGACGTTCGGCAAAATCAGAAATTGAACTTGAGCCAGCTAAAATCATGATAGCGTCGCCCTTTTCTTCAAAATGCATATTGATCAGAAGATTAGCAAGAGCCTGCTGTTGTAGTTTGAGCTTTTTAGTACTTTCCTCGATTTTTAATTTTAAATCCTCTGCTTCTGCTTCGTTAGCCTTAATACGGGCTTCGTACATACTAATTTCTTGTTGTAAACGCTCTACTTCGCCCTCAAGCGTAGTGGCGGCCTTGGAGGCTTCATTGGCCTTGGCAACTGCTTCGTTCTCTGCTTTCTTGGCGGCACGACAAGCGCTTGAAGTACAGTAGGCTTCGTTTTCAATGGCAGATGCAAGGTTGTTGGTCGGAAAAAGGTTTGGTACCGATGTAATTAAAATAGTCAAAATGACGACAAAAATAGAAAACTTTTTAAATTTTGAGTTCCTGGATTTTTTTGTTTTTTTATTGATTGTTTTTTTGATTTTTGCCATTGTTGTAACCTCCTTTCAGGACGTTATATCATATAGATATTAACATAAGTATAGTGTGATGTCAAAAAGGTAATGGTTTTTATGAAAATCGCTATTTTTTATTTTCATACTCTTTTAAGGTATTTGGAAACAGCAAGTCTTGAGGATGTAAAGGCGATAATGATGCCGAGGAGAATGAGAGCGAGAAAAACAAGAAAATAGCTTGGTGAATAAATAATTTTGCTAATTTCACTAACGTCAATATCGTAGGAAGTCAACTTTGGTGCGGCAAAGCCAAAAGTAAGGAACCCAAGAATGGTTGCAAAAATACCAGCCAAGATACCTGAGATCATAGCTTCGACGAGGAATGGACCTCGAACGAAGTGATTGTCAGCACCTACCAACTTCTCCATATAGATCTCTTCACTACGAGAGTAGATTGCCATACGAATGGTATTGAAGATTACTAAAATAGAAATAACAAGAAAGATGCCAGAGAGAGCGAAACCACCGGTTTTAGCAATATTTGCCCAAGAAGCAATAGTTTCAATTGCTGTGTTATTAGTGTCATAAGTTGGTTCTCTCTTTGGGTCAAGATTTTCTTTAAATGTATTGTTAGTACTGACAATATTTTTAATGTTTTCTAGTCGATCAGCATTATAAACTTTAATACGTAGAGTGGATTGCATAGATTTAAGCATAGCTTCTTTCATATCCTCGTCGTTTAAGGTTGCTAGAAGTGCAGCGTCGCCAGTTTTTTTGGTGTCTTCAATTACTTTTTCGTATTCTTGATCTGAAGTAGAATATTCAGCGGATTTGACATTTGAATCTTTTTTGATAATATCCGTCATTTCTTGTAGGGCAACAACTTCGGTGCCTGGTTTAAAGAAGATGGTGATATCGATCTTGTCACGCATTCTATCGGCGGTTGTGGAAAGGATGATGCTGGCGATTACGGTGACAAAAAGAAGAATTAAGGTGAGCGTCATGACAAAAGTTGAAGTAATAGAGAGCCAGATATTACGACCATAGCCGATAATACCGTATTTTAAGATGCGTAAATTATTGCGAAGAAAATTACCACGACTGTTTTTTGACATGGTTTTTAAGCGATCGATGGTACTATTTTTTGATTTCTTAGTCATGGTTCTCCTATTGAATTAGACGTCGACGTTTTGGCGTTTTATTTTCAGTATTTTCTTGATTTTTTGTCATGTGTATCACTATACTGTTATCCTCGTCGTTATTGGGGGTAGAATTTTGATGTCTGGTATGATTTTCCTCAGGTGATAGATATGAAGTGGCGCGCATGTATCCTGGATGGGGGAGCCTTGAGATACCATCGTTGTTAGCGTCAAGTCGATAAATGCCATGATCTTTTTGATCAGAGATAATTTTGCCGTCTTTCATGGTGATGACGCGTTTTTTCAAAAGATTAACAATACTGGCGTCGTGTGTGGTAACTAGAACAGTGGTGCCGTAGTCATTAATTTTTTGTAAAAGATCGATAATTTCCTTTGAGGTTAAGACATCAAGATTGCCGGTTGGCTCATCGGCGATTAAAATCTTAGGTTGTCTTGCAACGGAACGGGCAATAGAAACACGTTGTCTTTCACCTCCGGATAAATTATCTGGAAAACGGTAAGCTTTTTCAGAGAGACCAACGAGATCGAGAACTTTTGGTACAGTGCTTTCAATCTCATGGTTACTCATGCCGGCAATTTCTAGAGCAAAGGCTACATTTTCGTAAACTGTGCGAGTGGGAAGGAGTTTGTAATCTTGAAAAACTACACCAATGCGACGACGATAGTTGGGAATGTGTTTCTTTTTGACATAGTCGAGATCGATACCGCCAATGACGATCTTACCAGAATCAGGACTTTCCTCTTTAGTGATCATTTTTAAGAGAGTAGACTTACCGGCACCAGATTTACCAACAAGAAAAACAAACTCATTAGCAGCAATGTGCATTGAGATATTATCAAGAGCGGCTCGGCTATCGCCGTGATAATGTTTGGTGACGTGGTCGAACAATATCATGTGTATATTTTAGCATAAACGTGATATGAACTAAAGTGGGTTTTTGACAGAGGTGCGAATAGTTTTGTTAGCTAAAATATTTTTGAATTTAAGTATTAATTGTTTCCTTGGTATGTATCAAGTTTTGCGCCATATTTACGAAGGAGGTCTATGTTATTTTTAATGTCTTCTTCGTCTAAGTTTTTAATTACGTTATTAACATCTGCGCCGTGATTGAGGAGAAAGCCTAGTTTGTTAGCGATATCGTTTGGCTTCATGTTGCTTACGATATTATCAATATCTGCACCATGATTGAGGAGATAGTCTAGGTTTCTGATGACATTATATGAGTACATTTTTCTTACGACATTATTAATATCTGCACCGTGTTCTAGGAAAGTGTCTAGGTTGCTAGCAATATCTCCAATTTTTAAACTTGAAACCAACTTATTGGCGTCTACTCCTTTTTCAAGAGCATGCTCTATTCCATACTTTTCTTTTAATTCTGTTATTCTAGGATCTTCACTATTATAGGTATCTAGGGTGGCAATTGGGCGATCTAGTTCATAGAGGAAACTGAGTTCTTCTTTGGTTAAGTCTTCGCCATTTTGCAATTTATGATCTAGTTTGATGAGGGTTTGTTTATCTTCGAATTTCTGAAGAAACTCTTTGCCACCTGGCAAAGATAAGACTTTTTCTTTTACAGTTTGGACTAAAGAATCTTCAAGAGCTTGTCCACCATCTAACCCAGAGACTTCAGCAACCTTGCCATCTGGATCGAGACGAATAGAAGCAACACCGTTAGTGGAATAACCGTCTGGGGAATTTGGAGCTTTTAGTTTAAAGATAATGAATTTGGCTTTAGAGCTAGATTCTTCATCTGCTTCTTCATTTCTGGAGCGTCCATAATTACCGTATTCAAGATAATGATGTGCAACATTTGGATCAGCAATACACCAACCAGTACCTTCAGCGGTTTTAGCAAGTTCATCTTCATCACCAAGTTGATATGTAAACCAATCACCTTCAATATCTTCTGGTTTCTCAGGAGTTTTGATGATGGTCTTAGTTTCAAAGAGTTCTTTAGCATAGAGTTTGGGGAAGTTACCAGATTTTACTAATGACTCTAGTTTTGCATCATCTGGATGTTGTGTTAGCCAGGCTTTTTTATCTACAGCATAGAATTCGTTAATGTTGCGATAAACCTTAGCTAAGACTTCAGGGTTAAGAGTTGGGAAACTTGCAACAGTACTTTTATCGCGTTTCTCAAACTCTTTAGTTTCTTTGTTGATGAGTCCCATTTTAGAAACACCATCGAAAGCATAGACTTTGAACCAAGTTGGATATGGACAGTCTTTGTCCCCTAGATAGTTAGACCAGGTGTTGATAGATTCTCGTTGTTTATTAATGATGTCTTCTGTGAGATATTCTTTTTCGTTTGAAGTTAGTTCCCTACCTTGGCCATTGTCTCTTAGGATCTGTTCTTGTTGTTTCCAATAGGAATCCTCAATGTTTTCTGGTTTGATAATGAGGTTTTCGGCAGAGGCTGCCCAGAGTTTTCGTTCTAATGCATCGCCATGTTTTTCGACCA
>ERZ773009.17-NODE-17-length-109923-cov-5.544362_pt1 | contig 109923 bp, 108 predicted proteins | sample MGYA00580663_ERZ773009 | MGnify/ENA primary metagenome ERZ773009 (study PRJEB29015, sample SAMEA2737969) | human oral metagenome | biome: human oral; feature: human-associated habitat; material: dental | place: China | collected 2026 ... | reverse complement strand
TATTTTTTAGCTCCCTCAAGGGAGCTTTTTGCGTGCTCTGAACATTTCCCATTTTAGAAGGAGTACTATGAAACGTCAATCAGCCTTGGTCGTCTTTAGTGGCGGTCAAGATTCTACAACTTGCCTCTTTTGGGCTAAAGAACACTATGAAACGGTCGAAGCCGTTACCTTTGCCTACGGCCAACGCCATCATCTCGAAATTCAAGTCGCTAGAGAAATCGCTAAGGAACAGGGAATTCGTCATCATATCCTAGATATGTCTCTGCTGGGACAAATCACTGAAAATGCCCTAACCTCTGATCTGGAAATTGAGCAAAAAGAGGGAGAGGTTCCCAATACCTTTGTTGACGGTCGCAACCACCTCTTTCTATCCTTTGCGGCAGTTCTTGCCAAACAACGTGGCATGAAAGACATCGTGACAGGTGTCTGTGAAACAGACTTCTCAGGCTACCCTGACTGCCGGGACGTCTTTGTCAAATCTCTCAATGTTACCCTCAACCTTGCCATGGATTACGACTTCGTTATCCAAACACCTCTCATGTGGCTAGACAAGGCTGAAACTTGGGAGTTAGCTGACCAACTCGGTGCCTTTGACTATGTTCGTGAAAAGACCTTAACATGCTACAACGGAATTATCGGAAGTGGCTGTGGAGATTGCCCAGCCTGCCACCTACGTCAACATGGTTTAGATGTTTATCTCTCACAGAAAGGAGAGGCCTAATGTTTTTTGCACCCAAAGAAATCAAACAAGAAACTGGGGAGTCTCTGGTCTACAATCCTCACAGAACCTTGGTATCAAAAGAGTTTACCTTCGATGCTGCCCACCACCTCTTTCACTATGAGGGAAAATGCAAATCCCTTCATGGTCACACCTATCATCTGCAGATTGCTGTCAGTGGATTTTTAGATGAACGTGGCATGGCCTACGATTTCGGAGATATCAAAGCTATCTACAAGAACTACTTAGAGCCCCACCTGGATCATCGCTATCTCAATGAGACTTTGCCTTATATGAACACGACTGCTGAAAATATGGTTTACTGGATTTTCCAAACCATGAACCAAGAGTTGCCAGACGAACGTGGTCTCCGTTTGGAATACGTTCGCCTCTATGAGACTCCGACTGCCTTTGCGGAGTTTAGACGGGAGTGGTTAGATGACTAGGGAACGTGTCCTCAAACTACCAGTTTTGGAAATTTTTGGCCCAACCTTTCAAGGCGAAGGTCGTGCTATCGGGCAGAAAACCATGTTTGTCCGCACTGCTGGTTGCGACTACCACTGCGACTGGTGCGATTCTGCCTTTACTTGGGATGGCTCTGAAAAACCAACTCGCATGACAGCTGACGAGGTCATTGCTGCCTTGGATAAATTGGGGAGCTACGACTATGTAACCCTATCTGGGGGAAATCCTGCTATCCTAGCAGCCAATATGGCCGAATTGGTCACCAAGCTCAAGGAACGCGGTGTCACCCTTGCTGTCGAGACTCAAGGTTCTCGCTGGCAAAATTGGTTGAAAGACATCGACCAGGTTACTCTCAGTCCAAAACCTCCTTCATCCAAGATGGAAGTCAACTTTGAGACCTTGGACTTTATCGTTTCCCAACTGGATCCAGACAAGGTCACCTTTAAAATCCCTGTCTTTGATGATGCAGATTTAGCCTTTGCTAAAGGAATACAAGAACGCTACCAACCAGATGTCCTTTTCTTATCTGCTGGAAATCCTGAACCCAAGGCTACAGGAAATATTATCCAAGATCAACTGGACCGTCTCAAAGAACTCTGGGAACGCGTCGCTGCCGACGATAGCTGGGGCAATGTCCGCGTCCTTCCTCAACTCCATACCCTCCTCTACGATAACCAACGTGGTGTTTAAGATTAGAAAGAAAAAATCATGTCACAACAAGAAGAAATGAAAAACCTAAGCCTCCTCGGCAACAAAGAAACCAACTACATTTTCGAATATCAACCAGAAGTCCTCGAATCCTTTGACAATCGTCATGTGGAAAATGACTATTTTATCAAATTTAACTGTCCTGAATTCACCTCACTTTGCCCAATCACTGCTCAGCCAGACTTTGCAACTATCTATATTTCCTACATCCCTGACAAGCTCTGTGTCGAGTCAAAATCCCTCAAACTCTACCTCTTTAGCTACCGAAACCACGGAGATTTCCACGAAAACTGTATCAACACCATTGGGAAAGACTTGGTCAACTTGCTAGACCCTCGCTATTTGGAGGTTTGGGGAAAATTCACTCCGCGCGGTGGCATTTCAATCGATCCCTACTACAACTACGGTAAACCTGGAACTAAGTATGAAGGCTTGGCAGAGCAACGCCTCTTCCAACACGACCTTTATCCAGAGAAAATTGACAACCGTTAAACTCATACTCAATGAAAAAGCCCTGTTCCTCAAAACGAGGAGCAAGGCTTTTTGAGTTTCAATTATTCTTCTGTTCCAAGGAAGTTTTTAGCAACGAGAGCTGCAAGAACCCCACCAACGATTGGTGCAAGGATGAAAATCCAAACTTGTTGAAGGGCTGCACCACCTACCAAAACAGCTGGTGCCAAGCTACGGGCTGGATTTACTGAAAGCCCAGTAATGTTCAAGCCCACAAGAATCATAGCCATCAATGACATACCGATTACCAAACCAGCAATCGCGCCATTGCCCTTGCTTTCTGATGTCACAGTCATGATAACCAAGACAAACAAGAAAGTTGCGATGACTTCAAACAAGAAACCACCAAAGACAGTGACACCGTTTGCCAAGGCATTTTCACCAAGACTAGCAGTTGACATACCTGAATTCGCCAAGAGGAAGAAGACAGCGCCAGAAGCGATGAAGGCTCCAACCACTTGTCCAAGGATGTAGTTAACAAGGTCTTTTGATGACAAACGTTTGTTTACAAACATAGCAATCGAAACAGCTGGGTTCAAGTGAGCACCTGAAACAGTTCCGATTGAGTAGGCTGCAACCACGATTGCCAGACCAAAGGCAAAGGCAATCCCTAGGTGACCAAGGCCATTTCCAAAAACAACGGCTCCTGTCCCAATGAACACAAGCATGAACGTACCGATTAACTCAGCGACAAATTTTTTCATTCTCTTTCTCCTTTTTTCAAAACTAGATACTAGTCTATCAAAAGAGGGAAAGGGTTTCAAGAAAATTGCTTGGAAATTTCGTATCAGTCGCAATATTGTTTTCAAAAATTGTATATTTTTAATGTATTGCAATTAGTTATAATTCTCTATATTTGATGGTTATACTATACTGAATAAAACAGGAGTTTGTATTAATCTTTTTAAATAGCACAGAACTCTCTATTTAATCCATTCCCCATTGTAATTGACATGATATCCATCAGGTGTAGTTGTATTGACTGCTAAAGCACCAGAACTGTAAGCATAATACCATTTCCCTGAAACATTGAACCATCCAGTTTGCATAGAGCCTGAGCTATTCAAATAGTACCATGAGCCACTTGATTTGACCCATCCTGTTTGCATAGCACCTGAACCATTGAGATAATACCATGAATTACCTACTTTTGCCCATCCAGTCTGCATAGCACCTGAATTGTTAAGGTAGTACCAAGATCCACTTGATTGAACCCATCCAGTCTGCATCCAACCCGAGCGATCAAAATGATACCATTTTCCATTGATTAGTTCCCATCCATTAGATGTATAGGAACCATTGTTATGTCTATACCACCAACGACCAGATGATTGAATCCAACTTCCTTTGGAAGCAAGTCTTACTTTTAACTTATAGGCTTCAGATACTTTGTTGTATTCTTTCTTAGCAGCTTCCTTTTTAACTTTTGCATTTTTTAATTTAGCATTTGCATTTTCAAGTGCTTTTTTAGATTCCTCAAGCTTCTGTTTAGCGATCATCAACCTTTTTTTAGCTTCATCGAGTTTTCTTGGAGCATTTTTAAGGTCAAGGAGATATTGTTGAGCTTTCAACAAATCATTTTTAGCATTGACTAATGACTGTTCCTCATTCTTACTAGCATGAGATTTATTATTTTTGATTGCTTTCAATCGATTTAGTTCAGATTCTTGCTTCGAAAGTTCAGATTTAGCAAGATTTAACTTTGTTTGTTGTTTGCTCAACTCAGATTTAGCAGATTTTAAAACGTTTAACTTAGACTGATTTTGTTTTGTTAAGTCTGCAAGACGTTTTTTAGTTTTATCCAGATTTTTTTGATCTGTATTCAATGTTGTTTTAGCAATTGTAAGATTTTTGTTTAGTGATGAAATTTTATCCCTCATTAAAGTTTCTTCGTTTTTTTGTTTTCGATTGAAACTATCCAGAGCCTCTTTAGCTTTTGTATAAGCTGGATTTTTAGGATATGTGATTTCATTCCAAACATAACGGAAAGTTGTCTTCGGTAAGAATTTTACACGTTTGCCATTAAAATAAAATTCACTATGGTCTGGATCACCATCTTTATTTTCTGCTCTTGCTAAAAAATATGAACTGCTTGGATTATAATAATAGGTCTTACCATTATAAACATAGCTTCTTTTTTCAGATGGGCTAATCACTGTTGGTAATGTATCATAAACACCTTTTGCTTCACTAATGAAAGTCATTACACCATAATTTCCAAAAGTTGTTTTTTTACTTGACGATGCTCCAAGAGCAAATCCAGTCCCTGATGCAGCAAGCAAGGGAATTCTATGGCCATAGTTAAAAGTATTTGCTTCTTTCGGAGTTGATGCACCATATAATGATGCATTACTATAATCATTAAAGTAAGATAGAAGCTCTTTATAAGCAAGTTCTTTTTCACTCAATCGACTCTTTTCTGGAACTGAACCAGCTGTAGCATTTTCTGTTGCATCCTTAAAACCAAAATCTTGATTTTTTAGTTTTGTATCATGTGACAGTTTATCATTTGCCACCATTTCATCTGCCCTAGCTTTTCCATATTTCAAAGCCTTTTCAGTCACAGGTGGCACTGGAATATCAATGCCATTTATTCTCCGCAACTCGATTAAGTAGTTACGAACGTATTCAGAAACTTTCTTATAATCAACCACATGAGGAGTATGGATATCATCCTTAGATTTTACAACAATTGTTTCTGTTCTTTCACCACTAAAATTCACATCTTCGTTCGCAGCAACATAATTGGTTTTACCATCATTTCCTACGAAAGTTTTTTCATCAAGTGGGGGAGTTTTAGACTCACTTTCACTAACAGAATTTGATTTAATCTCATGAGAAACCGTTACTGTATGGAACTCATCCCCAGCAGATTTTAAATTCTTTTCAAGAGTAGAACGTGTCTTGTTTCCTCTTTCTACAAGAGCTTTTCTTTCTTGCTCTACTTTTGATACTGAATTAGTTAAAGAACTTACTTTATTCTGGTTGTCTTTCACTTTCGCATCCAATTTCTCAGTTTCTTGTTGAATCTCGCGTAGTGTATTCCAATCAAAAGCTTTCTCTGCTTCTGTTACTTTATTTTGTGCTTTTTTTACATCAACTGCTCTCTGAGCAACTTGAGTTTTTACCTTATTAACAACTGTTTCTTGTTTTTCAACACTTGCTTGGGCTTGTTTCTCATCTTGTTTTGCCCCTGCCAACCTATCTTCAGTTTTCTTGACAGTTACTTGTTTGGCTACAAGATCCTTTTCTACATTTTTAATTTTTTCAGGACTAGCTTGTTTAGCAAATTTTTGTGCTTGTTTCAAAGCATCATCAGCTTTGTTCTTATTTGTCACAGTAGATGTATACTCTTGTTGCATTTTATCAACAAGCTTCTGAGCATTTTTTTCTTCCTCAATTGTTTGATTCAGTTTTATTTCCGCATTTTTTACATCAGATTCTGAAACGTCAGCATCCTTTTTAGTTTCTGATTGGTTAACAGTTGACTTAGTCGAATGTTTATTTACAACCTCATCAGCTTGTGCATGACCATTAAAAGCAGTTACCATTGCAGTTGCAACGCCCAAACCAATCAACACTTGTTCCTTTTTCATAAAATCACCCTTTCTTTAAAATATTTACCTGATCTATACAAATCATATTATTTATATTTTACAAATAATCTTCTCTAGCCATAAATAGATTCAATTTTCTTTATAGCTTGCTCTCTCGATTAAATACAATCTGATAGAAAATGAAGTAATTAACTATCAATACTAGTTCTATAGCAAGTTCAATTTTAACATCATGACCTTCAACGGCGTGTTTGAAAATAGCTACAGCCAAGCCAATTATAATGACGCTTAACAAACCCATAAACATCATTCTAGAACAATCTTTCTATCCCCCTACTCTCCCAACTGGGCACTGTAGGCAATAATCTGGTCAACTGTGTCTGACAAGAACTGAATGGTATCACGGAGTGGTTTGTCTGTTGAGATATCCGCTCCGATAATCATGGCTGACTCAAGCGGTGTCTTGCTGCCACCTGATTTAAGGAGATTGAGCCAATCTTCGGCTCCAGTTTCTGAATTTTTCAGATGGAGGTAACCCGCAGTCGAGATAACAAGACCAGCAGAGTAAGTGTAGCTATACAAGCCCATGTAGTAGTGAGCTTGGCGCATCCAAGTCAGAGCCGCATCGTCGTCAATTTCAATGGCACCTCCCCAGAAGTCTGTCAAGACTTCCTTCATAATGCTATTAAGCTTGCTTGCTCCAAATGTTTCTCCCTCTTCAATCAGTGTATAAACCTTGCGCTGGAAGGCTGCTTCCAAGAGGTGGGTAATGAAATTATGGAAGTAGGTATCTGTCAAGCGGTGGGCAAGAGCGAAGCGTTTTTGACGCGGATCGTCAGACTGGTGTTCCAAGTAATCACTTAAAAGCAATTCATTGAAGGTTGACGGCGCTTCGACATAGTAAGTAGACATGTGGGCGTTGAAGTAACTTTGGTGATTGTCTGAAAAGATGAATTGACCAGAATGCCCAATTTCATGAATCAGGGTATAGACATCGCTCAAACGACCTGTCCAACTCATGAGGACATAAGGGTGCACGCGATATGGATCCGCCGCATAACCACCAGAATCCTTACCACTATTGGCAGCAAAGTCCACCCAGCGCTCTTCTTGATAGCGAGCAACTTCCTGACAATATTCTTGCCCCAAAGGCTCTACCGACTTCATGACCAAATCATAGGCGTCGTCAATAGTCACTTCAGGATTCAAGGCGCTGTCCAAGTCCAATTTCCAGTCTGCAAAGGTCATCTTTTCAAGACCATTGACCTTGGCAACATGCTTGAGGTATCTCTGAGCGACTGGCGAAAATTCCTGCATAATGAGGTCAATCTGGCGATCAAACATGGCACGGTCCACTTCTTGCTCAGCCAAAAGATAATCAAAGACAGAGTCGTAACCCTTCATATCTGCCAATAATTTTTCAGACTTGACTTGGGCTAAATAGGCTGCCGCAGCTGTATTTTGGTGCTTACGAAGTCCTTCTGAGAAGGAACGGAAAGATTTCTCACGAATCTCAGCATCCTCGTGATTTTGGTAGAAATTCTCATAAGTCACAAAGCTGTTTTTGTAGGTCTTGCCATGGGCTTCAAAGTCAGCCATTTCAAAATCCCCAGCTCGCATCTTAGTATAAATGTCCTGTGGACTGTAGAAAACTTCACCCAGATTTGTCAAGGCCTTTTCCACATCCGCCCCTAGGTAGTGGGCTTTTTTGATTTTGGCCTGACGAATAGCTGCCGTCAAGTGAGGCAATTCCCCCAAACGGTCCAAGACTTCCTCATCTGCAGCCACCAGAGCATCGTCAAAGAAGGTCAAGGCTACGCTGGCATCTGTTTCAAATTCCATACCAGCTTGGGCAATATTGGCAAATTCTTCATTGCTATAGTCTGTCGTCTGAGGCATAAAACCATAGTTACCAATATGGCTCATCTGGATATAGATTTGTTCCAATTCTGCAAAGGCCTTCTCAAAATCCTCAAAAGTATGAAGATTGCCCTTGTAATCACGGCTAAACTGGTTGATGTCTTCGCGAGCTTTCTCGATTGCACGCAAGAAATCCTCACGGTCTTGGTATAAGGCTGTTAAATCCCAAAGTTCCTTCTCTGGAAATTCTGAACGATGTTTTTGTTCCATTTTCTTCCTCTTATTTCTCTAATTCTAATAAAACACTAAGGGCTGATAAGGCGTAAAGCGGTGCTGTTTCTGCTCGCAAAATGCGAGGACCAAGTCCTGCCAAAACAGCTCCTTCGGCTTCAAAACTCTCAATTTCTGCAGGTGAGAGACCGCCTTCCGGACCAAAGATAAAGAGCAATTTTGCTCCCTTTTCAAGACTAGCAACTGCCTGTATAAGTGCAGCTGATTCTCCTTCTTTAGCCGACTCTTCATAAGCCACTACGATGCGGTCAAACTGGTCCAGTTGAGCTAGAAAGTCAGCTTTCTTCTCAAAAAGCTTGATACTTGGGACAACATTACGCTTGCTTTGCTCTGCCGCTCCAAGGGCAATTTTTTCTAGTTTTTCAACCTTTTTACCCAATTTCTTGCCATCCCACTTAGCAACGGACCAATCGGCAGGGAAGGCCCAAATCTGGCTGGCGCCCAGTTCAGTTACTTTTTGAGTGATAAACTCCAGCTTGTCCCCCTTGGGAAATCCAGATGCAATGGTCACTTGAACGGGCAGTTCCACATTGTCATCTAGTTCTTCTACCAATTCAAACTGACGAGCTTCCACATCCACTACACGCGCCAAACGCTTGATGCCATCATCAAAGACCAAGGTCACCTCATCATCTTCTTTCAAGCGCATAACCTGAAACATATGCTTGCTGGTTTCCTTGTCCTCGATAGTGACAGGAGAGACTGCACTGCCTTTGACAAAATACTGTTGCATGCTAGCCTCCAATCACACCGGAAATATCCTTGGTTTTCTTAAAGACACAGGCATTCCATTCCCCTTGAACCATGTGAGTTTCGAGGAAAAATCCAGCTGACTCAGCCGACTCGCGCACCATGTCCCACTTGTCCTTGATAATTCCACTCATGATGAGGTAGCCTTCATCCTTGACCAAGCGATAAGCATCATCCGTCAGATGAACGAGGATATCCGCCAAGATATTAGCTACAATCACATCTGCCTCAATCTCAACTCCCTTAAGCAAGTCTCCTGCTGCTACATGGATGTTTTCCATACCAGGGTTTAGCTCAATATTTTCCTGAGCAACTCGAACTGCTACATCATCCAGGTCGTAGGCAAAGATTTCCTTGGCACCAAGTAGCGAGCTGGCAATAGAGAGAACCCCTGAACCAGTCCCCACATCTAGCACAGTTTCGCCACCACGAAGAACCTGCTCCAAAGCAAAGAGGCTCATCTTGGTAGTTGGGTGGGTTCCTGTCCCGAAAGCCATACCAGGATCTAGCTTGATAATCTTTTCTCCCGCAGTCGCCTCATAGTCTGTCCACGACGGCACGATAGTCAAATCATGAGTGATACGAGCTGGCTCATAGTATTTCTTCCAGTTGTCTGCCCAATCTTCCTCAGCCAAGGCAGTCGTCCCCATTTTGACCTCTCCCAAATCCATAAAATCTGTCAATTCTGCTAGGCGAGCCTGCAAGTCTGCTTCAACCACTGCTACATCAACTGTTTCAGGATAGTAGGCTGTCACTATGATTTCTTCTTGCTGCTCAACCTCTGGGAAAATCTCGCCGAAGCGGTCAACATTTCCCACATAGTCCATACTATCTTCGATCGCAACACCTTGCGCTCCCAGCTCAATCAAGAGATTGGAAACCAACTCCTCTCCCTCACGCTTCACTGTAACTTTTAACTCTTGCCATGTTTCCATCATTAAGATACCAAGCCCGTAAAACACAAAGCCAAAATAGGAAATTCTCTGAAGACGCTTGTGTCTAAGAGAAGTTTATCTTTTTGGCACAGTGTTTAGGGCGGGTTCAGTTTAAAAATTTAACCGAACCATCCTTTCTAATCACTTACTTTTAAATAATCTTTTAGTCTCTCTTGCAACTGAGGTACAACTTGACTGGAGCTAAGAAATTCCTTGACATTCATGAGCTGATAGCCCTGCCCTTCATCACCAAAGGTGATATTGTCAAACTGGTTCTGTGTTAACTGACCGACTAGAAATACAGATTGTTTATCCGCAAAAAGCATACTTGGATAAACCTTACTCCAAAGCAGACAATCCTCAGTCAAATGAATTCCCAGTTCTTCATAAACTTCACGCGCCACGCACTCAAAAGGACTTTCATCCTCCTCGCGTCCCCCACCGGGCAGTTCCCACATATTGGGCCAGGGAATGCTTGCCTTATCATCGCGTAAGATAGTCAAGAGACTATCCCCACAAAACAAAGCAATCTTACAGCCTGTGAAATCAGAAATCTCTATTTCCATGTCAAACTCCTAGTATCTCGGATATGGATAAAACTCTCCCTCTTCCAAGCCGACTTTTCCTTCTTCAAAGACTTCTTGGTTCCATTCCATGACGAATTCTTCTGCTTCTGGGTCTTCCAAAAAGTCCATGAGGGCATCTAGTCCAACCTCGGCAGTATCTTTGAGGAATAGCGCAAAATAAGCTAAGAATTCGCGGGAAAATCCTTTTTTAGGCAAGTAAGGGATGACAGTCAAATAGTCTTCCTCATTGACTGTTGATTTAGCAGGATTGTAAAAAAGCACTGCTTCTTCAAAGAGGATATCTTCTGATGAAACCTCTCCGTCTTCATCCACCATCTCCACGCCTGCAGCATTTTGCGCTTCTAACAAAAAACTCACTTCAACCGCGTGGTTGCGCTTATCCCAACTAATCTCAAAGTCAAAAGGAAAATTCTTCTCCAACTCTTCCTCTAAAACATCTAAAAATCCGTATGTTGCCATTTTGTCCTCTTTCTATGCGACTCTTTAATCGCCCCGATTGCTCGGAAATATGCTAAAATAGATACTACCATCTTACCACATATACATCAGAAAATCCATGTTAGAAAGGACTGCTATGCCAGACAATCTCGCGCTTCGCATGCGCCCTAAAACCATCGACCAGGTCATCGGTCAGGAACATCTGGTCGGACAAGGAAAAATCATCCGCCGCATGGTAGAAGCCAACCGCCTGTCCTCCATGATTCTCTATGGCCCTCCGGGAATCGGCAAGACCAGTATTGCCTCTGCCATCGCAGGGACTACTAAGTATGCCTTTCGAACTTTCAATGCGACAGTTGATAGTAAAAAACGACTGCAAGAAATTGCGGAAGAGGCTAAATTCTCTGGTGGTCTCGTCCTATTACTAGACGAGATTCATAGACTAGATAAAACCAAGCAAGACTTCCTCTTACCTCTCTTGGAAAGTGGTCTGGTCATCATGATTGGCGCTACGACTGAAAATCCTTTCTTCTCTGTCACTCCTGCCATTCGTAGCCGTGTTCAAATTTTTGAGTTGGAACCTCTGTCTAACCAAGACGTCAAAGAGGCCCTGCAGATAGCTCTAAGTAACCCTGAGCGTGGTTTTGATTTTCCAGTAGAACTAGATGAGGATGCGCTGGATTTCATTGCTATCTCTACAAACGGAGACCTTCGCTCTGCCTTCAACTCACTGGATTTGGCAGTTCTTTCTACTCCCGAAAATGACAAGGGCATCCGCCATATCACTCTAGACATCATGGAAAATAGCCTGCAGCGAAGCTACATCACTATGGATAAGGATGGAGATGGCCACTACGATGTCCTCTCAGCCCTGCAAAAGTCTATCCGTGGCTCAGATGTTGATGCCAGTCTTCACTATGCTGCCCGCTTGATTGAGGCTGGTGATTTGCCAAGTCTCGCTCGTCGTTTGACTGTTATCGCTTATGAAGATATCGGTTTGGCCAATCCTGAAGCCCAGATTCACACCGTGACTGCTCTGGATGCTGCCCAGAAGATTGGTTTCCCAGAAGCCCGTATTCTCATTGCCAATGTCGTGATTGATTTGGCCCTTTCTCCGAAATCCAACTCAGCTTATGTGGCTATGGATAAGGCACTTGCTGACCTCAAAACATCAGGGCACTTGCCTATTCCGCGACACCTGCGTGATGGGCACTACAGTGGAAGCAAGGAACTGGGGAATGCCCAAGACTATCTCTATCCACACAACTATCCTGGAAATTGGGTCAAGCAAGACTATCTACCAGAAAAAATTCGTAATCATCACTATTTCCAAGCAGAAGATACTGGTAAATATGAACGGGCTTTGGCTCAAAGAAAGGAAGCTATCGACCGTTTGCGAAAAATCTGAAATCCTTTTCAAAAAATTGCACTTTCCTCTTGATTTTTTTTGAAAAAGTGGTATTATATAAACATAGAAACGCTGTGGTGTACGACTTCACACTTAAGTGTTGACCGACTATTTTTTGTATTATTAGGGAAACAAAAGACTTCTAACAGCATGCAAGCCGTGTCACGCGGAAGCAGCTTCAGTTAGAGCGAGTTGCCCACCTGCTTAATTGCGCGGGTTCAATACAAACCGTGAAGTTTCGGCACCAATACAGCTTTTTTCTTTGCCTCCTTAGCTCAGCTGGCAGAGCAGCGGACTCTTAATCCGTGGGTCACAGGTTCGATCCCTGTAGGGGGCATCTAAATACAACAGGAAAAGCCTTGATTTACAAGGCTTTTTTGCTTGTCTATAACTGATTTACCCCATCATTTGTCCCACATTTTAAATCTATCTTTTCTTTTTGAATCAAATTACATCTTTACAAATAGTGTAAAGCCAGTTACTTTTGCTTTGATTCCATACAATATTTTCATGTAGAGAAGACAAATTTTATCTTCTCTTTTTATTTTCAAAATAATAAAAACTGATTTTCTTTTCATAAATCAGACTGAAACTTCCAAATTTTCCATTTTGTTTATTGATATTTCCTCTAAAAAGGTGTATAATATTTTTATTATCAAACTATACTATACTATATAGGGGGTATTGAAATGAAATTTTCTAATCGTTTACTGCTATTCCTTGCAGGAGTTGTTTTTGTCCTTTTAGGACTTTTCCTATTTACAAACCCAGTAGCTAATCTTGTTGCTTACAGCTGGTGGATTGCATTTGGTTTACTGGTTTCTTCTATAGCAGCTATTTTAGGCTATTTCTCTGTACCAAAAGAGCTTCGCTCACCAGCTCATCTTTTCCAAGGGATTGTTAATCTTCTCTTAGCTCTTTACCTCGTTGCCTATGGCTTTGTGACGCTGCCAGTTGTCATTCCAACTATTTTAGGAATTTGGTTAATTGTAGAAGCCATTATAGCTTTCTTTAAAGGCAATCGTCTGGGATTGATTTTCCCTATTATTGGCAACCATATCATGTGGATAGCGTTGCTTGCATTTTTACTAGGTCTAGTGATTTTGTTCAATCCAGTAGCTACAAGTGTCTTTGTCGTTTATGTCGTTGCCTTTGCATTTTTAATTGTTGGTTTCACCTATATCCTTGATGCCTTTCGTAAATAATCTAGCTGCCATTTTGGGCATATTAAAATAGCTGGGAAGTTACATTCTCAGCTTTTTCTGTTGCCTCCTTAGCTCAGTTGGTAGAGCAGTAGACTCTTAAGCTATGGGGCGCAGGTTCGAGCCCTGCAGGGGGCACATCTAAATCAACAGAAATAAGCCTTGAAACCAAGGCTTTTTTTAACGTCTAATAGCTTTTTGTAGAAAAGTATTTAAAAATAAAAGAGAAGAGAATCTCTCACTCTCTTCTCAGTATATCTTATTAAATTTAGTTTTTCTTAATCTACCTGATTTTCCTTTGCAACGACAAATTCCTTAACCAATCGATAGATAACAGCAAATATCGGTGTAAAGAATATCATCCCAAGTAAGCCAAAGAGATTGCCTCCAATACTAGCAGCCGCAAGCGTGAAAATAGCTGGCAAACCAATAGACTGACCTACAACTCTAGGATAAATAAGGTTTCCTTCAATCAGCTGTATAACTTGATATAGAAGAAGAGAAAGTAAGGCTTGAGTAGGACTCACTGTGAAGATAAAAATCGCTCCCACAACACAAGCAATCATAGGCCCTACATAAGGAATGAACGATAGCACTCCTGCAAAGATACCTGTCATTACTCCATAGGGTATCCCAAACACGCTGTAACCAACCGCTATCATAACTCCTATGATAACTGCTTCAATCAGCTGACTCATCAAAAATTGGTCATAAGTCTCTAGTGCTACTTGTCCAATGTAAGTCAACTTTATCACCACCTTCTCTGGAAGAAAAACTTTTAGAAGTCGACTCGTCATCGCTGCCAAATGTTCCTTACTGGATAAAAATAAAAAGGTGAAGACTATAATCAAAAAGGCATTCATCAAACTTGAAAAAATATTGCCGATATTACTAGTCAGACCTGATAAAAAACCTATCAAAGCTTGGCTAATAGAACTAGATTGTCCCTGTATGCCTGATACGATAGTTGACAACATGTCTTTGGTTACAAATTCCGAGCTGCCTAGCAATTTCCCAAGTTGAGTAAGGACTGTTGAAAGGACTGTTCCCAGCTGACTAATAGTCTGGGCTAGGGTTGGCAGCACCAAAACCAAAAGAGCAATCACGATTAAGATAAGAGCTAGGAAAACAAGTACCATGGCAATCGGACGACGCAACTCTGCCTTTACCTTCAATTTAACTAAGTACTGTTCAATTTTTTTCATAGGAACATTAAGCACAAAAGCAATAACAGCACCATAAATCAAGGTTGATATTACATCAAAGAGAGAGATTGCTCCTGATATAAAGCTCGATGCATTCAGAATTACAAGAGCAACCAGCCCTATAAAAAGTATTAACGGGGTGTATTTTTTTACTAAGTTCATAAATTCTCCTTAATAAACATGTTTAGATACGACTATACTATTTGGTTTTTCAAACTCTCGATTAAGGTAGGCTTGGTAAGTTCCTGGAGCGATAAATCCTTTGGGTGAGAGGATATCGGTGCCAGCCTGACCGACTATGGTATCAGCCAAGAGCACACAGTTTGTAGATAAGACAAAGTAGGATTTAAACTTAGATTTGATAAATTTATAAAGTTCCCCATCTGTCTCATGTCTGATTTTATAAGCGTAGGTGTAGTCTTCCTTACCATCACCTGTCATGATTTTATCTGCACTTGGCTCCCATGGAATCGTCAGTTGTTTCAATTCAGCCAACTTTTTCTGAACTGCTTTTTCCATTTCAGGCGTCAAATCTATCCCATAACCAAAAAGCGTTTTTTGACTCTCACGTTTACATAGGTCAATGTACTTGTCACGATCACAGAAATATAAGACACCATCTCCTACCATGCCAAATAAGGTCTCAGAAGACGGATCATAGTTGCCATAAGAAATAACACGGCCTTGATAGCAGATATCCACATGACCAATTGCCGAAAACAGAGAGGTCTCAGCTGTATGAACAAAAATTTCAAGCTCCGCTGTCTTACCAGACTTCACTATTCCAAGATGGATATCTTCTTCCTCATCAGCATTTTCCAGCATAAATTTGTTAACTTTTGCTAAAGTTCTTGCAGGGATGAGAGCGGCTAGGACAATAGGTAAGCTCATTCTTACACGACGTTTGAGATGGTTTTTCCCAATTTCCTCCTCAAACAAGAAACCATCACGGATATTGGACACACCATAAAGGAAAAAATAAGCCCCTAATACAAAGAGTTGAAAGACAGAATTTCCTGTAGAGGACAAAAGACTAGTCCCACCAAGAAAAACTAGTACGAGTCCATCTAGTAAGAGACGAAAACGAGGTCGAATTTTGTTTTTGCGGTAGAGAACATAGGTGACAAGGTTAATACTAGCATGAAAAATCTGATAAACTCCAATCACAAGAGCCAAAATATAAATCGGCACATCCGTCGCAAGATTGGAGCCAAGCAAATATCCCAGCACTAACAATTTAACCAGTGCAACTCCCAAGGTGTCCGTTGACTGACTTTTTTTGAAAATACGTAATACTAAATCTAAGACCGTTGCTATCCAAGCTAAAAACAGAACCAGTCGAATAACCTTTACTGGCAACCAAGTCCCCGTGACCATCAAGATGAGACCTAGCAGAACAAACAAGAACCCCTGAGCAAGTAATTTCTTACCTGTCAGACCTAAAGATAGAATTTTCGCCATATAAAAACCTTTCAACAATAAAAATTAAACACTCCGATTAAACTGACTAGTAAATAGCCAACACTACAAACAGCCTGTGCCAGCAACATATGGTGACTAGAAATGACTGTAGTAATGTCACCATCTTGTCTTATGCACTTCTAAAATTTGTTATATTGATTAGAAACCAGAGCTTATAAAAACTAGCTAAACTCGAGAGATAGACACAATTGCGACGAAAAAATGTATAACCAATTCAACTTGTTAAGGTAAGAAAGCATTATTTCCAATCTATTAATTATTCATCTATTACCTATTATGACACAATATTCCCTATAGTTCAACTTTTTACTTGTTTTTATATTACACGGACTAAAAAGTTTTCAACAGTTGATTGCATTTGTTTTAATAAGTTTTAACCTTTCTTGGTTAGATAAAAAAAGAACCATACAGTTTAGAATCTGTATGGTTTTTGCCCCACTTTTGCCCCATTTTTAAATCATGACATTGAAAATACCTAAAAGTACCTTCCGAAAATCATCTATATTTCAATATTTTTGATTACTTTCAATATGAAAATTTCATACAAATTCATGCAGGGGGCATCTAGATACAACAGGAAAAGTCTTGGAATCAAGGCTTTTTTTGTGTCCTCCCTACTTATGTCCCATCAACAGATGCTCAAGATATATTTTGTGTGTAAAAAAATTCTTTTGCTCCTCTACGAAAAACAAAAAAGCTATCCTACCTTTGCAAATTTGGATAAGATAGCAGAATATTTTAATGCAACTCCAACCCAACTATTTGGAACTAGTAAAGAGATTGAGTTAGAAAAGAGTGTTCTTGAATCGAATGAATACTCTGATAAAGTAAGTGAGATCTTAAAGGCTGTCAAATACATCGAACATTTTCTACAAACTGATGGACAGTACTTAGAGGATTTACTTTACCTAACAAGAGGCAACCAACTATACACAGAAGATGGAGAAGAGTTGTATATTGATCCAACTTCTCAGAAAAGAACATTTCATACCCAATATGAACCCGATTTTATTGTAGCAAGAGAAAAATCTCCACTAGAACTCTTGATTGAAAATAAGGAATTGTTTGATAAATAGAAAAAGCGAGGATAACCTCGCTTCAGATTGGAGTTAAAATCTTTAGAAGACACTTTTATAAGGACTTTGTCCTCACTCTGAAAGCCTTTATTTAAAGGCTTTTTTACTTTTCCAAAGTAAATTTGTTGCGAGTTTATCGCATTTTTAACGAATCCTTTCTGATAATACACTATCTTCGTATCATTTCATTTCTTGCTTAATTCTCATCAACTCTTCCTTTGCCTCTTCTAAATGCACACTCGTCAAGTACGGAATAGCAGCGTCGAGCTGTTCTTCTGAAAAATCCCACCATTTAAGTTTTTCCAAAAAAGCAATCGTCTCTTCGTCAAAGCGGTACTTGATAACACGCACTGGATTTCCGACTGCGATAGCATAAGGTGGAATATTTTTTGCAACAGCTGCTTTACTACCGATTCTTGCAAATCATGATGATGAAAGAGTATGGAACAGCTGATAGTCCCCAAAAAATTGCTTTTATGAACATCACTTTGGGAAGTGTCATTTTCGGCGTACTTGTCATCCTTGGTACCTATATGATTTCAAAAGCGTGAAAAGCAAAGCGAAATATATAAAGTGTGAAAAGGAGCGAAAACACCTTTTCTTTTTGCGATCCAGACTGAAACTTCCAAGTTGTCTATTTATTCTATTGACATTTTTTATAAAAAGAGGTACAATAACGTAAATATCAAACTATACTATATCGGAGGTATTGAAATGAAATTTTCTAATCGTTTACTGCTATTCCTTGCAGGAGTTGTTTTTGTCCTTTTAGGACTTTTCCTATTTACAAACCCAGTAGCTAATCTTGTTGCTTACAGCTGGTGGATTGCATTTGGTTTACTGGTTGCTTCTATAGCAGATATTTTAGGCTATTTCTCTGCACCAAAAGAGCTTCGCTCACCTGTTTATCTTTTCCAAGGGTTTGTTCGTCTTCTCTTAGCTCTTTACCTCGTTGCTTATGGCTTTGTGACCCTGCCGGTCGTCATTCCGACCATTGTAGGAATTTGGTTAATTGTAGAAGCCATTATTGCTTTCTTTAAAGGCAATCGTCTAGGATTGATTTTCCCTATTATTGGTAGCAATATCACGTGGGTAGCCTTGCTTGCATTTTTACTAGGTCTAGTTATTCTGTTCAATCCAGTGGCTACAAGTGTCTTTGTCGTTTATGTCAATGCCTTTGCATTTTTAGTTACTGGCTTCACCTACATTATTGAGGCCTTTCGTAAATAGTCTAGTTGCTATTTCTATCGCATTCAAAAAAGCTGGGAAATCATATTCTCAGCTTTTTCGTCTCTTTAACTATCACTTTTTCGCATCCCATTCTGCGTAGAATTGCTCCAAGTATTCTTCCAAAAAGTGATGGCATAGTGCTCTAGCATTCGATAAGTTGCAATAATAACCGGTCGAGAACGGGGCATCGACTCAATCATACCGAAAATAAAAGAGCGAATGTTATCTGCAAAAAGAAAGCTTGGATTTTTTGCGATTTCAACAAAAAAAGCACTGTTTGTACTGACCCCAAAAAGTTAGACAAATAATTTAAGTGAAGGATTTAGTTCTGTATTGCACAGGACTAAGCCCTTTTTAGTTTTACCTTAATTCGTTTGTTGTTGTAGTACTCATTGTAGTCAACAGTAGCTTGTTCCAATTGGTTAAGTGATTTAAATGTTTTCTCATAACCATAAAACATCTCAGACTTAAGAATACCAAAGAAGGATTCCATCATACCGTTGTCTGGTATGATGATAAAAGAGTACGGAACAGCCGATAGTCCTCAAAAAATTGCTTTTATGAACATCACTTTGGGAAGTATCATTTTCGGCGTACTCGTCATTCTTGGCACCTATATGATTGCAAAAGAAAGAAAAGCAAAGCGAAATATAACGTGTGAAAAGGAGTGAAAACTCCTTTTCTTTTTGCGAACCAGACTGAAACTTCCAAATTGTCTATTTATTTTATTGACACTACGAGCAACAGCGTAATGCGTGACATGCTTCTTCTATATCAGAATTGGACTCTTTCAGGCTGCTGTTCTAGCAAATAATCCTCTTAGCCTTAATCATAGAAATTCATTTTTGTTCATTTTTACATGACCCAGACTAGAAAATATTCAACACCTGACTGGGATTTATTTTAATGGGTTTTAACCTTTCTTGGTTAGATAAAAAAGAAGAACCATACAGTATAGAATCTGTATGGTTCTTTGCCCTACTTTTGGCCCATTTTGAAATAATTATATTTAATAACGCTCCAAGCATCTTCTAGAAATCACTTATATTTCCACATTTTTGATTATTTTCAATATGAAAAATTCTTACAGATTCATGCAGGGGGCTAGATGGCTTAAGGTCTTGGACTTTGAACCGGTTCGTTGTATTGGTCAAAGGTGATTTTACCTTGAATACGGTAGGTGCCTGCTAAATAGTTCAAGTGACGCGTTTTGCCCTCTTCAACAGTAAAGACCATGTCCACTTCAAGGCTCTGAAGTCGGAAGTCCTTATCTACTTGGTAATTAAACTTAGGCTTGCTGGCAAAGAAAGCTTCGAAAGCATCCTCGTTAAAGATGTAGCGAATGAGTTCCGTGCTAATCTCTTTGGAGTCGGTTGGGTGGTCCGATTGATAAGCCCCATAAACCGCAGCTGCACTTAATAGATTCCACGCAGCTTCGTGGTCGCGGTAAACCTTCTTACCATCTACATCCTCTCTCAGACGCAACTCGTAGCCATTCTCTAGCTCCTTAACCTCGTAAATCTCTGAATATAAGGCGATTTCTTCAGGCGTATAGAATTGATCCAAGCTACGTAACTGCTTAAGTGAGTCTTGAAATTCTTGAACTTCGGTCTTGATATCTAGACTTCTGACCTCTTCTTCATGGTTCTCCTTGCCATGAAGCTGCCCGTCTTTGACAGAGGCAATTAAGTGGTAGTCGCCCAAGAAACTGCCCAAATCAAAGGAGCCAAATCCCGACGCTTGGTCCAAATCTACATTTGCTTCAAAACGGCCTCCTATGAGGATACCTTCCTCCTGGCTTGGGAGAGTATTGCTTATCTTCCACTCACCCTTAGTATGCACCGTCTGGGTGTTAACTAGCTTCTTCATGGTCCCGTTCAGTAATTGGTCCAGGGACGGAGCTTGCGCACTAACGCTGGCTGGCGCCACCCCACCAGCCCCAGCCAAAAGGCCGCCGGCCATGGCCAGCAGGCTTAATTTTTTAAACCATTTCATCTACTTTCCTCCTCAAATGCCCTAAGGCTTTTCTACTGACACCGCTTGGTCATATTGGTCCAAGTCCGCTTCCAACTTGACATGGAAGATTCCTGTTAAGCCAGAGAATAGATCCATCCCCTGGTCAATACTAAACTGAAAATCAACCGTAACACGGGTCACACGGAAATCCTTGTCCGTCTGCACCAGAATCTTTGGCTTACGAGCCATGAAAGCACCAAAGGCCTCTTCATTTAAGACATAGTCATAAAAGCTCGCAAAATCGCCATAGATGGTAGGGTTACTAGTCTCCAGCAGCAATTGGTGCAAGGCCTCTTGCTTGACCTGGTCCCATAACTGCTGATAGTCACGATAGAGCTGCTTGCCATCAATGGATTCCGATAACTGCAAGAGGTAACCCTGATCTTCTTTGACGCTTTGGATATACTTAGCTAGCTCCCCGCTGTCTTGAGGACTAATCCAAGTCTCCACCTGACGCATAGACGCCAAGTCTGACTTCCAACTCGGCACTTGAGACTTGAGGTCAATTCGATCCAAATCCTTACCGTCTGCCTTACCATATAAGTAGCCATCTACTAAGGCTAACTTGACTTTGCTTGCCCCGGGAAACTTAGCCAGGCCAAACTCAGCCTTGCCCTCCATTTTATCTAAGTCAAGGCTTCCATCTAACTCGCCATCTAGCACGGTCTGTGTATGATTCTCTTCAAGATCACTGTGGGTCATGGAAAATTTGACCTTAGTGTGGACACTTTTGCTTTGGAGGCTAGTCTTAATGACCCGGTTGACCAGCTCATCAGTGGTCAGGTCTTGAGCCTGCACACTCGGCGCGCCAACCCCCAATAACATAGTCGCAGTTAGGCTTAAAAGCCCTAGTTTCTTCCATTCTTTAATCATCATTTATATCCCCCTTCTAGTTTTCCGGTTCTAATTCAATACCCTTGGCTCGCAAATTAGCCAAGCACTCGGCTAGGTAAGCCGGGTCATGCTCAGCATAAATAGGAGAGCCTAGTGGCTGAGCTTGGATTTGGCTCGCTTCATAGGCTGGCATAACTTTGCCACGATAGCTGGGCTCCCACCACTGGTCGTCCGGCCGGTAGCCCCGGCGGACCATTTCCTCCATAATCAGGCGGTGGTAGGCATAGAGCTTGTAGGGCGAATGTTCAAAGACATAGTTAACCACACTGTGGGGCTTGCCCCAACCCTTGCCCCGCAAGGCCGCACACTCCCGATGCTGACCTAGCAGCTGTTGTCTTGGCAACTTGTCAATCAAGGCTTGATGCCATAATCTCATGTAACGCCCTCCTTCATACTTTCCCTTACTATAGCATATTCTGAGCCTAAGGAAAAGCTTACAAAAAATGACTGGCCCACACGCAGTGTCAACCAGTCATCTGAAAAGCACCTCCAAGTGGCGCAGCCTCTTACCTATTGGGCTACTTGTGCCGCTTGGACTGACTTAAGGTCTGATGGGTTATGCCGAAAACCTAAGAGACGTAAGCCGTTGAGAATAACTAAAATCGTAGAACCTTCATGGCCCACCACACCCAGCGGTAGACTGACCACTTGGAAGACGTTGGCTGCAATCAGGCAGACAATGACGGCCAAGGCGAAGATAATATTTTGCATAATAATGGCCTTCATGCGACGAGAGAGCCGGATGGCTTGAGGTACCCGAGTCAAGTCATCCATAATGACGCAGTCCGCAGTTTCCATAGCAATGTCAGTCCCTGAACCAATGGCAAAGCTGACATCCGCTTGAGCCAAGGCTGGCGCATCATTGATGCCGTCCCCTACCATGGCCACACAATAGCCTTGAGCCTTGTAGTCGGCCACCAAACGGGCCTTGTCATCCGGCAGACAGTTAGCCTGCACTTGGTCAATGCCCAAGTCATTAGCAATAGTTTGGGCCGCTGCCTGGTGGTCCCCCGTCATCATGACCACTTGGACTCCTAATTGATGCAGTAGCTCCACTGTGGCCTTACTCTCTGCCTTAACCCGGTCAAAGAGCGCATACCAAGCCACTAATTCTTGGTTACGAGACACCAAGACCAGGGTCTTGCCGGCTGCTTCTTGCTTGGCTAGGACTTGTTCTAAGTCAGCAGGTACTTGTTCCACTACTTCTAAGACGAAATCCGCCTTACCAATCCGCCAGTCATGCCCTTGATAGGCACAGGTAAAACCTCGGCCGGTCACGTCCTCAAGCTGATCCAAATTCACCGCTTGATAGTCGCCCACATAGTTCAAGATGGCTTGAGCCACAGGATGGGTAGAGGTCGCTTCAGCCGTTGCCACCAAGGCATTCAAGCCCGTCGCCTCTTCTGCAAACCAGGCTTCTTCCACCTGGGGTTGGCCCTGGGTCAAAGTCCCGGTCTTATCCATTACCACTAGGTTGACATCACCTATTTGGTCCATGATTTGGCCGCCTTTGACCATGACGCCCATACGGGCAGCTCGGCTAATGGCCGCTAGGACAGCCGGTGTGGAGCTAGCCACCAAGGCACAAGGAGAAGCCACGGTCAAGAGAATCATGCCGCGGTAGAAGCTATCCAACCAGGACCAACCCAGCAAGAAGTGGACCGCTACGATAAAGGTCGGAACCAGGAAAAGCACCGCCTTAACATAACCATCTTCTAAGTTTTCAATCAGGCTAGACACCCGGCTCTTTTGGCCTTGGGCTTGTTTGACCAGGGCTACGATTTTAGCGAAGAGGGTATCTTCTTGGGCTACGGTGACTACCATGTCCAATTCCGCGCCCACATTGAGGGTCCCGCCCAATACTAGGTCGCCCGCTGCCTTGTCCGCTGGGATTGGCTCCCCTGTCACCATAGCTTCATCTAGACTAGCCCAGTCGCTGATTAACTTACCATCGATTGGCACTGCCTGGCCTTTTTTGACCCGCAGACGGTCGCCAATCATGAGCTCGCCGGTTTCTACTTCTTCCAACTGACCGTCGGACAGAATACGCCAAGCCTTGTCTGGCCGTAGGGCCATAAGGGCTGTAATGGCATCCTGGCTCTTCTTCATAGCTAATTCTTCCAAAGTCCCTGACAGGGCAAAGATAAAAATCAGCAAGGCCCCTTCTAGCCAGTAACCAATAATGCCCGCACCCAAAGCAGCCAAGACCATGAGGACATCCACATTAAGGTGATGTTCCTCTACTAACTCCTTCCAGCCTTCCAGGGCTGGCTCATAGCCTCCAATCAAGAAAGCTAGAATAAAACTTGCCTGTCCCCAGACGGGTTGAGCTTCTAAAAAGACCAGTCCCAATAGGATAAAGCCTAGGCAGAGCACGGTCTCAATAATTCGTTTATTATATTTTAAGCACTTCATAATCTCACCTCTTATTTATAATCAATTTACTTTACACTCTTATTATAGCTTCTCTAATTTAGATTGTCAATAATATTTATCGTCAAGATTGTATTATTTAATGATATTAATTATAGATAGTGGCGATAGCAAAAAGGCCGGGAATCCCTTCCCGACCTTAGGCTGATTATTTAAGTCGATAAATCATATAGTAGACCCCGACCCCTGGCATTGGGACATCTTCCAAGAAGCCATAGACCTCAAAGCCGTGCTTGAGATAGAAGTCCTTGGCCTGATAGGTCCGGGTGGTTAAGAGAATGCTGGTCACCCCGACTTGACGGGCATAGTCCTTGGCATAGTCTAAAAACTGGCTGCCTAGGCGCTGACCCTGATAGTCCGGGTCGATAGCTAGGTTCTCGATTTCCATGGCCTGATAACGAAGCTTGCCATTCATCGCTGCCACCAAGCGTTCTCCATCTTTCATCTGCCAGATGAAGGACTGGTCCAAGCCCTTAGGCTTAGGCTGATTGAAGTAGGTCTCATAGCCATGCGTAAAGACTCTCTCATAGAAATCTTCTGGCATGAGCTCTGTGCTTTCCACAGGATAGTGTGTCATGGGATGGCCTCCTCTTATAAGTTAATTTCTAACAGAATCGGTGTATGGTCTTGGCGCGCCCCTGAATCCAGCATCTCGGACTTGGTCACCCTGTCTGCAATGCGGTCAGATACCAACCAGTAGTCAATGCGCCAGCCTGTATTGTTAATCTTGCTGGTCCGGCTACGCTGCGCCCACCAGGTATATTGATGCGGCACGTCCCCATGTAGGTGGCGGAAACTATCGGTAAAGCCCCGGCTGAGCAAATGGGTAAAGCCTGCCCGTTCTTCATCAGTAAAGCCCGCTGACTGGCGGTTGGCGCCTGGATTAGCCAAGTCGATTTCCTGGTGGGCAACGTTAAAGTCCCCTGTTGCCAAGACTGGCTTCTTAGCATCCAGACTCACTAGGTAGTCAGCGTATTTGGCATCCCAGACCTGACGCTCTGCCAGACGCTTGAGGCCATCCCCCGCATTAGGGGTGTAAACCTGGGTGACATAGTAGTCATCAAATTCCAAGGTAATGATACGACCTTCTAAGTCCATGGTGGACGGCGCCCCGATTTCAGGGAAGGTCACCTTAGGCTTCAGGCTCTCCCGATAGAGGAAGAGGGTCCCGGCATATCCCTTGCGGGCTGGCTCCTGAGAGGACCGCCAAGTGTGGGCATAGCCTGGGAAATATTCGGCCAAGATTTCTTCATGCTTCTTGGTTGGACCCGTTGGCGATAATTTGGTTTCTTGAATGGCAATAATGTCCGCCCCTGCTTGTGCTAGCTGGTCTAGGACTGCCTTGGAGAGTTGAGCCCGAGCCGAGTCGCTAGTTAGGGCCGCATTGAGTGAATCGATATTCCATGAGATCAGTTTCATTCTATCTTCCTTCGTTGTGTAAATTCTTTGTACTTCTATATTATAGCAGATTGACTGTCAGAAAACAGGGTCTAGGCTTGCACCACGAAGTCAATAGCCTTGACCTGCTTGCCCCACCAACGGGCAAAGGCCTTGAAGCGAGCGCGGATGCTGGCCTGATGGGCCTTAGCCAAAGGCTGGGCACTGGTCACCTGGAAAGTGACTTGGTCGCCTTGCTGGCGCAAGTTCCACTGGCCCTTGACCTGGCCACGAATCAGAATCAGAGCCGGAATTTGGCCGGCTTTCTGCCAAATAGTATGGTGGCGGTCCTTCTCGACTAGGATGTCCTTAGATTTGTAGGAAACCAAGAGGGCATCGAATTTACCTAGGACGAGGACAGTTGGCAACTTGGCCGCCTCCTGCCAGCTTTTATAGTAGAAGGTCTGCTTGCCATAGCGACAACTTGGCCAGGCAGACAGGTCTACCTGACTGAAGAAGGCCTGGGGCACCCCGAAGAAATGCGCCGCATCACCCAGTGTGGCCGGACCATAAAAAGAAAAGTAAGTCCCTAAAAGCTGCCTCTTAAGGCCAAGAAGGTCCTGGGTGTCCGGCGCTAGCTGCCAGTGCACCAAGCGGTCACCTTGACCTAGGGTCTGATAGAGCTGGCCCTGACGCGAAGCCGCCAAGAAGAGCCCACCCCAGCGGAAGAGTTGGCGCCATTGATCCTGACCGTAGAGGGTCTTAAGGGCATCACGGGACAATGGTCCGTCCGCCAGATAGCCGGCCAGGCGCTCCAATTGTGCTGCCACATCTACCCCTTGCTCAGCCAAATGATTCCAGGGCCAAGAGACCGTCTCCGACAGAATCAGTGACAAGCCCTCCCAAGTCGGACGATCATAGAAGTGGTAGGTCCCGCGCTGGCCCCAAGCCAAGATACCATGCTCTGTCAAGTCAGCATAGCTATCCGCCTTAGGATTGGCCAGACGGTTGAAATAATTATAAATGCCATGGGTCACATACTGGGACTGAATCCCCAGACTCTTGGCCAAGACCTCCGTCCCTGTCAATTTAGACTCAAGCAAAGCCTGATGATAGAGCCTTTGCGCCAGAATCTCCTGTGCTGTAATGGTCATACGGTCGCCCCCCCTTTCGCTTACTTTCTCATTATAACAAAGCCTGTCTTGGACTTCAAAAAGGCAGGCCCTATTCTTTACTTTTGATAGGCGCTTGCCAGCCCTTTCCTTTCTGCTAGAGAACCTCAAGCCCGTGACTAAGACGCGACACAGGCAAAATCGGGTCCGTGTGGTGCCAAAGGATGCCGAGCGTATGAGAAGCTCTGGGAGCGCCAGCGACCTAGAGATTCCATAGCTAGGCAAGGCGGAAGACTCCCGCAGGGAGGCTGCAGCCGGTCCCACCTCACGGACCTGACTTTTGACTAGCGTGTCGCGACTTAGTCACGCTTTTGCACAAAAATGAGGCTAGGACACTAGTCCCAGCCTCAAGCTTATCTTATTTAGTTCATCATACCAGCCTGGAGCTGATACATGCGATAGTAGAGTCCACCTTGAACCAGTAGCTCCTGGTGGTTGCCCGACTCAACAATCTGCCCTTGGTCCAGGACATAGATGCAGTCCGCATCCTGAATGGTCGACAGACGATGGGCAATGGCCAAGGTCGTCCGCCCCTTTCGCATCTTGGCTAGCGAGGCTTGAATGACTTCCTCGGTTTCCGAATCAATATTGGCCGTGGCCTCATCCAGAATCAGAATCTTAGGCTGGGTGGCCATGGTCCGGGCAAAGGCCAGCAACTGGCGCTGACCACTTGAGAAAGTAGCCCCCCGCTCCGTCACCGGACTGTCGTAGCCGGCTGGTAGACTCTCGATAAAGTCTGCGGCATCGACAAAGCGTGCCGCCTCGCGCATGGCTTCATCCGTCAAACCCTCTTGATACATGCGGATATTAGAGGCAATGGTCCCGTGGAAGAGGAAAGGATCCTGCAGAACCAAGCCCACCGCCGACCGCAAGGCCTCAGCCGAATAAGACTTAATATCCTGGCCATCAATCAGAATCTGGCCGCGTTCAAATTCATAGAAACGCAAGAAGAGGTTCATAATCGAAGACTTACCAGACCCGGTCGCGCCTACAAAGGCCACCGTCTGGCCGGCTTCTACCTTGAAACTAATATGCTTGAGGACATCCCGCTTGCCGTCATAGGAGAAGCTGACATCCTGGAACTCAATGCTGCCCGCCCCGATTTCCGTGACTTGACCACTTTGGGCCGGTTCATAGTCCTCCTGGTCAATCAAGGTAAAGACCCGATCGGCTGCAATCATGGAAGTTTGCAGAATGGAAAAGTTCTGGGTGACTTCAATCAGCGGGTTGAAGAGCTGGTTGGAGTATTGAATGAAGGCATACATAAGCCCCGCGGTCACACCAGCCACCTGCCAGGTGACCCCAAAATAGGCCAGGATAACAGCATAGGCCAAGAGCTTAAGTAAGGACATGGCCGGCCGCAGGAAGAGGCTGTTGACATTGAGGGATTTATTGGAATAGGCCACATGGTCTGCATTAATGGCCTCAAACTCCGCCAAGAGACGGCCTTCCTGGCCAAAGGCCTGGACAATCCGCATGCCCTCAATGCTTTCCGACAGCTTAACGTTCAGGTCGCTGAGCTTAGCCCGGGTCATGGCAATCAAATCGCGCGACTTACTGTTGTAGAGGGCAATAGAGCCAAACATAATGGGAATAAAGACCAGCATGAGCAGGGTCAAGGGCACATTGAGACTAAGCATGGTCCCAATCGTCACCGCCACAATGACCAAGGAACTGAGGAAACTGGAGAAGATGGCACTGAACATATCGGCCACTGCCTGAGTATCATTGGTCAGGCGGGACACAATGGCCCCGGCTGGCGTCTGGTCGAAGTAACGCATGGACAGGCTTTGCAGCTTGTCGAAGGACTCTTGGCGCAAGTCGCGGACCACACTTTGAGCCACACGGGCGAAGGTGTAGTTACCTAAGAAGGTAAAGGCCACCCGCACCAGGAAGAGGCTGTAGTAGGCCAGGAGGATTAAGCCTCCTTGGGCCACCAAGCCACCCCCAATAAAGTGGTCGATATAGTAACGGGCCAGGAGTGGAATGGCAGTCGTCACTGCCGATGTCAGGAAGATGAAGACCAGGGCCATCAGGGCAGTCCCCTTGTAACGCCACATATAGGCCATAAGGCGCCGAAAAGTTTTAGCACGATTAGGCATCTAAGTCCCCTCCTTCCAAGCTTTGAGCCAGTTGCTGACTACGGTAGGTGGTCGCATACCAGCCATTTTGGGCCAACAATTCTTGGTGATTGCCCCGCTCCTTTATGCGGCCCTCTTCCATAACCAGAATCAGGTCGGCATGGACGACGGCTGACAGACGGTGGGCCGTAATAATGGTGGTCTTGCCTTGACGTTCCGACTTAAGATTTTCTAAAATCAAATGCTCAGTCTTGGCATCCACGGCAGATAGCGAATCGTCCAGAATCAGAATGTCTGGATCCAAAATCAGGGCCCGGCTCATGGCCAAACGTTGCTTCTGGCCACCGGACAGGGACACGCCCCGCTCCCCAATCAGGGTATCCAGCCCTTCAGGCATGGCCTGGATATCCTGGTAGACGCCGCAGAGCTGGGTGGCTCTGATAACGGCCGCATCATCCAAGTCAGCTTGACCGAAGCGGACATTGTCCCGGATGCTCATGGCAAAGAGCAGCTGGTCTTGAGGTACATAGCCCATCAAGCTCCGCAAGTCGCTGAGGCGGTAGTCGCGGATGTCGTGGCCATCTAACTGAATGCTGCCCACATTGACATCCTGCTCCCGCAAGAGTAGGCGCAAGAGACTGGTCTTTCCAGACCCCGTGGTCCCGACAATGCCCAGGGTTTGACCAGCTTCCAAGCTAAAGTGGACATCTTCTAAGGTGGTCAAATCTTGGTAGGCGAAGGACTCAATGTCATAGTCCAAGCGACCATTTTGAATGCTAGGCAGAGGATGTTCCGTCTCACGGACTTGGCTTTCCTCATGCAGCAGTTTATCAATCCGGTCCAGGGAGACCGAGCCCCTTTGCATAATGTTGAAGAGCCAGCCGATGGCTTGCAGGGGCCAAACTAGCATGTCCAGATAGGTCATGAAGGTAACCATTTCCCCGACGGTGAACTGGCCCTGACTAATCAGATAGCCCCCGTAGAGCAGACTAATCAGATAGGAAGCCCCCACGAAAATCAAGACCATGGGTTGGAAGAGCTCATTGTACTTGGCAGCTCGTAGGTTCTTGGCCCAGACCATTTGGTTGGTGGCCTGGAATTTAGCCGTCTCCTGGGCCCCATAACCAAAAGACTTGGTCACCTTAATACCGGAAACCGATTCCTGAACCGAGTTATTAAGCTCAGAGAAAGCCTCTTGGGCCTGCTTAAAGCCTTCATGGTTGATGCGTCCCAGGCGACTAGTCCCCCAGGCTAATACTGGCAGAGGCAAAATGGCCACCAGGGTCAGGCGCCAATCCAGAATCCAGAACATAGTAGCCAGGGTAACCAGGGCAGTAATCGAGGCATCCACGGCCGACATGACCCCGCCCCCTGCCGTCATGACCAGGGTATAGACATCGTTGGTGGCATGGGCCATCAGGTCCCCGGTCCGATAACGGGTATAGAAGGACGGCGCCATGCGGGTAAAGTGCTCAAATAAACGGGTCCGCAGAATCCGGCCCAGGCTATTGGCTGTCCCTAAAATAAAGAGCCGCCAGACATAGCGGAGGGCATACATAATGAGGGCGGCCCCCACTAGCCAGGTCAGATTGATGGCCAGATCGCTAGGGGTCAGATTGCCACCAGCAATGGCATCAATAACCTGCCCAATAATACGAGGCGGAATCAGGTTGAAGACGCTGACCAAGGATAAGGCCAGAATCCCAATGATATAGCGGCGGGCTTCCAGCTTGAAGAACCAGCCTAATTTGCGAATGAGTGACATGACACATTCTCCTTTCGTAACCTTGCTATTATACAACAAAAAAGAAGCCGGGACCAAATCCCTGCTTCTGGGGTGTGGGGTTGCTTATTCAGACAGCAAAATAGCCTTAATAGGCACTTGAGCTAGACGCCGGCTGAAGTAGACATTGAAGCCGGTGTATACGAGGACTAGCAAGAATCCTGCCAGGACAAAGTTTACCCAGTTGAAGTCACTATGGCCCATTTGACTACCTTGACCGACGACCAGCCAAATAATTAGGCGCATAATACCAAACTGATAGGCTGAACCCAACAGAAAGCCTAACATGACCACGCCATAATATGGACGCAAAGTAACAGACAGACAATCCCTTTGGCTATAGCCCATGGCCTTCAAAATCGCCACGCTATCTTTATGACGGCTGAGTAAGGTCAGGAGCGCTAGGTAGAAGATAGACAGGGACAAGATGAGGCCAATACCAATCATCATCGCTTGTAAGGCTACATCCATCATGTCTTGCAAGCTGAGCGCGAGTTGTAACATAGCAGCGAAACAAAAGGCTGCAAAACCAACCAGGAAAATTAAGAATTTGTGGCGCCAGAAAAGACTGGCTCTCAAGTCACTGAGAAAGTTCTCCCGCCCTCCTTGTGGCCCTTTCTTCCTAGGAGGCCGCAAGGTCTGACTGCCTTTTAAGAGCATTAGACTTGGTCGCGCTAGTACATGATAGGCATAGCCCACCGCCATAGCTGTCAAGAGCAAGCTAGTAAGCAAGACCATGGTCAAGACCAAGCCCCAGTGCAAGTGCAGGCTGAGCCCTGTCAAAAGCTCCGCAGAGTTGCGCGTTGTGTAGAAATGAGGCAAAAAAGCATAGGCTAACAGGCCGCCTAGAAGCGTTCCTAGCAAGCCATAGAGACCAAAAATCCAGAACTGGCGCGCCAGTTGTCCCCGCGCATAGCCCATGACTTTGAGAATCCCTAGGTCTGTCTGGTGATCTTCAATAAATTGATGTATGTAAAAAAGTACCATAGCCAGGGCCGTTGCGACCAAGACTAGCCCTGATACGCCCGCTACCACTTGGGAAATCTTCTCTTGGACCCGGTAGTAGGCCTGGCCCAGGAGCGAAAGCTGATCGAAGTCTAGCAGGCGTAAGTCTAACCAAAAATTCAAGAAAAGCGTGGCAACAAAGCTAGCGCAAGCACAAATGACCGCCACCACACTGAGTTGCTTAAGCTGTTTAAGTTGGATAATCTGAACCATTTCTACCACCCAATCTCATCCGCGGACAAGCGCGTCTCGTTATAAGTGATGGATTGAATCTGGCCACTATTCATGCGAACCACTCTATTGGCCATCTGCGCGATGTGCTCATTGTGGGTCACCATGACTAAAGTCACGCCTGTCTGGCCTTGGAGCCGACTAATATAGCCTAAAATCTGGCGACCTGTCGCCTCGTCCAAAGCTCCTGTTGGTTCATCTAGAAAGAGCACACGAGGTTTCTTAGCCAAGGCACGGGCAATCGCAACGCGCTGTTGCTGACCACCAGACAGGCTCGCAGGGTAATGATAGCGAATTTCCTCCAGACCTAGGGCCTGAATCAAGTCCTCAAAGTCTTGATTGCCAGCTAAATAGGCCCCTACCTTGATATTTTGTTCCACTGTTAGTTGTGGCAAAAGATAGTATTGTTGGAAAATAAATCCTACCTGGTCTTTGCGGAAGGTAGTACGCTCAGCTTCTGATAGGTCAGCTAAGTTGGTTTGGTCATAGTAGACAGCCCCTGAGTCTGGGATTTCTAAACCCGACATAATGTTTAGTAGAGTCGATTTACCAGAGCCCGAAGCTCCTAATAAGACCAGAAAATCACCCTCTTCTAGGCCCAGAGAGAGGCCCTTTAAAACGGGATTGGGACCATAAGATTTAGAAATATCCGTCACTTGTATCATGGCTAGACTCCTTTTTTTATCGTCATAATAAGACTTGTAAATAGTTGAATCATCCGCTCCTCAATCTCTTGCGGACTGAAGCGGTAAATACCGGTCGCTATCATGCTGGCAATACCGTGACTATAGATGAAGAGATGCTGATAAATAGTGGCTGCTTGATTCGGCTCCAAGTCGTACTCTCTTTCAATAGCGGCCAGCATCCCTTCATAAGAATAGTCTTTGAGCGGTAGAAATTGACTGAAATGCGTCACTGGCTCCCTTTCATCTAGGAAGAGGATTTGAAATAGTTTAGGCTCTTGAGCCGCGAAACGAATATACTCCAGCCCCACATTACGAAAGGCATAAGGCCCCTGTAAAGCGACCGTCACGCGGTCAACAAAGACCTGCTTACCAGCTTCAATGACCTGCTGACTAAAGTCCTCCATATTATTAAAATGACCAAAAATCACCTTAGGACTAGCCTCAAGAGCCTGAGCTAGCGAACGAGCTGTCAAGGCAGCCAATCCTTGCTCTCGAACAATCTTCAGTCCAGCTTCAATCATTTCCTGGCGGGTAAATTTATAGCTAGGCGGCATTCGTCTTCCCTCCTCGTTAGGAAACATCCGTTTCTTATCCTTATCTTAACAAAGTCCCCATTAAGATGCAAGCTCAAACATAGCCCTAGACAAAAAAGGACCGGAAAGTCCTTTCCAGCCCTCACTTACTTATTCACTTAGATAGTCATAGGCCTGCCGGGGCGAGCCGTCTTGGAGATAGATAGTGCCTCGCTCCTGGAAGCCGTAGGCCAGGATGGCCTGCTGCATGGGCAGGTTTTGGGCATGGGTATCAATCCGGATATGGGGACAGACGGACTTAGCGAAATCGAAAGCTGCCCGCGCCACGCCCCGGGCCTTGCCATTGGCTGCCAGGCGGTGAATGGTCACATAGGGACTAGTACTGCGCCAACCTAGGCCGTCAATCTGGCCATAGGTCGGATCCTCTCCACCTATCAGGGCCAAGGTGCCCACTAGCTGGCCGGTTTCGTCCTCTAGGACATAGGAATGGCCTTGCGCTATATCGGCTTCTAGGAGACTTAGGGGCGGATAGCCGTCTGGCCACTGATTGGGATTACCCTGGGCCCGCATAAAGGCCCGCGCTTGGTCGTATAAGGCCATCAAAGCCGGCAAATCCTGATTCTCTGTCTGTCTAATCCGCATGCGGCTGCCTCCTCTGCTCCACGCCTTACTGCCCCCCAGTCTATCACAAATCCCCGTCCCTGCCAACAAGGTCTAACTTGGGTCTGGCCCGTCATAGTGCTATACTAGACTTAACTGATTAAGAGAAAGAAGGCTCCGCTATGGAATCCATGCTCCAACGCTTTATCCGCTATGCTAAAATCAACACCCGATCTGACCTGCACTCTGATGCCGTGCCGACTACACCCGGTCAACTGGACTTTCTCCACATGTTGGAGGGCGAACTCAAGGACCTGGGTCTCAGCCAAGTCCGCTTCAATCCAGTGGATGCCTTTGTCACCGCCCTCTTGCCAAGCAACCTACCGGCCCATCAAAAGGCGCCCGCCATTGGCTTTATTGCCCATGTGGATACAGCTGACTTCAATGCTGACCATATCCAGCCCCAGGTTCATGCGGACTATGACGGCCAGGATATTGTCTTGAACCCTGACCTGGACCTTGTCATGCGAGTGTCCGAATTCCCTAACTTGAAGCACTATGTGGGACAGACCCTGATTACCACGGATGGTACCACCCTGCTAGGGGCTGACGACAAGGCAGGTCTGGTCAGCATCCTGGAGGCGGTCATTCACCTGCTAGCCCATCCTGACCTGCCTCACGGCGATATTTGGCTAGCCTTCGGACCTGACGAAGAAATCGGCAAAGGCGCCCATCGCTTCCAAGCCCAAGACTTCCCAGCTGACTTTGCCTACACGCTAGATAGCGGCGAGGTGGGCAAATTGGAATACGAGACCTTCAACGCCGCCCGGGTCATGCTGACCATCGACGGGACCAGTGTCCATCCCGGGACTGCCAAGGGCCTCATGGTTAATGCCCTGGCTGAAGCCGCCAAACTCTTTGCCCGCCTGCCCCAAGACCAGGTGCCAGAACTGACCGAGGGCCACGAGGGCTACTATATGCTGTCCAGTCAAAGCGGCGATATTGGCCAAGTTCAGGCCACCTACATTATTCGCGACCATGACAAGGAACACTTCCAAGCCCGCAAGGACTTCTTCCGTCAGATTGTGGCCCAACAGAACGCAGGCTACGACCGGCCCCGCATCCAATGCCAAATTTATGACGAGTACTACAATATGTACGACATTCTCAAGCAAGACATGACGCCGGTTGAAGTGGCCATTGCCGCCTACAAGGCCTGTGGCATTGAGCCTATTATCGAGCCTTTCCGGGGCGGGACTGATGGCTGCATCATCACCTATAAGGGCATCCCGACGCCCAACCTCTTCACGGGCGCTGAGAACCTTCATGGCCAGTATGAATTTGTCAGCTTAGAAAGCATGGAAAAGGCCAGCCAAGTCGTCCTTACCATTATCCAATCAGTGGTCAGCCCACACTAAAACAAGCCAGGTAGCTCAACTACCTGGCTTTCTTTGTCTACTTTTGCTTCATTAACGAATGGCGGAGCCGGCTACACGGCTCACCGTATGCCGCATGCCCCGTATGGCCACTGATAAGGCGAAGATATTTTCCACATTGGCCAGGCCGCCAAAGCCTGCATCGCCAATATGTTGAATATCCACACCAGCCACCTTATTGCGAATGGCAATGTCTTCCACCACCCGCGGGCTGCTAGATTCCTGGCTGGTCCCGATAGCGGATAGGACTAGGACATCGTGAGCGTGGGCGTACTTGACGATAGCCACCAGCTCATCATCGGTAAAGCCCGGTACTGTCCCCACGGCAGGCACTAGGAGAATATCCGTCCCGGCCTCGATGAAGTCCTTAGCCGTTTCAATGCTGGCCACTGGCTCCTTGGACCCTGCCCCATGCATCTTGCCGGCAATGACCAGACCAGAGAAATGTTGCTTGGCCACCTTGACATAGTGGGCAATCTCCTTATTAGTTACCCCCGTTCCAGGGTTACCCGTCAGGCAAATGAAGTCTAAACCTAGGCGGTCGGCCGCTTCTAGGGTCTCAACTGAGCAGGTCCGGCCTTTAGGCAGAACATTACGCGCCTCCACCATAATGGCGTCGGCATCGACTGGCTCTAGGTTGGCCCCAATAGGGCGACCCGACAGTGCTTTGAGTCGGCGAATGGGATCTTCTGCCCCCTGATCCAGGCCACAAATGACAGGATTAAGGACATCTAGGCCATTCAAGAGCATGAGGTCTGCCCCGAAGGCTTTAGCGATTTCCGCATTGGTCAAGTTGCTGATATAGGCGGGTACTGGCGCCACCATTTCACAACAAACGGTTCGGCCTTCAGCGGCCCAGATGGCTTGCTTGAGTTCTTCTGCACTGTAGCCAGCATAGTCGCTGGGCAGGCATTCTAATACACGTCTTACCATATTACTCCTTCTTTCCTAGTGCTTGGCCTAGCGCGCGGGCTAGGTCCGGGTCTGCCCCTTCATAGGCTCCACGAGGATCATAAGCAAATGAAACGGAGCCTTGCTGGGTCGTAGGGTCTTGGTACCAGGTCTTGAAGCTGCCGTGGACTTGTTGAATGCCCGTATAGGCCACCAAGTCCGCCGCATTAGCCAAATTCAGACCGGCCCCCATGACAAATTCAATGTCTGCGCCATATTGGGCTTGATAATGAGCCAGTCGGTCTCGCCCTTCCTCAATGCTCTTGGCTCCCCCACTGGTCAAAACCCGCTGGCAACCTAGCCTAATTAAGCCTTCAATGGCTTGGTCAGGCTGGGCCACCACATCAATGGCCCGGTGGAAGACTGACTGAGCGCCATAGGTCTGACAGAGCTCAATCAGGGCTTGGTTGGCATCCCAATTAAGCTGACCGGTCTCAGTTAGACAGCCAAAGGCCAGGCCACGGGCACCTGCTCTCAACAAGGCTTGGCCTTCTGCCAACATTTGCCTGATTTCCAACTTATCATAGGCGAAGCCACCGCCACGTGGGCGGACCATGCAGATGATTGGCAGGGTCACGCCATTGGCCTTGGCTAATTCCAGACAGGCCACCGTTGGCGTCAGCCCCCCCAGGGCCAGGCCACTGTTGAGCTCAATCCGGTCCAGGCCAGCTTCTTGGGCAATCAGACAATCTCTGACACTGCCGGCACACAACTCGATTAGGGTCATGGACTTGCCTCCTCCACTTCTTGTTCTAGCTGCCATAAGGCCAATAAGGCCTGGCTATAAATTTTTAAATCAGTCTCTAAATCCTTAATGCCTAGCCACTCATGAGGCAAGTGGGCGATGTCCCGTTGGCCCGGGAAGGAAGGCCCGTAGGCCACGATGTTAGGTACAAACTTGGCATAGGTGCCCCCTGTGGTTGTGACGGGCTCAAGGGCTTGGCCGGTCACCTGATTGTAGACCTGCTGCAAAGCTTCAATATAAGGCGACTGCTTGTCCTTAAGGACAGGCGCCCAATGGCTGAGGACCTCTATTTGGCCTGTCTCCGGCAGACGCGACTTAATTTGGGCCAGAATGTCTTCCTGAGTGCAGGCTCCTGGATAGGCCATGGACCAGGCCACCCAGGGACGGCCCTGCGTCAGTCCCAGCTGGTAGCCCCTTAGCATCATGCGGCCAAAGTCCTGGTCCTCATAGGCGATGCCCAGTTCCCGACCATCCTTGGTGCCGGTCAGCAGGTAGGCATTGACAAAGTCAAAGAGGCTGCCCACTTGATCCCAGTCCACACTAAGGGCCACCCGCAAACGCCCTCGCTCGCCATAGACGACCGGCCATTTGCAATCTGGCGTCCAACCGAAGAGAGGTGCTGCTTCCTGAGCCAGATAATGCTGGATGCAGCCAAAGCCTGTCTCCTCATTGGTCCCAAAAACCACCCGAATGGGATGGCGGAAGTGATAGCCTAGGCATTTAAGGGCATAAACGGCATAGAGATTGGCCAGAATGGGCCCCTTGTTGTCGAGGACGCCACGCCCTTCATAGCGATCTTGTGCTTGATTCTTGGTTAGGGTCCAGGGATCCTGCCGCCAGCCCTGACCGGCCGGCACCACATCCACATGCCCGAAAATACCATAATAGCTAGCGCCTGAGGTCGTCTGGTTAGGGTCAGGCGACCACTGGGCGTAGCCAACCTTATGGTCTAGATTGACCGTCTCAAAGCCCATGGCTTTGGATCGGTCTAGCACCCAGGTCAGGGCAGCCTTAGGTCCAAGCCCATAGGGAGCGTCTGGCTCCGCTGGGCCCTGCACACTGGGAATGGCTACCAGTTGGGCTAGGTCCTGCCAGTATTGGGGTAGCAAGTCTTCCAGCAAGTCATGGAGTGCTTGGATTTGCTTCTGGCTCATGCCTACTTCACCTCCAGGGGCCGCATGCGTTGACGCACATAGTCGTCTAGCCATTCCTGACTCGCCCGCTCCAACTCCATCTGGCCAGAAGCCAGCGGATGGAGACGGTAAACGGTCAAAGGCGTGGTCTTGCTGGCCACCACGAAGGAGAAGTTGTCAATATTGGTCGCGGCCCCCCACTGGCCCTTGGCGTTCATGGCCACTACCGACAAATCGCCGGCTTGGCCGCGTTGGGCTCTCAGACGTCTATCCAGGTCATGAACGGCCTTTTCGCAGGCTTCTTGGGGATGGTAGCCCGTAGCCATGAGCTGAACGATGGCATAGGACAAGACCCCTTTCATCAAATCTTCCCCTAGGCCAGTAGCGGTGGCTCCTCCAATCTGGGAGTCCACATAGAGACCCGAGCCAATAATTGGCGAGTCGCCTACCCGGCCGGGATGCTTCATGAAGAGGCCACTTGTCGAAGTGCCCGCTACCATGTGGTCATGGCCATCCAGGGCCACCATGCCCACGGTGTCATGGCCGTCGTAGGCCGACAGACCTTGTTCTTGTGCTAGCTCCACCTGGCGATTGTGATAGTAGATTTGAGCCCGGTCTGTCAGCATTTCTTTGACTTCAAAGCCATGGTCTAGCGCATATTGGCGGGCACCTTGGGCGACCAAGACATTATTGACTGGCTCTTGGCTAAGGCGGCGCGCCACGCCAATAGGGTTGGCAATATCCTGAATCCCGCAAACGGCCCCAAAGTCCAGGCGACTGCCGTCCATATAGGCGGCATCTAATTCTACCTGACCTTGACTGTTAGGAAGCCCGCCATAACCGACGGATTTATAATAAGGAAAGTCTTCGACGGCCCTGATGGCTTGCTCAATGGCGTCACCTGCGGAGCCACCACCAGCCAAGCTAGGCAGGGTGGCCTGGACTCCTTCTAGGGCCATGCGCCAGGTCGCAATGATTCCCCACATGGCTGTCACCTTCTTTCTGTTATTGATTCGATACTTGATAATGATAATTTTGGTCCAGCAGCTGCTGGTAGATAGCCGGCGTCAGGTCCCGCGCTACGGCCACCATGAGGCGGTAGGCCGCTAGGACATCGGCCCGATGCAAGATACCCCGGTGGGTATGCATATAGCGCATGGGAAGGGACAGGGTCGTCGCCAGAATCCCGGTCTGGGATTTATGGATATTGCCCGCATCCGTCCCGCCGTCTAGGAAGCAGCCCAGTTGGTAAGGAATGCCCTCCCGCTGGCAGATGCCTTCCAAGTAACGCAAGAGGCCCCGGTGGGTCACGGTCATATTGTCGGCCACCGTTAGGGAGACCCCTTTGCCTAGTTTAATAGGATTGTGGTCGGCTGGCGTATCACCTGCCAAGCAGGTATCCACGGCCAGGGCAATGTGCGGCTTAACGGCTTGAGCCACAGTCCGCGCCCCCCGCAAGCCCACTTCTTCTTGAACGGTCGCCCCCAGGGTCACCTTGTTGGGACAAGGCCCCTCAGCCAGGGCCTGCATGGTCCAGACTCCCAGAGCCACACTGACCCGATTGTCGAAGGCCTTGGCAGCCAAATATTCAGGATTGGCTAAGGCCTGGAAAGTGGTCACCGGGCAAACCCAGTCCCCCACCTCAATGCCCAGAGCTCGGACTTGGTCGCGATTGTCCACCCCCAGATCCAGATAGACCCGGTCCATGGGCACCACTTGTTGACGCTGCTCAGGGCTGAGACTATGAACCTGCGGCCCCGCCAGAATCCCCGTGTAGACACGGCCGTCCTGGGTGAAGACTTGGGCCTCCTGTTGCAAGAGGGTATGGGACCAGGAGCGCCCCACTTCCTGAATAAAGACATAGCCGGCCTCATCAATGGCCCGCACCACCCAACCGATTTCATCCATGTGGGTGGAAAAGAGCAAGGACAGGGGCGACTGGGACTGACCTGCTAGGCTGTAGAGGCCAGAGCCCAAGGGATCGGTACCCTGCTGGCACATGGTCAGCTGCCGATCCAAGTAGGCCCGAATGCCCGCTTCATGGCCCGACACCCCAGGTAAGCAACATAAATCCGACAGGACTTGCCAGTCCACCTGATCTTGAGCTTTAGTGGTCATAAGGGCCACCTCCCCGACTGCCAAAGCCAAAGTCTCGGACTTGGGCTGGGGTCAGTTGGCTCAAGAAGGCCACCAAAGTCTCTCGCACAGGCTCGAAACTAGCAGGATCCAGACACTGGTAGAGGCCTGGCGACTGGAGGAGCGGCAAGGCAATAACCAAGGTCGGTGCCCCCAGGCCTGTCTTATGGATAAAGGCCCCATCGGTCCCGGCATCTTGAACCTGACCCTTGACTTGGTAACCCAGACCCTGGGCCACTTGGCGAATGGCTTCCAGCAAGGCCGTGTTAGGTAAGAGAGTCTTATCAAAATAGCGCAAATAGAGGCTCTTAGGGTCATAGTCAGAAGCAGGCACCGGACTGGCATCCAGCACCAGAGCCAAGTCTGGTTGTATAAGATTGGTGGCGGTAATGGCTCCCCGGGTCCCCACTAGGGACTGGCTAATGCCACCCACAGCCAACTCATAAGTTAACTTGTCTTGAAGTTGGCGACTAAGGTCCAGAATCAGCTCGAGGCTGGCCCGATTGGCCAAGTTACGACCTAGCCAGGCGCCCCCACCTATTTGCCGGCGGGAAAAATCTAAGACAAAGCTATCCCCCACCTGAATGCCCAAGTCAGCCACTTGCTGGGCTGAGGCCGCACCTAGCGCTAGATAGGGCTGGCTCTCTACCAGGACCCCATAGCCCAGATGGGGCACATGGTCCCGGGTCAGGAGACGGACCACTTGGTTGACATAGTCGGTCTTCTGATAGCGGCCTAGGGCCACAAAGTCCAAGAGGCCATCCGGACGAATGGCTTGAATCAGACCGCCATTTTCATCCAGGTTAGTGGTCAGCATGACCCGAAAGGGCGCCTGCTCCTGGGGCTTGAGGCCCAAGACGGAGCCCAGTTGATCCCGATAGAGTCTGAGCCCTTGGTCGGTCAGGGCTTGGGCTAGGGCTTGATGCAGGTCGAATTCATCCCCCGACAAGGCGGGTAAATCATAGAAGGCTGTCCAATCCATAAGGCACCTCCTAGTGGAAGAAGTGAGGCCAATCGGCCTCTGCTGGGCCACTGAGAATTTCAGCAATATGGTGCAGGGCATCCGTCAGCCCTACTCCGCCCTTCTTAGGCATCTGGATTATTTTGACCTGGTCCTTGTAGTGGTCGATCACGGCCTCGTTTTCGGCGGAGCAGGCCACATAGGTGCGGACCGGCGTCTGGTCTTGAATATAGGCCGCGACTTCGGCTGCCATTTGGGCGTAGGTGTCGTAGTTGAAGCAAGGGCCACACAAGAGGACATCAGGTTGCGCCTTCTTCATGAGATTGGCAATCTTGTGTAGGACTTCTTCCTTATTAGCCTGAAAATAGTCAGGTCCGCAGTAGACGGTCGCTAGGACTTTGAGCTCGTGAGCCGCGAAGACGTCCTTAAACATGAGATAAGAGCCAATCCCGCCCTTTTCTAATCCCAGTGGTGTGTTGGGGCGTTCCTTGCCCCCATAACCGGCCTGAATTTGGTCGAATAATAGGATTACTTTCATCCTTATTCCCTCCTCAGCAAAAAGAGTTCAGCAGGATAGGGCTGAACTCTTCAGTTGTCTATAAATCATCGAAGGACAAGTCGTCCAAGGAAATATCATCTAAATCATCTTTAAGGTCTTGAACTGGTTTCTCTTCTTCAGCCAAGAATTGACGGTCCATTACCTTGAAGAATGGATAGTAGATCAAGCAGTCGATGGCAATTAAGATGATTTGCCAGAAGGCGGCAATCAGGTGCCCAGTAGCCAACCAACCAGAGAAGAAGAATGGGGTTGTCCATGGGATGCTGACCCCGGTAGTTCGTGGCAGAATACCGATGACTGTTGCGATAATGGATAAAATGGTGTTAACCAAAGGTGTCGCAATAAATGGCACCAACATAATTGGGTTGAGTACGACTGGCAGCCCGAAGATAATCATTTCGTTAATCCCGAAAATCCCAGGTACAATAGCCAAACGACCCAAGGTCTTCATACGTTTGGACTTGGCAATCCCCACCATGAGGAAGACCAAAGCCAAGGTAGAACCCCCACCCCCGAAGTTGGTGAAGAAGTTACTGAAACCATTGGTGAAGATGTTAGGCAATGGCAAGCCATTCTTGAAGGCTTCCAAGTTTTCAGTCGTCAAGGCCAGACCGATTGGTCCGAAGACGGTATTGGTAACAGACGGCCCATTAATCCCGAAGAACCAGAAGAAGGTGGACAGGAACTGGGTCAGGGGTTCTAGGAAGACGCTACGCCCAATCCCTAAGAGAGGGGCTTGCAGGTTGGTATAGATAAAGGTATGCGCATAGTGATAATCGGTGAGTGAGAAGCCCAGGTAAACCAAGAAGAAGGTTAACATGGCAAAGAGCGAAGGAATCAAAGCTGCGAAGGATTGAGAAACTGCTGGTGGCACCCCGTCAGGCATCTTGATGACCCAACCCTTACGTTCAATAGCCACGAAGATGCGGACCGAGACAATGGCCGTAATCATGGCCACGAACATGCCGGCGGACCCCATATTAGCATTAGCCAAACCATTGAAGACCTTGCCGGCTTCGTTGGTGAAGGCTGGGTGGGATTTAGGTGTCAGAATCAAGAAGCAGACGACGGAAATGGCTGCCCCAGCAATAGGGTCTGATTCCAGTTGACGGGCATAGGCATACCCAATCCCGATAGCCCCTAAGAGGGCGATGACACTAAAGGTGGAATCAATTACGGCATCCATGTGGTTTTCCCAGCCTTGGCCGAAGAATTGGGCCATAAAGTCGGTATAACCTTCAATTGGGAAGTTACCGGCTAAAATGAAGAAGGAAGCGACAATAATGAGTGGCGTGGTCACCAAGAAACCATCACGAATGGCAATTAACACCTTATTATTGCTGAGTTTCTCGGCTGTCCCGCCCATGACTTTTTCAAGATTTGCAAACATGTGACTTACCTCTTTTCTTATAATGAGATCTGTACTTAGCCTTGCTTGTTTTGCTTGAGTAATTGAATGGCGCGCTTGAGAATGCGTTCGCCATTGACGTTACCATAATCGTCTAGGTTCATAACTTCAACGGGAATGCCTTGGGGCTCGTATTTGTCCCGGGTGGCATTAAATTTGTATTTGACTTGAGGCCCTAACAAGATGACATCGGGATGATACTGTTCCACGATGATATCTAGCTTAGAATCTGAGAAGGCCTTGACTTCAATGGGCAGGTTGTGGTCGTCCGCCACGGCCTGCATACGGCTGGCAACCAGGCTAGTCGACATGCCGGCACTACAGAATAAATAGACACGTTTCATGGTATTTCCTCCTAATCTAGGTGGTGAGTTGGGCCAAACGTTGATAGAGGGCCAGAACTTCTTCGGCTGTCACCTTGAGCAGTTCAGCACTCATGAGTTGATCTTCGGCATGAACTAACAAGAGCGAGAAAGGTGGATGCTCCCCTGCCGCATCCGCCTGCAAGAGGTCGAAGTGCTGATCATGACCGGCAATCCGTTGGCTCTCCCCTTGCTCAATGGCCGCCTGGGCTTGGGCGAAGTCGCCTGTCCGGGCTAGCGCCATGGCTTCCATGAAGGAAGATCGGGCGGATCCCAAGGAAGAAATCATCTTGAAGAATACCAACTCTAAGTCATCCATACCATTACCTCCTTTCCTATAAAATAAACTTGCTAACGAGATGGATGGGGAAATTCGCCCACAATAGCAGCTAAGAAGTCGTCGCGACTGCTAGCGGCTAAGAGGGACTTGAGCTGACGCGGATGGGCTAGGCACTGGCCAAGCCATTTGAAGAAAACTTGTGTGAAGGCCCAGTCACTGTCCTTAAGCGCCAAGAGAATGACGAGTTTAACAGGGTAGCGGCCCCACTCAATGGGACTGGCTAGATTGGCAATGGCTAACACAGACTGGTGACTGTGGGCTTGCAAGGGATGGGGAATGGCCAAGGCATAGTCAAAGTCCGTCGAAGACAGGGCTTCGCGCTCCAAGACCGAAGGCAGAAAGTCCGGCGTCACATAACCGGCTTGGGCCAAATCCTGGGCCATAAGGGTCAGGACTTGCTCGGGACTGCTGGCCTGCAAGTCTTGATAGAAGAAGCGTGACTCCAGAAAGTCCCCCAATTGTAGGGCCAGCTGGATGGCTGTCTGACGCTGTTCTACTTGGTTGAGCAGACTAACCAAGGCCAGCTCATCTTCCTCATTGAAGAAGGTAGAGACCTGCAAGGTCGGGAGCCCCAAACTCTGAGCCAGAGGCATAAAACTAATGACTAAGTCGACCGGCTGATGCAGGAGCTGGGCTTCACTGACATAATCATATTGGGCTAGAATTTCCAGCCGGTGGCCAAAGCTAGCCTTGAGCCGGTCGATTGAAGATTGCATAAGGGGATAGTGCTGGGGCGCCAACAAAATGGCTCGCGCCTTCCATGGTCGCTCCAGGCGAGAATAGGAGCTACCGATATGGACGGCAATCAGCCCGATTTCAGCTTCGGATAAGATGACGCCTAGGCGGGCACCCAACCAGGTGCTGACCGTCACGGCTAGGTCGAAGACCAGCGGATACTGGCGTTTCATATCTTGCAGGAAGAGATTGGGCAGCTCCACCTGATAATGGAGGCGCTCAATCAAGCCTTGTAGGTGGAGATGGAAGCGATCCTTAAAGTCGGCATCGCTAAGAAAATCCAAGCCCGCCAAGTCTTGTAGGTGCTGGCCCAAGTCTTCAACCAGACGGGTCAAATCCAGGGGCCGGCCCTGATAGATGACTTGTGAGGCTAGCTCATGCATAGCCTGATAACCTTCCAAGAGACGGCCAATACTGTAGGCTTCAGAAGCTGGGATCCGACACTTATATTGCTTACCCACCCCCTGCAAGAACTTGCGAGCTAAGGCTTCTTCCTTGGCCGCCAAAGGCGGTAGATCCTGACGATGATAGAGAAATTGCCCGGCCAGCATACGCTGAACTGCAATCCCGACGTGCAGGAGTAAGATAGGCAAACTGGCAGGCCGAAGCTGATAGTCTGCCTGTTGGAGCAGGCCTTGGAAATAGTGGGCCACCCAGACCATGTCGAATTCTTCATAGATAGCTAAGACCTTATCCAGATTCAAGAAATCGCCCTGAAGTTCTGAGGTTAGGAGCTCCCGATAGAGGCGGCGCTTCTGGAATTCAGGGCCCTTAAGCTGCCAGCCCTTGGCATCATGTTCTAGGTCTAAGTCCGGATAGGCCCCCACCAACTGACCGACTTGATGCAAGTCCATGGTTAGGGTTTGGGGGCTGACATAGAGGTCTTGACTCAGCTCCTTGAGGGTCTGAGGCTGACTATCAGCCAATAGGAGTTTGAGTATATAATGTAGCCTTTCTTCCTGAGTCTGTGGCAGGCCCAGAGGACTGGGCTGATTGGGGTCGTCCAGGGCTTGGGCCACTAGCCGATAGCCCTTGTGGTGATGGGTCTGGATAGCTCCTGGATAGTCTTGCTTTAACTTGTTCATGTCAGAGCGAATGGTCCGGTCGGAGACACCCAACAAAGCCGCTAGGTCCCGCCCCTTGAGCCAGCCTTGTGACTGGGCCAAAATGACCATGAGCTGTTCCTGTCGTGTCTGCATAAGCGCCCTCCTCCTAGGCTATGACATCGCTTTCTCTCAATTCTATTATAACATTTTATGTGCCATCTAATCGCTAAAGTTATTTCCTAAGCTTAGGAAATGGCCGAAAAATCAAGAAAAGTATGGAACTGATTCCCATATTGGCTGATTGTTTACATTTGCCTTGACCTGCCTAGAGGCTTTATACTAGAAAAAAAGGAGGTGGCTTAATGCCATTTATCAAAGCTAAATCAAGCCAAGCATCTGGTTGGGGCTGGATGCTCTCCATGCTGGCCTTCCCCCTCTTGTTCCACTATCTTCAGGACTGGCAGACCAAGGCCACCCTATGGGTCATCACACACCCCCGCTTCCAAATCCTCAATTGGACCCACCCCGACTTTGTGGCCCCACTCCTAATCGGCTTGGCCCTCTTTTCGACCTTGATTCCTCTCTTAGGCTTCGCCCTCTACGGTTGGACCCTGGGCCGACGATCCTGGCAATCCATGGGCTTCAAGCGCCCCTTGATAAGACCTTATCTGCTGGGCTTTATCCTAGGGGGACTACAACTGCTGGCCTGTCTCATCATCCCCGCCCTGCTAGGCCAACTATCCTTCGAGCGCATCAGCCAGACACCAGCCCTAGTCACTTCACTCTATCTAGCCGGCTTCCTCATTCAGGGTCTGAGTGAAGAAGTGATCTGCCGGGGCTATCTCATGAATGGTCTGGCCTTACGCTTCCCTACCTGGCTAGCGGTCCTGGCCAACTCCCTGATTTTTGCGGCCATGCATTTGGGTAATCCTAATGTCTCATCCCTGGCCCTGGTCAACCTGACCCTGGCCGGCCTGACCTTCTCTCTCCTCTTCGCCTATACGGAAAATATCTGGTTCGTGGGGGCGGCCCATTCGGCTTGGAACTTCGTGCAAGGGCCTGTTCTGGGCATTCAAGTATCCGGCATGAGCCTGCCTTATCCTATCTGGCACACCCGACTACAGGGCCCTAAGCTCTGGACTGGTGGCGACTTTGGACTAGAAGGTGGTCTCTACTGCCTGATCATCGAAGTCCTCGCCATTCTGATTCTGGTCTATCTAGTCAAGGCTAAAGCAGAGAAAAAAGTTCAACTAGAAGCCAAAAGCTGAGACTAAGTCTCAGCTTCTTTTTCACCCTATAAAAAATCCCATTATATCATATATGATATAATGGGATTTTGCTTATGCTGCTTGATGACAGTGGCGGAGGATAAAGTAATAGGTCCCCGTCAGCAGATAGGCCAGGGACAAGACCAAAATCATGCTGATAGCAGAATGATTAAGCCATATATAGGTCAGGAGCCCTCCTACTAGGAAACAGGCAATGCTTGCCATGTAGAAGATAATCTTGTGGCCATCTTCCTTATAGCCCCGCAAGTAACGTCCTAGCGCAAAGCCCGTATCAGTCAAGTAACCCGTAAAATGCGAACTGCGGACAATCATGCCGCGATAGTAGATAAACATACCATTTTGGGTCCCCATACCGAAGGCCAAGAGATAGAGCCAGCTAGCCTGCCAGTTGAAGACATAGCTTAAGCCCAATAAGAGGCCAAAGCTAATCAGCAAAACACCGTAACGGTTGGCAAGGCGAAAGGATTTATCAGAGAATAAGAGGCCGCTTAAAATGCTCCCAGCCATAAAGGCCAGCAAGGTCAAGGCCAGACGGCTGGTCGCTTCCCCATCACCCCGCACCAAGGCTAGGACTAGTTGGGACAGGTTGCCCGTCATATGAGTCGATGGCGTGGCGACCAGCCACAGAGTGGTCATATTGACTGCCCCCGCCAGGGTACTTAGTAAACCAATCCAAATAGCTAGCAAGATTCCTTCGTGGTGTTTCATTGTTTTGCTCCTCTCAAGTCCAATACCTATCCATTCTATCACAAAGACCTAGCCTTCAACAAGGCAAGGCAAGCCCGCTATTGCTTCTCAGCCGGTTCTAAAGCTAGACGCCGGTCGCAGACTTGGTCCAGGAAGCGTTGGTCATGGGACACCGCCAGAATGGCCCCAGGGAAGTCGCGGAAAATTTGCCTTACTTCAGCCTGAGACAAGGGCGAGAAATTACGGCTGGGCTCGTCCAGTAACAAGACATTGACCTCCATCAGATTCAACTTAAGCAGGAGCAACTTGGCCTGCTGGCCGCCAGACAGTTGGCTAATAGGATGACGCATCTCATCAGGGTCGAAGCGCAGGCTACCCAGATAGGTCATGAGCTTAGTCTTCTCCTCCTGGCTACCTGATTCCTGGAGAAAGTCCAAGGGCGTCTGATCCTGAGGCAGGACCTGGCGATAATCTTGGGGCATATAGCCCAGACGAATGCCCGGCCGGTCTGTCAGCCAGTCACGGACTTGCTTCAAGAGGGTGGATTTGCCCACCCCATTGGGGCCCACTAGTCCGATTTTCTCCTGGCCTCGCCACTCCAAGGTTAGGGGTTGGGTCAGAGCGCGCCCCTCTAGGCGGACCACATAGTCCGGCTCATTGACTAGCCATTTGCTGGCGGGCAAGGGATGGGGGCAAGGCAGTTTGACCAAGATGGCATCCTCTTGAATGGGAATCTCCAGTAGGTTCTCAGCCTGACGCTCCAAGCGACGGCCTACAGACTTAACGTTGCGCATTTTCTTAGCCAAGAGACGACCCAAGCTAGAATCATGGGCCTGACGCAATTGATGCTGGACCTTGTCATGCATTTGCCGATGTCGGGCTTCTTGCTTGGCCTGCTCCTCCTGCTGCTTGCGGGCCAGCTGGCCCTGACGCTGGAATTGGGCCTCCCGTTGACTGCGATAGGTCTCATAGTCCAGATTGACCAGATGAACCCGGCTGGCCTTGTGGTTATGAATGGTCTCAATATGCAGCATGCGATTGGCCACTTGAGACAGGAAGGCCTCATCATGGGAAATAAAGAGGACCGCTGCCGGCAAACTAGCCAGGGTCCGACTGAGCCAGTCCAGCGTGGCCAAGTCCAAGTCATTGGAAGGCTCATCCAAGAGCAGACAGTCCGGCTCCAAGGCCAGGGTCCGGGCCAACTGCAATTTGAGCTTCTCGCCCCCTGACAGAGTCCCCATGAGCTGCTGGCTGGTGAGCCGTTCGGGGTCAAAGCCTAATTGGCTGACTAGCTGATAGAAGTAACCATAATCTATTTGCTCTGCCAAGACCGGATCAAAGCAATAAGCCTCGATGGTCAAGCCTTCATCTTGGGCTGGGAAAGTCTGACCAATCCAGACCGTCCGGCCAAAGGCATTAGAACAGGTGCCCGTCACCTCGACATAAGGCAGGGGCGCATCCGGCTGCCTGAGCCAGTTCAAGAGCGAGGACTTGCCGCAGCCTTCTTCGCCAATCAGGGCTAGCTTGTCGCCTGGCTTCAAGTCAAAGGACAGGGAAGGAATTAAGACCTTGAGGTCTTGTTGATGGGTCATAGTAAAATTTTCAACCTGTAACATCTGCTACCTCCTATATAAAGAGGGACCGATGCCTTATCTAGCGTCGGTCCCTGTTTGGAAGCAAATGAATCAAGCCAAAGAAAGAGTCAGCGCCCTAATATAAGGCGCACCTGCCCTAGCTGCTTGTACCTCTTCACTAAAATTGACCGCACTAAATAAAGCCATCTTGATCCTTTATTTAGTAATTGACAATTTTAGTTAACTTTCATCGGCACAAGTACCTCCTTGGTGAATTACCTTTAGTATACGCTTACTTGGCGGAGAATGCAAGAGATTTATTAAGCTAGCCTCTCTCCCTCCAAGCACAAAAAAAGCACCCCTAGAATGAGGGGTACTGGTGATGCTAAGCTTGTTTTACTTGGATTATTTGCCCAAGGAATTTTTGATGCCTTCCACTGCACCTTTGGCAGCTTCAGCCACGTCATGAGCCACTTCTTTGGCTTTACTAACGACGCCTTCAACGACGCCTTCAGTTTCAAGGCCTTTGTCGCCAGTTACTTTACCTGCCACTTCCTTGGCTTTGCCAGCAGCTTGGTCGAGTTTATCTTCCAACATCTCAGTCCCCTCCTTTCTACTATGATAGTTTAAGTCTACCACGTTAAGGTCCCCAGTACGAATTATTTGCCTAGCCATAGCAAATAAAAAGAGACTAGGACAGCGTCCTAATCTCCTTGATTGGCTAAAAATCCAGTTAGCTCCGCCTGGGCAAAGCCCACTAGGCCGCGTCGGTCGTACCATTCCCGGACAGACTGGTTCCAAGGCGTGGTGTCGGTCACCAGGAAGACCTGACGATAGGCTTGGCTAGCTTCCTGAATTTGATTCAGCAATTGTCGGCCAATGCCCTGCTTCTGATAAGCTGGCAGAACTAAGATGTCTTGGATCAAGGCCACATAGTGGCCATCTCCCACTGTACGCACCAGCCCCACTAGCTGGTCTTGGTCCCAGGCGCTGATGACATCTTGGGAAGCCGCCAGCATCTGACCCAGGTCAGATACCTGGTCTAGGTAGGCAGTCCAACCGACTGCCTGATAGAGCGGCCGCAACTGAGCATCAGAAATCTTCTTATCATGACGATATTCAATCATCTTGAGCACCCTTCTTTCTTAGGAATTTGACGATTAGAGCCCCAACTTAGCCAGGATGCTAGCCTTCATGCCGGCCACATCCACGACTTCATTATGACGGATTTGGGCTTCTTTGACTTCGAGAACGGCCGCAGGTTGTGGCACGCCAGAGATGGCTTCCAACTGGTCCACCAGAGTCAGGTCATCCACCTCAGGATCTAAGTCCTGGAAGGACTGCATGACAGAGCGTGGGAACTTATAAGGGCTGGCGGTCGAAGCGATTAAGGTTGGCGTAGTGTCGCCGGTCTCTTGGCGGTAGTCGCCGTATACTGAACTAGCCACTGCCGTATGAGGATCTAAGACATAGCCAGTTGCTTCATAGACGGCCTTAATGCTGGCTTCGATTTGGGTCTCATCGGCGTAACCCCCATAGAAATCAGCATAGCTTGCCTGCATTTGAGGCGTCACTTGGTAGTGACCTTGGTCCACTAATTGCTTCATATAAGCAGCCGTTTGGGCCGCATCATTACCGGTCGCATGGTAAATCAAACGCTCTAGGTTGCTAGAGATGAGGATATCCATGGATGGCGAATTAGTCACATAGAAAGGACGTTGACGGTCGTAGACGCCGGTCTTGAAGAAGTCAGTTAAGACATTGTTCTTGTTAGAGGCACAGATGAAGGTCTTGATTGGCAAGCCCATTTGACGAGCATAGTAGGCCGCCAAAATATTACCGAAGTTACCGGTTGGCACATCCACATTAATGGCATCGCCGAGGGCAATGACACCTTGGCTCACTAGTTGCAAGTAAGCAAAGACATAGTAAGCCACTTGGGGAATGAGCCGGCCAATGTTGATGGAGTTGGCACTTGAGAATTGGTAGCCTGCCGCGGCAATCTGTTCTTTGAGCGCTTGATCCCCAAAGAGGGCCTTGACTTGGCTTTGGGCATCATCGAAGTTGCTGGTAATGCCTACTACATAGGTGTTGTCACCCTTCTGAGTCAGCATTTGCAGTTCTTGGATATGGCTGACGCCGCCCTTAGGATAGAAGACCACAATCTTAGTGCCAGGCACATCCGCAAAGCCAGCCATGGCCGCCTTACCGGTATCGCCGGATGTAGCAGTCAGGATGACGATTTCCTTGTCAGAGCCTTGTTTCTTAGCCGAAGTGGTCATGAGATAAGGCAGGATGGACAGGGCCATATCCTTGAAGGCGATGGTCTGGCCATGGAAGAGCTCCAGATAGTAAGCATCCCCTACCTTCTTAACCGGGGTCAATTCTGGCGTGTCAAACTTGTCGCTGTTATAGGCTCCATCGATGCAGGCCTGTAATTCTTCCTGGCTGAAGTCATCAAAATAAGCCTTCATGACGGTAAAGGCAACCTCCTGATAGGACTTGCCCACTAGGTCAGCCAGAGGGACTGGCAGTTTCGGATGCTCCACCGGCACATAGAGGCCCCCGTCTTCCGCAATCCCCTTAAGGATGGCTTGAGAAGCGGTGACACGGTTTTCTGGGTTACGAGTACTTTGGTAATATAAGGTCATGGTGACTTCCCTCTTTTCACGTTAAATCTTCACTTGGTCATTATACCATAAGTCAGGTGGACTTGACAGGGCCAAGGAAGGCAATTAGAATGGGACTATTAACGATGCCGAGGTGAATCAATGAAACGTGCACTCTCCTATGTCTTCCCTAAGACCATCCCTATTATGACGGGCTTTCTCTTCCTAGGTTTCTCCCTAGGCATGTTAGCCGTCAGCAAGGGATTCCCCCCCTACTTGCCGGTCTTAATGTCCCTCTTTATTTTCGCTGGCTCCATGGAGTTTGTGACCTTGCAGCTCTTGCTTGCTGCCTTCAACCCACTCCAGGCCCTGCTCTTGACCCTCATGGTCAATGCCCGCCACCTCTTCTATGGCCTGGCCATGTTGGACAAATACCATCATCTAGGCTGGCAGCAACCCTATCTAATCTTCGGCATGTGCGATGAGTCCTTCTCCATTAATGTGACGCTAGACCTACCGCAAGACCTGGACCGAGGCTGGGCCTACTTCCATGTGACCTGGCTCAACCAGTTCTATTGGGTCTGCGCGACGGCCATGGGGGCTTTTATTGGTCCCTACCTGCCCATTAATATCAAGGGCATGGACTTCGTCCTCAATGCCCTCTTCATTGTCTTGCTGATTGAACAATGGCGTTCCCACCGTCAACACTCCGCTGCCTTTATTGGCTTAGGCGCATCGGTCCTCTGTTTGGTTCTCTTTGGACCGGAAAACTTTATGATTCCGGCCATGATCCTCATGTTAGTCCTCTTTGGCTACCGCTACTGGCAGCAGAAGCAGCAGCAAGACCAGGAGGTGAGCGCATGACACCCTGGCAGCAAGCGATTACCATCGCCCTAGTCGTTCTAGGAACCGTGCTGACACGTTTTCTAGCCTTCTGGATCTTCCCAGCTCACAAGCGGCCACCAGCCTTCGTAAGCTACTTAGGCCAAGTGCTACCCACTGCCGTCATGGGACTTCTAGTCGTCTATGCCTTCCGCCATCTCAGCCCCAGTCTTCCCCAGGACAGTCTACTCATGATTGGCGCAGCCCTTATCACAGTTGTCTGCCACCTGTGGAAGCGTAACTTCCTCCTTAGCATCGCGATGGGCACTGCCGTCTATATGATGGGCTTACATTTAATAGGATAAGAAAAACGAGCTAGGAAGCATCCTAGCTCGTTATTTTTATATTCAATTAAACTAGCACATTCAAGAGACCCATAAGTCCCATGCCTAGGAAGACGGCATAGGGAATGATTGGGCGCTTAGACTGGCGGACCACCTCCTGATAGAGGTCTACAAAGGCCACATAGAAGAGATAGCCAGCCATAAGTTGATTGAGGACGGCTAGGCTAATTAAGGAGCCCATGCCCTCGATTAGGACAAAGCCAAGGCCTAGCCCAGCTAAGTTACCAAGCACCAACCAGAGCCAGGTGCCAGCCTTAGCTGGACGGCTTAATTCTCGAATGGTCATAGCTTCCACTAAGGCGTGCGGCGCCGTTAGGAAGAGATAGGCTGTCCCTAACCAGGGATTGACTCGGCAGAGGCTGTAAATCAGGACCCCTTCCAGCATATTTTGGAGGGTGAAGGCCCCTAGGCGCAGGCGCCCGCTCGGTGCCCAGCCAACAAAGGAATGAAGACCTGACATGAGAATAACTGGGGTAAAGAAGAGAATGAGGCTAAACAAAGTAGCCATGCGGAAACCCAAAATCCCCATAAGGGTGGGCTGGGTAGAAGGCAATAAATCGAAGAAAACTAATTCAAGCCAGATGCCGCAAGTCAACAAGAGTAGTTGGCTGCGAACCCAAGGCCGTTGCTGCAACTTAGGGCCTAAGTGCCAGCCCCAAAAGGTGGCCAAGGCATAGGCGGTCATGCCCAAACCTAGGCCTAACCAAGCAAGTGGGCTCATGTTAACACCCCAAATTCATAGCCTTGAGACTTGAAGTAATCAATAATGTGAGGCAGGGCCTCAATGGTCAATTGCTTATCTGATGCATCGTGCATGAGGATGACCCGCACCTTGGCATCTGGCGCTACATAGAAGGATTTTTCCATATAGGCTAACATGTCGCTCGGCGTGGTTGGTCGGGCAGACGGTGTTTCCGCGTCGCCAGACATGCCATTCCAGTCCATCCAGTCAACATCTAGTTTCTTAAGGGAGGCATCCAGTTCTTCGGTCCCCTTCCAGGACATATGGCCACCTGGATAACGCCAGACAGCCGTGTGGAAATCCCGACCTAGCACTTCCTGCATAGAGGCCTGGGTTTCTTTGACTTCCTTGACTACTTGATTGACATCGACTACCCCGCCCGGAAAGAGACGATTGTAATCATGACTGTAGGAGTGAATCCCGATGGCGTGTCCCTCGCGAATTTGCCGTTCTAACAAGGGCCGGGTCTTGTCTCCCACCGTCTTGCCAATCACGAAGAAGGTGGCCGGCACCTTTTTAGCCTTTAGAATATCTAAAATCTTAGGCGTCACTTCAAAGTTAACCCCGTCATCGAAGGTTAAAAATACTATTTTTTTATCTGAGGCTTTAGAATCGTAGAGTAGCTTACGCACATCCTGAGCCTTATAGGCATAGGAATTAGCCGCTTGGTTATGGTTAGATCCCTTAACCAGTTCTTGGGGCTTGCTTTCTGCTTCCTTCTTACTGGACTCTTGACTAGCTGAAGACTGAGATTGACCCGTTAAGGCTAACTGACTTGAGCTAGTCTCTTGGGAACTGTTCTGTCCTTCAATGGTCTGTAAGAAGAGCATGACGGATAAGACGCAGACAATAGAGACCAGGCACAAAATAAGTGCCAATAAGCTATTATAAAGTAGATTCTTCTTGTCCTTTGACCGCATGCTATCGCCCTCACTATATTCATATCCTTGACTACAATCCTATTATACTCCACTCATCCAGAAAATGCGACACTTTCTTATGATTTATGCCAAGTATTTTCTTACTTCACACAAAAATCACCTCGCCTAGAATGCTTTCTAAAGCGAGGTGACTAGCTATTCTTTATTAAGCTTCATGATCCTCGTTTTGACTGTCATCCGCAGACGCTTGAGTCTTGCGACGACGGAAGAAGAGAATAGCGCCGGCTAAGGCTAGTAGGGCTAAAGCCAGTGGCGTTAACCAAGCCATGACTTGCTCACCCGTTGATGGCAACTTCCCGTCCTTACGTTCCACATTAGAAGTCTTAGTGGCCGTCACCTTGTCAGATGAAGCACTAGAACTGGATGATGCCGCAACTTTTTCAGCTAATTGAATGGTCCGCTTAGCCGTCTGTCCGTTGGCTAGCGTTAATTTAATCTTAGTTTGATCCAATTGGTAAGGCTCAGGTACTGCTACCACATAGTAGTCGTAGTCCCCTGCCTTGAGATCAGTAAAGGTCACTTTACCTTGAGCGTCCGTCTTCAAATGTTGACTGCCAACTGCTAAGGTCACATCCGCTACTGCCTGGCCTGAAACATTGACTACATTGAGTTCTAAGCTAGCTGCTTGAGACTTACGGCGCACCTTGAGTTCTGGATGTAAATCCGCCCCTGGCGCTACATCTAAGGTTTGGGCACCTGTTTCAGCTTGATAGCTGTCTGGCACTTCCTTAATGCCATAAGTATACTTGCCTGCTTCTAAGGCTTCAAAGAGGATATTCCCTTGGTCATCCGTTTGGCCTTCCAACTCACCTAAGTAAACTGTCACACCTGGGACCACCTGGTTGTTTTCGTCTACAACTTTAACCGTTACATTGGCTACTGCCTGTTGACGTTGAACGGTCAAAGTGATGGAGTGGTCAGTGTCAGCAGGTAATTCAGCATCACCTGCTTGGGCGCCGGTATAATTCTCTGGCAAGTTGACAATCTCATAGTGGAAGGTCCCTGGGGTCAAGCCTTTGAAGACAGCTTGGCCGTATTCATTAGTGACTTGAACCTGGTCGCCAATCTTGACGCTAACGCCTGGCACTTCCTTGCCGGCATTGTCCAAGATTTTAACCGTCAGGTCGCGTTTCTCAGTTTGAGAAGAAGATGAGCTTGAAGCGGAAGCTTGGTCCTTACGGGTTACTTGCAAGGTAATGGAGTGATCCGTATCCGTTGGCAATTCAGCTTCGCCGCTTGGCGTTCCTTCATAGCCGTCTGGCAACTTGGTCACTGCGTAGCGAACCATCCCTGGTGTCAGCCCCTTGAAGTGAGCATCCCCATTCTCGTCCGTTACATCTGTCTGGCCTTCAACCGTTACAGTGACACCCGCAACAATCTTCTGGTCTTGGTCTAAAATTTTGACCGTCAGATCACGTTTGGCTGCAGGAACTGCTGGATTTTCAGCTTTCTTGGTCACTTGTAAAGTAATGGAATGGTCAGTGTCGCTTGGTAGTTCTGCGTCACCACTTGGCGTGCCTTCATAACCGTCTGGCAAGTCAGTCACGGCATAGTGAACCGTCCCTGGCGTTAAGCCTTTGAAGTGGGCATCCCCATTCTCGTCCGTTACAGCTGTTTGACCTTCAACGGTCACCGTCACACCTGGTACAAGTTTTTGTTCTTGGTCTAAGATCTTAACCGTCAAGTCACGCTTAGCAGCTTGAGATTCAGCCTTCTTAGTTACTTGTAGGGTAATTGAGTGGTCGGTGTCGCTTGGTAATTGAGCTTCACCACTTGGGGTCCCTTCGTAACCGTCTGGTAATTGGGTGACCGCATAGTGAACCGTTCCTGGCGTTAAGCCTTTGAAGTGGGCATCCCCATTTTCATCCGTCACGGCTGTTTGACCTTCAACGGTCACAGTGACACCTGGTACAAGTTTTTGTTCTTGGTCTAAGACCTTAATGGTTAAGTCGCGCTTAGTCACTTGAGACTCAGCTTTTTTAGACACTTGTAAGGTAATAGAATGGTCGGTGTCACTTGGGAGTTCAGCTTCACCGCTTGGCGTACCTTCATAGCCTTCTGGCAATTGGGTCACAGCATAATGAACTGTTCCTGGCGTTAGATCCTTGAAGTGGGCATCCCCATTCTCGTCCGTCACAGCTGTTTGGCCTTCCACGGTGACCGTGGCACCCGGCACAATTGCTTGCGCTTGGTCTAAGACCTTAATCGTCAAGTTTCGCTTGGCTGCTGGTGCTTGGCTAGCGGATTGGGCTGGCGCTTGTGGCGCACTGCCTGCCCCATCTTGGTCAGACAGGGTAACGGCTAACTTGGACACCATCTTTTGATGATCAGCACTTTCTAAGTCTGGGCCTGCCTTCACTTCGAAGGTCACTTCATAGTAGGACTGACCTTGGTCGTCTGTCTTGAGACTCCCCTTGTCAGACTGTTCCTGTAATTGCTTGTTGGCGGCGATATCTTGTTCTGACCGCTTAGGAATAGAAGTTTCAACTTTTTGTGCCTTGAGGACTTTGTCCGCACGTTTGAAACCTTGACCATCATACAAGCGTAAACGATACTTACCTGCGCTTAACTTAGGTGCTTCGCTAGCTTGGGCGTCAGATTCATGACGATAAACGACATTGCCTGCCTCGTCCAGGATTTCATAGGTTGCATTTTCCTGACGTTTTGGCGGATTGGCATCAACTTGCAACAGAATATCCACCGATACTTCAATCGGTGAGTTAGGATTCACTTGTGCTAGGACCAGTCCAGAAGGTACATAGGTCGCTAACATTCCGGCAACTGCAAGGGCAGCTCCAATTTTTCTTAAGCGATTCATACTCTCGCCTCCTTTACCCATATATTACCACATTCAATTGACCCTGTGGGGCATGTCAATAAGAAGTCTAGATTAAATCAATAATCTTCATCATAAATTCATAAATAGGAAAAAATTGACACTTAGGCACCCCACCCCTATCCCCATTGTATAGGCAAATAAAGCCCTCTCACAAAAGCAGCCAAGTTAGCCAGTCCTCTAACACTATCTTGCTAGCAGGCCTAGCTAATTATGCCCACAAAAATAAGCCTGACCCCCTGCCTAGGCAGCTGGTCAGACTCTCTTACTTCATAACGTCCCCGGCAGGAATTGAACCTGCGGCATTCCGCTTAGGAGGCGAATCCTCTATCCTACTGAGGTACGGGGACTAGGTGCTCTTAGCACATGATTTATTATAACACATGTCCGCCCTATCCGACGAGCCTTGCAAGCTCATAGATAAGAAAAGAGACTGGTTGCCCAGCCTCTTCTTCATGGCTTATTTTGCTAAAGCTTGGTTAGCGGTGATAATGGCTACCTTGTAGACATCTTCTTCCACGCAACCACGAGATAAGTCAGAGATTGGCGCGTTCAAACCTTGTAAGATTGGACCTACAGCTTCATAGCGACCCAAACGTTGCGCAATCTTGTAGCCGATGTTACCTGATTGGAGGTCTGGGAAGATATAGACCGTCGCATGACCGGCTACTTCAGAACCTGGTGCCTTTTGGTCAGCCACGATTTCTGAGTAAGAAGCGTCAAACTGGAGTTCCCCGTCGATGAGAATTTCTGGCGCTAATTCTTGCGCCAACTTAGTTGCTTCTACAACCTTGTCTACTTCAGGAGCCTTAGCTGAGCCCTTGGTTGAGAAGCTGAGCATGGCCACGCGTGGCTCGATGTCGAAGATTTTAGCAGTGTGCGCAGATTCTACTGCGATTTCAGCTAATTCTTGTGGTGAAGGGTTAATGTTGATAGCGCAGTCTGCAAAGACTAATTTTTGACCATCGCTCTCAGCTGGCACCATGATGAAGGCCCCAGATGTACGGGTAATGCCTGGCTTGGTCTTGATAATTTGTAAGGCTGGACGAACGGTGTCACCGGTGGAGTGAACGGCCCCGCTAACTAAACCATCTGCTAAGCCCATGTAGACCAACATAGTCCCGAAGTAGGACACGTCTTTGAGCAAGTCGCGCGCTTGCTCTTCAGTAGCTTTGCCCTTACGGCGTTCTACGAAAGCTGCTACCATGGCATCATAATCTACATAAGTTTCTGGGTCGATAATGGTGAAGGCATCGATATTCCAGCTGTTTTGCGCTGCCAAGGCCTTGACTTCTTCTACATTCCCTAAGAGGATTGGCTCAACTAAGTCATCTACACGTAGACGAACAGCTGCCCCTAATACACGTTTGTCGTTAGCTTCTGGGAAAACAATCTTGAGGTGTTTGCCCTTGATGTTGTTAGCTAAGCGTTTGAACATTACCATAAAATTTGGCCACTTCCTTTTTCTAGTGATAAAACTCTAACTCCTAGTTTACACCCTTTAGGACTAAAAAAAAAGTGTTCAGTCTAAAAAAAATAAAAAAGGCGCAAATCTTTTAGATTCCGCCTTTGGTCTGTTTTATATGAGAATTAATCTGTACTAGTGTTTTTCATGAGAACGCACTACTTTTGGGGCCCGTTTCAGGGCTAGCATGCCATAGGCCAACAAGAGGAAGACCGCCAAAATGGAGACAAAATATTTGCCGAAGCCCCACCAGCCAATACGGTCAATATTGAGGAAGAAGTAAGGATAAGGCGAGGCCTTCTCATTAGGGATGGGCAGGTGGAAGACAGCGCCCCGTATCAGGGCAAAAGTCATATAAATAAGGGGTAATACCGTCCAGGTCAAGGGCTCAAACCAACGATAGTGGCCCTTGGCATCATAGAGCAGCCAATCTAGGATGACCAGAACAGGCGCGATAAAATGCAGGGCGAAGTTCTGGACCCGCCAGAACTGTTCAGCTGTCGCAGTCGGCATCAACAAGACTAGATAGACGAAGAAGGTCAGGAGAATGGCAGTTGTCACGGCCCCCTTGATGCGGGTCAGTCTAGCGGATGGCGCCGGTCGCCCTAGCACTAGCCAAGCGAAGAAGGCTAAGACTAGGATGTTGGATAACAAGGTGTAGTAGGTTAACTGGTGCCATTTATTAGGATAGAGATTGAAGGTTAGGCCTACGAGTTCTGTTAGGACGATGAGGCTGGGGAGAATTAGGCGACGTGCTTGCAAGATGTAAGACTCCTTTGTTTAATTTATTTACTGGCCTATTCTAGCATAGGCACAGCCAAATGAAAAGGCTGTCGAAAATTTGTCATTTTATTGCCTCAGCTACTTATCAAGCCTGCAAAAATAGGCTATAATAGTACTATCTTTTATTGGAGGGAAAACCATGTCAGATACGTCATTATCACCATTTGTAGATTTTATTAAGAAAGCCTGCACCAAGAAAGCAGCACTTCTGGAAGAAAGCCTAGGTCGCTATGCAGCGCGCTCTATCTATGCCGGCGCCTTCTTGACCTTGTCAACCGCTGCTGGGGCTGTTGCAGCTGATCAAATCAACACCCTGCACCCAAGCTTAGGTCGCTTCTTCTTCGCCTTCATCTTCGCCTTCGGTTTGGCTTACGTTGTCTTCCTCAACGGGGAGCTGGCTACTTCCAACATGATGTTCCTTACAGCAGGTGCCTACAGCAAGGCCATTGACTGGAAAAAAGCACTCAAAGTTCTCTTAATCTGTTCCATCTTCAACTTAGTTGGGACCTTGTTCGCTGGCTACCTCTTAGGTAACACCGCAGCCTTCGCTAATCTCAATGAGAACTCAGCCATTGTCGGTATTATCCAAACGAAACTCGCGCGTGGCAACGGCCAAGTCTTCCTTGAAGGGATTGTGGCTAACGTCTTAGTTAACATTGCCATTCTCTGCTTCGTCTTAGTTAAGGATCAAGCAGCACGCTTAAGCTTAGTGCTCTCTGCTATCTTCATGTTTGTCTACATGACCAACGAGCACGTGGTAGCTAACTTCGCTTCTATGTCTATCTTGCTCTTCTCACCTTTCAAAGGAGCTAAAGGTTTTGAATTAGTCAATGTCCTACGCCACTGGGGTGTTTCTTACCTTGGTAACCTGGTAGGTGGCGGCCTCTTAATCGGGATTGTCTACACTTGGCTTAACCAAACCAAGACCAACTACCAAGAACAAGTTTAATCAGTCAAATCCAGTCTGGGCTTTGCCCGGGCTTTTTTTGTGGGCAAAAACAAAAAGGTTGAAGCAGTAAAACGAGCTTCAACCTTTTGAGTCTAGTTTATTTGAGGACGCGGGCAATGGCCGCTTCTAAGCGTTCTTGGGTTGGATAGGCCAGGAGTTGATCTTGCAAGGTCTTCATAGCGGTCCAGTCCGTCCGACTTAGGAGCTGCTTAAAGCCCGCTTCAATGGAGTCTGGCCGCTTGAGGCTAGCTACCAAGGCGGCATCAGCCCATTCTAGTCGCGCCGCATAGTCAAACTGGTCATAATCATGGGGAATGACCAAGGCCGGCTTGCCATGGCGGATGCTGGCATAGAGGATGCCGGCCCCACCGTGGTGGATGACGTAATCGACATGAGGTAGAACCGCCTCGTAATCAATGTACTGATAGCGGTAGACATTGTCCATAATGGCCTCTACCGGTTGGTCTTGGCGGGCTTCACTGCCAGCCGTCACCAAAAAGCAAATATCCGGATGAGCCTGAGCCAGACGCTTGACGATAGTCAGCAGGGATTCCTTGCCCCAAGGTAGCAGGGTCCCATTGGTCACCAAGACCGTTGGCAGGTCGCTTGGTAAGCGGAAGTCAGCTACTGGCTTCTTAGGATAGGTCGGGCCCAACCAGGTCAGATGAGCTGGAAAATCCTTGCGGAACTCCAATTCTTCCATACCTAGAGCCAGAATAGCATAAGGCGAATAGAAGCCCTCTTCGCCATTTTCACGATAGAGCTTAAACTGCTGATAGATGACGGGGTCGAAGCGCTTAAGGGCCTTCTTAACGAAGAGACGATAGACTAGACGCTTGAAGCCATGGACGGCGCCCCGCCCTAGACGGTTGCGCAAGGCTTGGCGCCAGTTACTTGGTGGCTTGAGCCCCCCTAAGAAGGCTGGTGCGTCGGTCTTACTTTCGATTGAAAAAGGTGTCGGGTCGGTAGTCAACCATGGCAGGCCTAGCTTATCACAGACCATGCCTAGGGGCGCGAAGACAAAGTCCACGGTCGCCACATCTGGTTGGGTCTCTCTCAAAATAGCTTCCACCTGGGTCATAAGGTCCTGACACATGATGATGGCAGCCTGAATCTGCCCGTAGAGGGTGGAGGCATTAAGTTTGGTATCGGTCGAGGCAATGTTGTCGAAGACATCTGGTTGATCAGGCAGGAGGGCCTGGCACTTAAAGCCCAAAGCCTGGACTACCGGCACCTTGGTCACGCCTGTATAGACGGTAATATCATAGTTAGGATTATCTAATAAGGGTTGCATCAAGCCCAGAACGGGATAGAGATGCCCACTTAATGGGGGGGCAAACACGGCCAGTTTGATGACGCTGCGGGTCATAGTCGTCCCACTCCTTTTGTTCATAAATTCATCTCACTGCTCTAGTGTGAACCATCTCAGCTTAATAGTCAACGATATTTGCGAATTTTTTAGATTAAGTTTGCATAACGCCAAGTAAAAAGGACAGGTCTAATAACCTGTCCTTCTAGCTTAATCTTCGCCAATAATCCGTACTTCTGGCTCCATGAAGACCCCAGTCCGAGCCCAGACCACCAGACGAATGTGTTCAATGACTTCCAAGTAGTCGGTAGCTGTCGCATGGTCTACATTGACAATGAAGCCCGCATGCTTAGTCGAGACTTGCGCCCCACCGACTTGATAGCCCTGCAGGCCAGCATCTTGAATGAGCTTGCCGGCAAAGTAACCCTCAGGTCGCTTGAAGACTGAACCGCAAGACGGAAATTCTAGCGGTTGCTTGCTTTGACGCAGGTGGGTCAACTCAGCCACCTTGCTATCAATGGCGCTCTGATCTCCTGGCGCTAAATCGAAGGTAACGCCTAAAATAACCTCGTCCCCTTCTTGGAAACGACTGTGGCGATAGCTGAAGTCGCAATCTGCTCCCGCGTAGGTCTTGAGCTGGCCTTCACGCGTCATGGTTTGCACCTGGCTAATGACGTCCTTGACCTCGCCCCCGTAGGCACCGGCATTCATATAGATGGCCCCACCAATGGAACCCGGAATGCCACAGGCAAATTCCAAGCCAGTCAGTCCGGCAGCAGCTGCCTGACGGCTGGCTTCAATCAAGGCCGCCCCACTGGCTGCCTTCAACTGGTTACCTTCTAGGACCAGTTCCTGCATGTCTGTTAGAATCATGACTAGGCCCCGGATACCACCGTCTTTGACGATGAGGTTGCTGGCATTGCCCAGAACGGTTAGAGGCAAGTTTTCTTGCTTGACTGCCGCTAGGACCCTTTGGACTTCTTCCACAGAACGTGGGAAGACTAAGAGATCAGCAGGCCCCCCGGTCTTGGTGTAGGTATAATTGGATAAGGGTTCATTGGCTTTGATAGTCAAAGTCCCTAAGCTATCTTGTAATTTGGCTAAATCCACCATAAATTAACCTCTTTTCACATAATTTACTGGTCTGCATCCTGGAGGACATGTTCCATCAGGATGGTATCATAGTAGCGGCCGCCACGGGCTACGCGTTGAGTCAGTCGACCTCGCTCCTGGAAGTCGAATTTCTTATACAGGCCGATAGCTGGCAGGTTGTCAGCAATGACTTCCAGATGCAGGACACGCAGTCCCACCCCCTGGGCAAAGTCCAGCATGGTCTCCATCAAAAGGGAGCCAATACCATAGCCCCAATACTCGGCAATCAGGCAGACCCCGATTTCGGCCACATGAGCTTGTGCCGGCAGTCCTTGAGGCTGAACCGTCGCAAAGCCCACCAGCTGGCCATCCACTTCGCTGACTAGCATGAGGGCGTGGGGATGCTGGTCATATTGCTCGATAATGGTCACTTGCGCGTCCACATCATCGGAGCTATCGGCTAGAACCACATAGGGTGATTCCTGGCGAATCTGGCCCAACATACCCAAAATAGCGCGGGCATCACTGACTTCTGCCTGACGAATAATGACTTCTACATCCTGCTTATCTGGCATGGTCGCTTACCTCCTTGCTCCATTGGCTCAACCACTCTGGCTCCTGGCCACCCACCCATTGGATGGTCAAGACCCGGTCGTTGACCTCTTGACCGTATGAGAGTGCCAGGTCAAGATAGGCCGTCGGGAGTTCGGGTTCGATAAACTGAGCCCACTCCACCAGGACCAAGTCACCCTGCTGGCGATAGGAAGCCAAGTCCACCGTATCGGCGCCCCCTTCTTCCAGTCGGTAGGCGTCAATATGAATGAGACGAGGCGCCGCTTGGCCTTCCAAGTCATATTCTTTCACAATAGTATAGGTGGGACTCTTAATAGCTCGCGCAATCCCTAAGGCCTTGCCTAGTCCTTGGGTAAAGGTGGTCTTGCCAGCCCCCAGATCCCCTTCCAAGCGAATCCAGGTTCCTGCAGGTAAGACGGGAGCCAGGCTTGCTGCCAAGGCTTGGGTGTCTTGGGCTGAATGGGTCTCTACTCTCATGACGGCACTCCTTTTGACATGATATATTTCCTTCATTATATTATAACCAAAAGCCCGTCAAGACGGAAATAATATGCTAGCTAATCCGGTTACAATTGCGAAAGATTTGACTTTCCGCTTGATTCTTGGTAACGTATAGGTAACTACACTTAATCAGGAGGGTTCATATGAAAAACAAACGATTAGCACTTGTACTTGCGGCGATTGTCTTCTTAATTGCGATTATTATTGCCTTATGGGCTATTTTATCAGGGGTATTGAAGGGCAACCAACCAAGTCCTCAAGTCTCTGGCTCTAACATTGCCCAAGTTGTCTCATCTTCAGAATCTAGCTCTTCTGCTGCTTCTAGTTCTTCTGCTAGCACTTCTAGCGAAAGCCACAGTAGCGAATCCAAAGCTTCTGGCGAAGAAAAATCTACCACCGTTACCTTCAAGTTCTATGTACACGGCGAAGTCATCGGTAGCTTTGATGTACCAAATGCCGCTGGTAAGACCGTCTTCGAAGCAATGGAATCCAACAAGGAAATCCGCTTCAAATACAATGAAGAAGAACAAGTCATCGACAACTTCTTCGACAACGTTAACGACGGCGAAAACACCTGGGTTTACCTCTTAAACGGCCAAGTAGCTGATCACGGGGTTAAAACTCAAGTCCTCAAAGCCGGCGACTCCATCGACTGGTACTTCGGCACCATCGACGAAATCCCAACCTCTATTATTCCAGCCTCAGACGCTGAAGCTGAATAATCTCTCTATAGCCAAAGTAAAAGCGAGCCAGCCCAGCGCTGCCTCGCTTTTTTTGTGTGCTTGCTTCTTGGCTTATGGGCTTTCGACTCAGATTGAGCCCTTTTCCAGGGCTTGTCTCTTAGCTAGTTTGAGTCTTTTCCCTGGCTCCTGACTTTTGACCCAGTTTGTGCCTTTTTTCAGGCCTTCTCACCGAGCCAGTGGTCCACTCGACGGAGTGGACCACTGGCTCACGACTTTTTGCCCAGTTTGCCCCTTTTTCCAGGCTTTCTCGCCGAGCTAGTGGTCCACTCGACAGAGTGGACCACTGGCTCCTGACTTTTGGCTCAGTTTGCGCCTTTTCCAGGCCTTCTCGCCGAGCTAGTGGTCCACTCAAAAGAGTGGACCACTAGCTCCTGGCCTTTCTCCTGTTTCCACTCAACTGCGGCGAAGACGCAGGCCTTTTGGATAGTAGTTCTTGAGCACTCGACCGGTGACCTTGGCGAAGCCTAGGCCGTTGCCGCCCGCTAGGACTTGGTACCAACCATTTGGCTTGTCCTCTGCCAAATCGACCGTCTCGCCGGCCAGGTAGCGGGTGACTTGCTCTTCGGACAGGGCCACCTGGCTGACTGTCTCGTCCGGACGCAGCGCCAAGCCCAGAGCAAAACTAGGCTCGAAACGTTTCTTCTTGAACTCGCCCAAATGCAGACCCTTGTGGGCAATCCGTAATTTGCCTAAATCCGGCAGACCCTCTGGCAAGAGATAGAGATGGTCGCCAAAAGTCTGGAGGATGCCTGGCAAGGTCACGGTCAGATGACTAGCCGCAAAGTCCTGCCAGAGCTTAAGCTGCTCAGCCGTCACTTTAGCTTTGAGGGACTTGAATTTACGAGACTTGCCTTCAGTCTCCTGCCCCTCATAGCAGAACTTGGCCACAAACTGCCCCTCGCCCTGAAAATGCTGTGGATACATGCGGGCCGTCTCAGGATAGGTCAGGCCCGGTACCATGCCATTGAGCTTAGGCACCTCAAGCAAGGTCAGCGGATACTGTTCCAGTAACCAAGCCACAATGTCCTCATTCTCCTCAGGCGCCCAAGTGCAGGTCGAATATACCAAGGTCCCGCCTGGCTTAAGCATGAGTAGCGCCTGCTCCAGAATTTCTCGCTGCAGCGCCGCGCACTGGCTAGGATATTCCGGCGTCCAGTAGTCCATGGCCTCAGCCTGCTTACGGAACATACCCTCCCCCGAGCAAGGCGCATCCAGCACAATCAGGTCAAAGTAAGCCGCAAAGACCTGGGCCAAGCGCTCTGGCGACTCATTGGTTGCTACCACATTGCGAGCCCCGAAGCGCTCCAGGTTCTCAGCCAGAATCTTGCTGCGCTTGGGATGAATTTCGTTGGCTACTAAGAGGCCTTGGTTATCTAAGTATGACAGCAAATGGGTCGACTTGCCCCCAGGAGCTGCTGCCAAGTCCAGGACTTTGAGCCCTGGCGGGGGTGCGGCTGCCTGGCCCACCATTTGAGCGGCTGGTTCCTGAGAATAGACCAAGCCCGTCACATGGGCGGTCGAGCTGCCTGCCACCTTGCCATAGTAACCCCAAGGAGTGCCCGGCATGGGCTGGGCCGATTCAGGCAAAGCTGACTGACTGGCCTTGAGAGGGTTGACCCGGAAGCCCGACTCTGCCTCTAGCTTAAAGGAATCTAGGAAGGCCTGCCCCTCCTCTGGGCCCAATAGGGCTAAGTATTTTGCTTGAAATCCTGCTGGAAATGTCATGACCGGCCTCCTTATGTCTTCTCATTTTATTGTAGCGGGATAAAGTAGCAACTGCAAGCCCAAAAGGCCTTCCCAAAGACAAAAACACCCTGCCCTCAGGCAAGGTGCTTAAGAGATTATTCCTTAACAAAGACAACCTGATCCAACTTAAAGCCCTGATCTGAGACTTCAGTCAAGGTCAGAACTTCTTCGCCTAGCAGCCGAACCCGAATAGTGCCTTCTGACTGGCTCAGTTCTGGCTTCGTTAGCCGTAGATAGATGGTCCCTGTCTCTCTGACGTGGGCGTAGAGACCGGACACTTGATTCTCTAGGACTTCTACCATCTTATCTGGGTCTACTTCTTGGCCTAGCGCTTTCTGATAGGCGGCCACATCCAGCTCCAATCCTTGGCGAGCTTTCTCAATTTCCTGGCTGGTCATGCCGGGCTTGATCTTCTTAGCTAGCGCTCGCTGGTTGACGGTCATTAAAGTTTGGAAGGCTTGACTTTGCTTGGCAAGTTGCTCGGCATCAATCTCAAGCTCCATAACGCTTTCCGTGACGGTTACTTTCTTAATTAGGTGGGCAGATTGCGCTAGATAAGTCCCTGACAAGGCGTCAGCTTGAGCCAGGGCTAGACTAGGCGTGAGAAGGGATAGGACTAGCATGAAAGTTGCTAGAAGTGAATAAAATAAGGTCCGCTTGCTTGCGTACTGACGGTTGGTTGCTAGGGTATAGTGCGTATGACTCATGGTGTTTCCTCCTAACTCGCTAGATACCATAAATTAAGAACAATAATAGCCCGTGCTATTGAGGGAATTGACATTAAGCGACCTAGTTTCTTTCATTAAATTCACCTCTTGATTTAATGTTTTTTTTCATTATACACCAGTGTCAAGCAATATGGAAGCCCGAAAGTAATTCCACTATATATTCCGAAGACCCATTTGTTCTTGCCAGTAAAGGCATACGTCCATCCATGTCTCGCAAGGGAACCAGCATAGATAATGGCATGATGGAGTCCTTCTTTGGTATCTTGAAAACAGAAATGTTTTACGGATTTGAGAAAAATTTCAAGTCTCTGGATCACTGGAGCAAGCTATTACCGAGTATATTTTTTACTACAACAATAAACGCATTAAAGCAAAACTAAAAGGACTTAGTCCTGTTCAGTATAGAACTAAATCCTTTCAATAATATTTTTTGTCTAACTTTTTGGGGTCAGTACAATGACTCATAAATATTTTTTTGCAAGTTCAAATACTCCATGAGATTAATAACTTTATTATTTTCGCCAACTTTACTAATCGTATAAACATTCTCCAAATTTCTCAACATCAATTGAGAAATTTGGCTTTTTCCGTTGCTCAGTTAAAGCGTCCTTTAGTTGTATATTTCCTGTTAATATCCCTTTTGAAGCATAACATTGTTTTCAATGATCGCACCCGATTGTTGACACCCATTTTAGAACCTATCCTTTGATTTTCAATAAGCGTAAACTGTTTAATGTTACAAGTAAAGTTGCTCCCATATCAGCAAATATCGCTATCCAAAGTGTTAACCAACCGGGCATGACCAAAAGTAATGCCACTAATTTAATCGCCAAAGAGAAGGTAATGTTTTGCTTGATGATTGCTAAAGCCTTACGACTTAATTTTATTGTATATGGCAATTTACTCAAATCATCAGACATTAAGGCGATGTCAGCCGTTTCTAAAGCTGTATCAGTTCCAGCACCACCCATTGCTACACCAACGGTAGATGCCGCAAGGGCTGGAGCATCATTCACGCCATCTCCGACCATCCCCACACTTTGATGTTTTTCTCGAAGTTCTTTAATAAAATTAAGCTTATCTTCTGGAAGTAAGTCAGCTTTAATATCCGAAACACCAACTTGTTTTCCGATGGCTGTTGCCGTTCTTTGGTTATCGCCTGTTAGCATCACTGTTTCGATTCCCATATTGTTCAACTTGCCGATAACTTCTTTAGACGATTCCCTCATTTCATCGGCTACGGCAATAAACGAAAGAATTTCTTTTTCTGTCCCTAACACCATCACCGTTTTACCTTGAGTTTGCATATCGGCAATTTTTTCTTTTTTATCGCTTGAAATGCTTCCGTGTAATTCCTCAAAAAGATTTTGACTTCCCACATAATACATTTCATTATTTATTTTGGCTTTAACGCCTTTACCTGTAATGGATTGAAAATCCTCTACTGTTACTTCATTGAATTTTAATCCATTTTCTTCTGCTTTTCGCATAATCGCTGAAGCAAGAGGGTGCTGCGATCCTTTTTCAATGGCTGATGTTATGGTTATTAATTCATTTTCATTTCTACCATATGTCACAATGTCTGTTACAGCTGGAATCCCTTTGGTTAATGTTCCTGTTTTATCAAAGGCTATCGCTTTTAAGTGTCCTGCTGCTTCTAAATGGATACCACCTTTAATTAATACACCATTTTTCGCTGCATTTCCTATTGCTGTAACCACAGCAACTGGAGTTGAGACTACTAAGGCACAAGGACAACCAACCACTAATACAGCTAATCCTTGATAAATCCATTGGCTCCAGTCTCCGCCAAATAATGGTGGAACTACTGCAATTAAAAGAGCTAGTATGACAATAGCTGGTGTATAGTATTTTGCAAATTTATCGACAAACGCTTGAGAGGGGGCCCGTTCTGCTTGGGCTTCTTCTACCAAGTGAATGATTTTTGAAAGAGTGGTATCTTCAACTCGTTTTGTTACTTTAACCTCAAGTAACCCTTCTTCATTCAAGGTTCCTGCAAATACTTCATCATTTGTGATTTTCGTTACTGGAACACTTTCACCTGTAATCGCAGCCTGATTTAATGTCGATGTACCTTTAACCACTATTCCATCCATTGCTAACTTTTGACCGGGCTTAACTATCATGATGTCTCCAACTTGAATCTCATCAACATGAATCATCATTTCTTCATTGCCTCGTCGAATTAACGCTTCTTTTGGGGCAATATCCATTAAAGATTCAATAGATTGACGTGCTTTATCCATTGAATAACGCTCTAATGCCTCACTAATCGCAAATAGGATAACAACGGTTGCCCCTTCACCCCATTCACCAATAATTGCAGCTCCTATAATGGCAATAGTCATAAGCGTATTCATATCGAAATTTAATCTGCTTAAATTTTTGAGACCTTTAATAAATAACGAATATCCACCGATTAAAATGGACGCTGCATAACCAATTGTCGGTAGAACATGCTCTTCACCATACTGCTCTCCTAAGAACCAGCTAACTACAAGTAAAAGAGCTGATATATATACCTTAATGTTTTCTTTCTGCTTCCAAAAAGGTTCTCCTTCTACCCTTTGTACTTTTTCATCTCGAATTTTTAAATTTTCAAATGCTCCTGCTTTTTCTAATTCTTCAATGGTTGTCGTCCCTTTAACATAAACTTTAGATGCTCCGAAATTTACTTTCGCATCCTGAACACCGGGAAGTTCTTTAACATTATTTTCAAAAATGGCTGCACAGTTAGTACAAGTAAATCCTTGAACACGATAGGCTTTCATTTCTTCTTCGAACTGTTTTGCTTTCCCACTAGACATTGATCTTCACCTCTTTCTTAAGTGCCAATGCAATCATCATAATTTGTCTGATATGCTCATCATCTAATGAATAAAATGCAAGTTTTCCCTCTTTTCGAAACTTAACAATCCCTTGCTTATGGAGCGTTCGCAGGTGATGAGAGGCATTTGCAACCGTAACACCTATAATATTTGCAATATCACACACACACAGTTCGTCATCTTGACACAATGCATAGGTAATTTTTGCTCTATTTTTATCTGCAATAGCTTTTAACATTTGAGCAACACTAGAAATATCTACTGTCTGTAAATTACCTTGTATTCGATTGACCTTTTCTTCGTCATAATAATAAATTTCACAAGTATCTTTTTTAATCATATTCTCACCCCAATATCATTCAAGTATTTGCTTGAACATAGTATAGCCCTTTTCATTACTTAATTCAAGTGTTTTTTTGAGTGAATAAAAAAACACTTGGAGTACCCAATTCTAATAACAAAATAACCAATCTGCATAAGACTTTAAGTACATAACATTATTAGTATTGAACTTGTTGAGGAGGTGCTCTATGAATCAGCTTGAATTTCAGCGTAATCACCTACAAATGGACTATTACAGCGAGAGCTACCAAGATTTTGAACGTGACTTCTACCGCTACTCCAACATGAATATTCCATTGACCTTTCTGACTGATGATATCCTCAAAACAATGGCAACTTCTCGTAAGAATTACTTTGTCCTCAATAAGGAAAAGGCTAGAGATAACCGTGATCACTTCTTCATTTTCGACATAAGCACCTTAGATGAGAATCCACTAATCTATCGTTATACATATAAGAAAACTGCAACTTATATAGCCTCAAAATAGGAGTTCATCAAGTGATGACTCCTTTTTATAATTCCACACGAAAATAAATTGCCTCAACTTCCTCTATTAATTTACGAACCTTACTTTCAATCTCCTTAATTGTTTTAATAAACTCTTGATCATTTTTTCCACTAGGATCCTCAAGTCCCCAATCATCTTTTTTAACAGTGTAAGGTAAAATAGGACAAACGACATTACATCCCATTGTAATAAGATAATCCACTTCAGGAATGTCATCTAAAAGTTTTGGCTTTTGGGTCTCTTCCATATCAATTGCATATATTTCTTTGACAAGTCTTACTGCATCCTGATTAATTTGATCCTTTAATTCTGTTCCTGCAGAATATACCTCTATAGAATCTCCTGCAAATTTCTTTGTCAGTGCTTCAGCGATTTGACTTCTGCATGAATTGTGAACACACACAAAGGCAACTTTAGTTTTCTTCATTTTTCCTCCTATATCTGATAAAGTTTATCACCACAAAGATCTTCTTTTGTCCATTCAATAACGGCCAGTTTTCCTGAAGTATGATCTAGTATCTTGTTAATCCACTTAACTTCTTCAATTATCTTTATTTTATCTAACAAGACTTGTCTATCATCGGCAGATTTTTTGATTAGATCATCGAGTTGTGTAATTGAATTAATTCCTTGTTCTCTAAGTTTAATATTGAATCAGCCATTGTTTTGATATTGTATTTTCTTGCCCAAACTTCATAACCTTTGGCACTGACCCCCGTAAATGAGAATTAAATAAAAACACCTCCATGTGCATTTGATTATATTGTACCAAATCCAACTTGGAGGTGTTTTTATTTAATTCTCACTTTTTGGGGTCAGTCCTCACCACCCCTTCAACTATTTTATTCTTCAAACCGATGCTTAAACAAATTGCGAAAGACTTCAAAATAAGGATTAGTCGCCAAGGACTCGCCCACGGTCACAGCCGGGCCGTGACCTGGATAGAGGACATAGTCTTCTGGCAACTGAATCAACTCCCGATGGATGGACTGCATCAGCTCAATGTAGGAGCCACCTGGCAGGTCCGTCCGCCCGATGCTTTGGGCGAAGATGGTATCACCGGATAGTACGAAATGGTCCTCAGCAAAAATATAAGCCACATGGCCTGGGCTATGACCTGGCACGAAGACCACTTTGAAGTGGAAACCCGCCACTTCCTTATCCCCTAGATCCTCCCAGAGGACTTCTGCTGGACGCGCCGTAAAAGGCTGACCCCAGTAAGCCGACAGGTTGAGTTCGGGTTGATTGAGGAAGCCTGACTCCACTGGATGCATATAGAGTGGAATGCCATAACGGTCCCGCACCGCATCCACCGCCCCGATATGATCGTGGTGGGCATGGGTCAGAAGGATGGCCTGTGGCGCCCAACCCTTGGACTCAATCCAGTCCAGAATCTTAGGCGCGTCAGCCCCTGGATCGATTAAGAGGGCCTGGCCTGCTTCATTGACGACTGCATAAGTATTTTCCTCGAGTGACCCGACGGTCAGCTGATGAACAGTAAGCATCTTAGTCCTCCCCTTCCTCATCTTGAAGGTAAATCCGTGGAATGCGATCGCTGAGCCCGCAGAAGATTTCATAGGAAATGGTCCCAACCAGGCGAGCCAAGTCTGCTGCGTGGTTCTCTAAGTGATGGTCCTGACCAATCAAGGTAACGGTGGTTCCCACTGGCACTTGATGTGGCAAGCGAATCATCAGTTGGTCCATATTAATGACGCCAAGGACTGGGCAGGCATGGCCTTCCACCAAGACAGGAATGTCCTTGTAGTGGCGGAACCAACCGTCTGCATAGCCGATTGGAATGGTCGCAATCCACTCCTCTTCCTGGGCTTCATAGGTTGCCCCGTAGGAAATCTTGCTGCCCTTTTCCACTTGCTTGACGTAGACAATTTCTGAAATCAATTGGAGGGCTGGCTGCAAATCAATGGGCAGGCTAGAACGCTCATCCTTAGGATGCATGCCGTACATGGAGATGCCGAAGCGCTCAATGGAAGAAACAGGTTGGCGCTTGAACCAAACGCCCATAGCGGAGTTGGCATAGTGTCGCACAGTGACTGAGTCTGGCACAGCGGTCAGCAGCTCCTGCCACTTAGCCCACTGGGTCTCCACATAGGCAGGGTCACCCCCGCCGGCAGTTGAGAAGTGGGTGTCGACCCCTTCCCAGTTGACCCATGGAAAGGCCTGAATGCCCTCAGCGAAGGCTTGGACTTCTTCTACTGTCCTTAGGCCGATGCGCCCCATGCCCGTATCCAAGGCCAAATGCACCTTGAGCTTAGCATCATCCAAGAGGCTTTCTTGTTGGTTGGACACTAACTGAGCCCAGGCTTCCTGGAACCAGATTAGGTCAGAGACAATGACGGTCAGGCGATAGTAGACCAGCTCAGCGATGGCACGAGGGTCTACCAAGCCCAAGATTAAGATAGGCTGGGCTAGGAGGCCTGCTTGCCGGAGTTCAATCCCCTCGTCAACGGTGGCAACGGCCAAGCCTTGCGCGCCGGCTGCCAGGGCTGCCTTGGCTACGGCAACTGCCCCGTGCCCGTAAGCGTTAGCCTTAACAACGGCGTAGAGGGCCTGGTCTGGCTCCAGATGACGCTTCATTTCCCTCACATTGTGTTGAATTGCATTGAGATTAATTATCGCCACTGTTGGGCGGTGTTCACTGGCTTGTGACATAAGACTTTCCTACCTTTTACTCTAATCTTCTCTAGTCAAATACTGGTCCAAAGCCGCCTGCAAGCTGGCTTCGTCTTGCTCAATCAGGACGGTGGCCGTGGCATAGTGGTCCGAATGACTGATGCTGAGCTGGACGCCTGCCGTCAGGGGGGCTACCGCAAAATAAGGGGCACCCGATGGCTTGTTGGCAATGCTCATATCGGTGAAGCGAATCCGGCCAATACCTGTCCCCAAGGCCTTGACATAGGCTTCCTTGGCGGCAAAGCGGCCGGCCAAGAATTCGAGGGCCCGATGCTCCTTCATGGTCTCATAGCGATCCAATTCCTCTGTCGTCAAGACCTTAGACGCAAAGCGTGGCGACCGCGCCACTGCTTCTTGAATTCGGTCGATTTCAATAATGTCAGTTCCAATACGCACGATCGCCACGCTCCTTTGGGCTTATTCTCTGGTTAGTTGGTTCGTTTTTTAATGGTATATTGTTTCTTGCCGCCGTCCGCCTTAGGCTTGCCTACAGGCTTAGCAGCTGAACGTGGCCGCTTGTCCTTGCGGTCAAAACGTTCCTTATGACCATGATCTTGACGGTCGCCACGGTCCTTGTGGAAGTCCCGCTTCTTACCGTGATGACCACGACGACCGTTGCCGCCACCCTTGCCAGTCTTGTAACCACCAGACTTGCGGTGGGCATTTGGCAATGGTTTTTGTGGTGAGATTTGAACTTCTACTTGGCTGTTGCTAGATAGGATTTGCCCTAACATAGCCGCTACCAAGTCGTTCGCTTGATAGTGGTTGAGTAGGAGTTTGGCCGTGTTGCGGTGCTCATCAGCATCGCCGGCTTCCAAGGTCTCATTAAGCTGATCAATCAGTGATTGAACCTGACCTGCTTGCGCCTCCTTCAAGGTTGGCGGCTTCATTGGTTGCATACGTTTGCGGGTCAAATCTTCGATAACGCGCAGGTAAGACATCTCCGCTGGCGTCACGAAGGTGATGGACATGCCTTCGTTGCCGGCACGGCCTGTACGGCCAATACGGTGAACGTAAGATTCTGGGTCCTGACTGATATCATAGTTGTAGACGTGGGTTACGCCGGAAATATCCAAGCCCCGCGCCGCCACGTCAGTTGCTACCAAGAGCTCTACTTGACCTTGACGGAAGGCATTGATGACGCTAGTCCGCTTCTGTTGCGGAATGTCACCGTGGATGAGTTCAGCATTGTAGCCGCGTAGGCTGAGGCCCCGTGCCACTTCGTCAACCCGCTTCTTAGTACGGCAGAAGACAATGGCTTGTGTTGGCATCTGAACATCCAACAAGCGAGTGAAGATATCAAACTTCTCGTCATCCCGGCATTTGATGAAGAACTGTTCAATCAAGTCAGCGGTCATTTGCTTGGCTTCAATCTTGACGTGAGCAGGTTCCTTAAGGAATTGGTCTGCTAGGCTGCGGATTTCAGGTGGCATGGTCGCTGAGAACAAGAGGGTCTGACGTGAAGCTGGCGTGGTTGCCACGATTTCCTTGACGTCTTCAATAAAGCCCATGTTGAGCATTTCGTCGGCTTCGTCTAGGACTAAGGTCTTGAGATGCTTGAGGCTAAGTGCCTTACGACGCATCAAGTCTAGAATACGACCTGGCGTCCCAACCACGATTTGCGGTTGGTTACGCTTAATCCATTCGATTTGCTTACCGATGGAAGAACCCCCGTAGACCACATAAACACGGGCACGTTGGTACTTACCGAGGCGGTAGAGTTCTTCTTGTACTTGGATGGCTAATTCCCGGGTTGGGGCTACCACCAAGCCTTGGATGGCAGATTGGTTCTTGTCCAATTTATTGAGCATTGGCAAGCCAAAGGCCGCCGTCTTCCCGGTCCCTGTTTGGGCTTGACCAATCAAGTCTTGGCCTTCTAAGGCCACAGGCACTGCTTGTTGTTGGATCGGGGTTGGCTCTTCAAAGCCCATATCGGCTAGCGAGTCGAGCAAGGGCTGAATCAGGTTAAGTTCTGTAAATTTCAAAGGTATATCGTCTCTTTTCTATCTAAAATTTTGGGGTTGATTCCAGTGGCATCTTGTCATCAAGACATCAAAATTGACCGCCGGCGATGCCGAATCCGTCGGCCATCAAGCGGTCAAGTTACACATGTTGCTTTGTTAACGCGTTGTATGGTTGTAACCTCTAACTCTTAGTGTACCATGACTAGGAGGGAAACACAACTGAGAGGACTAGGCAAATGACATCACGTCCTGCTTAGAAACCGTGACTTTAGAAGCCATAGCTCATCTAGCCTAATTCAACTCCATCCTTGAGTCGGCTACCTCTAAGAAATCTGGGTCGTGGGTTACGACAAGCACTGCCTTTCCTTGGTCAGCAAATGATCTGAGTAATTGGATGATGATTGCCTTATTATCCGCATCTAGGGAACCAGTTGGCTCATCGGCTAGAATGAGACGACTGTCACGCAATTTGAGTCGAGCCAAAGCTAGGCGTTGCTTCTCTCCGCCTGACATGGTGTAGACCTTGGTCTTAAGTGGCAAGTCGAGATTCACTGCCTCTAAAGCTGCTAACATGGCCTGTCGGCTAGCTTGAGACTTAGGCAGATAGTGACTGGCTAGCTTAAGATTCTGCTCGATGCTTTCATTGTCGATAAGGGCGAAATTTTGAAAAACATAGGAAATTGCTTCCCGTCGCAATTTCATGGCTTGACTGCTGTAGGGTGCAGGTGCGGGCTGTCCAAACAGTTGGTATTGGCCCGCATCATAATGAGTCAAAAGACCTAAAATATTGAGTAGCGTAGACTTGCCGCTACCACTTTTGCCATGAATAACTGTAAAGGAATGTGCAGGGACATCTAGATTGACGTCCTTAAGGACTTGGTGTCGGCCAAAATTTTTATCCATATGGGCTAAGTGTATCATGTATTTTCGCCTCCTTGAATGTAATCGACAATCCGACGTCTGGCAATAGAGCGAATACTGTATCCTATCATTGCCAACTCAGCTAAAGTCATTAAGGCAAGGGCCAGATAAAACTCACCCGCCATGTCATTCCCCCAAATATACAAGACGTAGATGAAGGCTTGAATCGCTAGAATGAGATAAAGCCAAGCAAAGGAATGGGATAAGGAATAGCCATGAAGGTATTTTACGGCAATCTTATTAGCATAGACTTTAGTGTATAACAAGACCGTTAGTAGCATGATGCCAAACAACAAGTAGACGGCAAAGCCAATTTGACTTAGATAGGTCACACTTTCCCCAATAATTAATTTATAGCGTTCTTCCTTGACCTTGGAGATAGGCAGGAGGTAGGCAAAATTGTCATCTTGGGCCAAGTCCTTGAGCAGATTCTTTAAATCCCTATAGTCTTGCGCAGTCATCATCGACATATCAATCTTAGCTCGAGACTCTAGCCCATTTCCCCCTATATACCACCAATTGAGGTCATAATCATTGTACTTCTGAACCAGAAAAATCACATCTTCAGCTAGCTTACGACCAGGATGATTGAGGTCAACAATGGCTTGCTTGCTATCGCGAACGTAGATTTCCACATCTTGTTCAAGCACTTCCGTATTCCTGTTTTTTTCTGCATAATAGTCCCTAATTTCTTTGAGATATGGCAAGAGTGTGTCAGGCACTATTACGATACGTTTAGGCGACTCTGTATCTACTTTTATCGGCTGCCCTTTTGTCGTCAGCAAAGGATACTTATGAAGGTAATATTCATTTACCATGACACGATTACCGAATGGCTTTTCTTGATTAAAACCAGGCCTAGCCAATTGACTGGTATCAAAGATAATTAAGTTAAAGCGATCCAGATATTTAAATAAAGGAACTAAAGAAAAGCCACGGTAGATGTCGTCCCCGTCTCGCGCAGCAAAGAAGTCCTTGCCAGGAAACCCTGGATAGAGGACTCCATAATTATTGAGAGACGGGTCACGCTCTCCTCCCCGATAGACCGCCATCAAACCCGTAATTGGCAATAGCAGGCTAAAGCAAATAAAGAAACCAAATAGTTTAGTGGCAATGACAGGCATTAAAAAGTAGTGATTAAATTTCAATTGCCCCAAGAGAGAATTTATGGGTAGCCAAGAGAGCAGGCCAATAACCAACCAAGCTAACAAAGCGATAGCTAGGTAAATCAGCCCTATCCATAGGAAATTTAAGCGGCTCAAATCTTTTATCAACCAGAGATTAACTGCCAAATTGGTCAGTAAAAAACCAAGGCTTACGCGATCAAGGCAAAGATGGCACAAAGCATGAAGACTGCTATAACCATGCATTCTCAGTACAGCTAATTCTTTCGACTTACTGAGTAGCCAGACCATCAGGAGTAAGAGCCAAATAATGGCACCATAAATCATACTTTTGATGGCAGGTTTGAAATCTCTACCTAGGAGAGTTTCTTTGGCACCCTTATATTGGAAGGCTTGCAAGCCATAGTTTGTCCCCATTACCTCATTGTAGGCTAATTGAAATTGCTTGAGGAAAGCCGAATAAGTTTGGGGATTATCCGTCTCAAGAAACAGACTATAAAAATGGTCTTCTAATTGATCAAACTGATAGACAGAGAAATGCCCATGGTTATATACCCTTGACGCGATAAGGCCCGAGCTCTCATCTGCTTGAGGCTTCATTTCTAGGTGCTCTAAGAGTTGACTTCGATTCAATTTTGTTATGAAATAATCAAAATTCTTCCGCGAGCTATCTCTTTGCTGATAACTTTCTTGAAATGAAGTAGCACTAAAATTAGTGATTCTGACCACAAGATTGACATCAAATTCTTGGCTCAGCATCACTAATTTTTGCTTTAGTCGCGCTCTTTTTTCCGGCTCTTTGATATAGCTTGGCGCCCTGAATTGTTGATAGGAATCAGGGAGCAAGAAGAGTTGTCGCAGGTGAGCATCTTGCTCCCTCTGCACCATTGTATATGATGAAAAACAGGTTAATATTGAGAAAAACAACAGTAGATTCCACTTGATAATATTTTTCATTTTCCATAGCACCTATATCCCATAAATCCAAGTTAGACAAGAAATGGTTACGCTACCATAATTGTACAACTTTACTTTCCTATATGCAATAGGATTGCTAAGCCACTGGCCCCCTATCCACCTTCATGCTATGCAAAAAAGCGACAAGCTATCTCCTGCTTGTCGCTCTTCTTTTCTTCTAGTGTGTCTCCTTGCCAGTTAGGGCAGTGACTACCTGCAAGAGGTCTGTTCCGAAGCTAGACTTGACTAGGACTAGGTCCTTATCTGTCAAATCAGCCTGCAATTGCGCAATTAAGCGGCTGTGGTCAGCTGGCTCGTAGAAGAGGTGGCTGGCTTCATAGCGGTCTTGCAAGGCCTCGTAGAGACTAACGATTTCTGGACCGAAGAGGTAAACCCGCTCGAAGCTTTCTGGCGCTAGGCCTTGGGCTAGGGAACGGTGCAGTTGGGCACTGGCTTCACCTAGTTCGCGCACATCCCCTAAGACAGCAATTCGGCGTTGGCCAGGCGCCAAGTTAAGGGCAGCCAAGCTCTTAAGCACGGCTAAGACGGAGGTTGGGCTAGCATTGTAGGCATCATTAAGTAGGCGCGCCCCTTGGTGGGTAGTCAGCCATTCTAGGCGGTTAGCCGTCAACTGGAAGTTAGCTAATTGGAAGATGGCCTGTTCTAGCGGCACATCCAATAACTCCGCCACACTGAGGGCAATCAGGGCATTGCTGACATTGTAGGCCCCTAGGACTGGGATGGTGCAAGTGACGTTAGGCTCCAAATTGGTCTTGAAGTAGGTCCGGTCCACTTCCTCCACCATGTCATAGGCGAAGGCATCCGCATGGTCTGTGAAGCCAAAGGAACGTAGGTAAATTGGCTGATCAATTTCAGGCATTTCGGACTCAATCAGTGGCTCATTTGCCGGATAGAGCAAGACGCCATTTGGCTTGAGGCCGTATAGAATCTCCAACTTAGCTTGAGCAATCCCAGCACGGGAGCCTAAGAATTCCAGATGGCTCTCGCCAATCAAGGTAATGGCTGCAATATCAGGTTGGGCAATCTCACTTAATTGCTTAATTTCCCCGAAGTCGGACATGCCCATCTCGATGACCGCCACTTGGGTGTCTTCCGGCATCTGAAGTAAGGTATAAGGCAGGCCAATCTCATTGTTGTAGTTACCCTGAGTCTTGTGAACCCGGTACTTGGCTTGGAGAACCATGGCGGTCATGTCCTTGGTCGTGGTCTTGCCGTTTGACCCCGTCACCCCTACCACAATAGGATTAAGGTCCCGACGGTAGAAGTTAGCCAAGTCTTGGAAAGCCTGGAGGGTATCATCTACGAAGACCACTGCTAGGTCATCACTCGGCGCCTGAGCTGGGTCTGCGGACCAGAGGGTAGCCACGGCCCCATTATCGAGGGCTTGTTGAATATAGGAATGGCCGTCTGTCGATCCCCCTACTAGCGGAACGAATAGAGAGCCAGGTGTCACCTTGCGGGCATCAAATTCGACGCTGGTGATTGAAATCTGACGATCTTTGGCCGTATAGTCGATGGCCTTGGTATATTTTACAACGTCCATGAGACGGATTGCTTTCATACAGTCACTTCCATTCTTGTCTTATCACCTACTAGTTTACACCATTTCGCCACAAATTGCACTGAAAGGAAGACTATTTTAGGGGCCAAAAGGCCTCCCTAACTCGGACCTATCATCCAAGCTAGGCAGGCTTTAAATATAGTTAAGGCAAGAGGATGCCTAGCACCAGCCAAACACAATAGAGGCTGGCCACTAGGACAAAGGATTGGACTGACAAGACGAAGGTTGGGCTAGCATTGTAGGCATCATTAAGTAGGCGCGCCCCTGGATGGGTAGTCAGCCATTCTGTTCTAGTCACCTACTCGTGTCCACCATTTGGCGGTAAAATGTGCTTAACACGCCGTATTTTGCTAGGGGGAAAATTAGTTTAAAAAAAGGCGTTGACCTTAACGTAACGTAAGGGTATATTATTAATGTGTGTTAGGAGGTAAGTCTATGTATTTGATTAAAGAAGTGAGCAAAATAAGTGGGGTTTCAGTGCGCACCTTACACCACTATGACGAGATTGGCCTACTGTCTCCTCAAAAGAGAGAGAATGGCTACCGGTACTATTCTGAGGACGATCTCTCACTTTTACAGATGATTCTATTCTATAAGCACCTGGGATTTTCGCTGAAGAAAATCAAGGGACTACTCCAAGAAAAGGATAGCGAGGTCCTCTATCACCTGAGACGGCAACTGGATTTAATGCAGATAGAAAAACAAAAACTCCTGACATTGATTGAAACATTGGAAAAGACCATCGAGTCTCAAGAAAGGAGTATTACAATGTCAACACAAGAGAGATTTAAGGGATTCACCTACCATGAAAATCAACAATACGAGCAAGCAGCCAAGGACAAGTATGGTAAAGAAGTCGTTGAGGCAGCGATTGAAAAACAAAAAGGAAAAGAACAAGAAATTGCAGATGGCTTCAATCATTGTTTCTTTGCCTTTGCTGAGAACCTGGCAAACGGCATCAGTACCACGGCTCCAGAGAATGTCGCTTTAGCCGAAAAACTACATCAACATATGTGCCAATACGCCTTTGACTGCCCGCTTGAGGTGTTCGCAAGTATTGGTAAAGGCTACGTACAGAATCCAGACTTCAAACAAAACATCGATAAGTTCGGGGCTGGCACCGCCCAATATGTCTGCGATGCCATCCAGCAATATGTAAAAGAAAAGCAATAAGCTAGCAAGATAGTAAGCCATTTGGCTTACTGTTTTTTGTCTCCCGCAAGCCATCAACCCTGACTGCTCCGCCATATCAAAAGAGCCACTATCCCATTTGGTAGAAAGGGATAGTGGCTCGCATGCTTTATAGGACAATGCCCAGTAGCAACCAGGCACAATAGAGGCTGGCCACTAGGACAAAGGATTGGACTGACAAGACGAAGGTTTCGCGCTTAACTTGTTTGGCACGGAAGGCTAGGATCTTGGGCCAGTGAAGCGCCAGCCCAGCCAGGGCCACCAAGCCCCACAGAGGCAGGCGACCGGTCAGGGTTAGGCTCACCAGGACTAGCCAAGGCAGAACTTGCAAGCCAGTATAGAGGGCTAGCGCTCGCGCTTTGCCTAGGTAGTAGACCAAGGTAAATCGGTGGTTACGGATATCCACTTCCAAGTCACAGGTATTATTGGCTAGCATAATACCGGCAATCAGGCTGACCAAGGGCAGACTGTAGCAGAAGAGCTCCAGGGTCAGGGCCCAGTTCCAGCCAATGGTCACCATCCCACCTGTCCACTGACTCCACAGTAGCTGGTCGTAGGCAGTCATATAGACGGCTAGGAAGAAGATGCCAAAGCCCATGGTAAGGCCTGAGAAGACTTCCCCTAGGGGCAGGCGCGACAAGGGCATAGGCCCATAAGTATAGCCAATCCCTATTAGGAAGCAGAGGCCGCCAAGCACTAGCAGGAGGACATCGGTCCGACTGACAATGACTAGGGAGACAATAACCGAGAAAGCCAAAAGGCCAAAAATAATCCGGACCATTTGCCTAAAATCTAATTGATAGACCCCAATGACATTTTCGCTGGTCTTGTAATCCAGGTCCACTGCCTTGTGGTAATCAACGGCGTTATTGATAGCGGTCGTACACATATCGAAGCTCAGCACCGCCAAGGCGAAGAGGCCAGCATTGACCCAATTGAAGCGCCCTAGGCGGTAATAGGTCCAGAGGAAGCCAGCCAGCATAGGGAAGACGCTGGCTACCTTGGTTCTGAGCTCGACAAATTCAAAAAATATCGCCAGCTTTTGCTTAATCTTCAACAAGATGATACCCCTCATTCGTTAGTTGGAAGCTATCCTTGAGGCCAGAGGTCACATGAACCCCATGATCCTTATCAATCAGCACCGCTTCAACTCCATCCAAGCTCTCGATAAAGGCCAGCCCATCCTTGGTCCCCAAGAGGAAGAGCGAGGTCGACAGGGCATCGGCCTTGAGCGATACTTTGGTAAAAATAGTCGCCCCCGACAGGTCATTATCCACCGGATAGCCCGTCTTAGGATCCAGGATGTGGTGATAGCGGACACCGTCCACTTCCACATAACGTTCATAAATTCCAGAAGTCACGACTGTCCCATCAATGACCCGTTTGGTTCCCACGACTTGACCCCGCACCTCGTCAGGGTCTTGAACCCCAACATTCCAACCTTCAGGACTGGATGGCGAGGTGCCCATAACAATAACATTACCGCCTAGGTTGATAATGGCCGTATTGACCCCATGTTTGGCGAAAATATTGCGAATGCCGTCAGCAATATAACCTTTGGAAATCCCACCCAATTCTAGGGCCATGCCCTCTTCTTCTAGACGCACCGTTTGGGCTGCTTCATCTAAGGTGATTTTGTGGTAGTCAATCTTAGGCAAGGCTGCCTGAATTTCTTGATCGCTAGGCTTGCGCGCATCTACATCGCCAATTTTCCAGAGATTGGACACGGCCCCAATGGAAATATCGAAGCGACCGCCTGATATTTCCGCCGTTTCCAGGGCTTGCTTAATGATGGTCAGAGTAGCGGGATTAACCTTGACCGCCTCATGGCCAGCCGCCTGGTTAATGCGGTAGACATCCGACCCTTCCAAGTTGGTGGATAGCAGTTGCTCCATGCGGTCCATGTAGTCATAGGCTTCGGTCATGGCTGCTTCGGCCTCTGACCCTTCATGGAAAATTTGCAAGGTGACGGCCGTATGGAGCTTGGTCTCAGCCCGCATCAAGGGCGTGGTCACCACTGGTAAGGGCTCCGAAGTCGCTTCTGAGCTGGCACTGCTAACAGACTGGCTGGTGCTGCTACTGGTCTCCTCAGCACTGACCCAAACGGGACTCAAGGAGCCTAAGATTAAGAAGCCCAAAGCCAAGCCTTGCATTATAGTTGTTTTCTTCATACTTACTCCTTTTTGGTGGCAGTTTATCTGGCCTGCCACCTACTAATCTTACCTGATAGATCAGGCAGGCTCTGCTTGGAGCCATAAAAATAGAGGCCGGGAACAATCCCAGCCTCCCTTCACTTCTTATTATTCGCCAACAACGGCAGCTTTGATGACTTCTTTTTCACCTAAAGCGGCTGCTTCTAACAATTGTTTAGCATAGGTCTTGAAGGCGTTAGTTGTGTTGGTTGCCCCAGTCACAACATCTACATTGGCATTGCTAGACTTAACTAAGGCTTCGTTTAATTTCTTAACTGCATCAGCGTAAGAGACTTTAGCCTTGTCAGCCATCATCTTGTTGTAGTCAGCATCTTCAGACTTACGTTTGCCGTCTTTGTACATGTCGTAGTCTGCTTTTTCTACTTTACCGTCTTTGACAGTGAGGACGAACTTGGTAGTCCAGCCACGTTGGTCAGCTGGTGCTTCCAAAGTGTATTCACCATCTTGAAGCGGTAATTTAGAGATGTTGACTTCGCCAGTCTTACCTTCTTTGGCTTGTTTCAAGAGCACCTTAGTAGAGAAGAAGAAAACTTCACTAGTGTGGCTTGCACCAGTCACTACGTCAGCCTTGCCGTCTTTTACTAGGCTTTCGTCTAATTTCTTCATGGCTTCAGCCGCAGAAACTTTGGTTTTTTCTTTCATTTTGTCGTTGTATTCAGCATTTTCAGACTTCTTCTCGCCCTTGTCGTTGACATAGTCGTAGTTAGAAGAAGCAACCTTGCCGTCTTTGACCACGATGGTGTGATGGAGTTTCCAGCCACGTTCGTCAGCATCAGAAACAGCGGTGTATTCGCCGTCTTTCAAGTCTTTGACTTCAAAAGTAGTGGTTGCAGCTGGTTTGGCATCTTCCGCTAATACCACGCTAGACAAGCTAGTCCCTAAAGATAAGACTGCTGCTAAGAGCATGGTTGATTTTAACAATGATTTTTTCATTCTAAATACCCCTTTACTGTATATGTTTACATCTTATAGTTTAACGCAATTTGGCTCTCATGTCCATGGCAAGGCTCTGTCAAAAGTGCCGTTTCATCACTTGATTGAGCAAGTTAACTAGTGCCTGGCTTTCTTGCTTGCCCCCTAGTCCTCTGAGACGTTTTTCCGCCTTGTTCATATAGTTGTCTACTAGGCGCTCCGTCTCTGCCAAAGTCCCTAAGTCCACTAGGGCTTGATAAAGTCGATCCAGCTCCTGCTGGCTCCAAGGTTGACCCCGCTCCTTAAGTTCTTGACGCAGACTCGGATCCGCCTGCAAGCCTAAAATTAGGGGCGCTGTATAGATACCATTTTGGACATCCTGCATACGGGGCTTGCCACTAAGCTCGGCATCCACTTGGTAGTCAATTAAGTCATCCCTGAGTTGAAAGGCCATGCCAATTGCTTGGCCCAGATAGAAGGCCTGACGATTTTGCAGGGCTGACTGGCTCAGGCTATAGTAGCCGAAGAAAGTCGCGGCTGCAAATAAGAGGGCCGTCTTGCCTCGAATCTGTCTTAGGTAATCATACATGGTCATACCCTGACGGTATTGGTTGGCAAGTTGGTTAAGCTCCCCAATCAGAATCCCCTCCATAACCCAGGCATCCAGAGGATTACGGTCAAATTCCTGTTGGCTCTTTTGGAACAAGCGAGCCGCATAGGTCATCAGATAGTCGCCCGCATAGATGGCCAAGCGGTTAGACTTTTGGATATGAAGGGCCTCAATGCCCCGGCGAGTATCCGCCTCATCAATGACGTCGTCATGAATGAGCGTAGCCAGATGCAGGACCTCAATGGCTGCCGCAATATAGCGTTTGGACTGGGTGATACCCTCTGGGCTCAGCTGGGCCATAGCCAGACAGAGGCCAGCCCGCAGGTACTTGCCTGGGGCATCCATATAGGCCAAAATTTTCTCCCGGACATCCGGGATTTTAAGCTGGAGCTCTGACTTCATCAAGGCTTTGACCGCCACGAGTTCCTCTTGAATAAGTGGTAAAGACTCCCATATTGGGTGAACCATGGGTGGCCTCCTTTCTAGTTAGTAAGAAGATACTAGCTCCTCTTACAAAGCAAGGCCCCACGCGGGGGCCTCCTTATTACTTTATTATTTAGGCTGGTGGCCCATAGTGGTGACTGGTTCGGCCATAGAGCCATCGATCCAGCTTCTTACCTAACCAAGGCATTACCCAGTAGTCCAGACCAAAGGCCCGACCAGAGCCATTCATAAGGGCGATGGCAACTGGAATAAACCAGATGTTAACCCAGTAGAACATACCTGAGAGGCAGAACATCGTAACCAAGACCACAGTCCCGGCATTGATTAACCAGACGAAGAGACCCGCAATCAAGGCTAAACCAATTAAGATTTCCATAACGGTCATGAATTTTTGCATGAAGAGGGCCATATCGCGGTTAGGCACGAAGAAGCGCATAATCGCCGCGAACCAATCTGGCATGCCATCTAAGACAGGTTTTGGACTTTCCCCGTAAGCGTAGCTGAGGCCGAAGACTGCATGGCTAGCTTGAGCGACTGCCCCGCCAGCAGAGCTAGCTGCAGAACTCATTGCTTCAGAAGCACCGCTAGTAACAGCAGAAGATACGGAGCTAACGGCTTCAGAGGCGCCAGAAGTCACAACAGATGACATAGAGCTTGCTGCCTCAGATGCCCCAGAAGTCACAGCAGATGCTGCAGTATTTGCTGTTTCTTGTAACCAGGCAAATGGGAAGACAACTTTATCCCCAAACCAGTTAGTAGTCCCCCAGAGGCCGAAGGCCTTCTTAAGCCCTTCTAAGAGCCAGACAGACCCATAGAAGAAGCGCAATGGTACGGACCAGAGAATGTTACCGTGAGTTGCTAAGTGTCCACGGAAAATGTTACGTTTGTCCTTAATCTTGAAGAACTCATGACGGACATAGGTCCACATGTAGTAGAAGGAACGAATGGTGAAGAAGTAGAGCACATTGACTAAGTGCTTCATCAACATAGCGAAGAATCCAGTCAAATGCCATTTGCCCATGAGGAAGGCCACCCCGTAACGGGAGCCAATAGAAACCATAAAGCCATCGTATTTACCCTTGTAGGCGTGTTTCTCAGTTCCTTTGATATCGGCAATAATGTTGTGAGCGGCAGTTTCCCCAGTTTGTTCAGCTGCCTGAACGATTTGAGGCGTTGGACGACCGCCTTCATTTGGATCTTCATAGTAAACCAAGTCCCCTACCACATAGATACCTGGGTGGTCCTTAGCTTCCATGTATTGGTCTGCTACCAGACGGTTAGCACGGCCCGTTTCTAAACCAAAGACCTTAGCTTCAGTATTACCTTGCACCCCGGCGGTCCAAATCGTAGTATAGCTGTCGATGGTCTTGCCTGACGATAACTCTACGTTATGCTTGTTAACAGCTTGAATCCCGTCACCAGTTGAGACTTTGATACCGACTTTGGTCATGTAACGCATGGCCTTGTCTTGTTCCTTGTCAGTCACCATAGCCAAGATTTTTGGCGCGGCTTCTACCAAATGAACAGAGAATTCTTCTTCATCTAAGTGGTAATCCTTCGCTAGGCGAGGAACCCATTCAATCAGTTCGCCGACCATTTCAACCCCAGTAAAGCCTGCCCCGCAGACAATGAAGCTGAGCAAGGCACGACGCTTAGCTTGGTTAGGTTCGTGTTCTGCCTTGGCACAGCATTCCTTGATGTGAGCCCGAATGCGCTCTGCTGCCGCCAGTGACCAGAGGGTAAAGCCATTTTCCTTAACACCTGCGACGCCGAAGTCGTTAGCTTCGCCACCCATGGCTAAAATCAAATAATCATAATGATAGCTGTAGCTTTCACCTTGGACCGTCTTAGTGGCTTCATCAATCCCGACCACAGTGTCTGTTACTAATTGTACTTTTTTGTATTTGTTGAAGATACGTTGCAAGTCATACTTGACCGCGTTAGCTTCCACACGTCCCCCCGCTACCTCATGCAATTCAGTCATGTAGGTATGGTAGGCATGCTTATCTACCAAAGTAATCTTAACATCCGCGTCATTCTTGAAGGTCTTACCCAACTTACGGGCGGCCGAGATACCGGCATAACCGGCACCGACAATGACGATTTCTTTCACGCTCAACACTCCTCACTCTATTTTTTGATACTATACATTATACGGCTAAAAGCCTATTTTCTCAACGATTATTGACTTTTTGCTAAATATTTCCCATTACTATCCTTAAAGATAGTGCTTCAATTGTTCCAGTTCTTCTGGCTTAAGTGGCCGATAGGCACCAGGGGCTAGGTCCTGGTCTAAGACCAGATGGCCCATGCGCAGACGGTGAAGCTGCGTCACCTTGACACCCACCGACAGGAACATCTTCTTGACTTGGTGGAACTTGCCCTCACGAATAGTCAGGCGAGCCCGACTTTCTTGCGGACCAGAGGCCTCAATTACCAAGTGGGCTGGCGCACAAGGACGATCCTGGTCAATCAGGATACCTTGGGCAAAACTGGCAACATGATCCTGGGTCAGTGGGCCATTGACCACCACCTGGTATTCCTTCTCCACATGGTATTGGGGATGCAACATGCGATAACCCAAAGGACCATTGGTGGTCAGAAAGACCAGGCCAGTGGTAGAACGATCCAAACGCCCTACTGGGTAAAGACCTGGCGCCTGGTCTTGAGGGGCTAGACAGTCGATGACCGTGGTGAAGCGGTCATCCTTGACGGCTGTTAAGACTCCCTGAGGCTTATGTAACAACCAATAGGTCTCAGCTGGTTGGGTTAGGAGCTGCCCTTGAACTGTAATTACTTGTAAACCAGGATCCACGTTACGGTTGGGCCGGCGCTCCACCTGGCCATCGACTTGCACCTGGCAACTCTTAAGCAGCCGCTTAACTTGATTACGGGAACCCAGGCCCGCCTGATTCATGACTTGATCCAGACGCATGGCTAGTATTCCACTATGGTGATGTTACCATCAATATATTCTGCCAAGAAAATCTTGGCCACATCTTCTTGCCCTGCCTCTGCAATAGCTTGCATCAGCCATTCTTCGGTCTTGTCAATAGAATCCAAGGTTTTATATTGAATATGTCCGTCTGTAATGAGAGGATACTTAGGATTTTCCTCACCGTAAACCACAATATTAAGGCTGCCATTTTGTTCGATCACTGCTCGTTTAACCTTCTTGATAGAGTAGATATTCTGACTACGCAATTTGAAGGCCAAATCTTGAGCCGTTAGACCCGCTGCTCGTGTCGCTTCCACATCGATGACGCCACGGCTAATCAAGTCCGTTGGTTCCCCATCAATGGTCTTCTTCAGAAGTTGGTTGTGGGTTTTCAGCCATTTGAAGCTCAGAACTAGCACTAACCAAATCATGAGAATAATTAGAAATTGCAGGACAGAAATACCAGGATTATAAATAACCCCACCAATAATGCCCCCTAGGACATAGTTTTGGACCTGGTCACTGGCCGAAGCCGGCGCCAAATTGCCCTTGCCTGTCAAATTAATAACTACAACCAAGGCCAACAAGCCTAAGGCTAACTTAATGGCGATATCTAAAAAATTCAATGTCATGGTTCTACCTCCACCAATTCGATCTTAGGCACCTGAACTGCCATTTCCTCAAGAATGTAGTGACCTTCCCTATCGATGATCGTCCGATAGTAGCGGTCACCGGATTTGATAATGCCTCCGTCGGCCGCTGCTTCCGTATTAAGGTAGAGCAATTCGGGCTTAGTCCCCAAATCTTCAGCCACCTCTTCCATCAAGTGACTAGCCCCTGAATATTGGCTAAGGGCTGCTTGCTTAGCTTGCGCATCTTGCCAACGAGTCCCAGCTAAGATAAAGAAGCAGATAATCCCAATGATGGCTAATTCTTGGTACTTAGAATCCTTGTTGCGATGGTAGTAAAACCATATGGCCAAGCCAATTAAGATAGCTAAGCCAACGAAAATGGTCAATTGGAGCCAGTCCGTTATATTAATTCGACTCTTCATATAGTCATACGAATAAAATTTCATGCCATAACCTCCTTACGCTAGACTATTATAGCCTAAGGCACAGGCATAGACAAGCTTACAAACGCCGTAAAACTAGGCTAATCCCATTGCTATCGGTTACTTGCCAGCCCCCTGCTAGTTCTTGGACTTGGGCTCCCAAATCTTGGGCACGGCTAACGATTGCGGCCTCTTCTTGAGGCGAGCTAGCGACAATACTAAAATGCTTAAGTCCTGCTTGGTCTGGTTCTTGTGGCGCTAGACGGCTACCTGCCCATTGGTTGGCAGCTAACTGGTGGTGATAGGTCCCAGAGGACATCCAAGCCGCTGAAGACATCTGGAATTTAGTCTCCATACCTAAGACTTGGTTCCACCAGACGGCCGCTCGCTTACTATCTTGGACACTGAGGTGAATATGACCAATACGAGAGCCTTCGGGCATTTTATAAGGGCCATCAAGTGGCTTGGCACTGTCATAGACGCCTTGGCCGTCCATTTCCAGAGTCACGCCTGGGATGCGGCCATCCGGCTCAATGTCCCATTGGCTGATTGGCTTATCGCGATAGACTTCAATGCCATTGCCTTCCGGATCCTCTAGGTAAATGGCCTCAGAATAGCCATGGTCTGAAGCCCCAATCAGCGGCAGGTTTTGCTTGATAGCATGAACAAGGAAAGTCCCCAAGTCCTCCCGGCTTGGTAAGAGATAGGCCACGTGATAGAGGCCATAACGGGCTTGGCTTTCCTGTGGCGCGGCCACTGCTTCTAGGTAGAGCAGAGGCCGGTCACTGCCTTGGACGCCCAAGCCTACACGCTCCGGGCTTTCTTCTAGGATAGCCATACCTAAAGCCTGCTGGTAGAAGGCCACCATATAGCGCAAATTAATCACATTGAGTGTGACAGATTCTAAATCAAACGTTTCTTGATACATAATCGATTCCTTTCTTTGAGAGTGAGAGATAAAGACATCTCTATTATAAGGAGCCTACCCTAGTAAAAACCAGTAGGCACTTTTTATAGACTGACTATCTTTTAGGATAGAATTGGGTCCCTATAAGCTTATGATTTAGCGACGTCCTAGAACTTTCTAGCCTTCTTCACACTTTCTTTACATTCTCAAGGTTTGCCCCGGCCAAAAATTCCTAGCCTAGACCCTGGCTTCATGTTAAAATATGGAGGACTAAGAAAGGAGCCCTGCCATGCATCACGCAGCCTATTTTTATCTAGAAATGCATACCCATGAATTAACTGTCCCTTACACCAACAAAGCCCGCCGCATTCGGGTCCTCCTACCTAAGGATTACCAGAAGAACGAGAACAAGTCCTACCCTGTTCTCTACTTCCATGACGGCCAGAATGTTTTCTACAGCCGCGAGTCTTTCAGTGGCCACTCCTGGAAAATTATTCCAGCCATCAAGAAGAATCCTGACATCCCCCAAATGATTGTGGTTGGGATCGACAATGATAATGAGAACCGCCTCAACGAATACTCGCCATGGCCTTTCACTAATACACCCATTCCTGAAGGCATGCGCCTTGGGGGCAAAGGCCTTAATTATGCCGACTTCGTCATGAATGTGGTCAAACCCTTCATCGATAGCCACTACCGGACCAAGCCTGACAAACGCCACACCGCCATGGCCGGCTCTTCCTTAGGTGGTAATATCACCCAATTTATGGGCTTGGAATACGCGGACCAGATTGGGAACCTAGGGGTCTTCTCTAGTGCCTCCTGGTTAACCGTGGAAGCCTTCAACCGCTACATTAGCCGTCAAAAGCTAGACCCTAGCCAACGCATCTTTATCCAAGTGGGGACCCAGGAAGGGGACGACACCGACCGCGACCTGACCCACGGTAACATGAAGCAAATTTACATCAACGCCTCCCTCAGCTACTATCAACAATTACTGGCTGGCGGCATGCCGCAGGACCGACTCCAGCTAATTATTGCGGCTGACGCTACCCACAGTGAAGAAGCTTGGGCGACTTATCTACCCGATTGCCTACGTTTCCTAAGCGAAGAATGGTAGGCTAAAGGCCCATGACCCTAGCAGAAAGGATGGATTCCCTATGAACTATATTGTTATTTCTCCCTACTACCCTGCTAACTTCCAACCCTTTTCCTATAAGTTACGTCAACATGGCGTCAATGTCCTAGGGATTGGCCAGGAACCTTATGACCAACTCAACGATGAGCTCAAAGCGACCCTGACTGAATATTTCCGGGTGGATAATCTGGAAGACCTGGACCAAGTCACTCGTGCGGTCGCCTTCTTCTTCCACAAGTATGGACCAATCGACCGTATTGAGTCCCACAATGAATACTGGCTGGAATTGGATGCCGGCTTGCGCCAGCAGTTTAATATCTTTGGCGTTAAACCCCAAGACTTGACTAAGACCAAGTACAAGTCCGTCATGAAGGAATACTTCCGCAAGGCTGGCGTACCGGTCGTGGACGGTCGTGTGGTTAGCCAGACTTTAGAAATCGATGCCGCCGTCCAAGACTTAGGCCTGCCACTGATTGCTAAACCCGATAATGGCGTGGGGGCTGCCGCTACCTACAAACTCATGACGCCAGAAGATGTGGCCCAATTCAAGGCTACTTGGGGCGAGTCCACTCCTTACTTCCTGGAGCAGTTTGTCTCCTATCCAACGGTGACGACTTTTGATGGTCTGATTGATGCCGAGGGCAATATTGTCTTCGAAACCGGTCTGACCTACTACTATCCACCACTGGAATTAGTCTTGGAGCGTAAGGACAACGCCTTCTATATTGAGAAGGAACTCCATCCTAAGTTGCGTGAATATGGCCATGCCATCATCAAGTCCTTTGGCATGAAGGAACGCTTCTTCCATATCGAATTCTTCCGGACGCCGGACGATGACTTTATCGCCATTGAATACAATAACCGCCCAGCAGGTGGCTTCTGTATCGACATCTACAACTATGCCCATGATATTGACCTCTACGATTATTGGGCTAAGCTAGTGACAGGCCAAGAGCTACCTAAGCAAACCGCCCATGGTCGCTACTGCCTGGCGGTAGCCCGTCGCGATGAGCATACTTATGTGGCCAGCCACCAAGACATCCTGGATCGATTCGCTGACCAGATCAAGATGACTGCCCGCATTCCGCAGGCATTCGCTGATTTACTTGGGGACAGTCTCTATGTCATGACGACCCCTTCCCGTCAAGTTGTTGATGACATGGTCCATTTTGTCGGCCAACGCGTCTAAGTATCTCAAAAACATGGGGGCTCCTGCCCCCTTTTTCTTCACTAGAAAGGATTCCTCAACATGTACATTCACCAAGCCATTCTCCACATCCTGGATAAGGATGCTGGTAATCTCTTCCTGTCCCAGGAAGCCATGGACTTGTCCTCGCCCCTGATTCGGACCTACCTGGATAAGCTCCTGACCAAGGTCCAAAAGGCAGAACCCAAACGCGCCAAGCTTGAAGCTGACAGCGCCCTCTGGGCCAGTCTCAAGGATGACCAAACTAGCCTGATTGACAAGTCTACTAGTCTGGCCGATAAGCTCTTCGATTTGATTGGGCCGGCGGAAGAAATCGCCGCTGCTGACTACCTCTTCTTCGAGGCTAGCGACGACCATGAACAGCGCTATTTCGGCCTGATACGCCTGGACTACTCTAGTCAGGTCACCCACTTTCTCTCGGCCGAATCCCAATTAGTCAATCAGTTGGTCATGCACCACGCTATTCTCCCTAGCCCCACCCAGACGCCATCAGAATTTTTCTTGTTGAACTTGGCCACTGGTGACTATCAAATTCTAGAGAAGCAATATGTCATCGAAGGCAAACGTTGCCTCTACCTATCCGAACGCATTCTAGAAATCGCCCCACCTCAAGCCGCACCTCAACAAATCAAGCAAATCAAAAAAGCGGTCGCCGACACAGCCAAGCAATTTGACCAAGAACCTTATCAGGCCCTAGCCACCACTCAGAAGGTCATTTTGCAACAGCTAGAAGAGGACCATGTCATCAATGCGGAAGAAATTACCCGCCAGGTCTTCAAGGACAATCTAGGCGCCCAGGACGCGGCGCGTGAGGCCTTAGTCAAACGAGAAGTCCCAACCAAGATTGCAGTCAACAACGTGCCCAAATATGAGAAGAAGTACGCCAAGCAGAAATTCAAGCTGGCTAATGGCATCGAGCTCATGGTGCCAACTGAACTCTACGATGACCCTGAAGTTATTGAGTTCATTAACAATCCAGACGGCTCCATTTCCGTTATGATTAAGAATGTCGACACTATTGTCAATGCCTTTAATGGCTAAAAGAAAAGCCCTCCGGCTGACGGCTCCAATGCCATCGGTCAGGGGCTTTTTTATTATCTTGAGATTACCAAATCGTTACCCGGTCTTCAGGTGCCAAATACATGGCGTCGCCGGGCTCAATCCCGAAGGTTTCATAGAAGGCTGCCAAGTTCTTAGGTGCCATATTGGCCCGTAACTCACCTGGCGAGTGAACGTCAATGTTGAGGAGCAGGTTAACATACTCTGGTCGAGCTTTGCGGCACCAGACGCGGGCCCAGTTGAAGAAGAAGTCTTCCAAGTCAGCATCCGGCAGCGCTTGAGCTGCTTCTAGGGCGCAGCTTAGGCCACCCGCATCCGCAATATTTTCAGACACAGTCAAGGTCCCATTAATCTTGCCGTCGCCAAATGGAATCCCATCCCAGAGCTTGATCATCTTATCGGCCAGGCTGTTGAAATGAGCCAAGTCCTCTTCCGTCCACCAGTTAGACAAGCTACCGGTCTCATCAAACTTTGCGCCATTATTGTCAAAGGCATGGGAGATTTCATGGGCAATCACGGCCCCAATCCCCCCATAGTTGGCGCTAGCTGATTGTTGCAAGCTATAGAATGGTGCCTGCAGAATAGCCGCTGGGAAGCAGATTAAGTTATTGAATGGATCATAGTAGGCATTGACCGTGTTGGCACTAAGGTTCCAGAGATCACGGTCCACTGGCTTGTTCCACTTGCTGAGGTTGTAGCGAGTTGCTACTTGGGTGAAGTAGATAGAAGCTTGGAAGAAGTTGCGGTCGCCAACAACTAACTCCTCATAGACTGGCGGAATCTTGTCAGGATAGCCCACTAAGAGATCCATTTTCTGTAGCTTGAGAATGGCCTTTTCGCGAGTGGCAGGGCTAAGCCATTCCTTGGTTTCTAGGCGTTTTTGGTAGATGGCAATCATATTCTTGACCATTTGGGTCACGTCTTCCTTGGCTTCAGGGCCAAAGTAACGTTGGGCATAGAAGTCACCTAAGACTTGGTCGAAGGCTTGATTGACATGGCTGTAGGCCAATTTTTCAAAAGGTCTCATGGCTGGGTTGCCGGTCAAGGCCTGGGTCATACGATGGCTGATAGCCCGCGCCTCTTCAGACAGATAGCTAGTTGAGCCAGTAACCAGACGCAAGGTCAACCAAGCCTTGAGTTGGTCTAAATCAGCTTGATCTACTAGTTCCTTGAAGGATTCGAAGAATTTAGGTTCGACCACGTTTAAGGTCTCAGGCAGGCCACCTAAGACGGACTCCAACACTGCCTTGAAGTCGATTTGGTCGGAGTAAGCCGCCACTTGATCCAACTTGCGAGGGTTGTGGAAGACCACATATTCTGCCGCTTCTTCCTTAGACAAGGTATAAGGAGCTAAGCGCGCATCAAAGGCCATGCCGGCTGTCACCAGTTCCTCGGCTTCCTTAACATCCCAGTCTAATAAAGCCAGTAAGTCTAAGGCCACTTGGCGGTAGACTGCCAATAATTGCTGACCTTGGGCATGGTCGGGTTCATAGTAGGTCCGGTCAGGCAGAATCAAGCCTGGACGATCTAAATACACCACATAGCGGTTGGAATCCGCCATATCTTGGATCACGCCTAGGCCGAAGGGACCTGGTAGGCCTTCTAAAATACCGGTCTTGGCCCACTCAGTCAGATCAGCTACTGAGGTCAGTGCTTGGATGCGCTCCATGTAAGGACGCAAGGGACTCATACCCAGAGCAGCGCGACCCTCCTTATCCAAGGCTAACTGATAGTAAGCCACCATTTCCTTTTGCATCTTGGTCAGTGACTCAGGCTGATCAATCAAGTCGGCCAAATCCTTCATCAGGTCGGCTTCTACCTTGTCGACCAAATCCGAAAAGCCACCCGTTGTGGGCTTATCATCCGGGATTGCAGCCGTCTCTAACCAGGCCCCATTGACTGCCTGGAAGAGGTCTGTCTTAATCAGATCACGTTCTACTTTATGTGTCATAGCACTTCCCCTTTTCTTATTTTCTTAGCTCTATTATAGCTTTTTTGTCTTGACAGGACCACTCAAACGATTAAAGCATAAAAAATGGACTAGATCAGCTGACCTAGTCCTTAATTCTTAGAAACTACTATAAATGTAAGGCTGCACGCCTCCAGTATCCTTAGCCAATCCGTAGATGACGAGGATCATAATCAAAACGTAGAAAATCGCAATCCACAAGATGAGTTGGAGAATTTTGGAGGATTTAATCTTGCTTACCATATTCATAAAGATCTTTTTCAAGGCGAGTCCATCCTTTCCATCCTAAGTGCAACATATCCTGCATGACATAAGGCTCGTAATCATCATCTTGGTAATCATAATACTTGATCCCACGTTGATCCAGCACTTGCTTGATTGCCTCATAGATAGCCCGGCGGTCTTCCTTAGGGAAGCCGGTGTAGTCATACCACTTACCATTAACGGGTAGGAGGACGACACGGACATCCACGCTCAAGTCTTGGGCGATGTCGAGAAATATGTTCAAGTCTTTCATTTCTGGTGAATCGGTGACGTATTTTCCTACATCACTGTTCTTAAACTTCTCTAAATCTTGACCAATTTCATTGGTGTAATAATGATTTTCAACCTGAAATTCATTATTGTTGGTCTTGTCTGCTGCCCCTTCTTGCTGGGCAATAGTCTTATAACGTTGATCCCAATCATAATCAGGTGTCTTATCACCCGCCATTGGCAGAGGGTCCTTGTCAGCTAGAGCATAACGAATCTTGTTCTTGAAAACATCTAGCTGGTAATGGGCCCGCGCCCACTGATTCTCTAACCAATTATCTGGCTCGTCTAACAGGGCCTTCTTATAGCGAGCCAAGGCATCGTGCACTTGGGGATGCTGAGTCGAGGCTTCTAGCAGACGATCAATAAAGGCACGTTTGTGTTCTTCCGTCACCTTAGGATTACTTAAGGTATTATAAACATGCTCAAAAGACAGACGATAGAGTAAGGCGTTGGCTGGTATCCCTTCTTTAGTAAACCATTGCAGGGATTCCAATAAGACTGCTTTTTGTTGAGGCAAATTATCCCCTACAGAACCCAAGATGGAGGCCAAGGTAAGATTACGATAATTCCCGCGGCCAATTTCCATCAGGTGAAAGTCCTTGTAGTTGAAGACCACGCTAGGGTCGAAGTTTTCCTTGAAGGTTTGGACCAACTCCGAGGAACCGAAGACCGTTAAGGTCTGGGCGTCCATATTCTGAGTCAAAATATCCTTACTCTGGTTCTTCTCCACTTGTCGGCCGTAGCGAATACTGTTATCTGGCACCTGATAAGCCCCGGACAAGGAAGCATTTAGGCCAATCATGCTGACAAGAGCTAAGCAAATGGCATAGACTAAGGCCTTCATTTTAATCATAGAGCAGCCACTCGCTTCTTAACATAGGCGATGACTCGACGTGGCGTATCAATCTCTTCATAGGTGACCTCCGTTGGTGCCGTTGCGAAGCCGAAGACTTCTTCCATCCGCACTAGCATTTCAACGAAACCTAAGGAATCCAAGAGCCCTTCGTCACGGAGATTAATATCCAAATCCTCACGCACCACTTCATCTTCACACAATTCTTCTAAGAGGCTTAACACTTGTTCTTCCATACTCTCACTCCTAACCTTGTCCAAATCCTAGCCACTTCCCTACGACTTCTGGAAATTTATTGGAGAAGATGAACATCCCCAAGACAACCAATTGCAAAGTCACTGCCCAGCTTACTAGCTTGTAGAGGGAGTGGTTTTTGTATTTCTTATAGAATTTTGATTTCTTCTGATAGGCTTCAAAGCCAGCCATTAAAACCCCGTGGTAACAGCCATAGAGGATATAATGGAAGGAGAAACCGTGCCAAAAGCCCATGAAGAGCATATTGGCCATATAGGCTGCCATGGCCCGATTGAGCCGAGTCTTGAATCGCTTATGACGAATAAAATTCATCATGACGCGAGAGAAGACGAAGTCCCGCAGCCATTGGGATAAGCTAATGTGCCAACGATTCCAGAAATCCTTGATATCGATGGCCAAAAAAGGCTGCTTAAAGTTCATTGGGGTCTCAATCCCTAAGAGGTTACTGAGCCCTACTGCCATGAGACTATATCCAGCAAAGTCAAAGAAGAGATAGAAGGTATAGCCATAGGCGTATTTAATCAAATAGTAAAAATAATTGCCAACCTGCAATGCCGACAGCCATTTGAAAATAACCGCAGCAATGACAAATTTGTAGACAGCCCCAAGTAGCAGGCGATAACTACCTAGGCCCAGCAGTTCCCAATAGTCTTTCCAGTCCAGAATCTTCTCCGTATCCGCCACAAAGCGCTTGGAACGGTCAATAGGGCCGGCACTGACAACTGGGAAGAAGAGTAAGAAACTAAGATAATCGACCAAGGACATTTCCTTAATGAGGCCGTCCTGGGTCTCTAGCAGAACCTGCACCACCTTAAAAGACAGATAGGAGATGCCGACAAAGCCAAAGCTGTAGATGGGCCAAATTTCATGTAACTTGGCCAAAACCAAGGGCAGAAAGGACAGGTAGACCGTCCACTTAAACTCGGGATGACGAAATTGATATTGAATCAAACCATATTGAAAGGCTAAGAAGCCAAGCGAGACTGCCAAATGTTGGAAATCTGCGCCGAAGACACCCGCATAGATAATCAAGGAGCCTAGGGCCAGCCAATATTTGATTGGCCATTGACGCCAACGAATTACCAGTCCGCCTAGGCAGAAAATCGCTGCTATCAGAGCAAACTTTTCATCACCAAAGTAGGTCATAAGAGCCCTCCTAAGGCCTTCCGGTCGACCTTACCATTTTGGTTAAGGGGTAGGCTATCCAGAAAGACGATTTTCTTAGGAATCATGTAGTCTGGCAAGGTCTGCTTCAAATGCGCCTTGAGTTCACGCACCGTTTGGAAACGTTGCTCGATGACCTGATCATAAACCACAAAGCTGACTAAACTTCTGACCGTATCACCTTCGTACTTAGGTAGGGTGATGGCTTGGCTGACTAGAGGATGCTTGATTAGGTTGGCATCAATGTCCTCCAGTTCAATCCGGTAGCCATGCCACTTAATCTGAAAGTCAATCCGACCATTGCAGAAGAGCAAGTCTTCCTCAAAGTAACCCACGTCCCCTGTCTTATAGGCAGGTTGGCCACCGACTTGGCCAAATTTTTGGGCCGTTAATTCCGGTTGACCATAATAACCTTGAGCAACCGTATCACCAATGATTTGAATTTCACCCTGACCTTCTTCTGCCTCTTCTAGGGGCAGCAACTTGACCTGACTGCCAGGACGGACACGTCCAACCGGTAAATTGTCGGGATAAGCATCAATCAGGGCTTGGTCGATATCTACCCAGGTCATCATAACTGTCGATTCAGTTGGCCCATAGGAATTATAGACCTTGGCCAGTGGAAAACGATCCAAGAGGGCCTGAGCCGTACGAGCCTGAAGTTTCTCACCGCAGAAGGCGAAACGTCTGACTTGGGGCAGCAGTTCTTGATTGAATTGCGGATCGGCCAAACAAGTATCAACAAAGGACGGCGTGGACACCCAAGTGGAAATGCCCGACTGCTTGAGGCAATCGAATAAGGCTCCATAATTGCTTAACAAGCCCTTGTCCAATTGGTATAAGGTGGCACCCATACAGAGAGCAGGATAGACACTCATGACCGACAGGTCGAAGGAATAAGGAGGCTGCCCAATGAATACAGGAGTCTCTCCTGGCTGGGCTGGAATCAGTGGCAGGTACCAAGTCAAGAAATTGTCCAGGTTCTCGGCCGAGACGCAGACCCCTTTAGGTTGGCCAGTCGAGCCAGAAGTATAGATAATGTAGGCTGTCTCAAAGCCCTGGACAGCTTGCTCTTCTGCTGGCGCATCATAGCCACCTGCTTGCACGATAGCTTGAGCTTGGGCTAAGTTAAGCTGCCGGCAATCTAGGGGCAGGTCTTCGGTCGTAAGAACCAAAGGCGGCGCCAACTTTTCAATAATAGTGGCCACCCGGTCCAGCGGCATGGACAAATCAATGGGACAGTAGGCATGACCTGACTTAAGGCAAGCCAAGAAATAAACCAACATGTAGGGATGCTTATGTCCGTAGACTACTAGGGGTGAACGGTCCTGGCCCAAGGTTTCATGCAACCAGCCTGCTAATTGGTCAACGGCTAGCCACATATCCCGATAGGTGAGTGTTTGGGCATCCTGATTCAAACGATTCAATTGGCAAGCCAGGACCTGTGAGTTACGATGGGCTTGGATTGCTTGCATAAATTTCAACATACTCACTCACTCCAAACATTTCCTTGTTCCCTATTAGAACAAGTGATTACTTTTCTACAATTCATAGTTTACACCACGTATATGAAAAAGATATGAAGAACATCACCACATTTTGCGAAGATGTGATTTAAATATAAAAGGAGCTACTCATCAGTAGCTCCATCTAATGCTGTTGGCGGGACCGGATACTTAATGGCATTCTTACGCAGTTTATCCGCAATAATGTCGTCAATATCCAGTCCTAAATTATCTGCCAACATATAAGTATAGATTAAAACATCTGCTACTTCTTCTTTAATATGTTCCAAGTCTTGGCTGTTAGCCTCTTGTGGCGTCCGCCATTGATAGATTTCCATCAATTCCGCGGCTTCGATCGCAATCGATATAGCCAAGTCCTTCTCATTATGATATGGTCGCCAATGACGTTCATCACGGAAACGATTGATGGCCGCCATGGTTTCTGTACTTTGCTGATTCATGCCCATCACCTAGTCTTGCTCTTGCTCTAGTTGGGCCATGAGCCATTCTGCCCATTGCTGATTGATGAAGAAGCCACCGCCATAGCGGGCTAGCTCTTGGGCAAAACTATCCTTGGTTAGGTCATACTGGCCCTGATCAAAGGCTACCGTCGCTACCAATTCTCGGTCATCCCCCAGCAGAAATTGGGCTTTACCTTCCTTGGTCACTTGATAAAGAATATGCTTAATCGGTTGGTCTGGCATTTGTTGGTGGAAACCAGCAAAAACCAAATATTTTTGTAACTCTACAATGCGGTCATCTAGTCCCGCCTCATGAATTTGAATCTTCTCCCAGAGATTAGGCAAGCCGTGTACAATCCGGATAGTGGTGACAGCCATCTGTTGGGGGGTGAAGGTGTCCTTCAATACTTGCACATCTTCTTCAAAAAAACTAGGATCTGGTTCGTATAATAGGACAAGGCCCTTTTGTAAATCTTGATAGAGGAAGCCGTAATCCGCCATGCCCTCATAGCCACACTCAGGGCATTTCACTTTGAAAAATTCCCCAGACAGAATGGCTTCACGTTCCGGTGACTGGTCAGTGACATCGATTGTTCCATAGACCTTGACGTCGATAGGTGCCTGACATTGGTGGCAAGCCACTTGCTTCACATCATATTGAGACATTAGGGCACTTCCTTTTTATTTTCTTGACCCTATTATAGCATATTACTGGATGCTTGGCTCGTTAAATGAAAGACGTTTTTTTCGTAAAAGCGCTATCTTTAGTCGATAGTTCGCTATTTCTTAGAGCAGAACCCCACTCAAAAGATAATCAAAAATTCGCTGCTTGTTTTAGTGTTTTTTGCCTAGCGGTCTCCTCATAGATGCTGTGACCTCCCACTTCCTGCATTTCATCTCCCTTCACCCACCACTTAAGCCCCAATTTTAACCACTTACCTTCCCAATCAACACATGGGCCAATCATCATGATAAGATAAGCCTGTAGTAAAGGAGGACATCCCCATGTTAATTCAAACCCAAAACTTAACCAAACGCTACGGCGACAAAACGGTCGTGCAGCAACTTAACCTATCCATCCCTCAAGGTCAATTAGTGGCTCTCTTAGGTCCCAATGGAGCCGGCAAATCCACCACCATTAAGATGCTAACGGGCCTCTTATCCCCAAGCGAGGGTTCGATTATCTTCCAAGGCCAGCAACTCTCCCGCTCAGACTATCAACGCCAACTGGGTGTGGTCTTCCAAGACAGTATTTTAGACCAAGACCTGACCGTTGGCCAAAACCTCTTTAGTCGGGCCAAATGCTACCGTAACTTTGAAGCCAGCCAACTGGACTTCCTAATCCAAGTCTTTGAACTCGAGTCAATCTTGAAGCAAAGCTATGGTACCTTATCTGGTGGCCAACGCCGTCGTGTCGACATTGCTCGTGCCCTGGTCCACCAGCCTAAATTCCTAATTCTGGATGAGCCCTCAACTGGCTTAGATATTCAGACACGGAATGTCATCTGGGATGCCCTCTTGCGCCTGCGCCAAGAACAAGGCTTGACCATCCTCTTAACCACACACTACTTAGAAGAAGTAGAAAATGCCGACTATGTCTACATTATTGACCACGGTCACTTGATTGCAGCCGACACGGTCAGCCAGCTCAAGGCTCAATATGCCTATGACACCCTGAGCTTAGACCTTGAAGATCCGCAAGCCTTAGCCCAAGAACTTGCCCCAGACTATCAAGTCCGCCTAGACGGTCCACTCTTAAAGGTTGACCTCAAGCCTGAGCAATCCGTCTGGCCCCTCTTAGATCGTTACCGCCCACTAATTAAACACTTTGAATTCCATCGCGGTAGTGTCGATGACCTCTTTATTAATTTAACCGGAAGGGAGATCCGCTAATATGTTACACTTCACACTTCGTTGCCTACGCCTCTACTTCATCCAAAAGAGCCGCGTCTTCTTCTCGCTCTTAGGTGCCCTCATCACCTTCATTCTCTACCTAGCCTTCCTCAAGGATAACATGGCCTCTTCTTGGCCACAGTTGCCGGGCGTCAATACCTTCCTGGATTACTGGCTCTTAGGTGGTATCCTAGCAATCGTTGGGGCAACTACTAGCGCAGCAGGCCTCAGTCAAATGGTGGCGGACAAAGAAAAAGGCGTCCTAGTCGACTTCCTCTTAACTGATTTAAGCTATAATCAAATGCAATTTGGCTACTTCCTAGCCAGTGCCCTAATTAGCTTGATTATGCAAGTTCTTGCCCTAGGCTTATTATTTGCCTACTATGCCCTCACAGCTGGCATGACCCTATCAGGTTTGCAATTACTTCAACTCTTGGGAGCTATGGTCTTGTCAGCCCTGGTTTGGACTAGCTTCAATGTCTTACTCTTTGGCTTTGTCAGAAGCGTGACCAGCTTCGGCCATGTTATGTTATTACTATCCACTTCCCTTGGCTTCTTCGCTGGCGTCTACCTGCCGCTGGGAATCCTACCACAAGCAAGTCGTTGGGTCATTCAAGTCACACCCGCCCCTTACTTCTCCTCCCTTTTCCGTCACATTCTCCTAGCACCAACGCAAGAAGCCATGACCCAGCAAGTGCCTGACTTCATGTTACAACAAATCTTGCGCCATACCGGTGTCGGCTTGGATGTTGGTTTCTTAACCAGCGCTAGCCAGGAAGTCCTCATTCTCTTAGGCTTTGGCCTCCTCTTCCTCATTCTCATGCCAATCTTAGGCAAATTCAGTCGCAAACTAGCCTTACATAGTCTATAATAAGGGGGAAGACGCTGTTTTAGGAGGAAGTCCCTGTGAATATACGATTTGAGCCCAATCCCCAACTCGCCCCTGATACGGTCAATGTGACCGTTGAAGCGGCTAAGCTTAACGCGGAGGCTCTGCAAGTCCTGCAGATTTTGGAAGAAAATCAAAATGCCTCTTCTGGCCTCACTCGGCTTCCGCTCCTAGTCGATGACAAGACCATCATGGTGGCTAGTCAAGATTTGATTGCCATGGAAGTCTACCAGAATGAGTTGACTGTCTATACCCAACAGGCTACTTACCTAGTCAAAGGCCAGCTCAATAAGATGTTGGAACGTTTAGACGGGCGAGACTTTGTCCAAGTATCTAAGAGCGCCCTGCTCAATATCAACCATCTGCACACGCTTGAAATGGGATTTTCTGGCAATATGGTGGCCCTAATGACCCACAAAATCAAACTTGGCGTTAGCCGCAAATACCTGCCAGCACTCAAGCAAGCGCTGGGCATGGGAGGGATATAAGATGTTAAAAACACATACCTTAGCCTTCGTCAATGGCCTTCTGATTGGCTCACTCACCTATCTGCTCTGTACCCTGGTCTTCCTTCGGACCAGCGCCATTAGACCTGCCGAAGTCGTCACCGTGCTCATTATGAGTGGTCTCATCGGCCTTGTCACCCTCCACTATCGGGAGTGGGAAGAAGATCATAATCTGACCTTGGCCTTGCTTCTTCATTTCGCGTCTATCCTTATCATTGTCGGTATCACGGCCCTCTACAATGGCTGGATTAGCTTTTCTTGGCAGGATTTACTTCCTTTTGTAGGGGTAGTCCTAGTCATCTACATCCTAATCTGGCAAGGTATGATTTGGCATCGTCGCTTGGATGTGGCGGCCACCAACCATCTGATTCAAAAACGACGTCAAAAGTCTCACTAGCTAGTAAAATAAGCCCTCCCTAGGAAATCCTAAGGAGGGCTTGTTTTTTTTATTGATAGTAGTCGGAGCCATTTTGCAAGATTTTGCGCTGGCAATAATTTTGCAAATTCTCTAGCTGGCGTTGATGCTCATCCGTCCCTAGGCGGTAGATTCTGCCTTGGAAGGTCAGGACCAAATTCAAGCTCTTGACCCGCGTCTGGCCTGTGCGGCCCACACGATAACGGTGCATCTTGACCTTGACTAAATCAGACCAGGAATGACGATCCTCGCGATCTCCCACACTAATAGCAACTTGGCTACCCAAGTCTCGTATGACAACTGGACGGCGCCAGATTTTCTCATAGGCCCACTGAACTAAAGCAGATGACCCTAAAAGCCAAATCACGAAGACTAATATCAATAAGGCTTCATGAGCGCCTTCTGGCGTCCTTTTCCAGAGCAAATCGAGTAGGGAAAGTAGCCCCCAGCCTAGTAAGGACATAAAGACCAGAATCAGCCCCACAATGGACCAAAAACGCACGCCATAGACATGGCTAACCCGCAAGACCTTGCTGAATGCTAGCTCTTTACTTTCATGATGTGTCTCCATGTCTGACTCGCCGTCCTTTCATCTAGGCTTATTCTACTCTAGTTCAAACTTTCCAGCAAGTGGCTGACTTGCTTCCAAATGTCTATTTGGACTTCTTAGACTTTTTGCGTCTATTTCTTATTTTACTCTGGCAATATCGTTCCAGGCTTCTCAATTCTTCTATATGATCATCCGTCCCTAGGCGATAGGTCCGTCCTTTGAAAATCAGCACCAGATTCATACTCATGATGGGGGAAGCATAGTATCTACTTTGCCTTTCAGTCGATACCTTGACCTTGCGCAAATCGGCCCAATCATGACACTTCTCTCGATGGCCTACCTTAATGGCAATTTGACTCCCGATATCGCGTATGGTTACCGGTCGGAGCCAGATTTTGTCATAGGACCACCGAACCAGAGGAGCCGATATAAAGGGCCAGGCAAGATAGAAACATACGCTTAAGACTGGTTGCCAGCTTTTGGGGGAGAGCTCAAATATGGAAAGTAGCCCCCAGCCCACTAAGGACATAAAGATTAGCAGCAAGACCAAGACGGACAAAAACCGCACCCCAAAAATATGGCTAACCCGCAAATCTAGGCGTAATCTCTTCATAGCTGGCTCTACTCTCCTTTCACATAGGCTTATTCTACTCTAATCATCCTTTTCTAGCAAGAAGAAGACGCAAAAAAAGACCGCCTCAGGCAGTCTTTTCTTGCTAATAAAATGGATTGAGTTGATAGGTGTAGGTTTTGTGACTACGCCCCCGTTTACCAGCACCCGCATGGCCAAATTCCAGGAAGGTCAGATACTTCTCCTGACGCAATCTGAAGGCCGTCATGCCCACATGGCGGAATTGGGGATGATTGAAGACATCGAAGATGGCCCGCACATCCTTAATGGTGAAAGTACTTGGCAGAAGCGACAGAACCGTCGGATGGTACTCCAACTTATTGGATAGACGTCTCACTGCCTTGGTAATAATCAGCTCGTGGTCAAAGGCCAAGTCATGAATGAAGTCTTGACTCTCACTATCCACTAGTAAGAGAGCTCCTGATTCGGTCACGGAGAGATTAGCCCAGCAGATGGCGCTGGCATCATCCCCTGCCACTGCCTCCTGGCCGCTATCATAGGGTAGGTAGACGATATGGGCCACCGAGACCACCCAGGCCCGCGGATCGCGACCTGGGCTGGCAAAGGTCTCTAACTGTTCAATTCGCAGCGGATCCAAGGCAATATGGGTTTCCTCTAGCACCTCACGAATGGTGGCCTGGGTGGTGTCTTCGTCTGGTTCGACAAAACCGCCCGGTAAGGCATAGTGACCCAAGAAAGGATGAGCCTTGCGCTTGATCAAGAGTAATTGCAGTTGGGGCGCCTCCTCTGGGTCGGCCTGATACCAACGTAAGATAACATTGTCTACCGTTAAGGCTGGTTTGGGATAGTTGGGAAATTCCAGTTTTTGGTACCAGGTCAAAAATTCTTCCTGGCTGGCCTCAGTCTCATAATAGTGCTTTTCGTCTTGAGGGTCCTTAAATTCAGGCATGAAGTCCCTCCTTACTGGTTGGCTTTGGCATGTTGAATCCAGCGATACATCCCAACAATACTGTTAACGGTGAAGAGCAGATACATGACCACAATATCAATGGATCCTCTGGCCTCCCACCATAGATAGATAGAAAAGAGATTAGTAGCAATCCAGAAGAGCCATTGTTCGGCATAGAGTTCGGTCATTAACTTTTGCCCTACCATGTTGGTCCCATCGGTGACAGAGTCACGGAAAGAGCGATTAGCACCGACTAATTGATAGACGAGACCCAAGACTAGCCAAATAATGACCGTTTGCGCGATAGCAATAATCCAATCTACCAAGCCCATACGACGGGACTTAACATTGGTTGGACTGTCTACCACTTGATGGGTTTTCTCTTGACGCTTACGGTCGGCCAAGAGCCAGACATACAACCCGATTGGCTGCATAATAATGAAGTAGGCACTAGTTATAACTTCCCCATAGTAGCCTTCTCCGATACACTTAATCAGATAAAGAGTGGTCGTGATAAGCCCGAAGAAGTAGTTAGATTTACGGCCTTCCGCTACCAAAATAACGTTAATAACCCCTGTAATAGAGACGATAAAGCCTAGCAAGGTTGAATCTGGATCGCGCAAAGCAACAATAATTGGCACAATGGACATAATGATTAAATAAGCCCATTCCAGTGGGGTACGGCCCACTACTAGATCCTCATAGATGGCCTTGATGACGCCAGCAAAGCCTAATTTCTTTGTGTCGCCGGCCAAGACTTTGAGGTTGCGCCCCGTAACCTTATAGCCTGATGTGCAGTAATCGTGTAACTTGGTCCACTTAGTCTTAAAATTTTCAACAATTGACATGTCTTATACCTCCTGATTCAATAGGCTTGCAATTTCAATTTTGGCTGTTTCGTAGAGACTCTCGAAGAAGGTCTGGCCTGGCTTAGGATTGCCCAAGTAGACAATCTTATCAGCCAATCCCGCTTCTTCAAAGAGCTGGATGGTTAGAGATGTGAAGGCATCACGGGTTTCTTCATCCGCCATGGTCATGTCCCGAACCCCGTCATCCACATAGTTAGATTGTGGTAGGACAACGAAAATCTTATCCCACTTTTCCTTCTCAATCATGGACTGGTAAACGTCGGTCAAGGCTTGGAAATCTTCCTCAGACAGACTGTCCTTGAGGTAGTATTCCGCATAGGCCATGGTAATAGTCGAATTGGTATCGGCGATAATTAAGCCATTGTTAGCTGGCGAATCAATCAAGTCCGAAGTCTGACGGAACTGGCCGGTAAAGAGATAGGTGTAGTCGTTCTTGTCCAATTCATCATCTAAGACATTGTAGCGTTCCTGATACTCGCGGGCATATTCGGGTGACCAAGGGCAACCGAAGAGACGTGATAAATCCCGCGCCAAGGTCGTCTTACCGTTGGAAGCTGAGCCTGCAATGAGGACATTGGTTGAGAAGAAACGACGGAATGGTTTGGCAATCTGATGCCAGTGCATCCGCGGATTATTCCGAATCATAGTGCCTGAAATCTTAATTAAGGACCGGTCTACCAGAACCACTTCCCAGTCAGGGCGCAATTCATTGATCTTGTCCTTATACTCTGTCTCGCCACAGTAGACCACAATCTTAGCTTGACCACTAAAGACCACATACTGGGCAATGGACTCATCAAGCTTAGCTAGCCACTCTACCCAACCATTAGGATAGGCCGGAATATGATTCTCGTCTAGCTTATCGACAATGACCAAGTCATCATAGCGGAAAGTCTCACGCGTATAACGGAATCTCTTGCGTAGACTCAGCCCGATTAGATCCCCTCGATCCCCGTCATAACCTGATACGATGGTTAGGACCCCATCATTGTGGCGCTTGGCCTGGTTAATAATATCAATATGCCCAACGTGTAGCGGGGCGAAAGTCCCAAAGACGATACCAAGGGACGTCACATTCTCTAACTTCTTTCGTTTTACCATTCTCTAACCTCTTTTGGCCTATAAAGTTAGATATTAACTTTATTAAAGGCTTAAATTAAGTCAGACCCTCACTAGCACTAAAAAGAAAGATTAATTAAGTCAGAGGCTAACTTAATTTAAATATAACACAATTGAAACATAATGTCTACTGTTTTTCAGAAAAGTCGCTTTATTTCTGAATCAATTTATTATACAATAGTGACATGAATCACTTTAGGCTCGTAGGTGTGTCATGTCTTGTCCCTAATCAAGATGGTGACACCTTCCCATAAAGGAGGCAAAGTATGCGGATAGGCATGGTCTTCGAAGGCGGTGGGATGCGCGGTTTATACACAGCCGGTGTCCTAGATAGTCTAATGACAGCCCAAATCCCAGTAGATGAGATTGTGGCTGTTTCAGCAGGGGCCCTTTTCGGGGCTAATTATCTCAGTGGTCAAATTGGTCGGGCATGGCGTTATAATCGACGCTATCTTGGCGACAAACGTTATATGAGTCTAAGCTCTTGGCTCAAGACTGGTAACTATGTCAACAAGGAATTCGCCTACTACCAAGTCCCTATGATCCTGGATCCTTTCGATAACGAACACTTTAAAGCTTCCCAGGCCCGTTTTCATGCAGTGGTCACCCATGTAGCCAGTGGGAGAGCTGAATACGCCCTAATCGAGGACGTATTTACTCAAATGGAAGTTCTAAGAGCCAGTTCCGCCCTACCCTTCGTCTCTAAAATGATTCAGTTAGACGCTAGCCCTTGTTTAAGTGGTGGCGCCTACCTCGACGGTGGTATTAGTGATAGCATCCCAGTCCATTATGCGCGCCAACTGGGTGTTGATAAGTTGATTGTGGTCCTTACCAGACCCGATTCTTACCGCAAATCCACTCACTCGAACCCATTTTATTCAATGTTCTACCACCGCTTCCCTGCTTTTGTCCAAGCCCTGAAAGAGCGTAACATCCGCTATAATCAGACCTTGAATCAAATTGAAAGCTTGGAAGCACAAGGCGAATTATTCGCCATCCGCCCATCTGCCCACCTTAAAGTTGGCAGATTTGAAAGTGACATCGCCGTTTTAGAGTCACTCTACAACTTAGGTCGACAAGATGGACAAAACCAAATAAATCCCCTCAAAATTTACTTACAAACGTAAAAGGAGATATTTATGGTTAAAGTTATATTTGTTTGCTTGGGTAATATCTGCCGTTCACCAATGGCAGAAGCCATCTTCAGCCACTTGGTGGCAGAAGCCGGTCTAAGCGACCAAATAACAATCGATTCTGCTGCAACTAGTCCTTGGGAAATTGGAAAAACGATTCATGAAGGTGCCAATGAGCGTCTTCAAGCCTTAGGAATTCCTACCCCAAAACACGTTGCACGACAACTAGATATTGAAGATATCAAGGCTGACTATATCATTGGTATGGATGAACCTAATTTACGGGCCATCAATTATCTGATTGGTGCTCGCCCTAGTGGCGAAGTCAATATGCTCTTGCATTATGCTGGAGAAGAAACTCAGATTGCTGACCCTTGGTACACTGAAGACTTTGATACAGCTTTTTCTGAAATCTATCGCGGTTGCCAAGCACTCTTGGCTCACATTCAATCCCGCCATAGTTTTAATCAAGAAGCACCTTCGATTTAATATTGATTTCTTTCCCTAGAAGGACTTGCCTGTGTAGTCAATCTCCTAGTTGTGTTTCTGTAAGCCCATCAGATACACTCTAGCGCTTGGTTGCTTGCCCAGAAAGTCCTTCTAGGGCTTTTTTTATATGACAAAAAGCGAGCCCCTTTCCTGATAGACAGGAAAGGGGCTCGCCCTATTTGATTACTTCCTATTGGAAGTTCTAGTTTTCAGCCTTAACCTTGCGTCCTAAGAAAACAAGTGTCAATGCTAATGTCATGAGGCTAGTTGCTAACCAGAAGGAAGTATTACTTTCCCCGGTCTTAGGCAAGTGGATGCCTGGGCGCTT
>ERZ773009.14-NODE-14-length-111819-cov-16.152786_pt1 | contig 111819 bp, 113 predicted proteins | sample MGYA00580663_ERZ773009 | MGnify/ENA primary metagenome ERZ773009 (study PRJEB29015, sample SAMEA2737969) | human oral metagenome | biome: human oral; feature: human-associated habitat; material: dental | place: China | collected 2026 ... | reverse complement strand
TTTGTGAAAAAATGAAGCGTGATAATAGCTAAATGTTGCTTTAAATCTATTTAAGCGCCGCGATGAAATTTAGAAGTAAAATCGCACGGAATTTAGCCGATTAAATTTACGCTAAATCTTTCAGGCACGACATACTTCTACACAAGAGGATGGACGAATTAAATTCCACCCGCCTAGCGGCAGGCAGAATTCTTTAAAATTTTAAATTGCAAAAATTTAGAATTTTAAAATTTATGACTTAGCGGATCTCTTTTAACTGTACGACTTCGCCGGCGAGCATCTCTTCGGCGCTCTCTCCGGATTCTGCTGCTAAATCCCTTTTTTTGGCAAGATCGACGTTTTTGATCTGTAGATCGAGGTCGTTTCGTTTAGAGGCCTTATCCAGCGCCTCCTCGCGGGTGATGACGCCGTCTCTGTAAAGATCAAGCAGGTGCTGATCGAAGGTCTGCATGCCGTAGGTATTGCGACCGTCGGCGATCGCGTCTGGAATTTCATCGTCGCGCGCATCAAGTATCATATCCTTAATACGGGTGTTTTTGCGTAGAATTTCAACGACGGCTACGCGCTTGCCCTCGATAGTACGAGCAAGGCGCTGAGAGATGACCGCCTCTAGGACGGATGCTAGCGTCATTCGGATACGCTCCTGCTCGGCCTGCTCAAACATCGCAATGATTCGGTTTACCGTCTCTTTTGCGTCAATAGTGTGCACCGTCGAAAATACTAAGTGGCCCGTTTCTGCGGCGTGAAGTGCGGTCTCGATCGTCTCCAAATCGCGCATCTCGCCCACGAATATTACGTCTGGATCCTCTCGCAGCGCGGCGCGAAGCGAATCGGCGAAGTTGTTGCAGTCCTCGCCGATAGCGCGTTGATTGATAATGCATTTATCGTCTTTAAATACGAACTCGACTGGGTCTTCGATTGTAACGACGTGGCTGGTTCTTTGCCTATTTATGCGATTGATCATGCTTGCGATCGTTGTCGTCTTTCCGCTTCCCGTAGGCCCCGTAAGTAGCACGACGCCGCGCATAGCCGTGTCGCAAATATCTTTGATCGAAGGCGGCAAACCTAGATCGTCGATCTCTGGAATTTTAACCGGGATCGTTCGGAAAACCGCGCTGATACCGTCGATTTGAAAGAAAATATTAACGCGGAAACGATAATCTTCGTTTAGCTTATAGGTAAAATCCACGCTCTTTTTCTCGATAAGCTCCGGAAAGCGCGTGATGAGAAGCTCCTTAGCTAGCGTCATCGCATCTTCTTTCAAAAATGGCGTTTTGCTAAATTTTACCAGCTCGCCATGGATACGACCCCTGATAACCGCGCCCGATTTTATATGAAGGTCGCTACCGCCGTTTTGGATTAGAAATTCCAGATATTTATTTAGCCTGTCTCGCTGCTTAAAATCCAGTGTAGAAGCGTCAACTTGATACTGCGAATAATCTATAGAACCCGCCATCATTTCTCCTTTTTAAGTGTTTTTATTATCTCTTTAAATGCCTCTTCAAAAGCCGTTAGTCCGTCATCCAACAACTTTTTATACGCCTTTTTCATATCGATCTTCGCATCCGCTACTCGGGCAAAAAAATGCTCTATCTCTTCATCGCTCGGCGGCATTTTAGGTTTTTGATCGCCGCTTATAAAGGCCTCTATCGTCTCAAGCGGCGCGGTATTTACGCAGCCCGGATACATCAGCTCGCTTACGTAGTAATCCTTCGGCAGATCGTCTCCTTTTACGCCCGTACTCGCAAACAGCGGTTTTACGTAGTTTAAATTTTCTTTAGCGATGATATTGTAGCATTTTGAAGCGTTCATCGTGCCGATTTTGCCGGTAGGAAGGCCCGACGCGGCCATTTTTTCATCCAGTAACCTATCGAAGCGGCTAACGAAGATGCTAATTACGGTTTTTGGTAAATTTGCTTTCGGAAAATAGCGTCGAAAGCCCGCGATACCCTCTTTTATAGCCTCGATACATTTTACGGTCTGCTCAGGCGAAAAAACCAAGGTCGCGTTTACGCTGATCCCCTTTTTCAGTAGATCGCGCATCGCTTCGTAGCCTGCCTTGGTCGCAGGGATTTTGATCATAACGTTTGGCATGCCGATCGTGCCATATAGGTGTTTGCCTTCGCGATACATCGCCTCGGCGTCGTCTGCGAAATATGGATCGACCTCGATGCTCACAAAGCCGTCATCGCCGTTGATAAAATTTTTAAGCAGGCTCTCCGCCGCGCTTCTGATGTCCGCGGTAGCTAAAATTTCATACAGCTTTTTAGGTTCTTTTTTTCTAAATTCCTCTTTGGCCGCATCGTATGCTGGGGAGCTTAGGATCGCGTTTTTAAAGATCGCGGGATTGGAAGTCGCGCCGTTAATTATCCCTTTTTTGATCAGCTCGTCGAAATCTTTATCGATAAAATCGCGCTCCAAAAAGTCGCACCAAAGGCTGAAATTTAGGGCTTTATCATACATATTTCATAATCTCCTTCAAATCCTTTTTTTCAATGCAAACGCTTGCGTGTTCTTTTAAAATTTCATTCGCGCAAAAGGCGATTCTAAGTCCTGCCTCGCGAAACATCGAAACGTCGTTCGCGCCGTCTCCCACGCACATTATCTCGCTAGTATCTAGCCCCATCAGAGATTTAAGCTGCGCAAGCAGCGCGCCTTTTGAGTATCCAAACATCATCTCGCCGCCGAAAAGCCCGGTTAAAATTCCGTCCTTTTCATGCAGATAGTTCGCAAAGCTCGCGTCAAAGCCTAGTTTTTTCTGCGCGGCATCGGTAGCAAGATGAAATCCGCCGCTAAAGACGATCACCTTTATGCCTTTATTTTTCAGATACGCGATGATCTCGCTAGCGCCGCAAACAAAAGGCAGGCTTTCCGCGATAGCTTTGGCATCGCTAAGCTTCATCCCCTTTATAAGCGCCACGCGCTCGCTAAGGCTCTCGAAAAAATCAAGCTCTCCCGCCATCGCGCGCTTCGTAATTTCGCTAACTTGTCGCTGCGTGCCCATTTTAGCGGCGAAAAAACCTATCGTCTCGCCGTCCATCAGCGTAGAATCAAAGTCGAAAACACAAAGCTTTATCATAAATATCCTCGCAAAAATTTAGGAATTATAGCTAATTTAAGTTTAAGTTTTTTGGAATTAGCATAAATTTTTCGCTTTTTGCGACCTCGTAAATTTTGCTCCCAGCCCCGAACGAGCATAAATTTATATATTTTTTCTTGCCGAAATATAAAATCTCATCTTGATGATAGTGCCCCTCGACGATTAAATTTGCCGCGTAAAAATCGATCTTCGGCGCGATTATGGCCTTGAAATCCGGCATTTTTCTGTATAGATTTTTCCCTTTTTGCGATTTTAAGATTATCTTTGAAATTTTAAATTTTAAAGCGCGATCTAGCAGATCCATAAATTTCAGAAAAACTCTATTTCGCAGCGAAAGCAGCGCAAACTGCGTCAGACGCGGCAAAAACAGATCGCCGTGCGCGATCTGCACCGCCTCGTCGCTCTCGTAGATAAATTTAACGGGCTGCGCGGCGTTTGGATAAACTATTGCGCGGGGGAAAATTTCGCGCAGATTAAAATCGTGGTTGCCCTCAAAGTAAAAAATTTCGCATTTTTGCGACAGCTCGTTTATTAGCGCGATCTCCTCTTCGTAGAAGCGCTGCACGTAGGTCGTGTTTGCCAAAAAATCAAACATATCGCCCATCATAAAAATTTGGGGTGGCGGCGTAGGCTCAGCCTTCAGCGCGCGCAGAAATTTCAAAAATTGCGGTCTGCTCGCGCCCGCGTGCGCATCGCCGATAAAGATCGCGCCCGGTTTTATCGCCTGAATTTGATCATTTTGCATCTAGGCTCCCGCGCGTAACGACTTTTGCAAAAAAGTTCATCGCTTAAATTCCGTGTGCGATACGCGGCAACGCCGTAGCTTCGGCGAATCCGCACATTAAATTTGCGTTTGCGACCGCCTGCGACGAGGCCCCGCGCAAAAGATTATCGATCGCCGAGTTGATCCAAATTTTATCGCCCGTAGTTTTTACAAAAATATCGCAAAAGTGCGTCCCTGCGACGTTTTTTATACTCACGGGCTCGCTTCGGACGCGCACGAAAGGCTCATTTGCGTAAAACTCCCGCAGCACCGCCTCTGCATCCACGCTCTTTTGCAGTACGCCAAACGCGCTAACCAGCATTCCGCGCGTAATCGGCAGCAAATTCGGCACGAAAAGCGTGCTAAATTCGCCGCCTTTTAAAATTTGCAGCTGCTCTTTGATCTCGTCTGCGTGGCGATGCGAGATCGGCGAGTAGGCATTTGCGTTTTCGTTCGCGCTTACGAAATGGCTGCTCGTTTTAAGAGCCTTGCCTGCGCCGCTTACTCCGCTTTTTGCGTCGATAAATACGCCGATACCGGGATCGAGTAGCTGCACGAACGGCGCGAGCGCCAAAATGGAGCAGGTGGGATAGCAGCCCGGATTTGCCGTAAGCCGCGCCGCGCGGATCTTCTCGCGATTTAGCTCGGGCAGTCCGTAAACGGCGTGAGATAAATTTTGCGGGTCTAAATGCGTGGTGTAATTCTTCTCGTAAAGCTCGCGGCTTAGGCGGTAATCAGCCGATAGATCGACTACCTTGACGTTTTTAAATTTTAAAATTTCGCGGGCAAATTCCATCGCTTTTTCATGCGGCAACGCTAAAAAAATAAGATCACATCTTTGTGCCGCAACGCGAGCATCCGCGGCTTCTACGCGCATCTCAAACACGCCGCGAAGCTGCGGAAAAATTTCGCTTATCTCGCCCTGCGTAGAGGCGCCCAAATATGAAATTTCAAAGCTCGTATGGGAAAGTAGAATTTTAATCAGTTCAAGCCCGGTATAGCCGCTAACGCCGATGATGCCTACTTTTTTCACGCTAATTCTCAAATTTAATCGGCTTGTATTCGACGCTTAGAATTTCCACGTCGCGCGTGCCTGATGGTAGCTGAAGCACAACCTCATCGCCCTCTGCTTTGCCTAAAAGCTGGCGTGCAAGCGGCGTATTAATATTGATGAGCTTACGCGAGATATCTGCCTCGCTAAGGCCTACGATCGTGTAAACCTCCTCCCGCTCGGTCTCCACGTCCATAAAGGTAACGGTGGAGCCGAATTTTACGCGGTCGTGCTCGTAGGTCGAGGGATCGATGATTTTTGAGCGAGAAACGATATCGCTAAGCTCGGCGATACGCGAGAGCAAAAACGCCTGCTCTTCGCGCGCTGCGTGGTACTCGGCGTTTTCTTTCAGATCGCCGTGTCCGCGCGCGATGTCGATCTGCTGCACGATGTGAGGCAGCTTCACGCTCTGAAGCTCCTTGAGCTCGGAGGTGATCTTTTCATATCCGTAAAGCGTCATTGGTTCGGTCGTCATAATCTTCCTTTCTTTTTATCAAATTATATAAGCTTTAGCCTTAAAATTTTAGCTCGCAGGCTGCGTTAAAATTTTTGCCACGTTTTCGCTGGAGCCGAATTTCAGATAATCTCGCAGCTTCTCGCTCGCAAGTTTAAATTTAGCGGCGTCGCAGCGCTCGTATGCGGCGAGTAGGTTTTGCGCGCTTACCTCGGATTGCAAAAGCTCCTCGTGCAGAGGCTCCTCGCCCAAAAAATCAAAAATAATATTCGCAAGCCCCACGTGCTTTAGCTTTACGAGCTTTCGCGCGAGCCAAACGTCAAACGCGCGAGCCTTGTAGCACAGCACGAACGGAGTGCCGATGAGCGCCGCCTCAAGCGTCGCCGTACCCGAGCAGATAAAGGCAAAATCGCAATCCTTAAGCGTGGCGGGAGTATTGTTTGCGATGCTAAAGCCGTCCAGAGGCCCGTAAATTTCATCTCTTTGATCCATCAGATGCGGCGGGATTATCAGAGCTCGCTTGCTATTTTCAAATTTAGGCGCAAGGGCTCTAAAAATCGGCATCAGCCTTGAAATTTCAGCCCTACGCGAGCCCGGCATAAAGGCGATCTTGCCTTGCTTTTCGTAGCTTTGCTTTCGCAGCGTTATCTCGTCTAATAGCGGATGCCCCACGAAAGAGTACTTTGTGGTTTTGGCGCTTTGCTTGCTTGGGTGCGCGGCATCCTCTTTCGGCGCAGCGTCTTTATCTTTTGTTTCTTGTAGTGCAGAGTCTTTGCTCTCCGCTTCTTGCGGCACGGCGCCTTTATCTCCCTTGCAATCCGTGCCGAAAAATTTCGCCTCAAAAGGCCAGATGGAGAGCAGATTGTCGCAAAACGCCTTCAGCTTCTCCGCTCTGCGCGGCTTCCACGCCCAAACCTGCGGCAGGATATAATATGAAATTTCCGCGCGCGCGCCGCTTTCTTTGATCGCGCGAGCAAGCGGCAGATTAAACGCGGGCGAATCAATCAAAAGCACGCGATCGCACTCCGCCGCAAGCCGCATCATCTGTGCTATCGCGCGCTTGGCTTTTAAAATCAGCGGCAAAATTTCTATAAAGCCCATCGCCGAAAATTCGCTGCTTTTGTATATCGGCGAACCCAGCTTTTCATCGAAAATTCCGCAAATCTCGCAAGCGGGATCGAGCCTTTTAAGATGCACTAGAACCTCTTTAAAATGCAGGTTCGCAGAGGGTTCTAGACAAGAGATTAAATATTTCAAATTTAGCCTTTTAAATTTTTGTTAATTATAGCAAAATGTGCTAAAATTAAGCCGACAAAGGATTTAAGATGAGAAATTTTAAAATTTTAGCGCTATGCGGCGCGTTCGTGATGTTGCTAGGCGGTTGCGGCGCGGCTAAATACCAAAAGCGTCAAGTCACCGAGGATCCCGCAGTAACAGCGCGTTTTGAGGCGCTTAGTAAGTTAGGCTCGCCCGCACTCGTCGCTAAAGCCGCAGCTAGCGAGATCGCAGCGGACGTAGGCGGCACCAAGCCCCACGTTAAGGTCGCGCAGTTTGCCTTCCTCGAAGAAATTAGCGCACAAGGAAGCGATCTGATCTATGCCTACTCGCTAAGCCCCGGCTGGGCGAGCCTGAAAAACTCCGATCGGCAAAAATATCTCAAATTGCTAGCCAAGGATATTACCGAAAATGACTGCAACGCACCTAGTACGCGAGCTTTATTGCGAAGCGGAGTGCGTGAAGTGCACCGATTTTTCTACGATTATCCAAGCTCGCACCTACTTGATTCGCAGGTAAGCGAGGAGATATGCCGCAAAGCAGGGTTATAGATAAGTCTAGCGTAATTTTATGCCGCGGATTTGCATCGGCGCGAAAGCAAAATTTCGTGGTGTAAAATTTTACGATAATTTAAAAGACAAATTTTGCGGCGAGTTGCGGAGTGCGACCACCAAATTTAAGGAATTTCGAAAGCGAAATTTAGGCGATGAAATTACGTAGCAGGCTATAAAAAGCTATAAAAATTTGTAGCGAAAAAAGATAAAATTTCGTAGCAAAAAAGCGGAATTTTTCTATGAATTTTGCGATTTAAGTTCGCATGGAATTTTATTGAAAAATTTGGCGCGACGGAATTTTATGCCACGCAAGCTAAATAGCAATTTTTGCATAGTAAAGAATTAAGCGCTAAAATTTTACAGACAGAATTCCGCTCTGATAGGTCTGTCATGAAATTTTAGCTAAAGAGAGAATATGAAAGAAATTTTAATCACCAACGACGACGGATTCGAAGCGCGCGGGCTTTTAGAGCTCGCAAGCGCGCTAAGAGGGGTCGCAAACGTCACTATCGTAGCGCCGAGCTCGGAGAAATCGGCCTGCTCGCACTCACTCACTCTTACGCGTCCGCTTAGATTTATCAAGCTTGACGACGGATTTTTCAAACTAGATGACGCTACGCCCGCAGACTGCGTGTATTTGGCACTCCGCGCGCTGTATAACCACAAGCCCGATCTGGTGATAAGCGGCATAAATCACGGCGCCAACGTCGCGGAGGACGTGACCTATTCGGGCACGTGCGGAGGCGCGATGGAGGGGGTTTTACAAGGCATTCCTGCGCTTGCGGTGAGCCAGTTTTACGTCGCGGACTCGCTGCAGCGATACGGATTTGATCTAGCGTGCGAGCTCGCGGTGGAATTGGTCGAGAAAATCTTTAAAAAAGGCTTTCCTCTGCCGCCGAAGCAGTTTTTAAATTTAAACGTCCCTGCCGTCTCAAAGCAGGATTTTAAGGGGCTTTCGGTTGCGCCCTGCGGCGAGAAGCTCTACGATACCGACGCGCAGCTAAACCGCAATCCGCGCGGAATAGAGTATTATTGGCTCGGCAAATCTACGCTCAGTTTTGATGCGAGCAGGAACGAAAACAGCGATATTTCGGTGCTGTTTGAGGGGCGAGCGACATTAAGTCCGATCAAGCTAAATTTAACCGCGCACGAGCAGATGAGCGCGCTAGAAAGGTGGATGAAAAACGATGAGTGAGGTCGTAGTAGACCGCTTTTCGCGCTCGCGCCTGCTTTTCGGCGAGGATTTTGCAAGGCTGCAAAGCGCTAAAATTTTAATCTGCGGCTGCGGCGGCGTGGGCGGAGCGGCGATAGAGGCGCTGTACCGCAGCGGCGCGGTGAATCTAAGCGTGATCGATTGCGATCGCTTCGAGATAACCAATCAAAACCGCCAGCTTGGAAGCGAACACGTAGGCGAGCTAAAATGCGAGGTTTTCGCGCGCAAATTTAAAGGCGTGACGCCGATCGCCGCCAGGATCGATGAGGAATTTTTGTCGGAATTCGACCTCGGCAAATTTGATTTCGTAATCGACGCGATAGACGACGTGAGCGCCAAGATCGCTCTTGCGCTACGCTGCAGCGAGGCGGGCGCGGGCTTCATAAGCTCGATGGGCAGCGCAAAGAGGCTCGATCCCGCTAAAATCAAAATCCGATCAATCTGGCAGACGCAAGGCGATCCGCTCGCGCGCAAGATCAGATATGAGCTGCGAAAGCGCGGCTTTGCGGGCGATTTTGACGTCGTCTGCTCGAGCGAGCCGCCGCGCGTCAAATCGATGGGTAGCTTCATGGGCGTGACCGCGAGCTTCGGGCTTTTCATCGCAAGCTACGTCGTGCGCAGGCTGATAGGCGAGCAGGTTTAACGCTTAAATTTCATAGCGTTTCGGCGTGCGGCTCCGGCTAATCGGGCTTTGAGGTTAAATTTTAGATATTTTGAGCTTTTGATCTGAGCGCGCTTTGTATGCGGTACGGCGCGGCAAGTGCTTTGCGGACGCGCATGCGGTTAAAATTCAAAAGCGGCGAAAGCGGAATTTTACCTAGCGACGAAGATAAAATTTACTCGGCGCAAAGGTGAAATTTCATTGCTGCGAAGGATAAAATTTTATCCGCAAAGACCAGCACAGGCTCGGCGCGAGATGAAATTTAAGGACCACGCAAGCTACGCACGTAGGTCAATGTATACGGCGCGCAGTTTTAACAAGCGCATATAGCAAGCCTAGGATTAAAAATCTAAATAGGCGGATCGCAAGCTTGCTCGTGAGCGAAATTTAAGCAAGCCAAGTTTACGCAAATGTTCTTTGCGGCGAATTTTCATAGCAGCGCGATTTGAAATTTTATCGCGACTTTGCGCTTTTTGATGCAAGAAAAGGCGCGCTCAGGCAAGCAAAACCAAATTAGCGCGCATCGGTCGCCGCGTAGCGACTAAGCGTAAAGTGTAAGCAGGGCTCAAGCAAACGCAGCGGCAAGCTTACTTCTAAATTCCATTTTTTACCGCTCGCAAAAAGCGGAATTTAGAAATTTAATTTAAAGGAGCAGCGATGAATGAAATTTTTACACGCACGAGCGTGCGGAATTTTACCGGAAAAATGCCGAGCGACGATCAGATCGAGCTTGTGCTAAAAGCCGCGATGCAAGCCCCTAGTGCGGGCAACCAGCGCTCATGGGAATTTTACGTAGTACGCGACCGCACCACGCTTACGCTACTTAGCAGCGTCGGCACCTACGGCGGCTGCACGAAAGATGCGCCGCTTGCGATCGTGGTCTGCACGCGCAAAAGCGGCTTAAAATTCCAGCCCTACGCTCGCTACGACTGCGCTTGTGCGGCAGAAAATCTTTGGCTGGCGGCGCACCATTTGGGGCTTGGCACCACGTGGCTGGGCGTAGCGCCCGATATTTACGCGATGGAGCGCGTAAGAGAAATTTTGGATCTGCCTGGGCATTTAGAGGCGTTTTGCATTATGCCTTTGGGCTTTCCGTCTCGCGTCACAAAGGCGCATTCACGTTTTGAGCCCGCTAAAATTCACTTCGTAGGCTAGATATGTTTATTTCACAGAGTAAAATCGACGATCTAATCGCTAGCGACGGCGCGTTTTTGGACCTTACGACCGAGCTTTTACAGGACTTCGTGGATTTAAACGCGCCCGCGCGGCTTTCGATCGTAACGAGGCAGGATCTGATCTTTAGCGGCGGAGGAATAGCGCGCGAAGTAGCGGCGCGCTTTGGTTGCGAGACGCAGCATCTAGCGCGCGAGGGAAGCGCATTTAGCGCAGGGGATGAAATTTTTAGCGCGCGAGGGAGCTTCGAGAGCCTCCATAAGGCTTGGAAGATCGTTCAGATCGTGTTTGAGTACTCCTGCAAAATTTCTACTTACGCACACGAGATGGTTGCGCTGATGCGAGAGGCGAATCCGCGCTGCGTGCTGGGTGCGACGCGCAAGAGCCTTCCTTTTGCGAAGGAGCTTTGCGTAAATGCGCTGATTGCGGGCGGCGGGAGCATGCACCGCCTGGGGCTGCACGACAGCATCTTGTTTTTTTCAAACCATATCCGCGCGTTTGCGAGTTTTAGCGAGTTTTGCGCGCAGATCGCTAAATTTAAAGAGCGCGCGCCCGAGCGAAAGATAATGATCGAAGTGGCGAGTGAGCGCGAATTTAGCGAGCTTTTAGGTTATGCACCGGATGCGATAATGTGCGATAAGATGAGCGCTGGCGAGCTTAGAGCCTGCGTTTTGAGACGAGATGAGACGGCGCCGCAGATTAAAATTTGCGCCGCTGGCGGTATAAATAAAAATAACTGCGCAGAGTTTGCGGCTACCGGCGCGGACGTGCTCGTAAGCTCGGCGGTTTGGAATCAGGGCGCGTGCGATCTGGGCGGAAAGATAGAGCTTATCTAAATATTAAATTTTAAATTTTAAGACATAAAAGTCTAAAACAGGGCATAAAAACGCGATTTATTAATAAATAAGAGTATATTTTGTAAAATTCTTAAAATTTCAAAAAAAAGGATTTTCATGAAAAAAATTGCTTTTATTTTAGCGCTTACGGCAAGCGTTTCGTTTTGCGCGGATCAGCTGATAATCGCGGCCGGCGGCGGATACAAAAAGCCCGTCTCGGCCGTGATCGAAAATTTGAAAAAAGAGGGCATGGACGTGGCGGGATCGTTTGCCAACCTCGGCCAGCTCGTCATTCAATCGCGCGAGAATAAAATTTCATTCATCGTGGGCGACGAGGCGTTTTTGAAAAAAAGCGATCTAAATATCACTAAATTTGAGCGTATCGGCCGCGGCACACTAGTTTTAGTAACGCCGAAAAATATCAAAATACAGGGCGTATCGGGGATCGCAAAGTTCGATAAAATCGCGATGCCAGATCCTAAAAAGGCGATTTACGGTATCAGAACGAACGAGTTTTTACAAAACGCCAAGATGGATGGGGTAAAAGATAAAATTTTAGCCGTCGCGGGCGTGCCGCAGGTGGTCGCATACGTCATCAACGGCGAGGTGCAAGCAGGCTTTATCAACAGCACCGAAGCGGTCGCCAAAAAAGATGAGTTCGGCTCGATAATCTACATCGACGAGAGCCTCTACAGCCCCGCATATATCGGCATTGCAAGACTAAGCGCGTGCAGCGAGCAGGCGCTTTGCGAAAAGGTGATGAAGGAATTTCAATCGGATCGCTCAAAAGAGATTTTTTCAAAATTCGGCCTTAAATGAGCGACATAGCTTGGATCGCGCATCCTTTGCTTCTAAGCGTCAAAGCCCTATTTTGCAGCTTTTTGCTGCTGATTTCAATAGGGCTGGCAATTGCGTATTTTTTGGCTTTCAGCAAAGCCAAATTTAAAAAGATCGTCGAAATTTTGGTAATTTTTCCGCTCATCTTCCCGCCGATCGCGACGGGATTTCTGCTTCTTTACATCTTCGGAAAGAGCGGATTTATCGGTTCTGCGTTAAATTTAGACATCGTTTTTAACTTTTCTTCATTGGTAATCGCCGCATTTTTGGTGGGGCTGCCGCTGTTTGTAAAGCCCGTGTGTGCGAGCTTTGAGCTCTTTCCGAAGAGCCTAATCGAAGCCGCGCAAATTTTGGGCAAAAACAGAGCTCAAATTTTCCTCTTCGTAATCCTTCCAAGCTCGCTTAAAACACTCGGCTCCGCGCTTATTTTAGCGCTCTCGCGCGGGCTTGGCGAAGTGGGTATCACGCTGATGTTGGGCGGAAACATCGTGGGCAAAACCGACACGTTAGGCCTTGCGATCATGGGCGCCGTGTATGACGGAGAGAACGAGCGGGCGCTGATTTTAAGCGTTTTGCTCGTAATTTTCAGCTTGATCTTATTCTTCGCGATAAGCCTTTTAGATAAAAAGCAAAATTTATCTAAATAAGAAAAATTATTTTTTAAGTATTTTTGGATAAAATTGCACTCGCATTTTACTTTAAAGGATTTTTCATGAAGAAATTTCTAATTTCATCAATTTTAGTCGCAAGCGCCTTGATCGCTCACGAACACGGCGATATGCAAAATTTCGACCCTAAGTCTGGCAAGCACCTCGTCATCACTATGGAGCAGCTGGGCGAGAAGGGCAACGTAACCGTCGGCGAGGTCGTAGCGGTCGAGACGAACTACGGCGTGGCGTTCTTTCCAAATTTAAAGGGTCTTGCTAGCGGCGTGCACGGCTTTCACGTGCATCAAAACGCTGACTGCGGCGCTACCGAGAAGGGCTTAGGCATGAAAGCTGGCGGTCACTGGGATCCGAGCGATACCAAAAAGCACTCGTTTGCTTGGGACGATAGCGGCCACAAGGGCGATCTGCCTGCACTTTTCGTCGATGCTGAGGGCAATGCGGTCTATCCGGTGCTGGCTCCGAAGATCAAGAGCTTAGATGAGCTAAAGGGCCACTCGCTGATGGTTCACGTAGGCGGCGATAACCACAGCGATCATCCGAAACCGCTCGGCGGCGGCGGCGCTAGAATGGTCTGCGGCGTTATAAAATAAGCCTCGTTGCGGATGAAATTTAATCATCCGCAATCTCTAAGTATGTCCGCTCTGCGGTTAAATTTACGCGATGAAATTTCGCCGTTCGCAGCGCCGAGATACGCCCGCTTTGTCGTTAAATTTACGCATGGCGGGCTTTAATATAATCTATGCAGCGCAAAATTTATGTTAAATTTACGCGCAGCACCCCTCTCCCGCTTAAATTTTAAAATTTTAACTCCGTTTGCGCGCATTACGCTCTGTTTTTGCCGCAGCAGCATCGCAAAATTTTCCAAATTTAATCAAAGTTCTAAATTTACGGCGCCGAGCTATTTTGGCAGCGCGAGCTTCATTTAACTTTTTCTTCACGACTTTTTCCTACAATCACGCTAACTTTCACAAAGGAGAGAGAATGAAAAAGATTGTTTTAGCAAGCGTTTTAGTCGCGGGCGTGCTGTTCGCCGCAGATTTTAGCTCAAGCAGCCCCGAGCAGATCAATGCCGCAGTCGCCGGCGCGGACGCCAAGAGCTTAAGCGAAGCGGCGTTTGAGATCGATAAGCGCGCGGGCGAGCTAAGAGCGCAGGCAAGGGATCTCAAGCGCGGATTTAAGACGGAGTTTAAAAAGAAGCTGGACGCTATGAGCGTCGAGGATCGCGAGAAATTCCTAGACGAGTTTAGAAAAAACTATAACGCCCAGGCGGGCAAGCTAAGCGTTGAGCAGGCGGATAGGCTGGATATCGAGCTTAAAGACCGCGGCAATTTCGGCAAATTTAAAAGGCCCGCTCACGGGTTTGGTCCGCATAGATAGCAGGTGGCTCCCGGCGAATGCGGCCATATGCCGCATAAAGGAATGGGCGGCGGCGCGGGTCTGGCAATGCCGCCAAGAGGCGAGATGCCGTGCAATCAAAACGCGGGCGCCGCTCCGTGTCCTATGACGCAGCAATAGCTGCCCGCGCGCAAGCTACGTAGTTCCGCGCAGCACTTGCGCAGAATTTTATTTTATCGAAATACGGTGCGAGAATTTTAGAATTTTAGCTTGAAATTTATGCGGCGCGAAAATTTTATATCGTAAAATTTTAGCCTCTTGCGCCGCTTTGCTCACTGCGTAAATTAATTACCAGGCGAGCAATCTAAATTTACGAAGCGTGCCTTAGAGCCAAGACGCGCCGTTTTCGCCACGATAAAATTTTGCTGCGAAATTTTGCAATTAAATTTTACGTGGAATTTCACAGGTATAATTTCAAAAATTCTACGCAAGGAGGCGGGCTATGGCAAGGGTTTTGATCGTCGAGGACGAGGGGATGCTGCTAGATATGATGTGCACCTATATGCGCGGCGCGGGGCACGAGGTAAGCGGCAGTAAAAGCTACGACGAGGCGCTTTCATTAGCATACGAAAAGAGCTTCGATCTGTGGATCTTCGACGTCAAAATCATCGGCGGCAACGGCTTTGCGCTACTTCGCGAGCTGCGCGAGGCCGGGCGCGGCGCACCGTGCATTTTCACGACGTCGCTAAACACTCTGCAAGACGTCGAAAGCGGCTTTAGAGGCGGCTGCGACGACTACCTCAAAAAGCCCTTCGAGCTAAAAGAGCTGGCTCTGCGCGCGGATAATCTACTAAAGCGCACCTTCGTCCACAACGCCGCCCTGCGCGAAAATATCGGCGGAGGTTTTAGCTTCGATATGGCTCAGCACACGCTTTATCGCGACGGAAGAGCCGTGCCGATGCCGCAGAAGCAGGCGCGGCTTCTTGCTCTGCTTCTAAAAACCGCGATAAATTCCTTAGCAAAGATGAAATTTTCGCCGCGCTATGGGACTACGACGAGAGTCCGAGCGAGCTTAGCCTGCGCGTTTATATCGCGGAGCTGCGAAAAATTTTAGGCAAAGATCGCATCATAAACGCCTCCAAGCTTGGCTACAAATATATCTAGGAGCGCACCGTGTCCAAAATGCGTCAAATTCTACCTATTTTTTTGCTCTACACGCTTACTAGCGTCCTGTTTTTGGCGCTGGTAAGCAGCGTATTTTACGAGCGGGAGAAGTTTTTTATCGCGGATCGCGATGCCTTTGCGATCAGAGATTTCAAGCACGGCTTAGAGGCCAAGCTCGCGCGCGGCGGGCGCCTAAACGAGGGCGATTTCGACGCCATGCAGGCATACGCGGCGGATCTGAATAGCAGCGATGAGATCGCGCGGGATTTTGAGCCGAAGGATGACGCACCGCGCGTGTATATGGAGGGAAATAGCAGGATCGAGCAGTTTAATCTCACCGGCAAGGACGGCACGGAGTACTACGTAGCGATCAAAACGGATGCGCTTGAGGGCAAGCTAGCCGCACTAAAGCTTAAAATTTTAGCTGCGAGCGCACTTGTTTTGGCGCTTATTTTGCTGATCGCGTATTTTATCATCCGCCTTTCGCTGCGCCCGCTTTACGAAAAGATCGAGTTTTTAAACGGCTTCATCCGCGACACGACGCACGAGATAAAAACCCCGCTTAGCGTGATTTTGATGAGTATCAAGCTTTTCGATACCGATGCGAAAAAATATCTGGGCAATATCAAGGCGGGCGCAAATACGATAAACGCGCTATTTGAGGATCTAACCGCGCTAAGCTTAAACAAAAGCGGCAGCGGGCGAGAGGTAAATTTAGGCGAGCTGCTGCAAAGCCGCATAGAGTATTTCTGCGTCTCTGCGGAGCAAAAGTGCATAAGCTTAAGCGTAGATCTGCGCCCGGTAGCCTTTTGCGCGGATGAGTTTAAGCTACGAAAGATCATCGATAATCTGCTTGGCAACGCGATAAAATATTGTGATGAGCTCGGCTGCGTCGAGGCGAGCTTGAGCGAGCGCTCGCTTCGTATAAAAAACAGCGGCGCGGGCATCGCGCGGCAAAATTTGCCGCATATTTTCGAGCTTTACACCCGATTTGACGAGCGCAACGGCGGTTTTGGCATCGGGCTTTTTATCGTGAAAAAATACTGCGACGAGCTTGGGCTTAAAATTTCGTGCAGAAGCGAGCCGGGCGAGACGGAGTTTCGGCTGGAATTTTAACTTTACCCAAATGAAATTCTGCGCGAATAAAATTTTAGCAAGCGGGCTTGCTAGGCTTAACCGCGTGGGTTTAAATTTAGCTAGCGATTCCATCCACGAAATTTGCGCCAGATTATAATTAATGGCAAAATTCACGCATGCAATTCGGTCGCGTCCATAAAATTTTGCCCGTCGGTTTGCAGAATACACAGCGTAAAATTCTACGGAATTTCGTGAAATTTTATTTGGACGCGAGCAGAATTACGGCGGCTAGGGATAAAATTTGCAGCAGCTTAGATAAAATCGCACGCGACAATTGACTAAATTCCGCGAATTTCGCCCGCGCACCGGTTGGGTTCGCCCGTGCTCTGCTATCTCATACATACCGTATTCATAGCCCGCACAAAAGGCGCGCATTTTGGGTTTTGATACTCGACGGAAGCTATCCCGCCTCCCATTCTTGCCGCTCGGCGAGTTGGCGCGGACTACACGCGGATAAATTTTAAAATTTAGATAAGCTCTGCCCTGCCGAAGCGAAGCTTTATTAAAACGTGCGGCAAATTTTAAAATTTACGCGGGGTCAAAGAGCAAACGAGACAAAAGAGGCTAAATTTGATCATCTCTCGCTGGGCGCTCCTACGACCTTTGCGCTATTCGCCGCCTGCTTAAATTTTATCATTTCTCGCCTAGCGGCAGTAGACGATCGGTTTGGCTCCGAGCCTTGCTTCGCCGTGATACATTCCGAGCTTATCTTTCGTCCACGTAAAGCCCGTGTGTCCGTGCTTGTCGATAAAGATGCTGTCGAGCGCTTTGCCTATCCCCGTATTATGCGGGTGCTTTTGCAAGATATTGCGGCAGGCTGCGCTTAAATCAATGCTGCGGCTGTCCGTGTTTAGCCAGGATCACAAATATCTTGCCGCGATTTGCCTTTGCCCTAAAATTTGCACGATCTCATCTAAGCTTAAAATTTTGCCGTGCGAGTCAAAGCCTACGTTTAGTATGCGCCCCTCTAGGCTGGAAGCGCGGTCGTGCAAGTGTCCGTGAAGCATAAAAGAACCTTTCTGGGCGCGGTTGTGCTCCTCTACAGGATAGTGAAACATACAGATGCTCATACCCGCTTTGCCGTCCTTTATCGCGCCCGCACCGCCGTCAAAATTTAGCTCCTTGTAGTGCAGGATATCGCTAAAAATAGGATTTCCGTCGTCTTTTAGCTCGCGTAGCAGCGCTTCTTTGTTTTGGCTAATGAGCGTATCGTGGTTGCCTAAAATCAGCACATGCGAGCCGTTTAGTCTACGTGCGACGCTTTTTAGATCCTTTAATTTATTACAAAATGCAAAATCGCCCAGATCATAAACCGTATCCTCAGGCCCCACTACGGCATTCCAGAGCGCTATGAGCTTTTCGTTCATCTCGTTTACGTCGTTAAAAGCCCTAAATTTAGGGCAGTATTTCATGATATTGGCGTGATAAAAATGCAAATCGGAGGTAAAAAATATCATCATTTTTCCTTTAAGCTTTAATCGCCGCATCGAATTTACGCTTTACGTAAATTTACGCGGTGCCAAATATTCGCACGATAATCGTTAAACTTTTTCTAAAAATTCTTTTATAAAGCCTAGCTTGCCCTGCTCGTCAAGGGATCTGAATTCTCGCTCATTTGCTTTGATGTGATCAACCAATGGGTGAAATTCCTCATCGAGCTTGGTTTTATCCAGTTTGCCGGAAAGCGCCTCGTTTTTACTGCGAGCGAAAAATTTATTCACGAGATAATAAGGCGTTTTCATCTTAAAACAAAAATCGTTTTGGCTCGGGATATACACCATAAAGCCCTCGAATTTCGCCTCTTTGACTATATTTTTAAGCTCCGCAAAGCTCGTTTTTAGATACTGCTCGTCCTCTTTATAAAAAGGTCTTTTTAGCGCACCAGCGGTGCTTGCTGCGATCTTATCCAGCTCAAATTCGCTCTCTTGCGCGCCGGTTTTAACGTCGATAAGTCCGATAAAAGTCTCTCCAAGCTCCTCTTCTACGATGTGCGGGTCGCTCTCGTCGGTGATCTCAAATAAAAAAGTTTTATTTGGATAGCGTTTGAAAATCTCTTCAAATTTGCAGCAGTGCTCGCGCGCCATCTGTGCAAATCTACTATCGGTCGATCCTGTCGTGGAGTAGATGACGCGGCGGTTAAAGCTAGCGCCGCTTTCGTGGATATCTACGTAGGTGCAACACCCCAAAAAGCCGTTTACCTTTCGCACGGCAAGCACGGGCGTATCGTCTTTGATATCGATAGGATAAAGGCTTTTGCGCGAGGTAAATTCCGAGTAGTTATAGACCTTTTTAAACGGACGCACGATGATATTTAGATTCTCATCCATTATGAGCCCGCGCATCTCAAGCAATGCCTTATCCCAATCGGCTTTGAAAAAGACGCGTTTTGAGTATTTGTAGGTGCGAAGCTCGGGATAAAGCTCGCTTTGACGCGCACTCCAGAGCCTTTTATCCTGCGTGGCGGCGATATATTTTTTCGTTACGTAGGTGTTTTGCGCCGCATCAAAGGGCAGATCGCGCCTGTTTAGAGCCGCCGCGTCTTTAATCTTTTGCGCTACGCTTTGGCTCATAGGATTAACGGGCGGGATCAAAATTTCGCCCTCTATTTTGTTATTTGCGACCTTGATAAACATCGCTATCACGGTATCTTCATCGACGCCGTGCTCGGAGGCGAAGAAATTTTGCATTCTAAAGCACTCGAAAATAAATCCATTCTGGGCGGCTTGCTCTTTTAGGCTTAGCAGCTCTTTGGTGCGCGCACTCACGTTGCTAAGCACGATAATAACGTCTTTAGCTTTGTTTTCCAGGGCAAATTTATACGCCTGCTTTATCTCGCGGGCGACCTTGCGCTTCGCATCCTCCAAAAGCTTTGGCGACCAAGTATAAACCCCCGCCTCATCGGTTAAGAACATATCGTTTTCCAGATGATAAATTTGCGCCTGCGGATATTCGTTTTTAAATTCTTTAATTTTCTCTTTTGCGAAAGTCGTTTTACCAGAGCCCGCGTGTCCGCGAACGACTATAAATTTTCTCATTTTACCGCCTTAATTTTATGTGGCGATATTCTACCTAAAATTTTAGCGCCTTGGTATCAAGAAATATGGATTTTGGTAAAATTAAATTTACAGAGCCGATTTTTGCCACTTAGCTCGCGCAGTTTTGAGCGCGAATGAGGCGGCACGGCTTCGTATCTACGCAGGCTCGCCGCCGATGCGCGCTTTCGGGCACGAAATTGAGCGAGGATAAAATTTGTGGCGAGCCGCCCAGCGACTTAAATTTAAACCTCAAGGCATCAAATTCGTATGCCGTTCGTTTCGCAAGTTGTCTAAGCAGAGGCGGGATTAAGCGAGCGTATCCGCTGCGTCTAAGTCCCGTCTATGTCCAAGCCGTAGTAGGCGCAAATTTTATCAATTCGCCGTTTTATTATTTGCCGATTTCATACATATCGCAGGATTTTTGCCAAATTTCTTTAAACTCCGGCGATAGTTTTATAAGAGAGGCATTTTTTTGTTTTTACCGAGATCACAAGCTTTTTTATAATACTCGGTGGCCTTCTTTTTGTCGTTTGCGATATAGTAATTAAAATTTGCAAAGTTAGAGCAAGATAATAAGGAGTTTAGATCGCAGCCTTTTTTATAATAGACCGCCGCTTTTGTTATGTCCATTTTAACGCCTTTTCCTGCTTGATACATATCCGATAAAAGACCGCACGATAGTTCATGCCCTCCGTTGCAAGCTTTGTCGTAATAGAGGATCGCTTTTGATATGTCCTTTTGTATTTTCTCTCCGTCATTATATAAAGCCCCTAAAAATCCGCAGCTACCCACATCTCCATCGTTACATTTTTTTTTCAAGACGCTCGACTTCCTTTTGGGGATCATCCTGCATCCCCATATTGCTTAACATTATGCAGCCTACTTCATTGCCGTCGTTGCAAGTTTTTTGATAAAGTTCGATGGCTTTTTGGGGATTTTCTTCTAATATTTCGTTGCCTAACATTACGCAGCCCGTTCCATAACCGCCGTCGCAGGATTTTTGAAGCAGTTCGATTTTCTTCGTTCTATCTTCGTATCGTACGGCGGCGCTAGCGCAAGAGTCCATATTGCCGCCATCGCACTCCTTTTCGAATTTCTCAAGCTCGGACGCCGCAAATACAAAAGAGGCGATAAACGCCAACGCAAACAGTGATTTTTTCATTTCATATCCTTTCCGGGTAAAATTTGGTTAATTTTACCCCCCCCTTAGAAATTTATGAAATTCTCCATCTTTTTTATACAACGGCGCCTAAAAGAGGCGAAACAACATTTGATTTTAAAAATTTTTTCACAAAATACGTGAGGCAGCGATGTTTAAATTTGCATCCATAAAAGATAGCAGTGTGTGCGGTTTAAAATTTAATGATAGAAAATTCGCGCTTTGCCGAGGTGCTAAAAGTAAAATTTGACCGAATTTAGCCGCGCCGAGGCGCTTGATCGACGAAGGCGCCAAATTTGATAGACGTGTGATAAAAAGCGTATTATCCTCGCTATTTGATTTAAATTTAGCCCCGCAAAGGGGCTAAATTTACGTTTATTTCTCCCCTAGCGGCCAGTAGACGATCGGTTTGGCTCCGAGTCTTGCTTCGCCGTGATACATACCGAGCTTGTCTTTAGTCCATGCAAAGCCCGTGTGTCCGTGCTTGTCTATCGAGATGATGCCGCCGCTACCACCGAGAGCTTTGACCTGAGCTACCGCTTCTTCGGCTGCTTTTTGCACGTCTTGCGTTTTGTATTTATAAAGAGCCGAGACCTCGTGTGCGGCGTTTACGCGCATATAGATGTCGCCTGTGCCGGTGCAAGAAACCGCCACCGAGTCGTTGTCGGCGTAGGTTCCCGAGCCGATTATAGGGCTATCGCCGATGCGGCCGGTCATTTTATTGGTCATACCGCCGGTACTGGTCGCTGCGGCTAGGTTGCCGTTTTTATCCAGCGCGATCGCGCCTACGGTGCCAAGATACGGACGCTCGTGTAAATTTAGCGACGTCTTTTTCGCCTTTTCGCTATCAAGTAGCAGCTTTTGCTTCTCTTTGGCTTTTTGTAGCGCATCGTATCTAAACTGCGTGAAAAAATACTTCTGATCGACCATCTCTAGGCCGTTTTCTTTGGCGAGCTTGTCGGCTCCCTCGCCCGCAACTAGCGTATGCCACGTCTTATCCATCACGAGTCTGGCGCCTAGGATCGGGTTTTTGATATGCCTCGCCATCGCGACCGCGCCCGCTTTTTTGGTTGAGCCGTCCATGATCGAGGCATCAAGCTCGTTAAATCCGTCGGCGGTAAATACCGCGCCCTTGCCCGCGTTAAAATTCGGATCGTCCTCAAGCACCATTATTGCCGCAGTTACCGCATCCATCGCGCTGCCGCCCCGTTCAAGCACGGCCTGACCTGCTAAAAGCGCTTTTTTCATCGGCTCTTCGCGGATTTTAAATTCCTCCTTGGTTAGATCAAGCCCGCTGGTGCCGCCGTGAATGACGATAACCGGGGAAAATTTCTCCTGCGCATTCGCAGCCGTTAGCCCGAGCAGGACCAAACTCGCCGCCATAAAAACGGCCTTTGAGAGTGAAAAGTGCTTCATATCTCGCCCTTTCGAAAAAATTGCAGAATTTCTAAGAAATGATATAACTTTGCGCTTTTCATTTCGCTTAATCAAATGCGAATTCAGCCGGATATAAATCTAATACTTTGAGATTAGAATTAAGCTTTCGCTGTCAAATTTAACGCGACTCAATTTGTAGCACAATCTGATAGGTCGATTTAAATTTTATAAATTTGGGTTTGAGCGTTGGCAAAATTTAATTACTGCAGCTCGATAAATTTCAACCGCACGTCATAAAATTTTAGCGCGGTCGTATTTTAAACGGCGCTACCCAAGCAAGCAAACTCAAACACGCAACCGCTAGCAAAGCAGGCTTTAAATCAAAACGCCTCAAACTCGCCGTGCGCGATCATTTAGTGTTGCGTCGGAACCGACGCCAATATATTTTGACGGCTCAATCGCAGCTTTTTTCTCCGCGGCAAAGGCGCGCCAGGTCGTATTTTAGCAGCACCAAGCCAAGGCCTAGCAAGAAAAGGTCTTTAAAGATAAAGCCGTCGATCTTACCTAGCTGCGGCAGTAGGCTGAGCGTGCTCAGCGCCATGACGATCACGATGAGATCGCCCACGATGCCCGCCTTCGGCTTGAAAAAGCCCGCGATGAGCGAGAGATAGCCCACGGTCTCCACCACGCCCAAAAAGTAGCTCGCGCCGGCGTCCCCGAGCGCTGAGGGCAAAAACGAAAGCCACGTCTGCGAAAAGAGCGGCTTTAAAGCCTCCACTTCAAACTCAAACCACTTGTAGTTGCCCATCACGGCAAGCACGATGATAACGGAAAGTCTAGCGAATATAATATCCGCGTCGCCTGCGACAAATTTTTTACGATCTCCCTCATACGGCTCCTTTGTAAATTGTGTAGCGGTATGATAGCGAGCTTGCGTGTAGGCTACGTGAAGGGGCGAAATTTCAAATTCCAAATTCCTCGGCTTCACGAAATTCTGTCCCTCCACAAAATTTAGTGGCTCCACAAAATTTAAAATTCCATGCCGCGCGCCGTAAAATTTTAACGTGCGCATCGTATGATTTAACGTGCACGCCGTAAAATTTTAACGCGCATACAAAATTTCAAAATTCGCGCCTAAATTTAAGCTATAATCGCTTCAAATTTTAAGGAGCTGCAAATGCTAAAATCATATCCTCTTGCGATGCAGGGCGTGGAGTTTCGCGGGCACGGCGTGACGGGCATTTACGAGATGGGCGAGCGGATAGCCTTCGTCCATTTTGCTTTCGCGGCTCCTAGCGAACGAAATATCGCCGCAAAGCTAACGCCCGGCTACGTTCTGCTAGATACGTTTTCGCGCGATTTTAGCGAACATAAAAGATCGGTGCTCGCCTACGAGCAGCGCGAAATTTTCTCTGCCGCCTCCGCGCTGTGTTACCCGCAGGACGGTCATTTCGTGCTAAATACGAGATATTACGAGGGCTTCGTCGATTCGCCCGCAAAGCTCATCAAAATACAAGACGGTGAAATGAGCGAGCTTGGCGATGCTCCAACGCCCGTGAAGCAGATCTACAACGATGCGCGAACCTACGAGTTTGACGGCTTTGCCGTGCGGATGAGTTCACCCTTTATGATGGAGTGCATAGCTTCACAGGACGGATCAAATTTATGCGGCGCGGCGGCTGATTTGGGCGGCACGCTAAATTCTAGCGGCTCGGCGGGCGAGAATTTAAAAAATTCCTCCGAAAATGACGATGCGGCGGCTGTTTGCAAAGCGAGCAAAAGCGATAGGTGCGATGAAACCAGCGAGGCAAAAGATAAAATTTTAAAAGACGGCAAACAAACCCGCAAAAAAGCGGCAGCAAAAGGCAAAACGCTTTGGCGGCTGAAGCTCGGCGCGTATCTATATACGCCCGTTTGCCTGCGCGGCGGAGCACTGCATTTTGATGCGCAAGGTAAGCGGCAGGGTCGAGAGACGCTGTATTTCGGCACCGCGGGCAAGGGTGGGCACCTATACGCCGTGGACGCGGCAAGCGGCGAGGTGATCTTTAAGCTTGACACCGGCGGCACCGAGCGTTTCGCGTGGTGCGAGGATAAAATTTTACTCGCAGATCGCCGCGGCAAGCCCGTTTTGATTAGCGCGGGCGACGGCTCGATCTTAAAAGAGGTGGAATTCGGCAAGTTTCAATTCGGCTCGGATCAGATCATGCTCGCTAGCGGCGGGCGCCTCTACGCCGTGGCAAACGATGGAGCCGCGATGCACGCCGTCTGCGCGGATATTTAAATTGGACAGATTAAAATTCGGCTTGTAGTTGTAGATTAAATTTAAACGCAAGGCTTGAGGCGCCGAACATTTTGGATATGAAATTTACCTATTTAAGTCTCATGTTCGCTAGCCGCAGCACCCTTGCGAGTCGTATCCCATCCCATCTCTCGCCCATTCGGCAAATGCCAAAAACCGCAAATTCTTTGGTATAAAGCACGCCGTAGCTCACTTGCTAAGTAAAATTTATTCACCCGGCGCGTCTTTTCAAACTGAAATTCAAACCCCGTGCCTTAAAATTTAAAGCAGCCACGGCAAATTTCAAGGCGCGAAGTGGTGCGAGCTGCCGCGAAATTCCATCGAGCTTTGCGGCGTGCGCGGGCAAACCTCGGCGATGATATTGATCGAGACGCCCGCCTTAGCGGCAATCGCATAAATTTTAGGCAAAAACTTCGGCGCGAAGCTGAACAAAATCTCGTACTCCTCGCCGCTTTGCAGCGCAGCCTCGCTAGGGCGGGCGATCCAGCGCGCACCCACGCCGCTAGCCTCCAACAGGCGGGGCAAATCCTGCGCGAGCCCATCGCTAATGTCCATCGCCGCGCTGATGAACTTCGCCGCCTTGTAAAAAAACTTATCGCGCAAGACGGGCCTGACGAAGCGCGAATTCTTTGAAATTTTTGCGCGTAGATCCTCGCGCAAGCGATATGAGCCACTACCCGGCACAGGATTTTCGCCTGCAGAGCTTTGCGACGTAGAATTTTCGCATGCGAGGCTTTGCGCCGTATAATTCGCTGCGGATTTTTGCGCCATAAAATTTCCGATAGAATTTCCTACGCTCAAATTTTGCGTCGTAAAATTTTGCTCAAAAAACTCCGCGTCCCGATTTTGCGTCGCGGAGCCCTGCAAGTCGTCATACGAAGCGTGAGTATCTAAATTTTGTGTTATAGAGCCCTGCGACACGCTGCGCGCGGTGTAAGCATTCAAATCTTGCGTAGAATTTCCGTTATCAGGGCTCGGCGCAGAAATTTTGCCATCAAAGCTCTGCGTAGAAATTTCGTTGTCGAACTGCGTAGAAATTTTACCGGCAGAGTCGTCATAGCCGCCGCTTTGCAGCCCGCTATCTTGCGCCGTAGGGTTCTTGCGATCGTCTCCGCTCTGCGACACGGAATTTTCTACCGAAATTCCAGCGTCCAGGCTCTGCAGTTTAGCGTGCGTAGGTGAAATTTTATCGTCCGGGCTTCGCACCTCATCGCTTGGGCCTTGCAGCGACGAAATTTTATCGTTTCGGTTTTGCATCTGAGAGCTAGCGGGTAAAATTTCATCTCTTAAAAGCACCGCCAGATCGCGCCCGACGCCGCCTAGCTCGCCCGTATGCGCGATGAGATCGCCCACGCGCGCGCCGCTGCGAAACACGGGGCGCTTGCACTTGCCGATCAGGCTCACGCTAAGCGCGATGCGATCCGAGCCGATCGTGTCGCCGCCGATGATCCGTATGCCCCACTCGCGCGCCGTCTCGCTCACGCCCGCGCACAGCTCGTCGATCTCGCGCGTGCCGATCTCGCGCGGCAGCGCAAGCCCTAGCAGAGCGTATTTGGCGCGCGCATTGGTCGCGATCATATCCGAGATGTTTACAAGCATCGCCTTTGCGCCGATCTCGCGCAGGCTCAGCCAGCCGCGCCGAAAGTGCACGCCCTCGACGAAAAGGTCCTTGCAATACGCCCGCTCACCGATTACGGCGCAATCATCGCCATTAAGCTTCGATCTAAATTTCTCAAAAATATACCGCTCCTTATCCATGCGCCCTCCGTTAAATTAGCGTTACGCCGCAGCCGCGCGAAAGCTAAGAAGCCCGCATTTGCGGGCCTTTGTTTAAATTTCATCGCATACGCGCGGCAGGAGTTCTATGCTCCGCTTTGCAAGATTATAGCGTAAATTTAGATTTTCACCGCGCGAGTTTGGCTGCGGTTCAGTGCGGCTAGATAGCAAAATTGGAAATCGCGTGAGTTTTGAGACTTTGGTGTGGCTCGGTGCGAACGAGGCCCGCGATAAAACAGTACGAGTTTATTTCTTGCATGCACCCGCCTATGCACACTCGCTCAGATGACGGGTCTTTAAAGCGGCGAGCTTGAAATTTTAAAATTTAGCGCAGCCGCAACGAGATTAAATTTAAACGCTGCGTAAGCGTAGCAAAGATAGAATTTAGCACTAAATTTAAAGCCGTAATGCGGCACGCAAGCAAGGAGATAAAATGAGCGATACGAAACCGGACGAGCCACTACTAATCATAAAAAGGGCGAGGCGTTTTTACGGACCTTTTTATGCGGTAGTTAAAATTTTGCAATTTTATCTCGCCATTGTTTTTATAATGCTTGACAAGCCTTATGCGCCTATCGTAGGCTGGGTAATGCTGATCGGGCTTTTTTACGCAGAGATTATCCCGAATTGTTTTAAATTTATTGCATGTTACGATGATCACATAGTCGTGAAATATTTTTTCTGGGAAAGAGATATTCCGTTTGATCAAATCAAGTATTTTTGGATATTTACATATTTTTTAGGGCACAATAAATTTTTTATTAAACTCAAATTTAGCTTTAAAAATTTGGTACTAAATATTTGCTCGATATTTATACCGATGGATTATATAACAAAAGAAGATTTTGAAAAATTAAAAATTTTAATGAGTAACAAAAATATCGAATATAGGGATTTTATCTAAACCGAAGCAGTCTTAAAACTAAATACTCAATCGAGTCAAGCAGAATAAAATTTCGGGCGGCGCAAACCGCCCGAAACGTAGCCCGAGATACCGCGCTAAGCCTTACTGCTCGTAAAAGCCGCTCGGTTTGGAGATCGTGTCGATGTAGATGTTTTTGGTCTGGGTGTAGTGCTCCAGGATCATCTTGTGCGTTTCGCGACCGATGCCCGATTCTTTGTAGCCGCCAAACGGCGCGCCAGCGTGGATCTGGTTGTAGGTATTGACCCACACGCGACCCGTCTCAAGCAGGCGTGCGACCGTGAGCGCTTTTGCGATGTCGCGCGTAAATACGGCGCCGCCTAGTCCGTAGAGGCTGTCGTTTGCCATGCGGACGAGCTCGTCTTGATCTTTAAATTTAATCACGACGCCCACAGGACCGAAGATCTCCTCCTGCGCCACGCGCATGTCGTTGCGTACGTCCACGAGCAGCGTAGGCTCGACGAAAGCCTCTCCCGCGCTATGTCGCTTGCCGCCTACGGCGATCTTAGCGCCCTCTTCTACGCCGATTTTTACGTACTCTAAAATTTTATCGGCTTGCTTTTTGTTGATCTGGCATCCCATCTGGGTGTTTGGATCGAGCGGATCGCCCACCTTGATGCGCTTAAATTTCTCCACGAGCGCCGGTACGAATTTATCGTAGATGCCCTCCTGCACGAAGATCCTACTTCCCGCGCAGCAAACCTGGCCTTGGTTGAAAAGAATTCCCAGCTGCACGCCGTCGATCGCAACGTCGAAGTCGCAATCATCAAAGATGATGTTCGCGCTCTTGCCGCCAAGCTCAAGCGTAGCAGGGATGATCTTTTGCGCCGCGGCTAGCGCGATGCCTCTGCCGACCTCGGTCGAGCCCGTAAATGCGAGCTTATCGAGCCCTTTGTGAGTGCGGACGAACTCGCCTGCCTTGCTTCCCTTGCCGGTTACGACGTTGATGACGCCTTTTGGAAGCAGCGGCGCGATCAGGCGGATGAACTCCAAAATGCTAAGGCTGGTTTCGGAGCTTGGCTTAAACACGCACGTATCGCCCGCGGCAATCAGCGGAGCGAGCTTCCACGCGCCCATCAAAAACGGGAAATTCCACGGCACGATCTGTCCTACTACGCCGATCGGCTCGCGTAAAACGACGGATAGATAGCGCTCTTTTAGCATATTCGCGCTGCCCTCCTCGCCCAAAATCACGCCCGCAAAATAGCGGAAATGCTCGATCGACCACGCTACGTCGACCGCGCGCGTCTCGCGGATCGGCTTGCCATTGTCGATAGTCTCTACGGTGGCGATGAACTCGGCGTTTTGCTCTAGGACGTCGGCGATCTTATTTAGCAGCGCGCTGCGCTCATAAACGCTAGTGCGGCGGAAGCTCTCAAACGCCTTGCGGGCTGCGGCGACCGCTTTATCGACGTCCGCCTTGCTAGCATCTGCGATCTTTGAAATTTTCTCGCCGGTAGCGGGATTAAAAACGTCTAGGCTCGCGCCGCCTTCGGCACCCACAAACTCGCCGTCGATGAAAAGCTTATAGCTTGGTTGGATTGTAGCCATGCTTACTCCTTTGTGAAATATGACATTCGCTATTATATATCCGCGGCGGTTAATGCGGCATAAATTTCGGAGCGAAAATCGGTTAAAATTTTGTAGTGTGTAAATTTGAGAAGTACCGCGGCACCTGCGAAATTTTAAAATTTGATCTGCGTGCGTGACAGCGGAGGGTTTTAAGCAGCTTTAAAGCGGCGCAAAATTTAAGCCCTCGCGAGCGGCAAAATTTCAAAATGTAACGTTTATGAAACGAGAGCGGAAATTTGGCTACGATAAAATTTCAGAATTCGGCTTTGCTAAATTTTAAAATTCGGTTGCTTTGAAATTTTAAAATTTAGCTCCGTCGGAATTTTGAACTCGGCTTCGTTAAAATTTTGAAATTTTGTAAGGTAAAATTTTAGAAACATTTTGCGGAATAAATTTCTAAAACTATCTTTAGCAGAGCGGGTGAGCAGTTTAAATTTACGGCGCACGGCGATCGAGTCCGCACCCGCAGCCCGAAAGGAAGCCTCCGATAAAATTTTAAAATTTTGCGGGATTAAATTTCTAAAACATTTTTTGAGATGAAATTTCTACAACTATCTTTCGCGCAAACTTTGCAAGCCTCCTAAAGCTCGCCCGTAAAACTCGCTTGGACACGGACGACATCCGAGCAAGACGAAAGTGCGGCGCCGAAAGACGGCATTACAATTAATCTCAGGCGTTTCGTAAAAGCATATACAGGCGGTGTAACCCGCCCTACTCGCAGCCCTCGGGCGCAGCGGGCGTAACTACTCTGGTTCGCAGCCTAAATCTCGTGCACACAGTTTCAGACGCAGAAGCCTAACCACTCTAGCGCGCAGTCGGACGTAGGAGGATAGCTATTCGCCGCGGCTCGTACACAACTTAGACTCATAAGCGAATCGCCCGCGCCGCAATTTAAACACAGTGATTCAACCGCTCGCGCTGCGGCTCGCGGTTCGTTTGAGCAAGAAATTAAACTATATGTGCAAAGTTTCTGTCGCGGCAAAAACCATACTCGAGCTTTTCTAGCCGAGAGATCAAATCGCTTAAAATTTTAAAATTTAGGCTCGAAAAAGGTCTCTTCGTGGATATTGGCAAAGGCGGCTTGCAGGCTGATAAAAAACCTCGGATGGGCCTTTTCGTACTGCGCCAAAAGCTCCTTCGTAGCGGCGCGTGCGGTAGGCTCCTTGCCGCCGTATTGCCTCGCGGGGCAAACCTCCTCCTCGCGCATGATCGGAAGCTCGTTATCTCTGGCGCAGGCGGCGATTTGGCGCTCGCGCGTGAGAATGAACGGGCGGATGATCACAAGCCCGTTTTCGGCGACGTAGCGCGGAGCGAGGGTGCGCAGCGCGCCGTTGAAGGTGAAATTCATAAAAAAGCTTTCCGCGGCGTCGTCGAGGTGGTGGGCGATGGCGATCTTATTAAAGCCGTGTTCAAGCGCGTAGGAGTAGATGTATCCGCGCCTCATACGCGAGCAAAAGCTGCAAAACGTGGTGTTTGCGCGGATTTTTTCCTTGCCAAATTCAAAAATTTTAGTATCGATTATCTCGTAGGGGATCTCGTGCTCTTTAAAATGGGCGCTTATCTCGCGCAGGTCCTCGCCGATACCGTAGGTGACGGTAACGGCTTGAAACTCCCAATCTAGCGGACTTACGCTTTGGAAATGCTTCAGCACGTGCGCCAAGCTCATGCTGTCCTTACCGCCGCTAAGAGCTAGTAAAATTTTATCGCCGCGCTCAAACATCTTGTATTTGGCGTTGGTTTGTCCGACCTGTCGCAGTAACTTTTTGGAGAGGTTTATCATAACCTTTCGATCATTTTTAGGACGAAATTTGCGCTCGTTTGCGCGCTTTTTACCATAAACTCGTCAAAGTCAAACTCGGCTTTGTGTCCCGCCTCATCGCTTATCGCGCGCAGCACGCAAAACGGCACGCCTAGCGCGTCGCACACCTGCGCCACGCTCGCTCCCTCCATCTCGACCGCGCTCGCGTCAAACGTCCGCTCGATCCAGCTCTTGCGCTCCTCACCGCTTACGAACTGATCGCCGCTAGCTATGACGCCTGATTTTAGCGTGATGCCTAGCTGCTCGGCGACGCTTTGCGCGATAGAATTTAGCTTCGCATCGGTTTGGACTGAAATTTTACTTCCCGGCACGAATCCGTGCGGATGCCCAAACGCCGTGATATCCAGATCGTGCTGCACGAGCGCGGTAGCGTATAAAATTTCGCCGATCTTAATGCCGCGCTTCAAAGCCCCCGCGACGCCCGTAAAAATGAGCGCGCGCGCGCCGAATTTCTCGATCATAACCGTAGCGGTCAGGGCAGAATTTACCTTACCGATCTTCGAATACGCGATCACGAGATCGTGGCCGTTAAGCTTAGCGGCGTAGAATTTATTATTCGCGTGCTCCACGGCCTCCACGCTCACACTCCGCTCGCGCAGCGCAGACAGTAGTGGCTCGATCTCTTCGGGCATAGCACCCAAGATCGCTACTTTCATCCGTTCTCCTTTGCAAATTTCAGGAACTCATCTAAGCTCGCAAGATCCGTGATGCTGAAGGTCGGCTTCTGCGTGATCTTTTTGTTTATACCTTTTAAAACCGCCGCGCCGAACTCGACGAAGCAGTCCGTCTCGCTCTCATAATTTTTGATGCTTTGCTTGTAAAGCACGGGACCGATAAGCTGGGCTTTAAGCAGCTCCAACGCTTCGGATTTCGCCCTGTATGTTCGCGCCGTGGCATTAGCAACGACGGGGGCGAAGCTCTCTTTTAGCGCGGGGCGTAAAAATTCCAAAAGCTCGTCGCTGGCACTCCCTAGCATCGGGCAGTGGCTTGCGACGCTCATATTCAGTAGCATCGCGCGCTTTGCACCCGCAGCCTTAAACTCGCTCTCAAGCGATGCGAGATCATCTTTTTTGCCAGCGACTACGATCTGCCCGTCGCAGTTATAATTCGCCGCCCACACCTGCTTACCGGCACTTCTCGCATTCGCGCAAATTTTCTCGACCGCCTCGTCGGCAAGAGCCAAGATCACCATCATTCCGGCGCCTTTGCCCTCGCAGGCGCTCTGCATGAGCCTGCCGCGAATATTTACTAATTTTAGCATCCGCTTTGGTTCTATGCCTCCCGCAGCGCTTAGCGCGCTAAACTCACCCAGCGAATGTCCGAGCAAAAACTGCGGAGCGGTGTTAAGCTCTTCTTGATCCAGCCTTTCTTGCAACGCCGCAAGCGCCATCATGGAATTTAATGCAATCGCAGGCTGCGTAAATTCCGAAATGTCAAGCTTGTCGTTAGGCTCAAACAGTAAATTTTTAAAATCGATGCCCGTAAAGTCTGAAGCCTCATCCAAAAGCGCGCACGCAGATGCGGAGTTTTCGTAAAACTCCCTGCCCATGCCTACGCTTTGGCTGCCCTGTCCGGGGAAGATAAAAGCAAATTTCATAAAAAATCCTAATGCTCGTGGTGGTGCCCACCGCAGCACTCGTGATCTTTTCCGTGATCGTGACCCCCGCAGCATTCATGACCGTCTGCATGCCCATGGCCTCCGCAGCACTCGTGATCCTCTGCGCGATCGTGTCCGTGCCCGCCGCAGCACTCGTGCCCCTCGTGATGATGGTTGTGTCCGCAGCCGCAGCTGTGCGCACCCTCCGGCTGTCCGGTAAGAATTTCGTCCGCCGTCGCTTCGCGGTTCTCGACGATTTTTATATTAAATTCCAGCTCCTTGCCCGCAAACGGGTGATTAAAGTCGATAGTGACGTCCTGCTCGCCGACAGCTTTGACGCTCACGCGGGTAGTCGCGCCGTCCTCCGCCTGTCCGAAAAGCTCCATACCGACGACCAGATCGATGCCCGCAAACTGCTCTTTAGGTAGGATCTGCACGGCGTCCTGCTTATACTCGCCGACCCCGTCGCTCGGGCTTATGCGAACCGTTTTGCTCTCGCCCGCTTGTAGATTTAAAATTTCATCTTCCAGCTTTTGGATGATTTGATCCTTGCCGCTAAGAAAGGCAATCGGGTCAGAGTTTAAATTTGACTCTAAAATTTCGCCGGTTTTGCCGTCTTTTAGCTCATAATGCATCTTTATAACTCGGTTGTTAGCCATAGTTTTTCTCCTGTTTAAAATTTTATTTTTGATTTTGTATTTAAATTTAGGTTATCTAGTGGGTGCGGCTTTAGCTTCTTTGGAGTCCGGGTATGAAACCTTTAACGCTTTGTAGAATTTATTTGCGCTGTCTTTATCACCGATCTTATCGAAGCTGATCGCGGTGTGATAGAGGAGCTTTGGGGTGTAGTCTTGGCTCTCGTTGTGCGAGATGCTCTTTTTATAATAGTTTATCGCTTCTGCGTATGAGCCGGAAAAATATGAAATTTCGCCCAGCATGTAATTTGCCTTAGCGGGCTTATAGTTCTTAGATACTAAATAATTATAGCGCTCTTTTGCGCCGGAATAGTCTTTTTTAGCATATAAAGCATCGGCCTCTTTCAACACCGAAGCCTGATCTTTTGATTTAAAATCGGAATCTGTTTTTGTGCTAGCGGGAGCCGGAGCAGTGCCTGCGTCTAATTCAGCGTTTTTTTTTACGCTACCGCCGCTGCCTAATTTTTTATTGATTTCAGCAATTTGGGCTTTTATAGTAGCGATGTCTCGTTTCATCTGATCTAGCTCTCTGTTACCTTGGCTTTTGCCCGTAGTACGAATTTCTAGATCCGCTACCCTGTTTTCCAGGTTCGAAATTTTAGAATTTGTTCCTTCAAGGACGCTTCGCAAACCTTCGACACTCTCGCGTGTATTATCTACACTAGTTTGCATCTCGCTTATACGCTTGCGGTTATCGCGCAATACTTGTTCGTTTTCGGTTAGTCCATAAGAGCTACCTGAATCAATATTGCCAGCATCAAATGCAGAAGTTTCTGCATTTAAAAAAGTGGCGACTCCACAAAGAGCCGCCACCGTGAAATTTTTAAATTTCAAATTAGAATCCAACTTTGAATTCGTCGCGTCTGTTTTGAGCGTCGCACTCTTTAGAATGCTCTGTGCAAGCCATATTGCTCTCGCCGTAGCTTACTACGGAAATTCTGCTCTCATTTACGCCCTGAGCAACCAATGCGTCTTTAGCTGCAGTAGCTCTCTTTAGACCAAGAGCATAGTTGTACTCATCAGAACCCCACTCATCGCAGTTACCCTCAACTTTAACAGTTAGAGACTCTGCGCCTGCTTGATTGAATAGAGCTGCGTTATTATTGATTGTGCCTTGCTGATCGGCTCTAATATTAAATTTATCAAAGTCGAAATAAACAGTGCCAACTTCACTTTGGATCTGAGATGCCAAAGCAGCTAGTCTATCTGCATCACTTGTGCTTGTAGTATCGGCCTCTGGGGTCTTTTTAGAACAACCGCTCAATAATAGAGCAGCAACTGCTATCGAAGATAAAACTAAATGTTTCATTTTCTATCCTTTCAAAAAAAATTGAAGTTATTATATCACGAGATTTTTTAATATTTTACCAATCAACAGACTGAATTTTACCCACTCTTAACGGAAATTGAAAACTTTTATTCTCGTTAACTCTGATAATACCTACCGAGCTTCCGCCGCCGTCTTGCTTGATAAACATAATGCTGCCGCCATCGCTAGAAAATCTAGGAAACATATTTTTGCCACTAGCCGTTAACTGGCGAATCATATCGGTTTGAGTAGAGATTAAATATATATTAAATCCGCCCCCGCCGTCGCGACTAGAGTAAGTAACGTAATTGCCATTTGTGCTAATGGAGTTGTTATTTTTGCCGTGATAGACGAGCTGCTGAACGTTGCCGCCGTTTATGCTAGTGGCAAATACGTTTGGATAACCCAGACGATCGCTCACAAAAGCCACGCGCGAATCGCCGTCGATAAAATTTCCATTTACATCAATGCCAGCGTAATCGGTAATTTGCTTAGCGCTGCCCGAGGCTATATCATACAAATAAATATCGGGTTGATCTTTAGGCGCATTGGTAATTAGAAGCTTTCTGCCGTCGGCACTTACATCCGAAGCTATTGTCATGCCGTGACCGGTAAAAATTTTACTCTTGCTGCCGTTGGATAGATTAAATTTATAGATAGCGGGCGTATTTTTATTGACATAGTAGGTATAATAAAATTCGTTCTGCGCTGCGCTTGCCCATTTAGGGAAGATATTTAATCCGCCGCGAAGCACAACCTGCTGGTAAGTAAGCGTATAGTCAGCCACCATGATCTCGCTCTCACGCGTCGAAGTGTAGCGAGAGAGCAAAATCATCTCCTTCATCCAATCGACGTTTGAGTACCCTAGCTGCTTGACGATCTCAGATACCGCCATGTGTGCCAAAAACGGATACTTTTCGGCATTTGAAAGCGTAAAGCTCTTCTCGTACATCACCCTGCCGCTGTTCGCTTCAAGTACTTTGGCTTTTAGGCTCATCGGCGAGCTTTTATCACTTACCGCGTAGCGCACGATCAGAGCGGCACCGCTAGAGCCTAGATTATCGGAAGCGCCCGCATCATAGCTGCTTTGTAGATACTCGTCGCTGACTTCAAAAGTCGCACCGACCTTTAGATCACCCACCATAAGTTTAAAGAATTTGTTGCCAAATTCTGAATTTGCAAGGTTCGATGCATCCTGAACAACGATTTTAGGTAGATTTACCCCTTCGTTTACGATAGACATAGTCGCATCTGCCGCGAAAATGCTACTACAAAATGCAAGAATCAAAAGTAGTTTCTTCATCTTTTCTCCTTAAATTTAATTTGATTTCGCAATCTCGGTTAATCTTATATTAAGTTTATGAAGTTTATTATCCGGGGATTTTGAAAAATTTTGCTCCGAAAGCCCCTTTAAAAATCTGTCAAGCTTTTGGTTAAATTTTATATCGCGACCTAACTCGATAATTTTATAACCCACCACTCGTCCGTCCGCGCCGAAAGTAACCTCGACCGCTGCGTCATCGTTAGTGGTAGCATCTTGTTTTAGCCACAGATATTCTAGCTTCTTTACAATATCTCCATAATAAGCCCTAAATTCTTTAGAATTTTGAATTTCAGTGTTTAAATTTGAAGAGGTAGAATTTTTAGCAGAATCCACATCTTCTGCAAAAAGCATACAGCAAAAGGCAAAAATACAAAAAAGTCTCTTCACTTTTTTTCCTTACAAATTCTAATTTGTCTTCATCACGTCGGACATCCTAGTCTCGATCTCATGCGACGCTCCGTCCGGAGACTTCGGGAAAGTCTGAGTCGATAGATTATCCAAGAAATCCCGCAGCTTTTGATTAAATTCCGTCTCTCGCCCGAGCTCGATGATTTTATAATCCACGACCCGTCCATCTGCACCGAAAGTTATACTAATCTTCGCATCGTCTTTCGCAGTCACTACGTAGCGGCTCCATAGAACCTGAAGCCTCTTTTCTATAGCGCCGAGGTAGGCGTTAAATTCTCCCGTCCTTTGAGTCCTGCCGCCAAGCTTATCGGATTTGACGACAGCATTTTTAGATGCCGCTTTATCCTTAGCACTAGAGGTGGCGGTTTCTTTATCGGACTTTTTATTGCTCTGAACCGCATCGCTAGCTTTGGCGCTCTCCTCAAGCTTCTTATTGTCCTTAGTCGTATCCGAAAAAAGATCGCTCAAGCTCGGTTTTTCCTCTTTTTTTGGCTCCGGCTTAGCTTCCTCTTTTTTCTCTACTACTTTTTCGGAAGGTTTATCTTCCAACTTAGGCTCTGGCTCCTCTTTTTTGGGCTCGGCCTTAGGCTCGTCCTTTTTAGGTTCCGGCTTCGGCTCTTCCTTCGGCTTTTCGGGCTCTTTCGGCTTCGCCTGCACCGGAGGTGGCGGAACTACTTGCGCCGTAGTCTTAATTTTATCCTCCGGCACATCCTTCACATTCTTATTTTCAAACTCGCCTTGCTTTGTTTCTTTAGCGATTTCAGGCGCGGACGGAAGTTTATCATCTATTTCGAAATCAAAAGTAACATCCATATAATCGTTGGGATTGTCGGTATATTTTTTAAATTTTTCCTGCGGCTTTGAAATTTGATATAAAAGAACAAAAATCACCAGCAGATAGGCAAAAAGGGCAATTAAAAACGATTTAAAATTATCGTATTTAACCCCCGTAAAATTTGAATAATTAGCCATTTGTTTGAAGCGCGACTTTAGTAAAACCCGCTTGCTTTAAGCTCTTTAAGACAAACATTACATCGTCGTAAACGAGTCTTTTATCGGCTTGGATATAGACGGGTTTTTCCAAGCTATACTTGCCGGTGCCTTTAAGCAGTACGAGATTATCCGGGAATTCAGCTAGGCTCATCGAGCTTTTGTCGATATAAACCTTGCGATCTTCGCCGATACGCACAAGCAAGAATTCCGCGGTATTTTCCGAAACCTGTGCTTTTGAGCCGCTAGGCAGTTCGATCTTTTCATCGTAGATAATCGCCGTTTGCGCGACCATTAAAATCGCTAGCAAAACAAGCATAATATCGACGAGCGGAGTGATATTTAACTCTGGATTTTCGTCGAAATTATACATTAAATAGCTTTTCCAGTGTTTGCTTTAAATAGCAAAATATCCGCTGTACGATTTATAATGCTCATAACTTCGTATGCTTTGCGTTTTATAAGTAAGCTAAAGGTGTATGCGGGGATCGCTACAAAAATTCCACATCCTGTGGCAACTAGCGCCTCACTGATCGCAGGAGCGATAGTATCGATGCCGGAATTTCCGCCACCGAGCTTGGAAAATGTGTGAAGTATACTAACGACCGTACCAAATAGCCCGATAAACGGCGAAGTGGAGGCGACGATAGATAGCCAAGTAAGTCCGCTAGTGGAGTCGCGTTCGGCTTTGCCTTTATAAATTTCCAGGGCTTCTTTTGAAATTTTATCGGTATTTACTTTTTGAAAAATAGAGCCCGAAAGCGAAATCCTACCACCCATCAGCAAGGATTCGAGTGCCTTTGCTTCGCGGTGTTGCCACGCACTAAGCCCTACAAATCTGGAGATCAAAATCGTAAAAGTGACGATAAAATAGACGGATAACCAAGAAAGCACGAATATCGTAATAAACGTGCTTCTCGTAAAATAACTTAAAATTAGATCTAGCATATTTAACTTTGCCTTGCGAATTCGTCGACTCTAGCCATAATCGCTGCAGAATTTGCCGCATCGGAGCTAATGGACGCAAGCATATCTTTGGCGCGCTGCAAAGACTTCGCTACGGCGCTTTCGCTATCGCCTCCGATAGCTACGGCTTGAGTGGCTAGGATAGTAGTTTTTTCTTCGGTAACTTCCAAAAATCCGTCGTTTACCAAAACAAGCTGCTTTTTGCCGTCTTTATCTACGATCTCAACGACTCCGCCTTCGCTTTTGTCTTTAAGTCCCGTTAGCAAGCTCGCATGCCCTGGCAAAATACCCATTTCGCCAGTAATGCCGGGGAGCTGGACGGATTTGACCTCACCCGAAAAGACCATCCCTTCGGGCGTAACGATATCTAAAAGCAAAAATTCTTTCATCTTAAAATTCCTATGCTTTCATCTTTTCAGCTTTTGCTACTACCTCGTCGATATTTCCCACCATATAAAAGGCATTCTCCGGCAGATCGTCGTATTTACCCTCTAAAATTCCCTTAAAGCCAGCGATAGTTTCCTCTAGCGAGATATATTTGCCCGGACTTCCGGTAAATACCTCGGCTACGAAAAACGGCTGAGATAGATAGCGCTCGATCTTTCTAGCGCGCTCGACTACGAGCTTATCCTCTTCGCTAAGCTCGTCCATACCCAAAATCGCGATAATGTCTTGCAAATCTTTGTATTTTTGAAGCACTGCCTGGACGCCGCGAGCGACCTTGTAATGCTCCTCGCCGATAATTTGCGGATCAAGCATTCTTGAGGTCGAATCAAGCGGATCGACGGCAGGATAAATTCCTTTCTCAGCGATCGCTCTGTTTAAAACGGTCGTCGCATCAAGGTGCGCGAAAACGGTCGCAGGAGCCGGGTCGGTAAGGTCGTCCGCAGGCACATAAACGGCCTGAACGGAGGTGATGGAGCCCTTCTTGGTCGAAGTGATGCGCTCTTGTAATTTACCCATTTCGCTAGCAAGCGTAGGCTGATAGCCGACCGCAGATGGAATTCGTCCTAAAAGCGCGGACATCTCCGAACCCGACTGCGAGAAGCGGAAGATATTGTCAATAAACATCAAAACGTCAAGCCCAAGCTCGTCGCGGAAATACTCAGCCATCGTAAGGCCGGTTAGCGCGATACGGTTTCTCGCTCCCGGCGGTTCGTTCATCTGACCGTAGGTCAAGGCGACTTTATCCAAAACGCCCGATTCTTTCATCTCGTTATAAAGGTCGTTTCCCTCTCTCGTTCGCTCGCCGACACCCGCAAATACGGAGTAGCCACTGTGTTTGAAAGCGACGTTGTGGATTAGCTCCATAATGATGACGGTCTTGCCGACGCCAGCACCGCCAAATAGTCCTACCTTACCGCCCTTTGCGTAAGGGGCGAGCAGATCGACTACCTTAATGCCGGTTTCAAAAATTTCACTCTTCGTGCTTTGATTTTCAAAGCTAGGCGGATCTCTGTGGATCGACCAGCGGGTTTCAAATTTTTCATCCTCGCCCTCATCGATCAGATCGCCCGTGACGTTAAAAATTCTACCCAAGACCTTCTCGCCCACTGGCACCGTAATAGGCGCGCCGAGAGCGACTGCCTCGAGTCCTCGCTTTAGTCCGTCGCTCATATCCATAGCGATCGTGCGGACGCGGTTGTCTCCAAGGTGCGCGGCTACTTCGAGGACAAGCCTTCTGTGGCTTCCTTCTACGTCAAATTTAACCTCGATAGCTTCGTTGATTTTCGGTAAATAGTCCTTAAAATCGACATCGACTACGGGACCCATTACCTGGGAAATTATTCCTTTCATCCATTCTCCTTTCACTTCATTGATTCCACGCCGCTTATGATCTCGATAAGCTCGGTCGTGATAGAGCCTTGTCTGGCTTTATTGTATGCTAAATTTAGCTGCGATACGCGCTCTTTAGCGTTGTTGGTTGCATTTTCCATAGCGTTCATTCTAGAGCAGTGCTCCGCGGCCAAAGAATCGATCAGCGCGTAATACATGCTGTAGCTAAGATAGCTCTGGATTAAATTTAACATCAATGTTTCTTCATCCTCAGGACTTTCAACTTCTACTTCCAATGTAGATGTTTTTAAAGCATCCTCATTAATCGCAGGCTCACCGATTGGCACCAACGTATTTACCCGCATCTCTTGGGTAATCATATTCAAATAGCCGTTATGGATAAGTATGACTTCATCGGTTTTGCCTTCGTTAAAATCCTTAACTGCGGCTTGGACGATTTCGTTAGCTTTCTCGGACGATGGAGATGAGCTCACGCCGATATATCGCTCCAAAAGCTCAATGCCTTGAAAATCAAAATACTCTATTCCTTTTTTGCCGACGGCGCGAAGGCGAACCTTGATCTTTTTCGCCTTAAGCTCCTCGATCAAAGCTTTGATCTTTTTGATGGTATTGATATTAAAACCACCACAAAGCCCTTTATCTGCGGTGATAAACAGCAGATCAACTACCTTTACCTCTCGAGTGGTATCAAAAATTCTAAGTTTTTCGTCGTTGCCTGAATTATTGCCTACGTAATTTTTAACGCGCGCAGAAATTTCACCCAAGACCTCGTTAATCTTCACCGCATAAGCTCGCGAGCGCATCGCCGCTTCTTTGGTGTTTTTGAGCTTGACGTTGGAGACCAGCTTCATAGCTTTGGTGGTCTTCTCCGTATTTTTAACGCTCTTGATCTGTAGCTTTATATCTTTTAAATTTGCCATAATTTAGCCCTTTTAAGCGGCAAAGGTCGCTTTAAAGTCATTTAGAGCCTTGATTAAATTTTCTTCCAAATCCTTCTCGATGGTCTTTTTACTTCTAATTTCTTCAAAAATTTCAGGATATTTTGCCTCGATATACGGATAGAGCTCAGCTTCGAATTTACCAATTGAGCTCGTAGGCACGTCGTCTAAAAATCCGCGGCTTCCTGCAAAGATTATGACCACTTGATTTTCGACCGGAAGCGGCGAATAAGGAGGCTGTTTTAAAATTTCGACCATTCTTTGTCCGCGATCCAGCTGCTTACGGCTGCTCTCGTCCAAATCGCTCGCAAACTGCGCAAACGCCTGAAGCTCACGGTATTGAGCTAGATCTAGGCGCAAGGTTCCCGAGACCTTTTTGATCGCTTTAATCTGCGCGGAACCGCCGACGCGGCTAACCGAAAGACCTACGTTGATCGCAGGACGAATTCCTGAGTTAAATAGACCAGATTCTAGGAAAATTTGACCGTCGGTGATAGAGATGACATTTGTAGGGATATACGCCGAAACGTCGCCTGCCTGCGTCTCGATAATAGGAAGCGCCGTTAGGCTGCCTGCACCGAGTGCATCGCTTAGTTTGCTAGCGCGCTCAAGCAAACGAGAGTGTAGGTAAAATACGTCGCCAGGATACGCCTCGCGTCCCGGCGGACGACGCAAGATAAGCGACATCTCGCGGTACGCAACCGCGTGTTTGCTAAGATCGTCATAGATGATAAGCGCGTGGCGGGAGTTATCTCTGAAATACTCGCCCATGGTGCAGCCCGAATACGGAGCCAAATACTGAAGCGCAGCCGCCTCGCTAGCACCCGCCGCAACTACGATCGTATAATCCATCGCGCCGTACTCTTCAAGCTTTTTAACGACTTGTGCGACGGTGGATTGTTTCTGACCGATTGCTACATATATGCAGATGACGTCTTGACCCTTTTGATTGATGATGGTATCAACAGCAACGGTGGTTTTTCCTGTTTGGCGGTCGCCGATGATGAGCTCGCGCTGTCCGCGACCGATCGGCACTAGCGCGTCGATCGCCTTAAGGCCGGTTTGAAGTGGCTCGTGAACGGATTTACGAGCCATGATGCCTTTAGCCTTTTCTTCGACAAATCTAGTATCGCTGGTCTCTATCGCGCCTTTGCCGTCAATCGGTTCGCCTAGAGCGTTTACCACGCGACCTATTAGGGCATCACCTACCGGAACGCGCAAAAGCTTACCCAGTCTTTTAACGCTACTACTTTCGTTAATACCGCTAGTATCGCCTAAAATAACGATGCCGACACTGCTCTCCTCTAAATTTAACGCGATACCACGAGCTCCGTTTTCGAATTCGACCATCTCGTTAGCCATTACGTTTTTTAAGCCGTAAACATTAGCAACACCGTCTGCGACCGAAACGACTTTGCCGGTTTCTTCGATATCAACGCTAAGATCGAAATTTTCGATTCGCTCTTTGATTATGCTACTGATTTCGTCTGCCTTAATTTTCGCACCCACGCTTTACTCCTTTAAATTGCTTTTAAAATATATTCGCTCATTTTTTGTTTCAATCTATCAACTGAAAAACTAATCTCAAATCCAAGATCCTCGACTTCGATCTTAATACCCTCAAGCTCGCTTTTAACAGGTTGCAGAGTAATATCTGCATTAAATTTCTTTGAAATTTTAGTCTCTAGCTCTTTTATTTTCGCGGCGTCTATTTCGGTAGCGGAATAAATTTTACCTAAGTATTTATTATCCAGCGCCGCAATATTCTTGCGCAGTTCCTCAACTATCTGCGGGATTAGCGCAATACGCCTATTCTTAGCTAAAAGTTTAATAAAATTTACGATTTTTTCGCTTGGATTTTTTATAAACGACGCAATAAGTTCCACTTTGGATTCCTCTTTTAGCGTCGGAGATTTCACAATATCTTGGAATTTTGGAATTCTAAATGCGCTCGCGACGCTCTCGAGCGTCTGCAAAACAGAGCCTAGTTCATCTTTTTTATAGCTCAGCATCAGGGCGTTTACATATCTTTTTGAGGTGTTATTTATCATCATCCGACCTTTTTCTCTACGATTTTAACCAGTTTGTCTTGACCGAATTTAATGTCATCCGATGCAAAAACGTCATCCAGTATCTCGCTTACGACCTCTTTTTTGATCTTGCGCGCCTCAAAGCTCTTCTGCTCATCGAAAGATTTTTGCAAATTCGCAATCTCTTGCTCGGTCGCATTTTTTATCTTTTCGGCGGCGAACACGATCTCTTTTTTAGCAGTTTCAATTAAAGCTGCGCCTTGAACCTTAGCATCTTGCAAATCTTTTTTAGCTTGTTCCTTGCGAGCTGCAGACTCTTTTAAAATTTTTTGATTAGCCTCAAGTCTAGATGCGATGCCGTTGATTCTACCTTGATATGCTGCTTTTGCGGGACCTTTTAAAAGATAAAACAAAATTCCGAAAAACAAAATGAAATTTATGCTTCGCCACAGCACGTCGTAGTCTTTGACCCCATCGTGCCCACCGCTTGCTAAAACAAGCGCGGGAATTATAAATAAAAATAGATATTTTTTCATACTGAAATCCTCATACTTTAGCCACAGCGCTACTTAGAGCATTTTTAAATTCCGGAATTTTGGCTTGCAAATCATTTTTTAGGTTGCGCTTTTGCTCATCCAAACCGCCTAAGAATTGATCAAAATCCTCCTCCATCGCGGCTTTTTTCTCGGCTATTTCTCTAGCGGCAGCCTGCTTCGCACTATCCATCGCCTCTTGCTTTATTTTAACAGCTTGCAACTTCGCAGCATCCATGATCCTTACGATCTCTGCTTTATCGGCATCTGCATCCTGTGCGTTTTTCATCGCATTTGCCTCATCTTCTTTAATAATAGCTTCTCGCTTTTCCATATGCAAAAGTAGCGGTCTATAAAGCTTGATATTTAAGAAGTAAATCAAAGCTAAAAATACGACGATGGTCGTTATCATGGCGGTCAAACTTACGTCTAGCATCGCACCTCCTCTAGGTTAGTTTTAAACAAAATGCGTATTTTACAATATGAAAAATTAAAATACACTATAAAAAATCATCCGATTTTCTTTAAAAACTCGGAAATTTGTAAAATTTCGCTAAATTCGATCGAAATTTTACGCTCTTTGATACTTATTTTACCAAATTGATCAAGCTTGGCCTTTAGCTTTAAAAGCTCAGGCTTGAAGCTTTGAAATTCCACGCCAAACTTTTTCTCTTTCGGAACGGTTTTATCTTTGAGCTTTTTTACTAAATTTTCGGTATCTCTTACGCTTAGGCGCTGTCCTAAAATGGTATTTAGAGCTAAAATTTGATCCTCTTTTTCGAGTCCAACCATTATCTTGGCGTGCCCTTGCGAAATTTTATCTGCGCTTATGGCGTCTTGCACTTCGGAGCATAAATTTAAAAGCCTTAGCGTATTGGTAATCTGCGTGCGGGACTTTTTGATGATGTCGGCTAACTCCTCTTGCGTAATCATGTATTCGCCGATGAGCTCCTTATAGGACTTAGCAAGCTCGATAGGATTTAGATCCTCGCGCTGGATATTTTCGATGAGGGCAAGCTCTCTTAAATTTTGAGATTTTATGTCCGCGACTACGGCTTTGATTTTACTCTCGCCCAAAAGCTTCGTCGCTCTTAGGCGTCGTTCGCCGGCGATAAGGACGTAAGAATCATCTTTTTGAATAACGATGATAGGCTGAATAAGCCCGTGACGGGCGATGCTTTCGCTCAGCTGCCTAAGTGCCTCCTCATCGAAGCTTTGACGCGGTTGATATGGATTTGGCTCGATTTTATCGACATCGATTTCGATAACTAAACTATCTGCATTTCCGCTTTCTAGCTCCCTGTTATAGGAGCTTTCTACGTCATCTAAAATAGCACCGAGCCCGCGCCCGAGCGCTCTTTTTACCTTGCCCATTTTTGCTCCATTATGGATTTAGCGAGGTCTTGATAGGCGATGGAACCAGCAGATTTTATATCGTATAAAACTACCGGCTTGCCAAAGCTTGGGCTTTCGGCTAGCTTGATATTGCGCGGGATGATGACTAGATCATCACTCTTACCGATACGAAAGAGCTTATCGTCGAAATACTCGCGTAAATTCGCGACCGTTTCTTTGGCGAGGTTGTTTTGCAAGCTGTACATTGTCGGCAAAAATCCGCGAATTTTTAAATTTTTATTGAGCGTTTGCTTGACGACTTTTACGGTATTTAGGATCAACGCGACGCCTTCAAGCGCGTAGAATTCGCACTGAATCGGGATGATGACGCTATCGCTTGCGACCAAGGCATTTACCGTAATGCTACCGAGCGTCGGCGGCGAATCTATGATGATGAAATCATATCTGTCCTTAACCTCGGAAATTTTATTTTTTAGCATTAGTTTGAAGTCTTTCTCTTCACTTACTTCGCGCTCGATGCCTACAAGTCCGATATTTGACGGCACCAGATCCATAAACTCAAGTTCGGTCTTTTGGATCACTTCGGACATGCTCTTACGCCCCGTTAGGACGTGATAAATGTTAAATTCAAAGTCGCTGCGGTTAAAGCCAAGCCCGGTCGTAGCGTTCGCCTGAGGATCTACGTCGATCAGTAGAACCCGCTTTTTCTTTATCGCTAGCGACGCAGCGAGATTAACCGCCGTGGTCGTCTTCCCGACGCCGCCTTTTTGATTTGCTATCGTAATTACTTCACTCATCTTAAAGCATAAACCCTTTCTTCGTTTATTATGATCGATCCGTCTTCGCAAAGTTTAGCCTGCGCGAGCGAAATTTTTTCACCGCCTAGATGAACGCTAAATTTTTGCGATTTTTGGAATTGTAACGAAAAATTTCTAAAAATTTGCTTCCACGGGATTTTATTTTCATATAGCGCAAAAAAGCCCTCTATAGCGTCTTTTGCACTGATTTTTATATCTAAAATTCCCGCATATTCGGGCGCACCGAGTAGGTTCATGCCGATGCCGCAGACGAGGGTATTTTTGATCTTATTCGTCATCGTCCCGCCGATTTTGCGCTCATCTACATAAAAATCGTTGGGCCATTTTAGCCAAAGCTGAGAGCCGAGCGATGCTAGAAGCTCCTGCATAATCATCGCAAAATATATGCTTGCCGACTGCGGAGGCACGTCTGCAGGCAGATCGCTCTGCGTGACACAGAACGAAAATGCGAGATTGCCGCTCGCGCCCTCCCAATCATTGCCGCGCGAGCCGATACCGGCACTTTGGCGATTTGCGGCGATCGCAAAAGGCGGCGTTACCCTGCCTTCGCGCACGGCGTTCACCAAAAACTCCTGCGTGGAGGGCATTTGCTCTACAAATTCTACTTGCAAAACCCGCTCCTTGCGTAAGGTGAAGGGCTCGCCTTGAAATATTGCAAGCGTTTAAATTCCGCGTAGTGATAGAATTTTGAGACAAGATAAAATTTAGCATGATTAAATTTTACGACATAGTAAAATTTTGTGCGATGGAATTTTACGCTCTTGCTAAATTCTTCGGCAATGCGGATTTTCCCAGCGGTATTTCGATAAAATTTTAAAGCTTTATCTCGCAAAAATTCTGTGGCACGATCATAGAATTTTAAATGGTGCGTGTTCGGTGTAGCGCCGTAAAGTCCGCAACCGCCAAAGCGAAATTTAAAGCTCCTGCGAGCGTAAAATTTTAGAGCATAGAAGTAAGATTTTAAAATTTTATAAAGCCTTGGTTTTGGAGCTTCGCTTCGAAATTCCGCACGGCAAAATTTTACTTCACGATCGCGGCGATATCCAAGGCAGAATTTCGCCGCGACGCCAAAAGCGCGGCGCAAATAAAATTCCCGCGTAGCATCAAAAGCGCGGCATAAAACGCGAGAATTTAAAATCCCGCTTAGCATAGTAGATCGCCGATCTTTAGCCGCTTGCCGTTTAGATATGCGCTAGCGTCTACGGGCTTCTTGCCAGGCTCTTGCACCTTTATGATCTTAACCGCGCCCTCGCCGCAAGAAACGCAAAAACTGGGCTTATCAACGCACAGAATTTCACCCGCGCGCTGAAATTTGCGCCCGCAAGATTCGCGCAAAAGCTCTAGTTCTAAAATTTTTAACCCGCTAGCTAGATAGATCCCCGGCCAGGGCGTTAGCGCACGGAATTTATTATAAATTTGCTCTGCGCTTTCCTCAAAGCTAAAAAGCCCGTCAGATTTGCTTATTTTTTTGCAGTGCGTAGCCTGTGCGTCATCTTGCTTAAGGGGCGTCAAATTTGTAAAATTTAGCAACACTCGCACGATCAGCTCGCCCGCTAGATCACCCAGTTCGTCAAACAGCTGCGCCGCCGTTTTATCCTCGCAAGGCGTGTAGGCAAAATCAAGCATATCGCCCGTGTCAAGCCCTGCATCCATCAGCATCGCCGTCACGCCCGTCTGCTTTTCGCCCGCCAAGATCGCGCTTTGAATAGGGCTTGCGCCACGGTATTTGGGCAGGATCGAAGCGTGCAGATTTATACAAGGCGCGATATCAAGCACGGCCTGCGGCAAAATTTTACCGTATGCCGCAACCACGATGAAATCAGGCTTTAGCTCTTTTATCTGCACTGCGACCGCCTCGTCTTTTAAACTCGCAGGCTGAAATATCGGCACGGCGGGCAGATACTGCTGCGCGTAAACTTTGACCTCGCTAGGCGTTAAAATTTGCTTCCTACCGACGGGCTTATCAGGCTGCGTAAATACGGCCGCGATCTCAAATTTCGCCTCCGCAAGCGCGCACAAAATTTTAGCCGCGTATTCGGGCGTACCCATAAAAACTATATTCATTCTTTTCCTTTAAATTTAGCCAAATCAAGGCGCGAGCGATCGCGCGGACGCAATCGTGCTCGAAATAAATTTTACGCAGACCGTGAGGTAAACCTCGGTTCAAGCTCGTGCGCCTTATTTGACGGCGGATTGATTTTTGTCCTCGGATCCGTCTGACCAAGGCCAAAAAGCGCACGGATCTTCGGACCAATAAATCTTTGCAGACGGTTTCGCTCCCAGCTCATCCGGGCTAATCTTGCCGTCATGATTAGCATCGAGCCTCTTAAATTCCGAGCCTGAGCGCAGATTTAACTCTACTTTTAACCCATGCGGCACCTCGCTAGCCGCCCACTCATCCAGGCTTAGCGCACCGTCGCGATCCTTGTCGTTAAAGTCCATAAAATTCGGCACCGGATCGGCGGGATCGCAACCGTATGCGCCGAAGCATAACAACGCAAAAATTAAAATTTTATTCATTTCCACCCCTAAATTTTATCTTTTTGCAGTGTTTGCGAGCGATAAATATAAAATTTACCCGCATATACGGGCACGCTTAAAGCTCGCGTTCGTCAAAGCTCCCTACGGCGCGGCTTTTGGCGCAATCTACAGCTCCTTTTTAAGTAGCTCAAGCAAGTTAAATTTTAGCTCGTTTATATTTTGTCCCGTCGCCGAGGAGATCGGCGTTACAAAAAACGGCTTGGTGGCGTCAAATTCATAAATATCTTGTTTAAATTTCATCTCGCCAGCCGTGCCCACAAGCCCCAAATGCAACAAAAACGCGTCAAATTTTTCCTGCAAATTTTCGGCCGCGTCCGCGCGAGTTAGAGCGATCGCATAGTCTCTTTTCGCAAGCCCCTCTGAAAATTTCGCCGTCTCGGCCCGCAGCGCGTCAAACTGCTCCTCAAGGCTGCGGTAGTTCGCAAGATCTAGCATAAAAAGCAAAATTTTCGTGCGCTCGACGTGTTTTAAAAACTGCACGCCAAGCCCGCGTCCGTCACTCGCCCCCTCGATGATGCCTGGGATATCGGCCATCACAAAGCCGCTATATTCGTCGACCTCGACTAGGCCGAGCTTTGGCGTGAGAGTGGTAAACTCGTAGTTTGCTATCTGTGGTTTGGCGTTTGAGACGGTCGAGATTAGCGTGCTTTTACCGACGTTTGGAAAGCCCACGAGCCCCACGTCGGCGATGAGTTTAAGCTCCAACCGCACCTCTCGCGTCTGCCCCTCTAAGCCTTTTTGCGCGTATTCTGGGGCTTGATTGATCGAGCTTTTAAAATGCACGTTGCCAAGCCCGCCCTTGCCACCTTTTAAAAACAGCTTCGTTTCGCCGTCGTTTAGCATATCAAGCACCAGCTCGCCGCTATCCTCGTCGTAAACGCTGGTGCCCGGAGGCACGATAAGATAGAGATCCTCGCCACTTTTGCCCGTCTTTTTGCGACCCTCGCCGGGCGCGCCGTTTTGCGCTTTAAACTCACGCTTGCCCTTGTAGGATGAGAGGGTGTGGGAGTTTTTATCGACCCTAAAATACACGTCGCCGCCGTCGCCGCCGTCGCCGCCGTCGGGACCGCCTGAGATGACGAATTTTTCGCGGCGGAAGCTGACGCAGCCCGCGCCGCCGTCCCCTGATTTGACACTAAATTTTACGCTGTCTATGAACATAGCTATCCTTAAATTTAAAACGGCAATTATAGCCAAATGAGTTGAAGATATTTTTTAAACGGATGAAATTTTAAAAGAGGGGCTTGCGCCCCCGAAGATTTTAGCGGTAATTACGCAGCGGGATAAACCGATACTTTTTTGCGGTTTTTATCTTTTCGCTCAAATTTTACGACGCCGTCGATCAGCGCGAAAATCGTGTGATCACTACCCATGCCTACGTTGCAGCCCGGGTGCGTCGCAGTGCCTCGTTGGCGGATGATGATGTTGCCCGCGCGAACGAACTCGCCGCCGAATTTTTTAACGCCCAAGCGGCGTCCGATACTATCTCTATTATTTTGGGTTGAGCCTTGACCTTTTTTGTGTGCCATTTCCTATCCTTTATGCGTTAATCGAAACGACTTTGACACGGGTGTATTGGCGTCTGAAGCCGCGTTTTACTTTTGAATCTTTGCGTCTGCGTTTTTTGAAGATAACGACTTTTTTATCCTTGCCCTCGCAAACGACCTCCAAAACCACCTTGGCACCCTTTACAAACGGTGCTCCTACCTTTAACTCGCCGTCGTTTAGCGCTAAAACTTCGCTAAGCTCGAGCTTTGCTTTCGGCTCTGCATTAAAATGGTCTAAATTTAGGTAGTTACCCTCTTCGACCTTATACTGCTTGCCGCCGTGTTTGATGATAGCATACATCAAAAATCCTTTAAAATTTGGTAGCCAAAAAGGCATTTGCCGTGCAAAATTTAAAAGCCCGTTTGGTATGAAAGGTTGCAATATTATCTCAAATTTTATAAATTCCTACTGAAACGCCTCGCAAAATTCCTGCGAAATTTCAAATTTCAAGGGCTCGGATTTATTTTAAACTAAAGATAAATGTGCTACTATCGCAACGAAATTTTTGAAGGAGAATTTTATGAGAAATTTAATAGCTGCGCTCATAGCAGCGGTATTTTTTATCGGTTGTTCCAACTGGAATATATCCAACGAACCAAGCGGAGTACGCAATCAAACAAAATCCCAAAGCAGCAAAACAAATATCGGCGGCGTAAATGATAAAGTCCAAGAGGTCTCCACCGCAGGCACCACTGATATGGTCGAAACGACCTTGCCCGATAGCACAGGTATGACTAATGCGCCGAAAGACCGCAGCGATGCATTTCATATCAATCAAGTAATTTCTGCATGGAATAAACAGCCAGACTCCATCAAAACAACCGAAGACAATGGTAATATCTACACCTGGAAAAACTATAAGCCGGGCTGCGACGTATCACTTACCAGCGACTCGGAAGGCTACGTATCAAAATCCGCTATCAAATCAGCACTCTCTCAGTGCCTATAACTAAGCTTATCCGCGACGCCGAAATTTTAAAATTTCGTAAAATTTCGGCTTACGAGCGGGTCTGCTTCGTCAAATCTAATCTTAAAATCCTACGGTTCACTCTTAAAAATTTACTATTCGTATTGTATAATCGAGGACTTTTAATCACTGGAGTAAAATATGAAGAAAATTTTATTTGCAGGTGCGCTTTTAGCGGCATTAGGAAGCTATGTCGCGGCGGGCGAACACGTCAAGGTATATCACGGCGAGAGCTGCGGCTGTTGTCACAACTGGGCAAAATACATGGAGCAAAACGGATTTGAAGTCGAGATGATTTCGCTGGCTGACGAGCCGCTTATTCAGAAGAAGAATGAGCTCAAACTTCCGCTGGAGCTCGCTAGCTGCCACACCGCGATCATAGATGGGTATGTAGTCGAAGGGCATATGCCAGCAGGTGAGATCCGCACGCTACTAAAAAATAAGCCTAAAGACGTCATCGGCATAGCAGTGCCTGGCATGCCGCTAGAAGCGCCAGGTATGGAGCAAGGCTCACAGCCCGAGGTCTATGATGTGGTAGCGTTTAAAAAGGATGGCTCGTATCAAAGCATCGCCACTTACAAAGGCAAAGAAAAAATCAAATAATCCGCCGCTTCAAAGCGGCAAACTTACTTATTAGTTCGCTAAAATTTTGCATATTTTATGGCTCAACGCAATTTGCTTTAGCCGGCAAATGCTGCCATGATCTGCAAAAATGACGCGCAAATTAATTTCAAACGCTAGCTATGATAAAAGGGATTAAAAATTTAAGTGGATGGGCTAATAGGGGTCGAACCTATATTCACAAATCCAGAGTTTGTTGTCCTGCCATTAGACGATAGCCCATTGCGAAAGCGGTATTTTATAGAATTTTGCTTTAAAAAAGCATAAGAGCGGGCGGAATTTTAAAATTTTGCAAAATTTTAATTAAATTTAAAGCCCTGCTGCGCCTAAACAATAAAATTAAAACGTAAAAGCTAACGCTGCTTTCATAGGCTCCGATAAAAGAATATGGCTGCTCGCCGCGGAGCTAAATTTTAAAATTTGGCTAGTTTATCCTATATTTACGCCTTCGCGAGCTGTTTGTCGCAGGATAAAATTTTAGCATATAAGCCTGTCTTCAAAACATATATGTTTAGTGCTCGCTGGGCGGGCGCGGCCTTAAATGCTATAAATCAAACCGAAAATCCGCAGCGAGCATAATTGCAACAAAACCCGAATACGGCGCTCAAAATAAGCGTCAAATAGGCTTACGACAAGGTTGCGCAATAAGTCCGCCAAATACTCACATCAGACGAAGCATAAGAATTTATCGCGATTAGGCGGGGTCTAAACTAAAATCAAAGCCAAAATTTGAGTGCGAAGCTCACATAAAATTTCTTACAAAAGCCCTTTACGGGCTCAAAAGACATTATGAAATTGCGTAAAATTTGACTGCGGCAAGATTTCCCCATGCATTTTTAATACTGAACATTCGACAAATCAGATCAAGCACGACGAACAGAGTGAAATCTCTCATACATAGTTGATACGGCATAGGCTATTGCTAGACCAGAGCAGAAATATGCGGAATTAACTCCGCCTATCGTTTGAACACCTAGAAAGCACCTTGCTCCCCAGCTAAATAGCGCGGACAAATTTTATATCGCGCGCTGTTTAAAACGCAAAAATTAATTGGAAATTTTAAATTTCGAGCGCGAATTCGCTTAAATATTTGTAAAAATAGCGCATCAAAACTAGGTAAAATTTCGCTCCGTCACGCCTAAAATTTCGATGAAATTTCGCGTATCAGCTCAACCGCCTCTTTTGCGTCCGCGCATACGAACTCGAAATGCGCCCGTAGTTCCGAGGCACTGCCGTAGCCGCAGCTTACGCCCACGCTTCGCACCGCTGCCGACTTTGCCGCGATGGCGTCAAGCGACGTATCACCGATCATAAAGATATTTTGGCTAACAGAAGACAGGATTTCGTCACTGCAAATTTTGTCATAACAAGGAGTGGAATTTAGCTCATGTGCATCATAAATTTTACTGCCGCGCGCTCCGCCTTTATCGCTCTCGCTCTCGATGCCGATACCGCTCTTTTGGCTCTTATCGCCAGCCTCATGTCTATTGCTCTTTGCTTTGCTTAAATTTCTAAACGAAATCCTATCAGAATTTTGACTCGCGATGCTGCTTAAATTTTGCTCGTAAACTTTGCTAGGATCAGGATCAAGCGCAGGAAGGCTCTTTAAATCAGGCGCTAAAATTTCACTCAAAATCGCGCTCCTGCTAGCAGCGCTTGTGTTTTCATCGGCAGTCGCGTCGTGAGTTTTACCGCAAGCCGCATGCGGGCTTTTGCTAGCGGTCACGCCACAAATTCCTAAATTTTCGAGCGCCTTTAAGATCGGTTCGGCGCTTGGTTTGGGATTTTTCACATCCTCTCGTCCGACGATGGTGCCGAAAAATTCCGCGATACCCAGATGCTGCAATAAAATTTTAGAAAATTTCGACGTCTTGGTCGTCACGACGCCTAAATTTGCAAACTCGCTCGCCGTGCGAACCGCCTCGAACGCACCGCTTAGCAGAACGGTCTGATCCAAAAATATCTGCGCGTATCGTTGCTTATAAGCGAGCACGAAATTCTGCACATCGCGCGTCATACCTAGACGCTCAAACATCACCTCTAACGGATGCCCGATAAGCTTTTTAATCGCTTCATCGCTAGGCTCTGCAGCGCCCAAATGCGCAAATGCATAATGAAAACCATCTAATATCGCGGGCGTGGAGTCTATGAGCGTACCATCGAGATCAAAAAGCAGAGTGGTTTGGAATTTTGACATTTTAAAATTTAATTTGGATATAAAAAAAGCGGAGCCGAAGCCCCGCTTATGTGGATCTAGAAAAGATTATTTTCTAAATTTAGCATCTACGCGTCTATTTTGAGCGCGGCCTGCTTTAGTAGCGTTTGTAGCGATAGGCTTAGTCTCGCCGTATCCTACAGTGGTGATTCTGCTAGCATCTACGCCGAAGCTCTTAAGCGCACCTCCAACTGCAGCAGCTCTGCGCTCGGAAAGCTTTTGATTATATGCATTCGAGCCTGTGCTATCGGTGTGACCCTCTAGGATTACTTTGTAATCAGGGTGAGCTACTAGCACGTCGCTTACATTTTTGATCTGGTTCATAAACTCAGGAGAAATTTTTGAGCTATCTGTAGCGAAATTTACGGCCAAATTTAATCTAATAACTTTCTCGCAGCCATATTCATCAACAACTACGTCAGCAGGTGTGCCTGGGCATCTATCGACATTATCGCATACGCCGTCGTTATCTGCGTCTTTGCAGCCTGTAGGAGCCGGAGCGGCAGCTGGAGCTGCATCAGCATATCTCTTGCCAAAATCAACTGCAAAGCCTAGAGTATAGAACAATACGTGGTTGCCGTCGTCAAATCTGATAGCATCGCGTGCTTCAAGTTTTGTAGCGAAATTGTCGGTAATGTAGTATTTTAGACCCAAGCCGTATTGACCGAAGCCGCTATCTTGATCACCATCGTTGTAAACGTCTTTAGTGTAATCCATATAGCCAAGACCTAGTAAGCCGTATAATTTGAAATTATCGGTGAAATTTACCAAGTCTTTTACAGCATTGATGTGGTAGTATCTAGCGCTAGGCTTAGCATTGCCGGCTCTGTAAGCTAGATCCTCTACCCCGATATGACGAGAGTAATCGAAACCTGCCTCTAATTGATCGATGAATGAATTCTGTAGGTTTTTAGCAAGGCGTAGACCGAACATAAAATTCGAATCCAAATCCATATTTCCCTCATGAGTCATTCCGCCAACAGTAGGGGTAATCTCCCAGTGATAATCAGCATCGCTAGCGAGCAACGCACTAGATGCACATAAGCTTAATGCAAGTAGAACTTTCTTCATTAAACATCCTTTCAAATAAAGTTGTAATTCGATATTACCATAAAATTTTTAAAGAATTTACAAATTTGCGACAATTTTGCCACAAATTTGTAAAAAACATTATCTCTTAGAGAACTGCGGACTTCTACGCGCTTTGCGGCGACCGAATTTCTTTCGCTCAACCACGCGGCTATCGCGAGTTAGCAGACCTTTTGGCTTGAGAGCTGCTCTAAAATCCTTATCCATCGCGGCAAGCGCTTTTGAAATTCCGTGCTTTAGCGCATCCGCTTGAGCCGAATATCCGCCGCCCAAAGTCTGCGCGGTGATATCCATCGAGGTCTCTTGTTTAGTCGCCAAAAGCGGCTGAACGACCCTTAGCTTGATCGCTTCGTGACCGCCTAGCCAGGTGTTTAGATCCATGCCGTTTACTACGATCTTGCCGCTTCCCGGTTTTACCCAAACCTTAGCTACGGCAGTTTTTCTCTTTCCGGTTGCATAAATTGTCGCCATGATTATTTTCCTTTTTTAGTTGTTTGCGCAGTATGAGGGTGCTCGCCGCCTTCATATACAAATAGCTTTTTGATCATCGCCTTGCCGAGCTTCGTCTTAGGAAGCATGCCGCGAACCGCAAGTCTGTAGAGCTTTGCGGGATTGTTTTTGAGTAGGTCTTGGAATTTCACGCTCTTTACGCTTCCGAAATAGCCCGAGTAGCTGTGATAAAGTTTGTCGTCGCCCTTGTTGTTACCGGTAAATACAGCCTTTGAAGCGTTGATGATAACGACGTAGTCTCCGCAATCCACGTTTGGAGTGTAGCTTGGTTTGTGTTTGCCGCGTAGCAATACCGCAACTTCGGTAAGCATTCTACCGAATCTTTTGTCGGTCGCGTCGATAACGACCCAGTCGCGCTTAACTTCGCTAGGCTTTGTAATTTCTGTCATGGTTTCCGCCTTATTAAAATTTGAGCTGTGATTATATAGAAATATCCTTACGTATAGCTTAATTTAAGCTATCTTTAATCTATCTGCGCTCAAATTTTATTTAAATTTTAAAATTTTATCCCTCCTCATTTACTTCAATCAACCTAGCGCCCGCAGCTTCGAGAACCAGCACGAAGGCACGCACTCGCACATGCGGATAAAACTCGCGGATTACGCTTTTATACCGCGCCACTTGAGCCTTATTTTGCGCGAGGTATTTTTCGGAGCTTTTGTAATCAAAAAGCAAAATTTCATCCTGCCCAAAGCACGCCAGATCCACGCGCAAAAGATCACCCTCCGCGCTTTTAATCGGCATCTCTTTATAAGCTTGAGCGCCTCTTATCAGAGCTAAAAATTCCTCGTTTTTGCTTAGTCCTAGCGCCCGCGCCGCGATATTTTCAAAATCCGCATCGTTTAAAAATTTATCGTATTGAGCTCTAGCAAGGCTTACTCCTCGCAAAATTTCATCCGCCGCAAATCCTTCGCTCATCTCCAGAGCATAGTGCAGCGCCTCTCCGAAATATATCGCGCTTAGTGCCTCCGTTTCGCCGCTGGCTGCTTTTTCTTGCACGCTTTGAGGCTCGCCCGCTACGAGCGCGATCTTTTTGCGCGGCGGCTGCTCTTCTGATTTTACGGAGCTTGGGATTACGTAGCCGTATTGAAAATCCGGGATATCCAGCCACTCCACGACGCCCGCGCCCTTGGTCTTTTTGGCGTAAGGCGAAAAAAAGCTATAATTGTATTGATCTATTTTTGTCTCGGAGCGTTTTACGATGATGAGCGAGCGTTCGGCACGTGTAAATGCCACATAGAGCTTATTTATATCCTCTTCATGCGCAGAGCGATCGTTTTCATCCATTAGCGCCGCAAATTCCGCATCCAGGCTCTTTCTGCTCGCAAATTTATAAAAAATTCTCCACTTATGCGTGGCGAAATCATAGTCCGTCGCGAGCTTTGAGCTCTCGCCCCGGTCTTTTCCTCCGATGCGGTCGCAGACGATTACGTGCGGGAACTGAAGCCCCTTAGACTTATGCACGGTCATAATTTTAATGCCGCTTTGTTCCTTGGCAAATACCTCCGTTTCGTCGTTTGCAAACAGATACTCGCTAAAACTATTAAATTTTGCCAGCGTCTCAAAAAACAGCAACAGATCCGGATCGACAAAATTTAGCTTCAGCGAGCTAGCGATAAATTCCGCCGTTTTTTGCGCGTTTTTATGCAGATCGACCGCTATCTTTTTAAGCCGCCTCCCTAAAATCGCTTCGGCGTTTCGCAGATAAATTTCATCGCCACCTACGCAGAATTTCGCGTATTGAATTACGGCATTTACCTGCTCACTGCAACGCAAAGCCTTATTTGAGCCGCTACACACCTCGCAAAATTCCGATAGCATCTCTTTTAGCGCGCTTACATGCTCGTTTTTCCAGCATAAAATCGCTATATCATCAGCTCTCACGCCGCACTCCTCAATAAGCCTGCGCGCTTGCTCCGCAGCCCCCTTTAGCACATCGTCGTATGAAAACGCCGCTACGTAGCCGTAATCGTCGCTTTGCACCTCAAATAGCGGCATTTGCGGATGGGAAAGCGGATAGTCCTTGATTTTTTGTAGCACCGAAGCGGGCAGATCGCTATCTAGCTTATTTGCTGCGATTTGATCTTCATAAGACGCAAATTTATCGCGCAAGATCTCATTTACAAATTTTACTATGAGTTTTAAGCTGCGATAATTGCACGGCAGGCTCTGCGTTTTGATTTGACTAAACTGCTCGCGCAAAATATCAAAAATTTTTCTCTCTGCGCCGCGAAATTTATAGATGCTCTGTTTTTTATCGCCTACGTAAAAAAAGCTGCCGTAGCGCTCTTCCGCCCCTTTGCCAGCAAGCGCCTCAGAGATTAGCGGCAGCATAATTTCATACTGGCAAATGTCGGTATCTTGGAATTCGTCAATTAAAATATGCGTGATTTTAGAATCGAGCCTGAAATACAAAAGCTCGCGGTTGCCCTGTAACGCCTCTGCGCTTGGATTTAGCAGCGAGTGCACGGCTGCAGTGACATCACCGAACGTGAGCTTGCCGCTTTTGCGCTGCACCGATTTAAGCGCTTCGGCATAAATTTTAATTAGTCCTGCCAGCTTAGCCGCATATGTCGCATCCATCCACGCTATTTCGCGAGCTATGGCGTCTTTTAGCCTTGCTAGCTCGCCGTCAAGATGCGAAATTTTTTTAAGCTGTGAGCGCGGATAATCGAAACTACCGTTGGCAAGAGCCGAAAGAATGAAACCAGAGGATAATTTTGACAAATCGCTAACAGGGCTTAGCCCATTTACGGCTCCAGCGCTTACGCCCGCATCTCTCGCCGCTTTTTGCAAGTGGGATAAAATTTCATTTATCTCTGCTAGCGCGGAGCTTGCAGGAAGCGTGGGCGGATTTATGCTTATATCGCCTCTCCAAATGCTTTGCAAGCTATTTAGAAACTCACCCTTTGTCATTCCTGAGTCGCTTACGTAGTCCACGACCTCTCTTAATAGCGCTTCGTTTTTACAAATAGCGCCTAAAAACGCTGCCTGCTGCACACCCAAAATCCCTTCATCGTTTTCAAAGCTTGGATCAATGCCGCTATTTAGCGCAAAGGAGCGCAGAGCCTTTGCAAAAAACGCATCGAAAGTAAAGACATTTAGGCTCTCGCTTAAAAATTTTGGGCTCAGCCGCTCTTGCGCTGCCAAAACCTCATCAGCGCTTAGCCCTAAATCAGCGCAAATCTGCTCCAGCTCGGCGCTAGGCTTTAACGAACCATCCTGCAAAAGCAGCAAATTTTGAAATTTCTCCACGATGCGCGTTTTCATCTCAGCAGCCGCTTTTTTAGTAAAGGTAAGCGCTAAAATTTCGTTGATCGGCTCGCCTTTTAGCACCAGCTCGATGAACCTGACCGCGAGATTGAAGGTCTTGCCGCTGCCTGCGCTTGCTTCAAGCGCCAGATAATTTTCAAATTTTGCCATCAATCTGCCCCTTGCAAATGATTTTATAATCGCAGTATTCGCAGCTTTGCACCGCTTCCGTGCGCGTAAAAGCGACCTCGCTTGCAAATTCCTTGCCGATAGAGCTTAGCGTCTCGCGTAGGTTTTCTAAGCTAGGCGTTTTGTCGCCAGGAGCCGCAAACGCGCAATCTTTTAGCGATAGATAGGCGCATTCGCACTCCTGAGCCAAAAGCGCGCGATAAAACGTAAGCTGGAATTTTTCCATATGTTTTTTAGCTGAACCACGTTTATAATCGATGATAAACTTCCGCCCTGCCTTATCTTCGTCGATGCGGTCGATACGCCCGCTCAGCCGCACTCCGTCAAGCTCGCCTTTTAGCGATACTTCACTACCGCTAAAGCTCCAAATTTGCTCATGCTCTTTCAAAAGCCCAGCTAGCTTTTCTACAGCTTTTAGCTCAAGCTCTGCATCAAAGCGCGTGATACCCGCTTCTCGCGCAAGCTGCGAATAAATAGGGCGAAATTTTTCCATGCTAAATTTCATCCCTGCTCGCTCATATAAACGCTGAAAACTCGTATGTAAAATTTTACCTAAAAGCGCATTGTCCTCACCGAATTTTAGCCCCTCCCTCAGTCCGAAAACGTAGCGGTAATAATACTTCCTCTTGCATTCTAAAAACGTATCCAGCCGCGAAAACGACAGCTCCTCGGCAAAAAAATCATGGCGAGTCACGGGATCTTCTTGTCCGCATAATACAGGCTTAAATTCCTCTCGCCCAAAAAGCCGCAAATAATCCTCCTGCGAAAATTCCGCGTCTTGTTGCACTTCAAAGCTTTTCAAAAACCGCGAAGGCAATTTCTCGACGCTTTGCAAATAGCAAATCGCGCTTTTTTTAGCGCCTCTTAGCAAGCCGTCGTAGTAAAATCTTTGTAAATTTTCGCGGTCTGCGTGGCTGATGAGCCCTGCTCTAGCGCGCAAAGCAGAGTTTAAAAACATCTCTCCGCTACTGCGCTTTGGCACCAGATCATCGTTAAAATCTGGGATTATCACGCCATCAAATTGTAGCCCACGGCTCTCCAAAAGCCCCATTACCGTGACCTTTCCGCCACGAACATCATCGAGCTTAATGCGCGAAATTTCCAGCAAAAAAAGATCGATTAGATTGCCCAAGCTTAGGTTTTCGTCCTTAAATTTTCGAAGCAAAATTTTAATTAGATATAGCGGCTCTTTTAGCTTTTCTTGCAGCAGCGCGTCGCTAATTTTAGGTAAACAGGCGAGCTTGACAATTAGCGCTTCGAAATGCTCAAAGCTTACTTGCTTTGTAAAATCGCGCGCAAACTCGCCAAAAAGCGCCTCATCCACGTCCACACTCGCAAAAAACAGATCAAGCTCCTGTGGGTTTGGACGCTGCGGATACTCATCTGCGTCCTCGCGCATTTTAGAGTGCCTAAAACGATCGCGCTGCTCAGGGCTTTTTGAATACCCATCTTCTTCCTCAAGCTCTATATGCTTCCGCTGCATAGAGTCTCGTAGGCTCCCTTGCTGCTTCCTTGAAGGCTCCTGCCGTTTTGCACTAACCGAATAATCGCGCTGCTGCGCACACTCCAAGGGCTCTTGAAACTCTACAAACTCTACCGAAAAGCTTTCCTCCTCCGCACTATCCGCGCGTTCCGCCGAAATTTCGTGCAGAATTTCAAAATTTTCCGTATTTTCAAGCTCTCGCGCAGACATAAAATTTAAATCCGCTTTAGAATTTGAAAAAATTTCGCAATCAAACGGGGAATTTTGCTGTGCGAAATTTTGCGAAATAGAATTCTCCGAAGCGAAATTCCCTAGCGCTAAATTTTGCTGTGCCGCGGAATCCTCCGTATCCAAAAATTCTCCATCCGGACTTTTGAATGCGCGGTAATCTACGCCAAATTTCGGCGTGCGCGCTTCTTTTAAGCATTGCGAAATTTTCTCTAGCGTTACGTAAAATAGGCTATCTTTAAGCTTCTCACCCATCGCGAAATTTAGCATGCGGTGCGAGCCACGAGCCCTTGCGATGCGCTCGTCGTAAATTCGCAGCGTGCCGGCAAAGCTCTCGTCGGGCAAAATCACCGCGATACGCTCCGGCGCAATGCCCGCGCGCACAAAGGATGAAATTTTTTCAAAAACGTAGCTAGCCTGCAAGCTTCGCAGCTCAAAGCCTCTACATACAACCGCTCCGCCCACGCTTAGCGGCTCTCGGCTTAGAATTTCACCCGTACTAAGATTTAGGCGGTAGGCAAAACCTAGCTCTAGACTTATGCCGCAAAGCTCCTCCACCGCGCGCACGGGCTTGGAATTTAAAGTCGTGGCTCTAAAGCTCAACGCAACCTCGCTAAGCTCCGCAGCGCGCTTAAAAACCTCGAACTCAAATGCGCTAGGATTGCCGTCGATGTTGATTTCTATCCGCTCAAATCCGCGCAGATAGGATTCGTTTAGCTCATAAAGCGCGGGCAGCGTGATCTCGTCGTAAAATCCATGCTCGCGCAGAATCCTTGCATACGCCCCCGCTAGCTCTCGCAGAATTTCAAAATGCTCGGCGTACCACGCATAGGTGTCGCTAAGATCGAGCGCATCGATACTTACGCGCTCCGTCGCAAGCTCCTTGAAAAAGCCGAAAAGATACTCGCGGTTGCGCATAAACTCGTAAAGCTCGCTAGGGAATTTAAGCCTCTCGCCTGCGCGCTTGCTCTCGTTTACCGCTTGTTTCATAAAAAGCGCGCGGTCTATCTCACCGCAAGCGACAAGATCCGGCACAAAAAGCGCCTTTTCGTAGAATTCCGCCAACGTAATCCTAGGCGCCAGCACGCCGCCGCTCTCGCTTTGCAGCGCCGCGCGTAGCGCACGCGAGCTAGTGTAGACAAAGAGATTTTTAGAGGGAAAATTTTTCAAAACAAATCCTTTAGAGTGATTCGCAGAACGCGGAATTTTGCGATATTTTAGCAAGAAATTTTTAGTTTGGGCTTTTAAGCAAAGAAGTTTTTGAAAAGCTTGAGAGGCTAAATTTTATCAAGTCAAATTTAGTAAGTTGGATGAGCGTAAAATTTAATCTGTGGCGCTTTGAGCGCAAAATTCTACCTCGCTCCGCATTAATCGCGGCATATTTCGACGCAAAATTTTACGAGTGGATTCCGTAAATTACAAAGCGGCAAAAACGCGATCAAATTTAAGCGGGCTCAAGCTCGATCTTGTATCCCAGGCTCGGGACGTTTTTTATGATTTCACCACCCACTTTATCGCGGATGCGCTTGACGAAGGTGCGAAGCGCCGTATCACTCACGGCTCCTTCGGTCCAAACATAACGCTTGATCTCCTCGTAAAGTACCAGCTCGCCCACGCGACTGGCTAGCAGCGAAACAAAAGAAAGCTCCTTTTTAGTAAGCACGATCTGCTCGCCATCCTTCAGTAAAATACGACGAAGCCCGTCAAATACGTAGCCTGCGCCCATATTTACGACTCGTACCGAGTCCAGCTTAGACTTCATCAGTGCACTTATCTCTAGCACAAATGCGGCGATATCTACCGGCTTAAAGTAATACCGCTCGACGCCAATCTCCATAACGCCTTTTAGCTGCTCCTCCCTACTGAAGCCACTAAGCACCACGATTGGGGCATGCGGAAAGATCTGCTTAATCTGACGTATCATCGCTAGCCCATCCTCGATCGGCATTAGAATGTCGGTAATGACGAGATTGGGACTAAATTTTTTGAATTTTTTCACACCTTCAAGCCCGTTTTGGGCATTGTAAACGTTGTTAAAAATACCCTCAAACGCCTTATGCAGCGAGGCTAGTAATTTAGTATCATCCTCGACTAGCAAGACGTCCAGCTCTTTTAAAGCGCAGCTCATAGCAGACCCCTCAAGGCGAAATTTCAAACGAAATTCTTTCAAATTTTCTCTTTTATTGAGCTTAAAATAATGTTAAGTTAAAAATTTAATTTCATAAAGTAACACAACTCTTATTTTAGGTGCAAATATGGGCGGAATTAAAAAAGAAGCATGGATAAAAATCGCGGCCTAGGAATGGGGCAAAAATTTAAAGTAACGCGAGCTAAATCTTATCAGTGCGAAAAAGATTTAAGAGCGGCTGAAAGTAAAATTCCAAAGCTGGCGCAGGTAAAATTTCACTACGCGGCGGAGCGGAATTTTATTTTAGGCAAATATTTTAGAGGGAAATGAAACAGCGCTGATAAGGTTTTAGTAGGTAAACGGCGTTAGATAAAATTTTACGGACGGCAAGGCAGCTTGCTAGCGTAACTTTTAACGGCAACAAAATGGTTCGTCAAATTTAAAGGGCTTGAAGTCATGCTAAATATACCGCAGGATCTGTTTTGAAAGGGCAAAGCGCTCTAAGCCTGATCTTTAAAGTGCATGGAATTTAGCCGCGCACACTTAGAAGCTTACGTGAACGCATAATCGAACGAATAAAAAGCATGCGGCGCGCAGCCAGTTTAAATTTAAAATTGCGACTAGCACAGATCGCTTCATCCAAAAACCGCTTAATTCAAAATCGCCGCGACAATCCTAAGTCCGTAAAAGCGTGCTTTGTGTACCGCTCCAGCCTGCAATTATCCAGGCTGCGACGAGCTTTAAATTTACGACGCAAAGACCACATTAAAATTTAAAGCTTGCCGTAAATTTAAAATTTTACCGCAGGGCCGCGGTAAAATTTCATGCGGGCAAAATTTCAAAAATCATAAAATTTCAAGAAATTCTTTGAAGATATACTTGCTCTCTGTTGGCCCCGCGCTGGCTTCGGGGTGGTGCTGCACCGAAAATACGGGATAGTCTTTGTAGCGCACGCCCTCGATCGTGCCGTCGAAAAGATTGCGGTGCGTGATCTCGCAGATCTGCGCTATCGTTTCTGGGACGTTGTAGTTGTGGTTTTGCGCGGTGATCTCGATCGATTTGGTGCGCAGGTTTTGCACGGGGTGGTTTGCGCCGTGCTGGCCGAATTTCAGCTTGTAGGTCTCATATCCCATCGCGTTGCTTAACAGCTGATGACCTAGACAAATTCCAAAAATCGGCACGCGCGCTTCGACCATCTTTTTGATCTGCGCGATCTCCTCTTTAAGCATGCGAGGCTCGCCCGGGCCGTTTGATAAAAACACGCCATCGATCTGCCCCTCTTTAAATTTAGCGATCAAGCTCTCCGCTTTAACGTCATGCGGAAAAACCTCGACGCCGAGCCCCAGATCGCAAAGCTCGTTTAGGATATTTCGCTTGACGCCGTAATCGATCACGGCTATCTTTTTGCCGCAGCTTGCGGGCTGAGCGTAGCTTCCGCGCGCGGCGTCCCAGCGACCGGAGGTGTGCTTATATGGCGCCTTCGTGCTTACGATGCTTACGTAGTTGATCTCCTCTATGCGCGCAGACTCGCTAAGCGCCTTTTTAAGAGCCGCCTTATCGCTGATCTCGGTAGAGACGAAGGCGCGCAGACTGCCCTCGTCGCGCAGCATTTTGGTTAAAAATCTAGTGTCGATGTCGTAAACGCCGAATTTTCCGTTTTGCAGAAAATAATCCTCCAAGCTCATCTGCGAGCGGAAATTTGAAGGCTCGTTGTTAAAATTTCTTACGAAAATTCCGCTGGCATGGATTTTGGAGCTTTCCTTGTCGTTTTCGTTGATGCCTACGATGCCGATTTCGGGCATCGTAAAGATGATGAACTGCCCCGCGTAGCTAGGATCTGAGATGATCTCTTCGTAGCCGGTGGCGGAGGTGTTAAACACGAGCTCGCCGAATGCGCTGCCGCCCTTGCCGAACGCCTTGGCTTGCAGATAGATGCCGTTTTCTATGTAGATATACGCATTCATTACAGCATGCCCCGTTTTCTTAGTTCCTCTTCGTAGAGCTTTTCAAACACAAGCTCGTATTCTTCGGTCCCAGGGATCAGTTTTTGTTTGTAGCCCTCGATCTTTTCATAGACCTCGTCCTCGATCTTTTGGTAGCTTTTCAAATACTCCTCGATCGCGTTATAAATTATCGTCTTTAGCCTGTTTTCCGAGACTTTGTAATCGATCAAATTTTTCTTCCAAACGGTTTCTAAAATTTTATGCGATATGGTGCCGTAGCGATCCTCAAAATTTAGCTCGAAATTCTCGTCGTTTGCGATGTGGCGCTTGATGAGCCAAAACATATCTTTTTTATTCACGCTCATCTCATCTAGCTCGCTTATGCGCTCATCTATCAGCTCATTCGCGCGCTCGTCTATCGCTCTTTCTTTTTGCAGATCGGCCCTTATGATCTCGTCCGCTTCCTTTGCGACGGGCTCTATGCCCGCGCTCAGCGTAACGCAGCCCGAGTTTAGCAGATCCAGCGCTATTTTATGCGCGATATATGGCACGTGTGGTAGTCGTATTCGCATGATCGTTCCTTTAAATTCAGTTCTATGAGCGGTCTCGCCGCCCGCAACGGGTGAAATTTTAAAATTTCACCGGGTTTATAAAATTATCGTGTCGCTTCTTTCGGGACTGGTAGAGATAAAGCCCACCTTCGCGCCGCTTAGCTCCTCTATTTTGCGGATATAATTTTGCGCGTTTTGCGGCAGATCCTCAAATTTTGAAATTCCCTTGACGCTGTCCCAGCCCGGCATCTGCTCATAAACCGGCTCGGCAGCTTCCAAATCGATCGGAAAATAATCGATCTCCTCGCCCTTGTAGCGATACGCGCGGCAAATTTTAATGCTCTCAAAGCCGTCTAGGACGTCAAGCTTCATAAGCGCGAGCTTGTCGATGCCGCTAAGGCGCACGGCGTATTTCGTAGCTACTCCGTCGAACCAGCCGCAGCGGCGCGCCCGTCCCGTCGTGGTGCCGTACTCTTTGCCGATCTCGCGCATCGCCTCGCCTTGCGGGCCCTTATCCTCGGTAGGAAACGCGCCGTTGCCCACGCGAGTGGTGTAGGCTTTTAAAATTCCCATTACCGTGCCGATATCTTTCGGAGCGAGCCCGAGCCCGCTGCAAGCTCCGCCCGCGATAGTCGTCGAGCTAGTGACATAAGGATAAGTGCCGTGATCGATATCAAGCAGGCTTCCTTGCGCACCCTCTACGAGCACGCGCTTGTCGTAATCAAGCGCCTTCCACAACATGTGCGTGGTATCGGCGATGTATGGCTCGAGCGCGCTTTTATAGCGCTTTAGCTCATCGTAAATTTCAAGCTTGCTAGGAATTTTAACCCCAGCTTTTTCAAAAACGCTCTCATGCGAAGCAAAATCGCGCGATAGCGCCTCGGCAAGCCTTTCAGGCTCTAAAAGCTCCACTACGCGGTGTCCCGTGCGCGCGATCTTATCAGCATACGCAGGTCCTATGCCCTTGCCGGTGGTGCCGATCGCAAGCTCGCCCTTGCTCTTTTCGCGAGCCTGATCGATCAGCGAGTGGTACTGTAAATTTAAAAACGCCTTCTCGCTTATGAAAAATCTGCCCTTTAAATTTTCAAACTGCGCCATCTCGGTAATCAGCACGTCGGGGTTGATCACGACGCCGTTTCCGATGATGTTGATGATATTTTTATGAAGCACGCCGCTAGGCACCAGATGCAGCGCAAATTTCTCGCCGTTTATGACGATGGTGTGGCCTGCGTTATGCCCGCCGCTGCTGCGACATACGAAATCGTAATTCGCGCTTATCATATCTACGATCTTGCCCTTGCCCTCATCGCCCCACTGGGCGCCAATGACTACGTCAACTTTACTCATTTCTCATCCTTTTGCATAATTTTTTCTATCAAAGCATCCACTAGCAGCGCAAAGCCGCTGGATTTTAGCCCGTCTATTTCGTAATTTCCGCCGTTACAATACACCGCGCCCGCGTCTAAAAATCTAAAAAATAGCGCATCGTAATAGCGCATTTTAGAGTAATACAGCAGCGAAACACGTATATTGTCGTAATCTACGCCTAAATTTAAAATTTCATCCAAACACGGCTTTAGCTCTTCAGGCACCTGCGCGCGCAGATCCTGCACGTCCTTTAGCGACGTGGCGCGAGCCGTAGCGTCCAGCCAAGGCAAATTTTGCTCAAGCAGCGTCTCAATCTTGCCCTTTTCAAAAATTTCAAGCGGCAGGTTTAAAATTTCGCAAATTTTTTTGGGAATCTCGATATTGCTTAGCTGAAGCGCGGGCATAAGATCAAATTCTTTAAAAAATTCCTGCGCGATTTTGATCGCAAGCGGCAGGTTTTTCTCCCCGATTAGCTCCGCGCCGATCTGATAAAACTCGTCGCTTGGGTATTTGAAGGTCGGCTGGACGTAAAATAACCTCCTTAGCTTATCGTCTTTCAGCCGCTTGCGCACGATACGCACGACGTCCACGGTGCTGTCTGCGCGAAGCGCGAGCTCGTGGTTCGTGGGATCGGAGAGCTTGAGAAGCTTCTGCGGCGCGACGCTTAGGTGCTGATGATATGAAAAATATGGCGTTAAAATTTCGCTAAAACCGTTTTTTACGAGGATTTCGCTCGCTTTATTTTCCAGCTCGCGCTTAAGCTGCGCGCTCTTTCCGAAATAAAGCCTCGAGCCGTTGGGTATCTCGTGATCAAAATCGGCGCTAACGCTATCTATCATGCTGCCTCCAAATCGCTTATGAACTGATTCAGCCGCGTTTTAAAGCTCTGAATGAAGCTTGCCAAAACGCGGTAATCAAGCGAAAGAATATCTAAAATTTGCTTACGTATTTCTGTATTTAGCGCAAATTTTTCGCCGCCCGCGCTTTGAGTTTTGTTTAAAATTTCGCCGAATTTTGCTCTAAAGCCTTCAAACTCTCCGGGGCTCAGATCGCCTGCATCAGCGCGCAAAACGAAGCTTAAAGCAAGCTCTTTGTAATCAAGCGCGTTTAAAAAACTGATAAACTCATCTTTGTCGATAGCTGCGAGTTTGGGCGTATCTTTAAAGCGCGCGATGAAAGCGTCTATCTCTCTACGATCAAGCGCTTTTGCGATAAAATTTCCCTGCAGATAGTTAAATTTCAAATTGTTTAAAAGCCGCAGCGATAGCGCATTTTCGACGCCTTGAGCACCTACTGCGAATCCAAACTCCCGCTTTAGTTTGCCCGTAATCTCCACCATCGTTCGGATAGCATTTTTTTTCTTGCCTATGTCAAGGCAGAGCTCGCGGTCGATTTTAACGACATCGAAAGGCTGGGCATTCAGGAATGGGATATTGCTTTTATTTGCACTATTAAGGGCAAATTTAACCCCAAGATCTGCATAACGCCCACGCGCAGGGGCGAATTCCTTAAAATTTTGCTCGCTAAAATCGGTTATCTCAAACATCAACTCGCCTTTTGCATTAGCTCTGTCTCGCAAGCTGTGAGCTACAAAATCGTAAAATTCGTCGTTTGTAAGCACGGCTAAACTTACGTTTATAGAGCAGTTTGCGCCCGTTTGAGCGTTAAATTCCACCATCTTTGAAAACGCAAATTTTGAGATCGGCAACTCAAATCGCGGCTCGCTTAATATCTGCGCAAAATCCTGTGGGGCAAGAATTCCGCGCTTTCCGCGATCCCAGCGTAAAAGCAGCTCATATCCGTAAATCTGCGCTCCGCTAATGATCGGCTGATAGAGCACAAAAAACTCCCCCTCTTTGATCGCCGCAGCAATCCCTTCCTCGCTAGATTCATCTGCTTCGGCGCGCTCAAAGATGCAGTAGCGGTTTTTGCCGCTCGTTTTAGCGCGATACATCGCCCTGTCTGCGCGCGATAAAAGTCCTGGAAAATCGATCTTTTCGCTGCCGTCGTAAAACGCTGCGCCAACGCTGATGCTTGCGCTAATTTCGTTGCCTTTGAGGTTAAATTTTATCTTTGAAATTCCAAGCAGACGATCTAATAGCACATGCGCGGCATCCTTACTTTGCAGATCGCCAATGATAGCGCCAAACTCATCGCCGCCTAGGCGCGCTAAGATATCGCCTTTGCGCAGTAGCCCGCTCATCGCCTTTGAGATCGCTTGTAAAAACATATCGCCGACCTCGTGCCCGTAGGTGTCGTTGATCGCCTTAAAGCCGTCAAAATCGATGAAAAGCACCGCCATAAGCTTGGAATTTTCGCCCGAGTTTGCCGTAAATCTCTGCGCAGCCTTCATAAAATACACTCTGTTCGGAAGCCCGGTAAGCGCGTCGTGATGGGCGATCTTGGCTAGCTCGCTCTCTTTTTGCTTGATCTGCGAAATTTCGGTAAACATCAAAATGAAATTTGAGGTAAGCGAAAAATCATCCTTTATCGCGATCGCCGTAAATAACGCAGGAAAGGTGCCACCGTCCTTTTTCAGCCCGTAAATTTCATCTTTATAGGAGGTCTGTTTGCCAACGAGATTTTTTCTAATCCTCTCCATCACGTCTGCCCCGCCCTCTGTAGGAGCGAAGAAATTTGGAATTTTGCCGATAGTTTGGCTTTCGCTATAGCCGGTAATTTCGTAAAAAGCGTTATTAGCGCGCAGCACGCGACCGCTCTCATCTGTGATTAAGATCGCCTCTAGCGAGCGCGAAAATACGTTGGCGTTTAAATTTAACTCCAGCTCCGTCTGCTTGCGCGAGCTAATATCTTCGAGCGTAGTTTTTACAAGGCGAGAGCGAGAGCCGTGCTTTTCGGTGACGTAGCCTTGCATACTGATCCAAGTATAGGCATTAGCGGCATTTCGCAGGCGGAATTCGCAGCTAAAATCGCTCCTAAGCCCGGCGGTGCATTCGCGGATCATTTTATTGAAATTCTCTAAATCCGCGAAGTAAATTTCATAACTAAACTCCCCAAAGCTCATCGCAGTATTTAGCCTTTTGCCGCGATATTTTAAAATTTTAAAGTAATTTTTATCAAACGACAGCGTCTGCGCATCAAGATCGATTAAGCAGGTGCAAAAATTCCTAGTCTCGATTACCGTGCGATAAAAGTCCAAATCCTCCTGCAAGCCGCGGATCGCCTTAACATCGTCATCGATATTTTGAAAATAAAACGCAGCCCTGGCGGCGGACTTTTTGACATAGATGCTCACTTCGTAGCTATAGCGGATATTGTCATTATGGCGAATTTTATAGCTTTGAGAAAAGCTTAGCTCTTCTGAAGGCATATCGGCTAAGCGGTTTAAAATTTCATTTTTAGCCTCATTCGCATCCTTTTCATCCAGCAAATCCCATAGCCTTATCTCGCCGCTTAAAAACTGCGCCGCTTCGTAACCCCAAAGCTCTTTTATATTTTTACTAGCATCTACGATCTTGCCTGAAGTGTAGTCAAACACGAGCGTAACGATAGGCGCGTGATTTAAATACTCATATTTTTGCTTAGTTTCATCGTAAAATCTGCGATATTTTGACGCATCCAGCACCACAAAAAGGGTTGAAATTTTACTTCCGTCGCGGATATAAGATTTTTTTACATAAAGGTCTTTGACGCCATTTTTGGTCTCTTGGCGGGTTACGACATAGTTTTCTTTGACATAGTTTGCGCGCTGGGTTTGATAGGCGTGATCGTAAAATGAGCCTGCTTGCAGCGCGAATATATTCCGTCCTACGACGTCATCGCCGTAAAGCTCGCGTGCGCCGTTGCTAGCGCTTTCGATCGTGCCTGCTACATTATCGATGCTAAGCACCGAAAGGGAGCTATATTTTAGCGCATCTTTAAAGCTGAGACTAAAATCTCCGTGGCGCAAATTAGACTTCAAAACCTCGTCTATGGATTTAGAAATTTCTAAGACGGAGCTTAGCGGATTTAGCGCTTCTATATCGCGAATTTTGGAGTGATAATCCCCTTGGCGCAGAGCGTTTTGAACTGCTGCAAGCGGGATGAAAACGCACTTTTTTAAAAACGTAAAATTTGAAATTAGAAGGATTAAATAAGCTAAAATAGCCGCCGCTAGCGCTACGACGATAAAATCGTCCGCGCCCAAAAAATAGCCGGCTCGTTCGCGAGCCATTACGAAATTATCTCCAAATTTCGCAAGATAAGCAAAACTTAACCCCGATTCGTCTTCGAAGCTTACCACTTCGCCTAGGCGCGAAAAATCAAAATCCTGCCCTAATATATCGGTTACGCTGCCAGGAGCGTTAAAGAATTTGCCTTCGGCGTTAAAGACCAAAATATCGCCCAGCGAAGAGAGCCTGGCAATCGGCCTAGCGGTGTTGGCAAAACCTAGTAGATACGAATCAGCGTTTACGCGCTTGATTAAAAAATACCGCCATGCCCCATCCATCATCATATAGCGCGATACCCATTCATCCTTTTTTAGCTCGCTTGCGATATCCGCAAGCCGTATCTCGCCAAGATCCGAAATATGCGCATCCGATGAAAAATGCGCCAAGCTCTCCTGCTCCGCGCCGCGGGCGCGCAGATAAAAAATAGCGTCAAATCTATGAGAAGATTTTACGACATTGCGGATCAAATCCGCGTAAAGCTCGCTTTGCGCAGCCTCATGCCTTGCGTCTAAAGAAAGGATAGTTTCTTTTAGAATTTCAAGCTCGCTAAAAAGCGACTCGTCGGTATTTTTAAGTAAAGTAATCGCCGTGCGCGTCCGCAAATCAAGCTGCGTAGCGATCCTAGTGCGCAAAAAGCTAATCTCGCAAACTACTACAAGCGTAAGTAGCGCAGCACCTAGAATCAAGGCGGCGTTAAATCTTTCGGTAACGAAGTCTTTTTTGTTTTTCATGCCAAATTCCAAATTTTGCGGGATTTTAGCAAATTTCGTTTTAAAGCCTATTTAAGCTTTGATTTTCGCTCCGCGCGCACCCAAAAAATGCATCATTAAAAGTACCGCGAAGCTAAAAATAAGCATCAGCGCCGAATACGCGTGAGCCTGCGCGAAATCGAGCGTTTCGGTCGCTTCATAAATCGCGATGGAGGCGACCTTGGTCTGCTCGCTCACGCTGCCGCCGATCATCAGCACGACGCCGAACTCGCCCATCGTGTGCGCGAAGCAGATCACCAAGGCGCTAAGCAGGGAGTGGCGTATCGCGGGTAACGCGACGCGAAAAAGCTTGGAAAAATAGCCCTTGCCGAGCGAATCGCACGCCCAAAAAAGCGAGCGCGGAAGCGAACGAAAGCCCGAAACCAGCGGCGAAAACATAAACGGCAGCGAGTAGATACAGCTCGCGATCACAAGCCCGCTGAAATTAAATACGAGTCTAAGCCCGAAGTGTTTGTCGAAAAACTCCCCCAGCACCGAATACGGCGATAGAAAAACGAGTAGGTAAAACCCTAGCACCGAAGGCGGCAGCACGAGCGGAAGCGAGATGATCGATTCGATCACGCTTTTGCCGCGGAAATTTTTTTTCGCTATAAAAAATGCAAGCGGCACGCAGATGATAAACAACGCAAATGTCGTTAAGCTCGCAAGCTTTAATGAAACGAGAAACGGCGTGTAATCGAGCCCCTTTAGAATTTCAAACATTTATCCTCCGAGCCGAGCCACTGGGCCCAAACTATAAAATCTTAAAAGCCTAGCCCTACTTTAAAATTTAGAGGCAAAGCTAGATAGAATTTGCGCAAACCTCATAGTCATAAGGCTTTGCAAAATGAAATTTTGAAAATTTCGTGCAAGCTAAAGCGAGCGGAATTTATAAAAGTGCTTGGCTAATAAATTCCTTCAAGCGTGCAAATCCTGCCGAATCTTTAAGCTCTCTACCAAGCTGGCAAATTTTTAAGGCCACGAATTTTGCTGAGCTAAATTTCAAAAAGCTTCACTAGGCTTTAAAACTTAAGCGGGCAGGATTTATCTGAGCGCAAATTTCACGCAAGATAGGCTAAACGACACCTTCCGAACGACCTAGTGAAATTTGATTGAGCCCGACAAGACGAAATTAAAATTTCGCATAAATGTAAAAAACCGGGTTAATGAAATCCTGCCACAGCTCTTATGAAGCGAGTTTAGCACGCAAGCTTCAAGCCGTTAGAGCTTTTAAAATTTCAAAGCCACAAAATCCAGGCAAAATTCCAAATCTAAAAATTTAAGTTTTTGCGAAGCTTTACATTAAATTTTTACCAAGATCGCATGATAGAATTCGCGCAACTCCTGCCAAAAAAGTAAGCTAAAAGCCGCCAAATTTAAAAATAAACCCACCACGCCAATTAATAAATTCAAAGAAGGAATTTAACGGCGCCTGTCTGCGCAAAATCTAAAATTTAAGCTTAATTTTCCCACGCTATCTAGTCTTGCATTGCGGTTTTACTCTAGCCTGCGTTTAAATTTTGTGTTTCATGAAAATCTAAGCGCGATGCGAATGAAATTTTAAAATCTCACCGTATTTTGCGGGCAAATCTAGCTAAAATTTCGCAAAATCCCTCGTCTAAATTCCATAAAAGCCTGTATTTAAATCTCTAATCTAGTTGAAGTTTCCTACTTAGGCGCACCTAAAAGCTTGTCTGCAAGTTTAAATTTTACGCAGAGTGATATTAAAGGCTTTGGCACCCGCTTTGACCTCATCGCCTACTTGCAAGCCATCGGCTTCTGCATTGCTTAGCACCACTTCGCACAGCTGGCTACCGATCGCTACGACAGCCACTTTGATCCCGTCGCGTGCTTGCAAATCGACAACCTTGCCCGCGAAAGAAAACTTCTGCGAGCCGCTAGTTTTAAGAAAAATTTCCTCCGGCGTACCGGTGCGGACGATCCTGCCATCCTTCATCTCATAAACTCGCTTGCAAAGCCTATAAATCTCGCTTATGTCGTGGCTTACCAAAATCACGGTCTGATGAAACTGCTCGTGGATCTTTAGCAAATACTCTTGGATTTTTTCGCGCATCGTAAAATCAAGCGCCGAAAGCGGCTCGTCAAGTAGCAAAATTTCAGGCTCTTGCATCAGCGCGCGAGCAAGTGCTACGCGCTGCTTCTGTCCGCCGCTAAGACCCTCGACACCGGATTTTGCAAACTCGCTAAGCTCTAAAATTTCAAGCAGCATTGCGGCTTTTTGCGGATCGTTTCTGGCAAAAAGTAGATTGCCCGTCACGCTCATATTCTCAAAAAGTGCGTAGTCTTGAAATAAAAAGCCGATCCTGCGCTTGCCCGCACTTAAGAATTCATTACCTTCTTGCAGCACACGATCGCCGTCTTTTATGCTACCACTATCTGCGCGCAAGAATCCAGCCAAAATGCGCAGCAGTGTAGTCTTACCGCTGCCGCTGCGCCCATATAGGCACACAAACGAGCCTTTGTTAATCTCTAAGCGAGCATCAATCGAGAAATCATCACTGATTTTTTTCTTACAATCAATCGTTATCATATTTTTCTATATATATCGCAGTGGCGCTAATGTATGCGAAAACCTCGTCGCCCTCGCGTAAAGCAAGCTCCTGCGCAGAATGCGCGCTAATGAGCACATCAAAGCTTATCTTGCCTTCAAATCTAAGCGTGCATAGAATTTCGCCCAAACTTAGGCTCGTAATCTTGCCGTGAATTTCATTTTCGCTAGATACACCACTTAGGGCTTCGCGAGATAAAAGCACATCAGTGCTTTTAAAGCCCACGTAAACTTCGCTGCCCGCCTTAAGCTCGCTACTTAGCTGCAGAAATACACCACGTAGCTTGATACCGCCCGCGATAAATCCTACTGAATGGATGCCGTCTTTTTGTAAAATTTCGTTGATTCTCGCTCTAATCATTAAAACTCGTATCCGTATTTAGCAAAGATCGCCCTGCCCTTATCGCTTAGGATAAAATCATAAAACGCCTTGGCTTCAGCATTGTCTTTGGCGCGGTTTAGCACGACCATGCCTTGAGCTATCGGCTCGTAGAGTTTGGTGTCAACCAAGACGAAATTTTCGCCCTCTTTGCAAGGCTTGCCGTTGCAGCCGTCCTTTGCCATCTTAGGCGCATACATCGCGCTAGCTGCGATAAAACCAACGTCGGACGCTTTAAGCGCTTGTGAAAGAGCCTCGCCAATCGATTTTGCTTCTACGATTTTGCCTTTGATCTCATCGTAAACTCCCGCTTTTTGGAAGGCCTGTACGCTTGCGGTGCCGTAAGGAGCGGTCTTTGGATTTGCTATGGAAATCGTTTTAACGCTAGGGTCTTTTAAAATTTCAAGCCCCTTGCTAAGATCTACGCCGCGCACGCTAAACATCGCCACTTTGCCTTTGGCGTAAGTTTTGGCAGGCGCCGTCGCAAAGCCCTCTTTATACATATCGTCTGCAAATTTCATATCAGCCGCCATAAAAACATCAAACGAAGCGCCGTTTTTGATCTGCGTGCTAAGCGCACCGCTCGCACCCAAGCTCACATTTAGCGTAGTTTGCGGATGCAGCTTGACAAATTCCGCCTTGATCTCGTCAAACGCATACGTCGTGTTCGCAGCGGCTGCGACGCTGACCTCTCCGGCGCTTAGCGCGCCTGCGGTTAAAATTCCTAAAAGCACTGCTTTCAACTTCATTTTATGCCTTTCGTTTCGGCTCTCACAGAGAATTGAATTGTATCTAAAATTTTAAATTTACGCCTTAAATTTTAAAATTTTACGCACCCAATTTCACCCTATTACGCGCCAATAATGATCTCGCTAGGCTTGATGATCGCCGTTACCTCATCTCCTACTCCCAGAGCCATCGCGGTGGCAGATTCTCGCGTGATGATCGCGGTGATGTTTTGATGCGAGCTCGTGCCTAGACAGATCTCTGCGTTTACTGCCCCGATTTTGACCTCGCTAATCGTGCCTTTGATTTGATTCGTCGTGCTAAGTTTTAGCTTCTCCGAGCTTCCTTTAGCGATGATGACGCTTGGAGCTTTGAATAAAAACAGCACATCCTTGCCCGCCTTTAGCCCTAAATTTTTTTCGCTCTCTACGGTTACCGTCGCGCATAAAATTTCGCCACCTGCGAGTTTAGCTGTGATTTGAGAATTTACAGCGCCTGTTTGAATATCCGTAATCTCAACACTTAGCTGATTGCGTGCAGAAAGTTTCATACCGATCTTCTCCAGGCTTAAAAGACTTTCTTCGGTGATCTCGTCAAGCTTTAAAATTTCACTCAAAAATGTCTCACCCGCGTGGCTGATAGCATCATAAGCGCGAATCAGCTTGTGAGCGTATGGAGTGAGCTCCGAGCCGCTATTTTTCTTAGTGCCTTGAGTGCGAACGATGAGCGGCTTTTTGCTCGCGTTGTTGATTAAATTTAGTGCGTCCCAGCCGTTTTTATACGACACTCCTACGATCTCTGCGGCCTTTGTAATACTTTTAGTCTCATCTACGGCCTTAAGCAGCTTAATGTGCTTGGCTAAAAGCGATGCTTTGTTGCCAAGCAGGAATTCCAAAGCAAATTTTGCATCCATTTTCATCCTTTCTTATTTACTTTCACGTGATTTTATAATATATCCTCTGATATATTTCTTAAAGAGCTGCAGGCTTTATTCTGCGATATAAAGAGGGAAATTCTATATGAAATTTTACCTTTATTGACAAAATTTCTTTAAACTTGTAAAATCGCCACTTTGATTTATAAAGAAGGGTCACATTTGAAATTTATAAAAATTATATTCTTAGCTGCGGCATTGGCACTCTGCGGTTGCTCGCAAAAGCAAGACGTAGCGCCTAGCGATACGGATGGTTTTGACGAGGAGTTCGCACAACGTGAGGTTTTCGATCCGCTTAGCGGCTATAACCGCGTTATGACGAGCTTCAACGACGTATTTTACTCATATATACTAACCCCCGTAGCCAGCGGCTACGATTACGTAATGCCCGATCCGATCCAGGGCGCGTTTTCAAATTTTTTCTATAATATTTTATATCCGATGAGGCTCGTAAACAACCTATTGCAGGGTAAATTTGAAAATTCTTGGGACGAGACGAAGCGATTTTTGATCAATTCGACCGTCGGCTTCGGCGGGCTTAATGATATGGCAGGCAAATACTACGGAATTCCGCGCCACGACGAGGATTTCGGGCAAACGCTCGGATATTGGGGCGTTCCGGCAGGTCCGCATATCGTCTGGCCGATTTTGGGACAGAGCAATCTGCGCGATACAGCGGGGCTTGTCGGAGATTATTTTTCAAATCCGATAAACTATATTAAAGATGGCACCGTTCGAAACTCCGTCAATGGATTTAGAATATTTAACGATTACTCGCGCGATCCGAAATTTTATGAAAAAATGACCAAAGATGCAGTGGATCTATATCCATTTTTACGCGATGCTTACGAGCAAAATCGCGAGAAATTAATAAAGGAATGAAAATGAAAATTTTAAAAGTTCTAGCGCTTTGCGGAGCGCTTTTGATTTCGGCGCACGCTATTAGCGATGCGGATATTGAGCCTGTGATGAGCCAAAAGGTCGCCGAGGCCGTAAGCATCATGCGAAGCAGCACCCCAAAAGACGCAAAGCCCGCAAAAATTTTTGCGCTTTTTGACGGCTATTTTGATTATAAAATGATGGCGAAGCTCTCCCTTGCTAAACATTATGCGAGCCTTAGCCCTGCGCAAATCGCGGAATTTAATAAAGCCTTCGAGGCGCATCTAAAGCGCTCCTTTATCGAAAAGCTTTCGCTTTATACCGATCAGGATATGAAGGTACTAAGTAAACAAAGCCCGAGCGATAAACGCCGCGTGCTAAAAACGCAGGTCATCGGCGAGCAGAAAAATTACGACATCGATTTTAAATTTTATCCTAACGGCTCTGATTGGCGCATCTACGATGTCGATATCGTGGGCGTTAGTTTAATTCAGACCTACCGCTCGCAGCTAGGCGATGTAACGCAAAGCTTGGGTTTTGACGAGCTCATAAAGCGGCTAAATTCCACCGTCATCAATAGCGGCGAATAGCGGCAAGCCTAAAAGAGCGGTATTTGAAAAAAATTTTTCGCCTAATCGTCGCGTTTCCGAAAATCACGCTCGCGCTGTTTACGGCGCTTGCGCTGTTTTTCGGATATTACTCCACAAAGCTAGAGATCGACGCTTCGAGCCAGACACTTCTGCTAGATAATGACAAAGACCTTCAAATTTGGCGCGAAGTATCTAAGCGCTACGAAACGCCGAATTTCTTGGTGCTTGCATACACTCCCGCGGGCGATCTTTTAGCGCCCGAGACGATCCGCAAGATAGCGCAGATGGATGCCGCTTTTTCTAAGCTGGATTTCGTCGCCAGCGTCACGGACATCACGAACGTACCGCTTTTACTAAACAAAGGTGGCGGCATGAGCGAGCTGCTTAAGCACATACCCACTCTTACCGACGCGGACGTAAATTTAACCGCGGCTAGGCGCGAGTTTGCCACAAGCCCCTTTTATGCGTCAAATTTAGTAAGCGCCGATCTTCGCACTACCGCAATTTTAATAAATTTAAAACCGCAGACCCGCTACGAGGAGCTTTTGCGCCTAAGAGACGGAGCCAAAAGCGCTCTAAAGCAAGCGGAGCACGAGGGCAACCGCTCGGGGGCTCAAATTTCACAGCTTAAAGACGCGCTTAAAGTTGCAGAGCAAAATTTTAAATCCTACCGCGACGAGCTGCGCGAAAAGGATCACCGAGATATTATGGCTTTGCGTGCGCTGATCGCGGGCTTTGAGAAGGAATTTGCGGGCGATCGGCTATTTTTGGGCGGATTAAATATGATCGCCGACGATATGGTAGGCTACGTCCGCTCGGATCTGGCGACCTACGGACTCGGCGCCTTGGTGCTTCTGCTAGCTTGCTTTTGGCTCTTTTTTAGACAGGCAAAATTTATCCTGCTGCCGCTTATCATCTGCGCGTATTCGGTCGTGCTCGCAGTGGGATTATTCGGATTTTTGAGCTTTGAGGTCACGGTCATTAGCTCAAATTTCATAGCGCTTCAGCTCATCATCACGGTTTCGGTCTGTATCCACCTAATCGTCGCCTACCGCGAGTTTAGCGCGCGCTTTCACGCATTTTCGCAGCGCCAGCTCGTTTACGCGGTGCTACGCGAGCGCGCAAGACCCTGCTTTTTCGCAATCTTTACGACCGTTATCGGCTTTATGTCGCTAATTTTTTGCGATATAAAGCCCGTAATTTCTCTGGGAATTATGATGAGCGTAGGCATCAGCATCTCGCTAGTTACGGCGTTTGGAGTATTCGGCGCGGTTATGTCGCTTCTGCCACGCACGCACAATAATCGCAGCTTCGAGCAGCACTTTAAATTTACCATTTGGTGCGCCGAAACGGCGCTGCGTAGCAGAGGCGTGGTCTACGGAGTGTGCGCTGCAGCGGTGATCTTTGGGCTGTACGGCATCTCACAGCTGCGCGTCGAAAACAGCTTCATCGGCTACTTTAAAAAAAGCACCGACATCCGCGCGGGTATGGAGGTTATCGATACCAATCTGGGCGGAACGATCCCGCTTGATATCGTCGTTAAATTTAAAAGTGCAGGCGGCGCAGATACTGCTAGCGGGAGTGAAAATTCCGTAAACGGCAGCGCAAATTTTAAGAGCGGTGGAAATTCCAATCCCGCTGGGCGAAATTTTGCGGCAAATTCTACTCGGCAAAATTCTATCGTGCAAAATTCCGCTACTCAGAATTCTACCGCCACGGCGCAAAATTTAAATGATAAAAATTTGTCCGAGCAAGGCCCCGCTGCGGCAACACAACCAAGCGACGCCGCAAATTCGGATCAAATCCACGCCGCAAATTTAGAGCAAAATTCCACCGTGAGCGACGATTTTGGCGATTTCGAAGCCGAGTACGCCGCCAACGAAAACAAGCCGCAGTATTGGTTCACCTCCGAAAAGATGCGTATCATCAGCAAAATAGATGATTTTTTGAAGGACAAAAACGTCGCCGGGCACGAGTTTATCGGCAACGTAAGCTCGCTCGCATCGCTTTTAAAGCTCGGCAAGCAGATTAATCAGGGGCGCGATCTGGACGATCTGAGCCTTGCTCTAATCTACTCTGAAATGCCGGCAAACTACCGCGAATTAGTGCTTTCGCCCTTTGTTAATATTGAAGCGAACGAGGCACACTTTAGCATCCGCACTATAGATAGCGATCCGAATCTCCGCAGGGCGCAATTCCTAGCCGATCTTAAGCGCGATCTGGACTCTCTACTCGCTAAGGATAACGTCACGGTGCAGATCAGCGGCATAATGGTGCTTTATAACAATATGCTTCAAAGCCTGATGAGCTCGCAGATAGGCACTCTGGGTATTACCGTGCTCGTGCTTTTCGTGCTTTTCGTGATCATCTTTCGCTCGTTTTCATACGCACTTATCGCGATCGTCGTAAATTTAATTCCGCTTTGCGCCTGCTTCGGCATTATGGGGGTTGCGAGCATTCCACTAGATATCATGAGTATCACGATAGCGGCGATTAGCATCGGTATCGGCGTTGACGACGTCATCCACTATATCTATCGCTACAAGCGGGAGTTTGCGCGCCTGGGCGACGAGGCCGCGGCAATCCGCGCGAGCCACGCAAGTATCGGATACGCGATGTATTATACGTCGTTTGCGATCATTTTGGGATTCAGCGTGATGATGATGAGCAATTTCTGGCCTACGATCTACTTTGGGATGTTAATATGTCTGGTGATGAGCCTGCTTCTTTTGGGTGCGCTCATAATCCTACCGTCGCTAATAATGAGCCGAAAGGGCTTAAAATTTAGCCTCTTTAAAGCTAAATAAATTTTATCTCGCTATAATTCCCGCATTTGGAGAGGATGGCGACCTGGTGGCGTCTGCGGACTTCAAATCCGATAGGAGGGCGGTTGACCGTTTTCCGGGGGGTTCGATTCCCTCCCTCTCTCGCCGAATTCTTTTAAAATTCTATCTTTAAATTTTATCTTTCACGCTTTTAGCCACGTACTTCGCGAATTTATATCAAATTTCGGCTCTAAATTTATCCGTTTTTAAGCAGGGGGGGGGGTAGCATTATTTTCTAGAAAATTTACCTCAAGGAGTTAAAGATGAAATATGCACTAGGTGTCGCGCTTGCGACGTTGATTTCAACAGGATGCGGCGCAGATGAGATACAGCTCGTGAAAGACTACACTTTGCCTGATTTCAAGTCGATGAGTATTGGCACGGCGATCGAGGGCTCGAAACTCTGCAAAAATATTACTTGGAGCAAAGAGGAAAACGGTGGATTAAAGACGGTTAAGATGGTTTGCGACGTGGATATGGAGAAAGTAAAGGTTGATGTAGATGCCTTTAACAAAAAATATAAAGAGGCTATGCTAAACACGTCTTTAAGAGGTGCCGTGCTTTTCTATAAAGATAAATCTGATGATAAACAACAGCGTTTACTTAAATTGGCAAATGAACATTGCAAAATAAATGAGACGAAATTTCAAGAGGAGCTCAAAGACAGAGGCAAAATAGATTACTCATTTCAAAAAAAGCCAGTTGATTGCGACGATAAATTAAAAGATGAAATACTAAAGGATGGTGAACCAAAAACTTCTGCGATTTATATGAGTAATATTATTGATTCATTAGAAGACGTCGCTTATTATTCGCAGCTAACGCCTAGCCAAATAAGGCTACAGCTTGGAAGGGCAGCAGAGCTGCCGCCACAGGCTGAGATCGAATTAAATTTTATCGTGAATGCTGATAAGAGCGTAAGTTTATCGGATAAATTTATAGTGACTAAAGATATAATTGATGATGTTATTAAGATAAGATCGGCATTTAATAATAGAAAAACGGCGGAAGACGCCCTTGCAACTTTCTACGAAAGACAATAAAATTTTATCTGAATTTTTAAAAGACGTTTCGGCTCGGAAGCGTTTCCGCAAAAGACGATAGCATTATTTTGCGGCTCAATTTGACGAAATTTTAAATTTGAGCCGCCTTGCGTCAAAATTTCATTATTTCATTCAAATTTGACGCGGGCTTTTAAATTTAAAAAGCGCGACGGAAGCAGTTTCGCCCGCCGCGCCGTGAAATTTTACGCCGAATACAAGCTTATTTATCGTGTCCTTGCAGATACGCAATCGCGCTAAGTGCGGCAACCGCACCGTCACCCGCCGCGCAAACGACCTGTTTAGGCGCATCCTGTCTCATATCGCCCGCCGCAAATAGCCCGTGCACGCTTGTTTGCATCTTTAAATTTACCGCGACCTGCCCGCCCGGCGTGATGTCGCAAATGAACTTACCATCATCGCCCTTTAGCACCTCGTTTCGCACGTCAAGCCCCACGAATACGAAGATCCCAGGTAGCTGCAGCTCACGCGCGGCGCCGCTGGTTTTATCCTTCACGACGACGCCCGTTACGCCGCTTGCATCGCCCTTGATCTGCTCTACGAGCGCATTTGTGATGAGCTCGATATTCTCACTTTCGCGCACCTTTTGCACGGTCGAAGGCGCGGCGCGAAACTCATCGCGACGGTGAATCAGATAGACTTTAGAGCAAATTTTAGCCAGATACAGCGCCTCCTCTAGCGCCGTATCGCCGCCGCCGAGGACGGCAACCTCTTTTCCCTTGTAAAAAAACCCGTCGCAGGTCGCGCAGGTACTGACGCCGCGACCAAAAAACTCATCCTCGCCCTCAATCCCCGCGCGGCGCGGAGTAGAGCCTGTAGCTACGATAACGGCACGCGCGCGTCGTGTTTGATCGCCCTCGAGATAGATCGTAAAATTTCCATCGCCGTCTTTTAAAACGCGCAGCACGCGCACCATCTCATGCTTTAAGCCAAAGCGGAAGCACTGCTCCTGCCAAGGCGCCATAAAGCTCATCCCGTCGGTCACCGCAGCGACGCCCGGGTAGTTTTCCATCTCGGAGCTTGAGGTGATCTGCCCCCCGGGCATCCCCATCTCAAACATCACGACATCCTTTAAACCGCCTCTTGTAGCATAAAGCCCCGCCGCTAACCCCGCAGGGCCGCCGCCGATAATTGCTAAATCTAACATTTTTTCTCCTTAATTATTTTATTAAGTAAAGCCGCGGGCGCTAAATTTACGAATTTAATTAATATAACGATGAGTGGGAGAAAAAAGGGCGAAAGCCGCCCTTTTAAAATTTACAGAAGCGAGTTTAGTTTGTCGGCTATAATCTGCTTAGATTGCGCGCCGATGAGTTGGGCTTTTAGCTCGCCGTCTTTGAAAAATAGTATCGTTGGGATCGAGCGAACGCCGAACTGCACCGCAAGATCCTGCGCTTCGTCGGTATTTACTTTGCAAATTTTAGCCTTGCCCTCGTAATCGTTCGCAAGCTCCTCGATGATCGGGGCGATCATACGGCACGGCCCGCACCAAGGCGCCCAAAAATCGACTAGCGCGACACCCTCTTTAGTAACGTCGAAATTCTCCGAAGTAAGCTCTATATACTTTCCCATAATGTTCTCCTTGTATTAAAATTCTGCGGATTATAGTTAACTATCTTAAATAAATAATAAAAATTCTAATTTAAAAAGATATGTTGGCGATAAATTTTATCTGCTTTGGATAAACTTCCACCACGTCGATCTGCCACGACTCGTCCGTATCGCAGCTCATCAGATAAAATTCAACCGCCTTTAAAATTTTAGCCATCTTGGCATCTGTCACGCGCTCCGCAGCGTCATAATCGCCGCTAGTGGCCTTCACCTCGACGAAGTGCAAAATGCCGTCTTTGCGCGCGACAATATCAATCTCGCCGAAGCGGCAGCGGAAATTTCGCTTTAAAATTTTAAACCCTTCGCCGCGTAAAAATTCCGCCGCACGGTCTTCGCAGGCAAAACCAAAAAGATATTCTTTTAAGCTCAATTTAGCTTTCGATCCTGATCATAAAAGGCTTTTGCGTAATGAAATTTTCACCGCTAATTACGCTTATTGCGCGTTTGATATCCTTCTCGCAGCACGTATGCGTCGTGAAAAACAGCGTCACCTCCTCATCCGTTTTGAGCTTAGGCTTTTGCAAAAAGCTGTCGATCGAAAGATCGTTTAAGCTCATAATGTTCGTAAGCTTCGCAAGTACGCCCTTCTCGTCGCGCACACGCAGCCTGAAATAATACTTCGTACGGATCTGCTCGCTAGGCAAAATTTGCATAAAATTTTCGCTCGGCAAAATTTTATAGCCGAGCATCGGATTTTTATTATCGCGCGCAATGTCGATGAGATCGCTTATAACCGCACTTGCCGTAGCGCTTCCGCCGGCGCCAGGTCCGTAATACATACTCTCGTCGACGCAGTCTCCGTAGATGCTCACGCCGTTCATTACGCCGTCTACTTTTGAGAGCATTTGATCCTTTGAAATGAGCGCTGGATGGACGCGCAGCTCGACTTTATTATCGCACGCGCGCTTGGCTACCGCAAGCAGCTTGATTATGAAGTCGAATTCGCGCGCAAAATAGATATCCTCCTGCGTGATCTCTTCGATCCCCTCGATTAGGATATCTTCGGGATCGCCGTGCACGCCGTATGCGATGCTAGCTAAGATCAAAAGCTTATGCGCCGCATCGAACCCACCGATGTCAAAGCTTGGATCGGCTTCGGCATATCCGAGCTCTTGAGCTCGCTTTAGCGCGTCTTCAAATTTCTCGTTTTTTTGCATCATATTCGTAAGGATGAAGTTGCTCGTGCCGTTTACGATGCCGATGATCTTTTCGATACGGTTGGCGCTTAGCCCTTCGCGCAGGGTTTTTATGATCGGAATTCCGCCCGCTACGCTCGCTTCAAAGCCAAAAGGCGTGTCGCCCGCCAAAGCCTGAAGTTTATAGCGATGATAAGCCAAAAGCGCCTTATTTGCGGTAACGACCGCCTTTTTACGCTTTAAAATTTCGCTTACGATCTCGTAGGGCTTTTCTACCCCGCCCATAAGCTCTACAAAAACGTCGATGTCATCGCGCTCGATGATACTCCCAGCGTCGCTGCTAAGCGGAATTTTTACGTCACGTTTTTTGCTCGTATCGCGCACGAGCCCGATTACGGGCTCTATGCTAACGCCTGCGCGCGCAAGAATGATATCTTTGTTTTTGATCAAAATATTTGCAACTTCGCTACCTACGGTGCCGACGCCTAAAATCGCTACCCTCATCAGATCTCTTTCAAATATTTTTTTATATTTCTAGCAGCCTGGCGGGTCCTGTTTTCGTTTTCGATAAAAGCGATCCGCACGTAATCGTCTCCCGCCGCGCCAAAGCCAACGCCCGGGCTTACGGCAACGCACGCTTTGGTAAGAAGCTGTTTGGAAAACTCCATACTCCTTAGATGAGCCGCCGCGGGCGGCAATTTCGCCCACGCAAACATCGACGCGCTAGGTTTTGCGATCTGCCAGCCCGCATCCGCAAAAGCGTCAATCAAAAAATTCCTACGCTTCTCATAGCTCGCGCGGATCTGCTCTACGCACTCCTGCGGTCCGTCCAGCGCGATCGTTGCGGCTACTTGTATCGGCGTAAACATGCCGTAATCAAACCACGATTTTATCTTTTTAAGCGCGGCGACTAGCTTTTTGTTGCCACTAACAAAACCTACGCGCCAACCCGCCATATTGTAAGTTTTAGAAAGCGTGTACGCCTCGACTGCGACGTCCTTTGCGCCCTGAACCTCAAAGATTGACGGCGTTTTGTAATCATCGAAAGCGATCTCTGCATAAGCGATGTCGCTGATGATATAAAACCGCTCCTGCCGCGCCATCGCCACAAGCCGCTCGTAGAAGCTCTTTTGTACGACGACGGTGGTAGGGTTGTGCGGGAAATTTACGACGACGTATTTTGGACGCGGAATGCTCTCGTCGAAAGTTTTTTGCAGATCGATGAAAAATTTATTCTCATTAAAATTTAAATTCTCATCATAGGCAAGCGGGATTTTAACGACGTTGCCGCCCGCGATGATGAAAGCTTGAGTATGTATCGGATACGCGGGATCGGGCACCACCGCGACATCGCCCGGATTTACGATCGCGCTTGTTAAATGCACGAAGCCCTCCTTGGAGCCCATCACCGCGACGATCTCGCTTTCCGGATCCAAGATCACGCCGTATTTGCGCTTGTACCAATTCGCGCACGCAAGTCGCAGCTTATAGATGCCCTGACTTACGGAGTAGCCGTGCGTCTTGTCCTTTTGCGCGCTTTCGCAAAGCTTGTCGATTATATGCTGCGGCGTCCTGCCGTCGGGATTGCCCATCGAAAAATCGATTATGTCCTCGCCGGCTCTGCGCGCCGCCATTTTTATGGCATTGACCTCAGCAAAAACGTAATTGGGCAAACGCTCGATTTTTGAAAAACGGATTTCGTCAAACATCTCAAACCTCTTATCTTAAAGTAATTTTCAAATCCTATTTGAAATTCCGCGCCTTAAACGCGCGATCTGCTCGTGCCGCACGGAGGCAAAATTTCAAGCCTTAGCGGCGATGCGGCGGCGCTTTTTATATTGCTCGGGCAATTTAAACTTTTACCTCGCTAAAATTTCAAAACCGCGGGGACGCAGAGGCGTTGATCGTTTAAATTTAGCGCGTTGCGACCCTTTGCGGCGACATTTAAATTTACATCCGATCGAAACGACCGAGACCTCCGTTTTGCAGGGCACCATGGACGGCGTCTCTTAAATTTAGCGCGCTACCGCAAGCGCCCGCATCGTTTGAAATTTTATCCGCACCGTTAAATTTTATCTACGCCACTTGGAATTTTATCCAAGGCAACACGATTCAAACTTTTTAAATTTACAGCCGCAAGGTTAAATTTAAACCGAGCGCCGTAGCAAGCCGAAATTTTACTCTCAGCGGCGGCAAAAGCCCTAAGAGCGAAGAGCCACGCACGAGAGCGAGGATTTTACCACTTTTTGCCCTTGTTTAGGCGCAGAAACTCATCGGCTGAAATTTTAGTGATATTGCCATCTTTAACGTGAAATTTTTGAGTGTTTCTTTCGCTGAAAGTTACGTTGCCATCGGCTTTGCCGAGCTCAAACATCCCGTGACCGGTAGAGATTAGCAGCTCCTCATCTCCTTGCGAAGCGACGACATAAGGGGTATTTATGACCATCTCACGCTTCTTGCCGCTTTTTAGATCGATGATACCGATCCACATTTTGCCGCGTGGATTAAGCACGATATCTTTGCTCGGCGCGGGTTTGCTTTGCGTGGCGTTTTCGTCGGTGGAATTTTCCTCAGTCTTAATGCTCGCGCGCTCGATCCTGATAGAGCGGTCCAGCGCGTTTAGCGAGCTTAAATTTTCATCCACAGCAGCGGCTGCATTGGCATCTGACTTTAGTGCGAATTTTTCATCTGTAGCGTTGTGCGAAACGACGTCGATACCGATGTTTTCAAGCTTTTTTTGAGTATTATTTACAATCGGAGCGTCAGAATAGGTGGTTTTGTTTTGCTCCCATAAAAGCGAGCCCAAAAATTCGCCAAAACTTTTATAAAGTCCAAAATAAAAGATCGCACCTATAATTAACACCATCACAAGCAGCCATAAAAGCCAACCGCCGCCGCTTTTGTTAGGGCTGACCCTTTGACCATAGACCTGCTCGACTTTAGCCTTTTTAACGGGCGCAAAGCTCTCCTTCGCGACCTCAAACTCGCTAAGCCAGTCCGATAGATCCAGCCCAAACTCGCGCTCTAAAATTTTAATGTAGCCCTTCACGTTAAAATTTGCTAGTTTCTCGAAGTCTTTATTTATGATGTATTCTAAATTTTGCGCATCAATGCGCGTCGTGCGCGCTATCTCTATCAGATCCATAGATTTTAATTTATCTAGATCGCTGCTTTTTGGTTGCTGCGTTTGCTCCGGCTTCTCGGTTTGTTCCGCCTGCTCGTCCGTATTATTTAACTTCTCTTTTATTTCTTCCATTTAAAATTCCATCGCATAGTATCGCAAATGCCGCGCTTACGTTAAGCGAGTCCCAGCCTTCGCGCATCTTTATCGATACCGCGCGGTCGCATTTTTTAAGCGCTCTAGCAGGTATCCCCTCTTCTTCGTTTCCCATTACGAGTGCATTTTTCGCGCCGAGCTCTAACTCCTTAAAGCTCGTCCCGTCCGCACTCGCGGCGTAAATTTCAAAGCCGCTTTGTTTAAGCTCGTTTATCACGCTAAGCCCGTCTGTAGCCTTAACGACGTTTAGCTCATACGCCGCGCCCGAGCTTGCGCGCACTACGCCCGCCATATTTAGATTATTTGCGACGACGATCACGCTGTCCGCGCCCAAAGCATAGGCGCTACGCATTATCGCGCCGATGTTTCCGACATCGGTAAGCCCGTAAAGGATCGGCACAAATTTATCGTCTTTGGCGCTAGCAAGATCGCCGAAGCTAAACTCCTCCACCTCGGCCAAGAAGCCTTGATGGTTGCCGCCGCGAGCGAGGGCTTGAGCTTTTTTCGCATCGGCGCGCTCGATCTTTACGCCAGTCGCGGCGATCTTTTTAAAAATTTCTTTCTCGCACTCCTTTGCAAGGATGATGCGGATAAATTTCTGCGGATGCCAGTTTAAAAGGTGCAAAAACAGCTGCTTGCCGTAAATAATCATTTTGGGATTTTAGCGAAAAACGGTTAAAATATGACTTAGCGTATCAAATTTTTATATATTTCTTTGGCGGGTTCGCCGTTTATTTTTGAGAGCAGTTTCGCTTTTATTTTCGGCGCGATCTCAAGCGAGAGAATATCTTCCTGCGTGATTTTTTCAAAGCTTTTCTCGCCTGCGCCGTCAATCACGACGCACCATTCGCCGTTTAAATTTGCGCCGTTTAGGCTGGATAGAACCTCTGCGGCGCTACCGAAAAATTTTGTTTCAAATTTTTTCGTGGCTTCCTTAATCGCAAAAATTTTGCGCTGCGCATCGATCCCAGCGATCTGCTCTATTAGCTTTACCACGCGCTTGGGAGATTCGTAGAGTACGCACGGATAGGGGCTTTGCATTAAATTTAGAATCTGGGCTTTGCGCTGCGTGCCGTCATTATTCAAAAAGCCTAAAAAGCTAAATTCTTTCTCCACTAGTCCGCTTGCGGCGGCTGCGAGCAGCAGAGCGTTTGCGCCGCTAAGCACCTCGTAAGGCACGCCGTTTTGTTGCGCAAATTTTACGAGCGCAATTCCCGGATCGCTGATGCAGGGCATGCCGGCGTCGCTTACGTATGCGCAAGCTTTTTCGCGCAAAAGCGCCGCATCAAAACCCGCGAAAAACTCCGCTTCATTGTGCGTGTGCAGCGAGTAGAACTGTGAAATTTTAAATGAAATTTGAAATTTATCGGATAATAAGTTTAGAAGTTTTTTTGAAACCCTCGTATCCTCGCAGATTAGGATTTCGCAGCTTTGCAATACCTCAAGCGCGCGGCTCGAGATATCGCTTACATTTCCTATCGGCGTAGGAATGAGATATAGCAACTATTTCATTCCGTATTTTTGCTTAAATTTCTCGACGCGGCCCGCGCTATCTACGATCTTCTCGCTGCCTGTGAAAAACGGATGGCAGTTGGAGCAGATATCGACGCGGATCTCAGGCTTGTTCGAGCGCGTTTTAAAAGTGTTGCCGCAAGCGCAGGTAACGGTCGTTTCGACAAAGTTCGGATGGATATCTTTTTTCATTTTTGATCCTTTTTGATGATTTTAAAAGGTTGCGATTATACAACTTTTTTATCTAAAAAGCAAATTTAAAGGGTTTTAAAAATCTCGCGGCGGAGCGGCAATTTTTTCTCGATCATGCTTTTTAAGCGCGAAGAATTTTAAAATTTAGCCCGCTTGCGAGTAAAATTTTATTTCACCGCGGCGTGCAAAATACAAGCGCGCGAAGATATGCCGCAGCAAATACGCGCCGCGCGTTAAGCCGCTAATAAACATAACAGGTCGCGCAGGCAAAATTTTAAATTCCAAAATTTAAAGCACGCGGCTTTAAATTTTAAAATTTGCCGAGCGTTTAAAACATCAGCTTCGCGCAAGTTGCAATCAGCGCTGTGTTTGAGCGCAAAATATAAGGGCTATTAAGCGCATAGGCGTTTTTAAATTTCTCCCTTTCACGCGGCGAAAATCCGCCCTCCGGGCCAACGAACGCGATCTCGTCGCCGCCGAAAATGTCGATGTTCTTGCCGCCAAAATTGATCAGGCTTACGTTTTCATATCTTTGCGCGAGCTCGTCCGAGCCGCTCAAAACCTCGATCTGCATGATGGAATTTCGCCCGCACTGCTGCGACGAGTTGATCAAAATCCGCTCCATCCTCTGCGGATCGAGCCGCACGTTTTTCTGCGACAGATCGGCATAGACCAAAACAACCCGCCCGACGCCCATCTCGTTTAGCGCGGGCAGGCTCTTTTCGATCACAGCGCTCTCGACGACCGCCCAAGCGACGCAAAAATCGTGGCTCGGCGTAAAAACAGAGCTTTTAAAAACCAAATTTAGAACCGCACCCTTGCGCGAAATTTCAGCGATCTCATATAGATAACTCGCCCCGTCCTTTAGATTTCGCACGTCTATGCGCTCGCCCGCCCTTGCTCGTCTGGCTTTTAGGTGCAAAAACTGATCATTCTGCAAAATCAGGCTCTGTTCGCCTGCAAACTTATCGTAAAAATATACCATCAAATAACGCTCGCTATCAAAATTATCGCTAAGCTTAGCCCCAAAATCACCCGCATTTTGCGCTGATACGGCGCAAAGTTTTGACTTAGATACGCGATTTTCAGCCGCTTGTACGATACCGCGCTAAGTATAATCATCGCTAGCGCTGCGGCTGCCATGAAGTAAATTCTAAAGCTCAGATCAAAGCGCAGCACCGGCAGCATCACACTTCCGCTGATTATCAGGGCTGCGAGAGTCGCATAATATATTGGCAAAAACAGCCTGATGCGCCTAAGAAATCTAAGCCCAGATCTGCTCTTTTGCTTTAAACTTTCAGCTTGCGGCGCGGAGGCGGCGGAATTTAAAGCCTTGCCGCGAGGGTGAAATTCCGCCGCCGCATCGATCTTAAGCTGGGTAAAGATCAGATAAATTATCGTTAAAATCGCCGCAGCTAGCGCGAAAAATTTATGAAAACCCAGGGCGCTTTGATACAGATAATCCATCACTTCCGCCGAGGGGTTAAATCTGCAGGATAAAATTTTGCGCGGCTAGAGCTGAAATGATCAAATTTCAACGCAAACTTTTTCGGCGCGAGATAAAGCAGACCTGCTCCGCGCCTTTGAAATTTTAAAAACCATTCAAAGCGGCTGCGGCTATTTATTGCGTTAAAATTTATCGTGCCACCTTCTAATCGCGGTTTTACGCAGTATATCTCACACCAAGAATGAAATTTTGCAGATAAAGCTTTATAAAATTTAAAATTTCTCTGCGCAGATCGCACGGACAAGAAGAACGCTAAAATCGCGCCTACGCGCCGCATACGAACTACGCAAATTTTAAAAATTTTCAAATTTAGCCGCCGATTTTTCAACGCTCCGTCCTATTCGGTCACCGGAAGCGGCGGCATATCGGCGTTTATATCGACTTTAGGCTCGCTAGGCGCGATGGGTACGTCCTTCGGCACCTCGCTATCTACCGGTGGCTTTTGCAAGGTGTCCTTTTTCTCATCGTCGCAGCCGCCCAAAGCAAGCGCGCAGACAAAGATCGCGCACGCGGCAAAAACGCGAACGAGCCCCGAGCCAAATTTAAAGAAATTTCTCATCAGCAATCCTTTGGATAGATGATTTTTTCGCCGCGCAGAAGCTTTTGCCAAAGTTCCGGCTGCCTCCACTCCTCGCGCACGGCCGGCGAGAATTCTATCTCTTCCAGCGAGATCACGCCCATCTGCGCGTTGTAGGCATCCTCGCGGAAGCACTGCGCGTAGCCGGTGGTCGTTTCATGCACGATGACGCTGTGAAGTTTTACTTCGCGCTCGCCGTTTTGCATCTGAGTTAAGCTCAAAAGTCGGTCCACAAGGACGAAAAAAATTCTACAAAACTGCTCCGCGCTCGGATTTAGCGGTATCTGTACCCAGCGCGCGCTGTGTTTTTTCAGATCCACGATATAGCTCGCATCATCGCGCGCGTAGATCGTCGTAGCGTGGTCGAAACTATCGATAAGCTCGCGGATACCGAGCTTCATGTAGCCGAAGTCATAAACCATCCCCGCTTCATCCAAAAAATTTGAGCTAAGCAAAATTTCGCATCTGTAGGAGTGTCCGTGGATGCTCGTTCGACACCGCTTCGAGCCGCATAGGCGCACGATGTGAGCGTTTTCGAATTCGTATAATTTCCTGATTATCATACCCCGTCCTTCTCGCCCCAAATTCTAATGTGCAGGCGATCGGAGTAATTATAGCCGTTTTTTAGGCAAAAATCCACGCAAAATTGCGCGCCGCTTTCCAGCTCGCGACGATCCGCGCCGCGCGGCATACAATAAACCTCGCTCTCGCACGCCGCTAAAATTTCGGCAATTTCGGGCTGCGCGTCAAACTCGGGCGAGATGACGAACTTATAAAAGCTATCCTTTGCGTTTTGTTTTAAGCTTCGCAGCGCGGCGAAGCTCAGCCTGCATTCGCGCGGCTCGGCGGAGTTTGAGAGCTTAGGCGAAATCGCAAAAACGCAGCTTTTGTAAGCGGGGAATTTTTCAAAATCCACTAAAATCGTGCCGTTGGTTTCGAAGTGCACTTCGTATCCGCGCGCTAGCAGCTCGCAGACGAACTCGTAAAATAGCGCCTCTTTATGGTGCAGTAGCGGCTCGCCGCCGGTGATAACGACGATAGGCTTTTGATAAAGCTTAGTGCTCTGCGGTGATGCGGAGCTTTGCGGATTTAAATTTAAAGAATTCTGCGCCGCGAAATTTAAAGAATTTTCGCTCGTTAAATTTAAAGAATTTTCTGCGCTCTTGCCTGGACGGAGAAGCTTTTGCGCGGCGGCGGAATTTAACGTATCGCTTTCAGAAAAAGACTCGGCGGCGCAAAAACCCGGCGTAGAGCGTGCGGGCGTGAAACAGGACGAACCTGATAAATTTGGAATTTTATTCAAAAGCTGGGCTAAATTTAAAATTTCTTCGTGCTCAAAGTGGCTCGTAAAAACCGCGCGGATCGTATCGCAGCCGCGCAAGATCTCGCCGGTCTTTGGCGAAATGCGCTCGCCGCCGAAGCCCTCGCAGCGCAGATTACAGCCCGCAAAGCGAAAGAAAAACGCGAGCCTGCCCGCGTATTTGCCCTCGCCTTGGATACTTAAAAAGCTCTCTACGAGCCTCATCCGCCCGTCTCGTAAAATGCGCGGCTTGAAATTTCATTCGAAGCGTCAGTTTGCCAGCGATTTTTTTCGGGCTTATTCGCTAAAATTTTAGCCAAAATTTCGGCGGCTGCGGCGATGTCGCCCTCTTTGACCGCCTTTTTGATACTTAGCGCGTCCTCGAAGTAAAGGCACGGGATCAAAAGCCCCTCTGCGCTTAGTCTGATACGGTTACAACTCTCGCAAAAATCGTGCTTGTGCGGATCGATGATACCGAAGGTGTAGCCGTCCCCAAGCGCGTAAAGCGACGCGGGCGAGCTCTGCGATTTCGGCAGAGCGGTAAAGATAAATTTACGCCTTAAAATATCTAAAATTTCACTCGATTTTAATCCCGCAAGATCGCTGGCATGAGTGTTTTCCATAAATTCTATGAAGCGGATCTGACAATCCTTTTCGCGGGCAAATTCCAGCAAATAAATAAGCTCGTCGTCGTTGATCCCTTTTAGCGCGACGGTGTTTAGCTTGACCTTTAACCCCGCTTCAAGCGCAGCGTCAAGGCCCTCTAGGACGTTATAAAGCACGCCGCGCTGAGCTATAAATTTAGCTCGCTCCGGGCGCAACGAGTCGAGCGACATATTGATGCGCTTTAGCCCCGCGTCTTTCAGGGCGCGCGCGTAGTTTTTGAGATAATATCCGTTGGTAGTAAGCGCAAGATCGATACCCGGGGCGTAATCCGCGATCATCTTTATAAAATCCTCGATCCCCTTTCGCACCAGCGGTTCGCCGCCGGTGATACGGATCTTTTTTACGCCGCCGTCGATCGCAACTTTGACGAATAAAAACATCTCCTCAAAGCTTAAAATATTCTCTCGCGGCACCCAATTAAACGGCGTACTCGGCATGCAATATCTGCATCTGAAATTGCACCGCTGCGTAACCGAAATGCGCAAATAATCGATCGTTCGTCCAAATTTATCAATTAGCATATTTTGCCTTAATATCAATTTGCGGCGATTATATAAAAAACAAAGCGATTTTGCAAAATTTTATTTTTATATTGCTCAGGCTATTTTCTTACCGAGCCGATGAGCTCTTTAAGCTGATCTAGTAGCGGTCTGATCTGCTTTTCTACCCGCTCGTCTATCATCGTAGGCACTACATCTAGCCTCTGCTCTATCGTCTCGTCGATCACGTCGGCAATCGCGTTTATATCGATATTGGGGGCGACTTTGCCGTCCGAATCGATCATCTCTTTTAGCTCCTCGACCTTCTTTTTAAGCAGATAGTTTTCCTGCATAGCGTCAGTCAATACCTGATCGAAGCGCTCGAATTTTTTATCCGCTTGCTTATCTTTAAAATATATGACGAAAAACATCAAAAATATAACGACGCAAAGTCCTAAAATGATGATAGTGTTAAGATCCATAGGGGTTCCTTAAAATAAATTTACAAAAACAAAAGCAAAAAAGGCGATGCCCAAGTAGCCGTTGAGCGTGAAAAACGCGCGATCAATCTTGTTAAAATCTTTCTGCACGATCCTATGCTCGAAGTACAGGATCGTCGCGCACGCAGCCACGCCCAGATAGGCAAAAAAGCCTAAATTTGCCGCCGCGCAAAACAGTAGCCAAAAAAGCACCGCCACGGCGTGAAAAATTTTGGAGATAAACATCGAGGCTTCCTTGCCGTAAAGCGCAGGAATGCTGTAAAGCCCAGCCGTGCGGTCAAATTCCATATCTTGAAGCGAATACAACACGTCAAAGCCGCCTACCCAAAATACTACTCCAAAGCACAGCAGTACCGACCATAGCGGAATTACGCCACTAACGGCGATCGCTCCCGCAATCGGCGCAAGCCCTAAGCAAAAGCCGAGCATTAAATGCGCGGTCTCGCTAAAGCGTTTAAAATATGAATACCCGCCCAATGCCGCTAAAATCGGCACCGAAAGCTTAAGCGCCAAAGGATTTATAAGCGCCGAAACCGCTATGAAAACCACTGCGTTTGCGATGATGAAAAGCAGTAAATTCCTGCGCCCGATCCGTCCGTCCACGCTAGGGCGCGAAGCGCAGCGCGGATTGGCACGGTCGATATCCTCGTCCAAGTAACGATTTAGCGCCATCGCGAAGCTTCTAGCGCTTACCGCGCATAAAATCCCTAAAAAAAGCAACTTCCAGCCGAACCATATCGAGCCGTTTTGCAGCTTGCTCGCAGTAATCATCGCCGTAAAGATAAACGGCAGCGCGAAAACCGAATGTTTAAAAACTATTAATTCGTTGATATCGGATAAAATTTCTTTAAATTTAGCCATTTCGCCCCTTATTTTGGGCACCATTGTATCAAAAAAAAGTAAGAATAGCTCTAAATTTGATATAATTTGAACGAAAAATTTACGAAAGGAAACGCCTTGAGCCAAAATCAAAACTCGCATGCAAGCCCGCAGATCGCGATCATCGGCACCACCGCAAGCGGCAAAAGCGATCTTGCGCTAAGTATCGCGCGCGAAATCGGCGCCGTGATTTTGAGCCTCGATTCGCTCTGCATTTACCGGCAGATCGACATCACAAGCGCCAAGCCAAGCAAGGAGCAGCTGCGCGAGATCAGGCACTTCGGCGTAAATTTAATCTATCCAAACGAGTACTTCAGCGTCGGCGAGTTTATCAAAGAATACGCAGCTGCGCGGGCTTTCGCGGAGCTTAGCGGCGCGCCTTTGATAATCACGGGCGGCAGCGGGTTTTATCTCAAAGCGATGCTAAGCGGGCTGGCGCCGAAGGTTCCCGATTTTAAAAGCGAAATTTCAAACGATGAAATTTACACTCTAGCGCTGCGGATCGATCCGGAATTTGCCGCAAAGCTTAGCGCAGCAGACAGTTTTCGTTTAAAAAAATGGCTAAGTATCTATAAATTTTGCGGCGAGGCGCCGAGTAAATTTCTGCGCGAGAACACCGCTCCGCCAGTAATTTCGGATATTAAAATTTTTGAGATCGAGGCGCCCAAGCAATGGCTTGCAGGACGTATCGAGGTGCGCACGAAGGCGATGTTTGAGCGCGGGCTTTTGGAGGAAGCGGAGTTTTTATTCGCTCGCTACGGCTCAGAGTGTAGGGCGCTAGGCTGCATCGGGCTAAAGGAGTGCGGGCAGCTTTTGCGCGGGCAGATCTCGCGGGCGCAGTGCGAGCAGCTCGTAAGCCTGCACACGGTACAGCTTGCAAAGCGCCAGCGCACCTTCAATCGCTCGCAGTTCGCGGATAAAATTTCAGCGCCGCTCGAAAGCTTATATTCTGAAATTTTAAAAACTTTAACTTGACATTTGGCTCTACTTAAAATTCTTTGATTTTTAAAACACTATGCAATTTATTTATTGATTAGCTCCGCTATTTTTTCGAACCACCCTTTTATTTCATCAAAAGCATCAAGCTCTTCAAGCATTTCTTTTGTAAGTTGCTTTGAAAGCTCAGTAGCTATGTATTTTTTTGATGTTCTAGGACTGGATATAGGTTCTATATCTTTATTTGTCTTATCTACATTTTGATTAATAAAATTTGATAAATCAAGACTATTCCATTCTTCTAACCAACCGTCACTTTTATTGTGAAAACAAGTTTCTATTAAATAAACGCTTTTAATTAAATCTGGATGTATGTAGTTTTCTATTTCAGCCTTCCTTGTAAGATAGCCTATGTTGCCAGAATTTATAACTTTATCTAAATACTTTTGGTACTGATAATGTTTAGCTGTGTCTTTTTGATTATAATCGCTATCATATATATGAATCTGCGGGATATTCAATTTTACTAAATAATTATAGTTTACATAATGTTGAATAGAGGCACCGCCTAAAAAAATCATCAATATAGCTTCATTTTCTAAGTCAACTATATTTTTAAAATCTATAATGTTTTTATTAATATTTTTAAGAAATTCAATATCCGTATAACCTTCAACACATACGACTACTTTTAATTTTTGAATTTTTTCAGGATGAATACTTGGCAAAATTCCTAATGTATCGGCTATTAAATCAAGCTTATTACCTCCATTATTAATAATAGCAACATCGTTCACTTTACTAACTAATATCAAATTTTCTTCATCAACCATTTTTGCTATTTCTGGAGTATGAGTTGTGAGTACAAGTTGGTAGTTATCTTTACAAGATAGCTCTTTTAATGCTTCTATAAGCATTTTTTGATGATTTGGATGCTGTGCGGTTTCCGGTTCTTCTATGGCATAAATTATATCCTTATCCTTGTTTTCATCACTATCTAGCTTTCTTTCAGCCTCGGCTCTGAAATAATTTAATAGCACCATTCTTCTAAAACCGCTTCCTCTTTTATTTAAGGCAATCCCATTGTCGCTTTCCAAACTAAATGAAAATAAAGTATCTAGGCTTTTATTACTAATTTGGGGTTTTAAAGAATTTGTATTTTCTAGCCCCATTTCCCTCATTTTATCTATTGTCTCGTTGCCTATTCTTGTTAGTTCCTCTTCTAATTGACTTTTTATCATATTAAATTGTTCTTCAAATTTAGCTACGGCTATTTTTGTTGCACTTTTTAAGGGATTCTGTATATCGGCATCGCTATCTTTATTTGCTCTATCGCTCTGAAATAAAAAATATAAAGGCAACCATTTTTTTAACTGCTCCCATATGGCTTTGGCATCTTCTTTCGTTATATCAATTTTTATTTCTTCGAATTCATTGCTCGCCTTGCCATATAACGCCTTTCTTATTTCAGCATTAGTTCGTTTATCTATATCTTTAACCTCTTCTTCATTAAATTTCTCATTTAGTTTCTTTTTTAAGTCAGTAATTTTCATGTTAATTAGAGGCTCATTGGAGTATTCCTTCGGATACTGCGCTTTTATAAATACTTTTTCCTTTTGTAATTTTTCATTTTTGATTTCAAATTCTTTTACTATCTCTAAAGAGTTATCGTTATTCAAAAGATGTTCATCTCTCAATTTTGTTTTATTAGAGGCATCTATTAAAATTTCCTTTTCACCATCAACCATAAATTCTGCACCTATAATAATTGTACCACCTTCAGAATTCTTACTAAAATCGGTCATATCTATTTTTATTGTACCGCCTTCAAGAAAAATATCCAAAGCTTCTAATATAGTAGATTTTCCTACATCATTTTGCCCAATGATAACATTCATACTTTTATCAAAAAGTATTTTTACATCTTTATACGACCTAAAATTTTTCAATATCAAACTTTTTAGTTTCATTTAATTTCTTTTAATAATAAATTTATATGGCGCTATAGCGCAACTCTATGTAACACTAAAACTCTAATACCCGCTTAAAAAGACGAAATTATTTACCGCGCCGGTTAGAAATTTTACCAAAAACGGCGCCAGCACGCATGCCACGCTAGCTAGCACGACGGCAAATTTTATCTGCACCGAGACCGCGCTCAGCGGGCCGTCAAGCTCCGCGTCCTTTTGCGGCTCGTGCAAAAACATACGTACGATGAGGCGCAGGTAGTAATACAGCGCGAGCGCGCTATTTACCGCCATGATTACGGCGAGGGCAAAGTAGCCCGAATTGACCGCCGCGCTTAGCAGATACATCTTGCCCCAAAACACGCTAAACGGCGGAATGCCCGCAAGCGAGAGCATAAAAATCGCTGCGCATAGCGCAAAGAGCGGATGGGTGCGGATCAGCCCGTCAAATTTCTCAAACGGATGCTCGAAGCGAGCTGTAAATTTAGAGCTTTGCGCGGAAATTTCGGCGCCGGGCTCGCAAGTTTTAGTGCCGAAAAGGCTCGCTTCCGCGCAGAGCTCGATCGCTTTCAAATTTGGCTCGCTCGCTTTAACGCTCCACTCGGCGCAGGCTGAATCTTGCCAGCTCGCGCCTAAATTTAACTCGCCGGTAGCGCCTAGCTCGTTATTTTGCGAAAAAGAAAGCTTTGCGTTTGAGATAAAATTCCTCTCATCCTCGCCGTTTGCATTTAAATTTAAAACGGGGCTTTGGGTTTTAAATTTTAAATTTAACGAGCGGGCGCGCCTTTGCCGCACGCACCAAATGAACGCAAACGCGCCGAGGTTCGCCGCGGCGTATAGGATCCAGTAGGTGAAAAGTGCGGCGTTTGCCTGCGTCGAGCCGATCACGATCGCGCAGAGCACGAAGCCTGCGTGCGAAACGGAGCTGAAAGCCAGCATCCGTTTGACGTCGCGCTGCACGAGCGCCATGAGGTTTGATAGGCTCATCGTAAGCACCGCTACGGCGTAGAGCACGATGTTTAGCCACTGCACGCCGATGCTTTGCAGCGCTTCAAACAGCCTGATCGCCACGACAAAGCCCGCGATCTTGGGCACTACGGACAAAAAGCCCGCCATAGCGGAGCTCGCGCCCTCGTAAACGTCGGGCGTCCAGGTGTGAAACGGGATCAGCGAGAGCTTAAATCCTATAGAGACGATCATAAATGAGCAGGCGGCGAAAAGCAGGACGCTGGTTTGTAAATTTGAACTCTTGGCGATCTGCGCGATATTTGAAATTTCCATAGAGCCCGTAGATAGAAAAAACATCGCCGCGCCGAATGCGAAAAAGCCCGATCCCAGCGCGCCCATTATGAAGTATTTTAGCGCCGCTTCGACCGATCTGGCGCGGTTGTGAAGCGCGATTAGCGTATAAAGCGCCAGCGAGCCTGTCTCAAGCCCAACGAGGATCATCATTAAGCTTTCGCTCGCGACCATAAACTCATAGCCCACGAGCACGAATAAAAACAGCACGAAAAACTCCGCCGTGTGGTACTCGTGCGCGCTTCTTGCACCCAAAGACAGAAAGATGAAAAATATCGAGCCCGCGAGCATGATAAGCATCGATAGCGTCGCGATTCCGTCCACCAGCATCACGTCAAAAAGCCCGCGTATGCCGCTGTTGTATCCAAAAACGAGTCCGAAGCCCAGAGCTAGCGCCAGTATCGTGATGACGGCGTAAAATTTATACGATAGCGTGCGCGCAAAAAGCGAAACCGCGAGCATCAGCAGGGCAAATCCTCCAAGTATCGCCATAGGCGCGATCGAGGCTAAATTTAAAAGATTATTTTGCATCGCTTCTTACCTTAAAATTTGCTTTTTCCATATAGGCGCGAGTCGCGGTTTGAGAGGCTTTGTTAAACATCAACTCAAGGCTTTGCGTCACGCTGGGCTCGATGCTTTTTAGCATCAGATTCGGCGCGACGCCCAGCGCTACCACCAGCACGCAGATAGGGATGATAGAGCAAAGCTCGGTTCTGTTTAGATCGCTTAGCTTTTTATTTTCCTCATGCACGAGCGCGCCGAAGAAGGTCTTTTTATAAAGATTCATCGAATAGATCGCGCCCATTATGATGCCGAGTCCACCCAAAAGCGCATAGCTAAAGCTTATTTTAAAAATCCCAACAAGGCCTAAGAATTCTCCCACGAAACCGATCGTAAGAGGAAGGCCTATCGAGCCCAGCAGCACGACGCAAAAGCAAAACGCATAAAGCGGCATCACCCGCGCAAGCCCGCCGAATTCGCTAAAAAGCTTCGTATGCCTGCGGTCGTATAAAAAGCCTACAAGCATAAAAAGCCCGCCGCTTACGATACCGTGGCTTATCATCAAAAATACCGCGCCGCTCATTCCTTCGCGGCTCATTGAAAAAATTCCTAGCATTATGACGCCCATATGCGCGATCGAGCTATACGCGATAACCTGCTTGATGTCCTTTTGCGCAAAGGCGATGAAGCTCGCGTAGATGATCATAACGATCGCTACGGCGCACATCATCCCGCTAAAATAGACGCTCGCATCCGGAAACAGCGGCAGCGAAAATCGCACGAAGCCGTAGGTGCCCATCTTAAGAAGCACCGCGGCAAGCAGAACCGAGCCTATCGTAGGGGCCTGCCCGTGCGCATACGGCAGCCAGGTATGAAAAGGAAAGCAAGGGGTCTTGATCGCAAAGGCGATCGAAAATGCCAAAAACAGAGGAATTTGCGTGCTAAGCGGCAGCGATAGGCTCTGCCAGTCTAGGATATTAAAGCTGTACTCGCCCGTAGCCTCGTGATAGAAATAGCTCATCGCCACGAGTCCTACAAGTAGAAACATCGAACCCAGGAAAGTGTAGATGAAAAATTTCACGGCAGCGTAAATTCTCTTGCCGCTGCCCCACGCGCCGATGATATAGAGCATAGGAATGAGCGAAAGCTCCCAAAAGATGTAAAACAAAATCGCATCCAGCGCCACAAAAACGCCCACCATCGTCATTTCTAAAAATAGAATGCAGATGATTAAATTTTTGGCGCGCTCTTTAATACTTAGACTAAGCAGCGCTAAAAAGGTAACCAGCGTGCTTAGGATCACTAAAAACAGCGAAATTCCGTCCACGCCGATGAAGTAGTTGATGCCGTATTCGCTTATGAAAGGGTGCAGCACGCTAAACGCGATGCCGTCCACCGGCTCATAGAGTATCCACAAAACTAGCGAAAGCACGAACTCTATAAAGCTCATCGTAACGGCGTAGGTCTTGATGCTCGCTTCGTCGATCAAAAAGCCTAAAACCGCAGCTACCGCCGGAAAAAATATAACCAAACTTAAAAAGTATTCCATGCCCACCTCACAGCGCAAACGCCAAAATCAGCAAAATGAAAGATCCCAAAACCATCCACCTTAAATTTGCGCTCAAATCTCCGCTATTGCTCGCACGATCCGCACCTTCGCCGCTTTTTACCGCCACGCGAGCGATCAGATCGACGCTGGCGTCTATGATCGCGCCGTCGCATTTAGCACAGATCTCGCTAAGCTTGGCGTATCCGCGCACGATCACGCGCTCATAAATTTGCGGGATAAAATACTGAGCGATCAAAATTTTATAAAATTTGCAGTTCTTTAAATTTTGGCTAAATTTACCCTTGCCGTATATCCAAATCGTGCCGATCGCCACCGCGCTTATCATCGCTAGCGTTAGGGCGATCAAAATTACCTCTACGCCGTGCGGGATCGAAGCTTTAAAGCCCGGCAGTATGCTAAGCACGAACTCAGCAAAATCGTGCTCGAAAAAGCCTGCGATCACCGCAGGCACGGCTAATACGCCCATCGCGATGAGGGCAAAGCCTTTCGCCTCGTGCGGATGGTGCGAGTATTTTGCCTTACCAAAAAACACAAGCATTATTAGACGCACGCTGTAAAACGTCGTCATCGCAGCGCCTGCAAACAGCAGCGCCCAGATAAAATACGCGTCCGCGCTCCACGCCGCTTCTAAAATTTTATCTTTTGAGAAAAAGCCTGCGAACGGATAAAATCCGCAAAGCGCGAGCGAGCCTATGCACATTAAAATTGCCGTCGGCCGCATAAACTTATATAATCCGCCCATATTTTGGATGTTTAGATCATCTTTCATCGCGTGCATTACGTTGCCCGCACCCAAAAATAGAAGTGCCTTGAAAAACGCATGCGTCGCCAGATGAAATAGCGCGATCCAATACGCCCCGAGCCCCGCAGCTACGAACATATAGCCAAGCTGCGAGAGCGTGGAGTAGGCGATGATTTTTTTAAGATCGTTATGAACCAGCGCCATCGACGCCGCAAAGACCGCCACGAAAGCGCCCAAGCAGACGATAAAACCGCTTACTTCGGGAGCGAGCGCGAAAATAGAGTTTGCGCGGATTACCAGATAAACGCCCGCCGTAACCATCGTCGCTGCGTGAATAAGCGCGGATACGGGCGTCGGACCCGCCATCGCGTCGGCCAGCCAGGTATGAAACGGAAACTGCGCGCTTTTGCCCATCGCGCCGATAAATAAAAGTGCGGCGATCAGGGTTAAAATTTCAGGCTCCAAGCTCGCTGCGTTCGCAAACACCACCTCGTAGCGCAACGAACCGAAATTTAAATAGATCAAAAAAATTCCAAGCAACATCCCAAGGTCTGCGATACGGTTCATTATGAAAGCCTCGTTGGCGCACCAGCTGTAATTGCTCCTGTTGTACCAAAAGCCGATCAGCAGCCACGAGCAGAGTCCGACCCCCTCCCAGCCGATGAAAAGCCCTAAAAAATTATCGCTCGTTACCAAAACCAGCATCGAAAATACAAAAAGCCCCAGGAAGCTAAAAAATTTAGCGAAGTTTTCATCATCCCACATATAGTAGATTGAATACACGTGCACGACGCTGGATACGATACCTACGACCACCATCATCACCGCACTTACACTATCTATGAGAAAGCTAAATTTTGCATCCAAAAATCCCGTGCTTATGAAATCGGCTAAGCTTACGCTGATTAGGCGGTTGTCAGAGACGAGCTCCATCAAAGCAAGCGACGCGATAGTGCTTAAAATCACCAGCGCCGAGCAGACTACGCCAATAAACATCTTATCTTTGGCGCGAATGAAAACGCCTGCGAAGATCGCCGAGGCAAGCGGTGCAAAAAGGGCGATTAAGAGCCATACAAAAACGGTATCAAGCATCCGGCCCGTCCTTAGAAGGATTTTTAAAATTTACGAAGCTGTCAAGTTCGATGCTGCCCGTCTTCTTATACCACAAGATGAGTAGCCCTAACCCCACGGCCATCTCGCTCGCGGCGATCGCTACGATGAAAAGCGCAAAAATTTCGCCGTTTATGTTGTCGTAAAATTTCGCCACGGCGACGAGGGCCAAATTTGCGGCGTTTAATAAAATTTCGCTCGAAAAAAAGAGCATTATTAAATTCCGTCGCTTCATCATACCCGCAAGCCCGAGCCCAAACATCATCGCAGCGACGATCAAATAGTGATTTAGACCCATTTTACCCCTCGCTCTCTTCGTAGCTCAGGCTCGCGTCCATCTGCTTATGCGCAAGCACGATAGCGCAGATCATCGCCACGAGCAACATCACGGCTGCAAGCTCGAAAATCGCCAGATATTTCGTAAAGATAATCATCCCAAGCGCCTCGGTATCGTCGGTGTTTAAAATTTTAAGCGTCTCTACGTTGTTCGCAACTACCGCGCCGAGCGCGATAATTACGAGCAAAAACGCTATCACGCCGCTAAGCGCGAAAAATAGCCTTGCCCCCTTTTTCGGCTCGCTTACGTTTTTATCCGCGCCCAAAAACATCAGCGCGAAGCCGTAAAGCACGATCACGGCACCAGTGTAGACTATGATCTGCACTACGCCCAAAAACTCCGCATCTAGCAAGAAGAAAAATCCGCTCATAAAGACCATGCCGCCAGCCAGCGCGCTAAGGGCGTAAAGGACGTTTTTGCTAAAAACGCTGATGCCGAAAAGTGCCAGGCAAACCGCGCTGAAAAAATAAAATGCAAGCGTTTGTATCATTGCTCCTCCCCCTGCGCTGAGGAATCTTCTGCGCTTTGAGAGGCGGAATTTTCTTTGGAATTCCGCGCCGAATCAAGCGTAGAATTTTCAGCGTCCGCGGCGGAATTCTTTTTGGAATTTGCCTTAGATTTTTTACCTCGCGCGGCGGAACTCCCCGCGTCTTGCATGGCAGAATTTTCTTTAGAATTTTCCCCAGAATCGCCGTCCGTAGCAAGACCGCCTGTGGAATTCTCGACGTGCGGCGCAATCGAATTCTCTTTAAAATTTTTACTTTGAGCGGCGGAATCGTTGGCGCTTTGCGAGGCGGAGCTTTCTTTGGAATTTCGCTGCGAATCGGGCGCAGAATTTTCAGCGCCCACAATAGAATTCTCTTTAGAATTTTCAGCGTCTGCGGCGGAGCTTTCCTTTAAGCTCGCCCGTTCGGTATTTTGCCGCTCGGATAAAATTTCGCCGCTTAAGCCCGCGCCGCCCGAAAATAGAATTTTATCGCTAGCGGTACCCTCTTTTTTGGAGCTTTCCGCGGCGCTGCTTTTTAAATTTGAATCCGCGCTCTTTGAGCTTAGCTCATCGCTTGCGGCGTCGCTTTTTATATAAGCGTTCGGCGTCACCTTGATCCGCGCGCCTGCGTTTTCATCCAGGCTGCCATAGCCTGCAAACTCCTGCGCCGCGCCGTTTAAACATAAATTTTCGCCGCGAATCAAAAGATCCTCTTTGAAGCCGTAGTAGGCTCGCTGTTCGCTAGCAAGCTCATATTCGCAGCCGTGTACGATAGCGATCTCGGGGCAGACGTCCGCGCAAAGCCCGCAATAGACGCAGCGCCCTAAATTTATCGAGTAGTTATCTACCTTTTTGCGGCCGTCGGCGCCGAGGCTGGTCTCCATCGCGATGCAGTTCGCCACGCAGATCTTCTCGCACAAGCCACATCCGATGCAGCGCTCGCTGCCGCTTTCAAGCAGGCGCATTAGCTTATGCACGCCGCGGTATCTAGGCGGCATAACAAATTTTTCCATAGGATACCGAAGCGTGTGCGAGCCGCCGCGCTTAAACATATTTTTTAGCACCACCCACAGCCCCACGAAAAGCTCACCGTTAAAGGTGCGGGCTAAGAATCTGCGAAACTTATCGCCGCCGGATTTAATAGGGGCTCGTTTATCGATCTGGGCGTATCTTGCCATCGCGCCCTCCTTAAACGATCGCTAGCGCGGTAATTAGCACGCAAGCAAGAGCTAACGGCATGCAGACTTTCCAGCAAAGCCCCATCAGCTGATCGGGGCGCAGATGCGGCCACGCCGCGCGCGCCCATAGAAAGCAGAAAAACACGAGGCTTGATTTTAATACCATCATAATGCCGCCGGGGATAAACCAAAACGCGTTGAATCCGCCCAAAAACAGCAGCGTCGTAACGACGGAGTAGGTTATGATATTGGCGTATTCACCGATAAAAAACATACCCCAGCGCATGCCAGAATACGCCGTCCCCGCACCCGCTACGATCTCGGTTTCGTTTTCGGTAAGACACAGAGGCGTGCGGTTGCACTCGACGAAAGCAGCGATGAGAAAGAGCGCAAAGCAGACGGGCTCTTTCCAGATAAACCACTTGTCGATGCCGCCGCTTTGCGCGCTTACGATGTCTATAAGCGAGAGCGAGCCCGTGATCATCACGATAGGGATCAGGCTAAGCCCGTTTATCACCTCAAAGCAGGTGATCTGCAAAAACGCACGAAACGCGCCTATCGTGCCCCATTTATTGTAGCTCGCAAGCCCTCCGATCAGCAGACCGTAAACGCAGGTACCGCTAGCTCCGAGCAAAAATAAAATTCCCACATTTATATCGCTTAAAATCGGCTGTATCGTCCGCCCGCCGATCGTAAACTCCGGCAGCAGCGGCACTACCGAAAGCGCCACGAAAGCGCCCGTAGCCGATATTATCGGCGCGATTTTAAAAAGAAACTTATTCGCCCGCGCAGGGATCGCATCCTCTTTGGTAAAAAGCTTTATCATATCCGCGCCCACCTGCAAAAGCCCCGCAGGCCCGACCATAGAGGGGCCGATCCTACGCTGCATAAAGGCAAGCACCTTGCGCTCGGCGTAGGTCGCAAGCCCCGAGAGCAGCGCGATGACGGCTAAAATCACGAGCGTCTTTAAGACGGTAGCTACGAAATAAAATGCACTATCGCTCATCTGCCCTCTCCTTTGAAATTTTCTCGATTTTTACGCTTGCATAGCGTGAGGTTTTGAAAAATATCTCGCTGTGCAGTTTCTCATCAAAATACGGCAGATACGCCCCGCTAAAGCCCGGATCGATCTTTACGCTAGCGACGATTTCGCGGTTTAAGCTTACGAACTCAGTCGCGCCGCTTTCGCTATTTTCATTACCGGCACCGCTTTTATCATTAGCGGCACTCGTTTTGCCCGCGTCGCTAGTTTTTTCATTATACCCCGCGCCGTCCGCTTGGTAAATTTTAACGATGTCGCCTGCGCTCACGCCCAGAGCTTCGGCGATGTCGGGGCTTAGATACAGCGCGCCCGCTTCGCCCAGCCCGCTGCTTGCGCCGCTAAATTTATTGAATTGATGCAGCGGATTTGCCTCATAGATTAAAATTTCGCCCTCGCCCGCGCTAATCGGCGCTGAAAGCGAAATTTCAAACTCCTCCTCGCTAGCGGAGAGCTCCTCGTTTCGCAGCTCATATCCGCGGTGGTTTGCGCCGCCGTTGTCGTAAAAATTTTCTAAATCGTCAAATTTAATCGGCTCAAAATCCGCGCCCAAGCTAGGCGTATAGCCGATCGCATGCTTCGCGCAGACCCCAAGCGCACAGGCGATGTCGTTTAGCTCGTATCCGCCGTAATCAAGCGCTGCATTGGTAGGCACCACGCGCTTATCGTAGTTCGTAAACGTGCCCTCCTGCTGCACCAAGCTAGGCGCGTCCAGATCCGCTTCCAACACGCCGAAGCTTATATCGCCCGCTTCATTGTAGCCTAGCGTCTCGCCCGCGCTCATTTGCGCGCTAAGCTCACAGATGAGCGCGACGCCCAGGCTGTTCGTGCGCGGCGGCACCACTAGCACTTTTAGCGGCGTGTAGCGCTGCACCAAGCCCGCTAGACGCGCAAGCGTGGCGCTATTTGGCGTGCGGATAAAATCCTCGCCGATGATGAGCGAAAAATGCTCCTTTTTAGCCAAAATTTCATCTATTTTTTGCTCGTTCAGACCCAGCGCGCGAGCGAAATTTGAAATTTTACTTTCCGCGGGATTTTCGGAATTCTGCGCCGAATTTTTTATGGAATCTGCGCCGCTTGTGCCTGCGGAATTTTCAGAATTTTGGGTGCGCTCTAAATTTTGCGAATCTGCGGGTTTCTCGTCTAAATTTTCCTTCGCCGCGGCGCGCGAAATTTCAAATTCCGCCGCAAGTTTCGCATCCAGCCACTCAGGCAGATTGCGCCCGAACTTTTGCAAGACCCAAAGCAGGATCTGTGCCTTCAAGCCCGCGGCGTGCGGCTGATGGATAAAATTTTTGCCAAAGCCCTTAATGCCCTCGTCGCAAAACGGATGAAAATAGATCCCGCTTGCCTTATTTAGCCTGCAGGCGCTGTTTACCGCATAGCCCAGATTTGGTGCGTCGCTACGTAAAAACGTGCCGCAAACTACGATGAAATCGCTATTTTTAATCGTCTGTGAATCCGCATTATAAAATTTCGTGCCGCTAAGCTTAGAAAATTCGCGCAGGAATTTTTGATACGCAAGCGCTTCATCGTTAATCAGAGCGAGCTTAAATTTTTGCCGCAAAAGCTCTAAAATCCGCGCTTCTTCGTTGGTGATGAAGCTATTAAATTTAATATTTTTAATCTCGCCGTCCTCGATGCCGCGCACGATGCGGTTAAAAACCGCATCGTTTTTGCTCGCCCGCTCGTTTGAAAAATCCCAGCCGAAGCGCGCTCCTGCATGCAGGACGCTAAAATTTATGTCGCTGCTAACGCGATAAATTTTTTCACGCGGCTCGCCTATGCCGCGGCGCTTGATCTCGTAATAAAGCAGTTCGCAATCGCTGCTGTGCGGATTGGAAGCGGGGATTTGACGCAGCTCCCAGGCGTTTGAAACGTATTTAAACGCGCTCTCTACCAAAGCCCCCGTCGGGCAGACCGCCGCGCTCTCGCCGTAGTTTACGCAATCATCATTTTCATTTACCCGCGCGATTAGGCTTTTTTGCAACTTGTTCCACACGGCGTAGGCATCTTTTGGCATCGCGTCCTTTTGCTCCTTACTCGGCGCGTCTCCGCCGCGCGGAACGAGCTTAAACGCATCTACGCCCAGGCGGTCTTTCGCGGCGGTGATACAGCGCTCGCAAACGATGCAAAGGCTAGGATCGTAGCTCAAATAACCCCAATCCTGCACCTCGCGCGCCGTATCGCGGATAGCGTAGCTTTGGGTGTTTGTGCGCATCAGATGGGCTAAATTTTGAAGTTCGCACTCGCCGCTTTGATCGCAAACCCCGCACGCCATCGGATGGTTGATACAATAAACCTGCGTGATCGCTTCGCGCTCGGCGTCGATCTCGGGGCTGCGGCTGTAAACGACCATGCCGTCTTTGGCCTTGGCGTTGCAGCTATAGACGCGCTTGCCGTCCGCTTCGACCATACAAAGCCTGCATGCGAGCGTCGGCGTACCGCCGCTTAGATAACAAAGCGCAGGGATAAAAACGCCGCAGCGACGCGCGACCTGCAAGATGTACTCGCCCTCGTCGCACTCGCAAGCTTTACCGTCGATCGTGATCTTTGCCATTTTAAACCTTAGAAATTTCGGCTAGTTCGAAATTATAACCGCCAAAGCCCTGCCCGCCCGAGCCCAAAAGCGCAATCGTGCCCTTTAGCTCCTCATCCAAAATAAATTCTTTTTCCAAATTTAGGTGCGGCGTTTTGATGCGGACGCGATCGCCGCCCTTGATCTTTGCGACCATACAAAAATACCTTCCGCCGATGAGCCGCTCGTCCGCATCGTGTTTGAAAACCACGGCGCCGTCGAAATTCTCAGGCTCTTTAAGGGGGCTTAAATTTGCCCGCTCTTGCGCGCCTAAATCCGCTCGCTCACCGCGTAAGCTTAAAATTTTAACCCCGAACTTCGCCGCTATGAGAGATAGAAAGGCTTTGATATTTTCGGCATCGGGATGAGTTTTAATAAGCGCATCGTCGATCAAAATCGCGTCGCAGCCGCTTTGCAAAAACTCCGCGATCTGCTCGATCTCCTCCTCGCCCACGCTGCTTTCGCCGCTTAGATACTCCAGATCCAGATCCGCAAAATAGGGCTCGTCGCAAAAACTAGCGCAGACTAGCGCCAGCACGAAGCTTTGCGCGCCGATCTCGCATTTTATCAGCTCGCCCGGAAGATGCGGATCTTGCAGCGGCGATACGCTTAAAATTTCAGCGCTCTTAAAATCTTCTGCGAGCGCGGGATTTTGCAGGCTAAGCAGCGACGCAAAATTTAAAATTTTCATCCTCTCCCCTTTTTGGCGACGATCATCCAATCGACCTGATTGTATCTGATAGAATTTAATAGCGTGGAATTTAGCCCCTCCACCAGATCTGCGCTTTTTTGAACCGCGCTGAAATCGCCCATCTCAAACATAAAGATCATCGTCTCGCCGCGAGCGGAATTTTTTAAAATTTCGCCCATGCGGTTTAAAAATTTATCGCCCAGATGCCTCAAATCGTAGCGTTTCATCGATCTACCTCGCCTAAGATAATATTCGTGCTGCCGATGATCGCCGCTGCATCGGCAAGATACTGCCCGGGTAAAATTTCTTCATAGACCGCGCAGTGCCAAAAGCTCGGCGTGCGGATCTTAAGGCGGTACGGGCGGCTTTCGCCCATCGAGCGGATATAAAATCCAAGCTCGCCCTTAGGACTCTCGCTCGCGGCGTAAATTTCGCCCACGGGCGGGCGTAAGCCCTGCGTAACCAGCACAAAATGCTGCATCAGCGAGTAGTTTTGCGTCATAATCTGCTCTTTGCTAGGATTTACGTAAGCGGGATCGATCGCTAAAATTTGCGGATCGCTCAGCGGATAGTGCTTCGCGCACTGGCGCAAAATTTTAAGGCTCTCGCGCATCTCCGCCATATAGCACTTATATCGAGCATAACAGTCGCCCTCGCTCGCATACGGCACGTCGAAATCAAGCTCGTCGTAGATGAGATAGGGCTCTTCCTTGCGGATATCCCACGCATGCCCGCTAGCGCGCAAGCTCACTCCGCTACAGCCGCAGCTAAGGGCATCTTCGTGCGAGATCACGCCCACGCCCTCGGTTCGCATAAGCCAAATTCTATTCGTATCGAGCATATCTTCAAATTCTTTAATGTCGCTTGGAAATTCGTCGCAAAATTTCAACATCTCTTCTAACCAGCCGTTAGGCAGGTCCAAAAATACGCCGCCGATTTTGATATTATTGTGCGTAAGGCGCGCGCCGCAGTATTTCTCTATGAGATCAAGTATGTATTCGCGCGAGCGAAAGCAGTAGAGAAATACCGTCATCGCGCCGATATCAAGCGCGTGCGTGCCCAAAAACAGAAGGTGCGAGCTAATGCGATTAAGCTCCAGCAAGATCGTGCGGATGATCTGCGCGCGGCGCGGCACTTCAATGCCGCAAAGCTTCTCGACCGCGGCGCAAAAGCCGTAGTTGTTCGAGCCCGATGCGACATAATCGACGCGGTCTGTTACGGGGACGAATTCCGTGTAGATCATATTTTCTGCCATCTTTTCGATGCCTCGGTGCATATAGCCCACGCCCGGGCGCGCACGCACGATACGCTCGCCGTCAAGCTCCAGCACTAGCTTTAGCTGGCCGTGCGCGCTTGGGTGCTGCGGACCGAAATTTAAGATCATATTCGCGCCCTCGCGCTCGTACTCGATGTTTTCGAAAAACGGTCTTAGCTTGCTTGGATTTTGCATTATTTTCTCTTTGTAATGATCTTGTAAATTCCGCGTTTGGCGCGTTTTACGAAGCGCACGCCGCCCTCTTCTTGATATTCTTGTAAAATTTTCTCTTGCGGCCGCGGCTCGCCGTAACCGCTCTCGTGATAGAGCCGCGTAAAGTTAAAGGTATCTTTTTTATCCACGAATGCGGAATTTCGGTTTTCTTCGCCGATGCGTTCGCGTGCACCAACCCCAAAAATTTTATCCACCTCGTACCACCTGGCAAACTCATCTCCTTGCAGCGGATAGGACTTTAAAAGCGGGTGTCCGAACCAATCATCGGGCATTATTAGACGCGCCAAGTTCGGATGAGCCTCTATCCAAACGCCCATCATATCGTATAGCTCGCGCTCCGCCCAGTTCGCGCTTTTGTAGATGCCCGCAGCGCTTTGCAAAAAGCTCTCATTCGCCACAAAGCACTTTAGCCGCGCGCGGCGCGCCCTTTTGATGTCCAAAAGCTGATAAAAAACCTCGATACCGCCGCGAGCCTCGGTAAAATCCACGCCGCTTAGCTCGCATAAAATTTCATATCCCGCGCCCTTAAGCGCACGCAGCGCCGCTAAATTTTGCGCAGACTCCACATAGAGCACAAGGGTGTTAAATTCCACATATGAGTTTAAAATTTGAATGCCTTCAAGCGCGTCCAGATCATCTTTAAAATCGCTCGCGCTTGCGTCTAACTTCTGCGTTTCCTCGGGGATAAAAAATCTGTCTTTGTAGTAATTTTTTTTACTCTGATCGCCTTTGGGATTAAATTTTCTCATCAGATCAGCCTTTTTGCCTTTTGCGCGCGGCGCGGGGTTTGGGTGCGGATCTTTTTTTGCAGCACCATCATCGCAAACTGCAGCGTCTCGGGGCGCGGCGCGCATCCTGGCAGATAGATATCCACGGGCACTATGCGGTCGCAGCCCTGCACCGTAGCGTAGGTATTAAACATCCCTCCGGTATTGGCGCAGCTGCCCATACTGATAACCCATTTAGGCTCTGGCATCGCGTCGTATAGGCGGCGCGTAAACTCGGCGTGCTTTTTGCTAAGCGTGCCTGCGATTATCATCACATCCGATTGCTTAGCGCTTGCACGAAATATCGTGCCGAAGCGGTCGAAGTCAAATCTGCCCGCGCCCGCCGCCATCATCTCGATCGCGCAGCACGCAAGCCCGTACGTCATCGCCCACAAAGAGTTGCTCCTGCCCCACGCGATCAGTTTATCGACGGTGGTGAGAACTACGGGAAGCCCGTTTTCGCGCGCGTAGTTTATCTTATGCTCTGCCAATTTAGCGCTCCTTTTTTCCAGGCGTAGATGAAACCGATGCCTAATAATACGATGAAAAACGCCATCTCCACGAGCCCGAACACGCCTAAAATTTTAAAATTTACCGCCCACGGAAACATAAAGATAATCTCGACATCAAAAAGTATGAAAAGCACGGCTATCAAAAAAAAGTGGGAGTTCATTCGGTTAGGCTGCTTGACGGCCTCGGGGCCGCTTTCGTAAATTTCGCCCTTTAGCCGCTCGTCGCGCCTGTCTGCCAAACGCGAGCCTACCAAAGAGGATAGTTTAACGATGAGCGAAAAGACGCAAAAGGCTAGGATTAGCATTACGAATATTCCGAAATACGGGCTTTGCAGCGGAATTCTAGACATTTTTCGCCTCGGTTTTAAAATTTAATGTGGATTGTAACGAAGTATTGATTTAATAAAGCTTAGCGCGCGCCACTAAATTCGCTTTTAAAATTAAAATTTATATACCTCGCCCGTGCGATTTAGTGGGGATTAAGGCGCGTGTGGTAAAATTTCGCGGATTTTAAGGGAGAGC